>Ga0066662_10000294_pt1 | contig 21790 bp, 13 predicted proteins | sample GraSoiAngelo_111_FD_133939 | JGI IMG/M metagenome (GOLD analysis project Ga0066662, IMG submission 133939) | Grasslands soil microbial communities from the Angelo Coastal Reserve, California, USA - 14_0903_12_40cm | ecosystem: Environmental > Terrestrial > Soil > Grasslands | place: USA...
GTGCGCGAGATCATGGTGCCGCGCCATAACATCTTCTCGCTGCCTGCCGGTATGTCGCTGGAAGACGCTATGGCGCGCGTAGTGGAAGAGCAACATTCACGCGTGCCGGTTTACGATCCGGAGAAGGGCAAAGAAAACATCATTGGCGTGCTCTATTCCAAGGACCTCTCGCGCCAGATGCACATGCGGCTCATGGCCGGCATGTCCCTGAGTGGCACTCCTTCGCGCGTAAAAGTAGGCAACATCATGCGCGAGGTTCTGTTTGTTCCTGAAGCCAAGACGGTTGCCGATCTCCTGGTTGAATTCCAGAAACGTAAGCGCCATCTCGCCGTGGTGGTGGATGAGTTCGGCTCCACCTCCGGAGTGGTGACCGTGGAAGACGTTCTCGAGCAGCTTGTCGGCGAACTGGAAGATGAATTTGACGTGAGCCAGCGCCCGGGGATCCCCGTAGGAGCGGGCGGCGCAATCGTACTGGATGGTTCAGCCAACATCCGCGATCTTGAGGTGCAATATGAAATTCCTCTGCCTCGCGATGAGGGATTCGAGACCCTGGCGGGATTCGTGCTGTCACAACTCGGAAAGATTCCCAAAGGCGGAGAGTCATTCGAATACCAGGACCGCCGCTACACGGTATTGCAGATGGAAGGACACAGAATTGCAAGAGTCAAGATCGAAGTTGCAGTAGAAAAGAAGTAGTTCGTAACACCAAAATCGTTATGGAGCATAGCCGCCCTCGGCTACGCGGGAGAATCTTTGGCCGCCGGAATTTGATAAAGCTATTTGAGCCGCGCCATACCGTGCTTTCGTGGTAGAACTGAATCCCTAAATTCCCTCTGCGTCCTCTGCGTTGCTATATCCAAAGTTCTTGTTCCTGCGAAGATTTTCATGCTGCTTTTACCTCTTCCAAGGCCAGCTTTGGCGGACCGAAAATCTTGAGGAACAAAAACAGTGCCAGACACATCAACTACTTTTGCTTCCTCTGCGCCCTTTGGGTCCTCTGCATTGCTAACAATCAAATTCGTCTCAAGGTGCGGAGAACTATTAGCGAAACTTGCACGTAAAAATTCGCGTAAATTCGCGGGATTCGCGTCATTCGCGGCTTACTTGCCTTCCTCTGCGCTCTCTGCGTTCTCTGCGGTTAAAGCCTTTGGTTGTGGCTCCGCTACGCTGTGGTTGAATCCGGGCATCTACCAACTGACACTTAAGAAACTCGGACTCCATCAGGAGATACTCAAGAACCTCACTCGAAGGCCGGAACGCCAGAATAACGCCGGAATAAAACGCAGAGCACCTCGCTGCTATGTTCCCGCCGGTTTTACGAAAATATCAACTTCATCAGTTGCAACAGCAACTGCACCGTTTGTTCGTAGATTCCCGGTTAGAGGCCAATCACAAGGTTGCCCCTCGCTCGGTGAACACACGAAGCTGGCAGCATCATCTGCCAATTTAAGACGGGATCAGGGGTGTCCATGAGGACTTGGTGGAAGAGCGGGCCTTTAGGCCCGCGTTACAGGATGAGATTAAAGGGGCTTGAGCCCTGGAGCCAACTGTCTTACCTGAGGGGTTCACTTTAATCTCTTGCAGACTGTTGAACTCTGAGGCTTTCACAACTACAAAACGACTACAGTATCTGCTTGCCATGCGAAATCATTCGTAGAACTCATTGAGCATCAAGGATATGTACCGGTATTAGCATCTAGCCCCCCTGATGTTGCATCAGGCGTTCGAGATTCACACAAAACTGTGCTTCCACTATCCTCTAGCAAAGCTTGGTTTCAGTTTCCTAATTTTGGAAGTTCTGTTTCACGTTGCGGAACCGTAAATCTATTTCACAATTGTTGAACTCAGCAAAGGCTCACTTATTCTCTGACTCATCAAGTGCCAGTCTCAGTGAGATTTGCGGCTCGCCTATGCGGCCTCATGGCAAACTTGAAACGATCTAAGGGACAGATCACTATTCAGATAGGGCAGTCAGAATATCAACATTCAAAGTGGTTCCCAATGGTTTCTCACTGCCTCTATCTGGTAAAGGAGTGTCGCAAAGATGAAATCCAAACTGATATCAATCAACTTGACTACCAATGCTCGGCAGCAAAGGTTCAAATACACATAGACGTGCTGACCAGTCGAATTTCCAAGAGTGGCTAGATGAAGCTTGAATTCAATGGTTCATCGTTCAGTCACTCGGTGATGGCGTGAATCAACTTTCGGGCTGTAGGTGGTTTGGCAGCGCACCCCCAATTGGGTGTAGGCAAATACGGGGGATCATTACTCAGTTCGCCGCACTTTTTCACGAGCCGCGATGTCAGCAGACGGAAAAGTCTCGTCGCCCGTCGGCTCGTAATGTTTCAGGTGGTTCACTGTTTCCCGGAAAGTGGAGAGCGTTTTGTACATTCGTTGGCGCGCACGGCTCTGGTTGCCCAGCGGACGATGCTCGGGAATGCAGTGCCAGGGATTGAAAGACAAGATGCTGGGAAACGCGATTTGTTCGGGCGAGTCAAATTTCTGTTTGGGGATGCGCAGGACCGCGACTGGTACTCGCGGTGAAAGCCGTGGCGGCCAATACACGGCATTGTTCTCGATGGGCATGCGGAAAGAATCTGTCTGCACCTGAGCCTTGATATCGAACTCGACATCCTGTCTGGCCAGGGTTGCGATCATCGCGTCACGCAGATAATTATCAGGGGGCCGCAGCGGCAATCGCGGTATATGCGTTCTGGTCTTGAGACGTGACCAGAACGAATACACCATCGCCTGCCCCTCGCCAAGCAGATACGGAACGCAACTGAAATACTGGCTTTCGAGTGGGCTGCTCTGCGTTCTGAGCCAGAGTCCCTGCATGATAAAGTCCAGCACATGCGACTTCCTGAACTTCAGAAAATGAAAAATAGACGCGTTCTTATAACTCCAGTGCTGTAGATCGGCATTCGACTTGGTGTCTGCCGTTACGAAGGTTGGCGTGGAAACGCCAAACATGTCCTGCGTAAATTTCTCATCATCCATCAGCTTGGGCCCGAGCACACCCATGATCTTCAGGCTGATGCTCATAAAACCTACATCATCGATGTCCGGGGTTATATATGGGCCTGGGCCGGAAAAGCGGACCCACACTTTGAATGTTTGTGGCTTCGCGAAAATACCATGACGCATGTGTTCGGGAATATCATCGCGGATGATCAATTCCCCACGCACGATCCCGTGCGTCTTGGTGTTGCCGCAACGCTGGTAATCCCCAAGCTGCCAAAGCCGGCGCATCTGGTTGGCCATGGTGTCAATGATGTCATTCAGATGCTCTTCCTCATCCGGCTGAATTCTTTCCTCCGCCAGCTTGTAACCTTCATTCTTGCGCTGCAGATTGATGAGAGCATTGGTTAGCAATGTAAGCAGCTCGCGGAAGAGGAAGTCGAAGGGCGTACGGAAGAAAGGATCAATACGGCGCTCGACGTGCACCAAGAACATCGCCGCATTGGATATCCAATTAAGAAGCCGCGACCCACTATCAGCAGGCGGCAAACTATAGCCGTTATCGATTTTCGCAGGCACGGTGGAGGGCTGCAAGTATACTATGCGGCAGGAATCCCCCATCAATTTTTTAGCGGTTCCTGATTCCTGGAAAAAGCAATGGTCTGAAGAAATGGATCAGCAAATCCCACGACAAGCAGATTGTGAGTACATTGTCGTCGGCTCGGGCGCGGGCGGCGGTACAGTGGCTGCCCGTCTCGCGCAAGCCGGCCGCTCTGTCATTCTGCTTGAAGCAGGCGGTGATCCCCGTGTCCTGCGCGGCTCAGATCCTGTGGAACCCCATAGAAATCGCCTGCCCCTGGACTACGACGTTCCTGCATTTCATGCTTTTGCTTCTGAAAATGACGCAATCCGGTGGGACTTCTTTGTGCGCCACTACGCCAGCGACGATCAGCAAAAGCGGGACCGGAAATACGTGGAGAAATTCAACGGCAACGATGTTGACGGGGTTTTGTATCCGCGCGCAGGCACGCTGGGTGGCTGCACTGCCCACAACGCTCAGATCCTGATCTACCCTCACGATGAAGACTGGCAGGACATCGCCAAGGTGACCCGGGACCCAAGCTGGGAACCAGAGAAGATGCGCGCTTACTTTGAGCGGCTGGAGAACTGTCATCATCGGCCGCTCCTCCGATGGCTGGCGAAAGCAGGCCTGAATCCGTCGCGGCACGGCTGGAAAGGATGGCTGCACACAGAAGCCGCCATTCCCAAGGCCGCCATGATGGATGATCGCAAGCTGTTTGACACGCTTGCCAAATGTGCCCACGATTACCTCGAGACCGAAGGTGATCGTTTCTTCAAGCGCCTGCGGTGGATGCTGAAGAGCAGGGGCGACCCGAACGACTGGCGGCTGGTAACGAAAAATGCGACTGGCGCCCGCTACACCCCTCTCACTACTCGCAATCACACCCGCATGGGAACTCGTGAACGCGTGCTGGAAACTGCGCGAGTGTATCGTAACTTTCGGGTTAAACTGAATGCCCTCGCCACCAGGGTACTCTTCGATGAAAACAAGCGCGCCATCGGGGTGGAATATTTACACGGCGAGAATCTCTACCGCGCGTCCGCTAAACCCAGTGAACACCCGGGGGAACTCCGCCGGCTCTATGCCTCGAAAGAAGTGATACTCGCAGGCGGCGCTTTTAACAGCCCGCAACTGCTCATGCTGTCCGGCATCGGCCCGCGCGATATTTTGGAGGCAGTAAAGATCAAAATTCTGGTTGATCTTCCGGGTGTAGGCATGAACCTGCAGGACCGTTATGAAGTCGGGGTAGTCACCCGGATGGACTGTCCTGCCTGGGGTGTCTACAAAAACGTGAAATTCACCACAGAGGACCCACAATACCGTCAGTGGTCTATTTGTCGTTCCGGGGTTTACGCCACTAACGGCGCGGTGCTTTCCGTCTTCAGGCGCTCACCGGTTGCCGAGGGCAACGTGCCGGACCTCTTTTGTATGGCGCTGCTGACCAATTTCCAGGGTTACCGTCCCAACTATACTCAATCTTTTCCTAAGGACCTGAATTGCCTCACATGGGTCGTGCTGAAAGCCCACACGCGCAATTGTGCCGGACGGGTGACGCTGCGCTCGAATGACCCGCGAGAAACTCCGAAGATCGATTTCCACTATTTCGAACAAGGCGGGGATAAGGATCTGGATGCCATGGTGGATGGCATTCAATTCGTGCGCAAGATCATGGCAGACCAGAAAGGCGCAAAAGAAGAGTGCCCGCGCGCCGAGCAGGACACGCCGGAAAAGCTAAAAGAATTTGTTCGCAATAATGCCTGGGGCCACCATGCGTCCTGTACCTGCGCGATCGGTCCCCCAGACCAGAATGGCGTGCTGGACACCAATTTCCGGGTACATGGAACGCAGGGCCTGCGGGTTGTAGACGCCTCTGTCTTCCCTCGTATTCCCGGTGTATTTATCGTGAGCGCGATTTATATGATTGCGGAAAAGGCTGCCGATGTAATTCTCGCCGGGAAATAAGGTATACACGTTCTACTTTGGTATAGTCCATTTCCCTGTGTCGCCAGAAAATGATTGACAAATGAATATTCTGGTTTCATAGTTGCAGGCGTTCTCCACTAAAAAATGATCGTCGAAGAAGATTCCAGGTTTCCTGATTTTTAATTTTCCGGCCCCGTGGGATTTCCCTGCAATAGCAACATTAATAGTCTTTAAGGAGCACGGATACCATTTTCCTGATTTTTAATTTTCCAGCTCACCGGGATTTCTCTGCAAACTACGTTAATACCTTTAGGAACACCAAACCATTTTCCTTCTGGTTCACTGGGATTTCCGTAATAGTAACCTTAATAGTCCTTAAGGAGCACCAACGCTATGGCATACGATGTGGCGCAACTGCTGCAAATGTCGAACACTGATCTTGACAATCTCTTCTCCCAAAGCCCGGCCGGTGACATCCCGGATGGTCCTGCCAAAGGAACGGCGATTATTGCGTCCGGCACCAAGTTCAGTCAGGAAATCGCGGAATTCGTCAACATATTTGGCTGGCAGGGAAAGACCTTTGACAGGACCAAAGGTGTCCTGCGGAATCGAATCACTATCTTTGGAATCAGCGCGATCATTGCCAAAGTCTACAAAGCCCCGAGCTGGTTCGATAACAAGGAGTGCATTGTCCTTGACTACTCGGATACTTCGGTAGTCGCGCACTGGATTCGTGATGAAATCCGCCTGATTGGACCAGATTTCTATCTGGGCCGCGTGTATTGGGGAAAGAAGCCGCTGATTCATTTCAGCCTGCAGTTTGGCGCTGCGGCCCAGGCGCAAGGCTGAAAGCGCACACTCTCACGCTGAGCAGAATGGAACGACGACAAAGGAGTCTGCCTCTTCTATGACGCCGCAATCCCACGTGCTGGTAATCGCTCCTATCCAAATGGAGCGCGAAGCCGAATTGCGGAGTTTGCTCGGGTCAATGAACTCGCAGCCGGGGCAGGCGAATCCCAAGAATCCTATCGTTCCCTTTGGCCAATTCGAGCAAATCCACTTTGCCCGTTTTGTTGTTCTGACGGACAAAACCGAGGAGGACATTCACATGCTCTACGGATTGCCGGCTGTGCACTACCCGGTGGCACTGGCATTCTTTGCTGACTTTGATGGAACTGCGGATGATTTTCGATCGGACCTGGCAGCGCGGGCGGGAGAGGGGCTACAGCGCATTTTCTCCTTCTGCCAGGATTTCACACCCGGCGCCGACCTTGCCCGCTGGATGAAAGAGCACGAAAGTCCCGCCGCCACCATGTACATGAATTGGCGCGGACGAACGGTAATTGAGATTCGGCAGGAGAATGCCCTTCGCCTGGACCTGGAGGAGCACATTCAACAGAACCAGGAAGCGTTCGGCAAGATGACGCCGAAGCAAATCCATAAGGCTTTGCGGGAGCTTGTGACGGCGGAAATTTACCGCAGCCGCATCCAGCTTGACAGGCCAAAACGGACCCCGCTCGGCTGGTGGATACGAAATTTTATTCACCTCATCGGCGTGCCCATCATTCTGCTGGTGCTTACTCCATTCCTGGTTCTTTATTCCCCCATCCTCATCTACCAGCTCCGCCGCCGGGAGAAGACCGATAAGCAATACGCGCCGCGAGTTTCGCCCTGCGAAGAAGCCAAGCTGGGCAATCTGGAAGACTACGACGTTACCAACCAGTTCACGGTAGTCGGTGGCATCAAGCCCGGTCTGTTTCGCCGCTGGCTGATGAGCTACCTGCTGTGGCTGATGGAGTACACCACGCGCCACATTTTCATTCGTGGCCATCTGGCGCGGGTTTCCACCATCCATGCGGCTCGCTGGGTGTTCATGAACGACAAGAAGCGCATGGTTTTCGCCAGCAACTATGACGGCAGCCTGGATAGCTACATGGACGATTTCATCAACAAGGTAGGATGGGGACTCAATCTGGTGTTCAGCAACGGAATAAGTTATCCCAGGACGGATTGGCTGGTGCTGAATGGCTCCAAGAATGAACAGCCGTACAAGTATGTGCTGCGGCGGCATCAGCTCCCGACCAATGTCTGGTACAAGGCATATCCAGGCTTGACCGTTTTTGATCTGAAGAGGAACACGCTCATTCGCCAGGGCATTGAACAAGCACATATGAGCGACGAAGAGTTGTGCCAATGGGTGGCGTTATTTTGAGGAACTGAGAAATGCCTGTTGTGGACTACAAAGATGTACAAGCGATGGTTCGCTTTGGCTTTGGCAAAATGACGGAGGCCTGCTACTACCTCGTCCACGTAAAGAATGCAGCAGCAGCGAAAGAATGGCTCCTCCGGGCGCCTGTCACTACGGCGGAAATCACTCCATCGCTCCGGACTGCGCTGCAGGTTGCATTTACCCGGCAGGGACTCGAAGCCCTGGGCGTTCCTCAAAAAGTCATAGCCGGATTCTCCACAGAATTCATGACCGGCATGACCTGTGACCCGAGCCGCTCGCGACGCCTTGGCGACGTTGGAGCGAATTCTCCTGGCAAGTGGAGATGGGGTTATGAGGACAAGGTGCCCCACGCAGTCGTGATGGTATTCGCTTATCCCGGTGAACTGGAAAGATGGAAGCAATCCGTCAAAGGAGAATTCTGGAGCCAGGCATTTCAGGAAATGGAGTGCCTGCCTACTCAGGACATGGGCGGACGGGAGGCATTTGGATTTGTTGACGGCATCAGCCAGCCTGATCTCGACTGGGAGCAACTCCGCAAAGTTTCTCGCAATTGCGATCAACTCACCTACGGCAATACCGTTTGTCTGGGAGAATTTCTGCTTGGCTACACCAATGAGTACGACAGATATACCGACCGGCCACTGCTGGATCCCACCGAGCCCGGCGCAAACCAATTGCTCCCGGCCGCTGACCAGCCCGGCAAAAAAGATCTTGGCCTGAATGGCACCTATGTCGTATTTCGCCAACTCAGGCAGGATGTGCGCGGCTTCTGGCAATTTCTAGACAAGGCCACAGGCTCCGCGCGTTTACAACGCTATCAACTGGCGGAAGCCATGGTGGGAAGAACCCTTGGAGATGGTGCGCCCCTTGTCCCCGCGAGTCGCAGCCTTATTCCGGGCGTGGGCAACAACGGCGACCAGGCCGCGAGAAAACAGGATGTTCGCCTGAATCAGTTCACCTACGACTCAGATGTTGCCGGAACTGCTTGTCCTTTTGGCGCGCACATTCGCCGCGCTAACCCGCGCAATGCCGATATTCCCGGCGGACCGCAGGGATGGTTCACGCATTTGCTCCACATCCTGGGATTCGGCAATAAGAATGTACGGGCCGACCAGATTGCGTCCACTCGCTTTCACCGCATTTTGCGCCGCGGCAGAGAGTATGGAGAGAAATTGTCTCCGGACGACGCGCTGCGAACCGCGCCGGAGAACGATTCCGAGCGCGGACTGCAATTTCTTGCGGTGAGTGCCAACATCCAGCGCCAGTTTGAGTTCGTCCAGAATGCCTGGATGATGCGCACAAAGTTTGATGGCATGACGGAGGAGAGCGACCCGCTTTTGGGAAATCGGGAGCCGGTGCCCGGCTGCCCATTCACCAACACGTTCTCTCTTCCGCAGGAGGGGCGCGTCCGTCAGCGCATGATGGATGTGCCGCAGTTCATCACCGTGGTTGGTGGCGCGTATTTTTTTCTGCCGAGTAAGAGGGCAATACGATACCTGGCAACCATCGGCGCATGATTTGAAAATTTTGACAGCAGTTTTTGAAAAACAACAGAGAAGGCTCAAAACATTCCGGAGGTCAATACCGTGGCTGGCAAAGGTCGCTCAATCAAACATATCCTGATTTTGTTGCTGCTGGTAGTTGCAGTCGGCGTGGGAATTTACTACTTCTGGTGGCTCAATCAGCCCCGGCCTGGGCACGTAAAAGATGAGGCCAAGCTTGCAGGCCGTGAACCTGACAGCTTCGTGGCCGCTAATGAAGACGTCTTTCACGATATGGACCAAACTAAGGACGGCATCCTCGACTTGGCAGCGGCTGCGCGCCAGATGAAGGTTCCGGATGACGCCCTCATTAAAGGACGCAACACCTGGATGGTGTGGTCCGGTGGCAATGACAAGCTGTGGGACACGCTTGTTTATAAGAGTGCGGGTGCCCTGGATTTTCTCAAGATTCTCTCATCCCATCCGGAACTCCTGAAGATTGATCCTCGCTTCACCCGCGATCATCGATGGGAATATCTCGGACTGGTGAATGATCCCTGCTTTGAAAAAGCGACTGGCCCTGACCCTGAACGTTGGGGACTCTGGCTGGACAAGCGGCGCGCCGACTGCAAACCCGACCCGTTCGAGAATGAGCAGAAGTATCCCGGAGTGAAGATCGGATCACGCGGCGCAACCGTTGACGGCAAACAATTCCCAGTTGGATCTTTCTATGGCTATGAAACCGGCATCGTAGGTCTTAGGCTCTTCCCCAATCCTAACTTCGATGACGCGGCCGCAAAGAAATGGGACCCGATCAAGTTCTATACCGATCCGGCATATTACAACGACAAAAGTCTGGTACGACCTTTCCGGGTAGGCATGTCCTGCGGGTTTTGCCATGTGGGGCCTAATCCCATCAAGCCGCCCAAGGATCCTGAAAACCCAAAGTGGGAAAACCTGAGCGCCAATGTGGGCGCGCAATATTTCTGGATCGAACGAATCTTTTACTGGGCAGGGGAAAAAGATAACTTCGCGTGGCAGCTCTTCCACACCTCCCGGCCCGGCTCGCTGGATACCTCGTTCGTCTCAACCGACAACATCAACAACCCGCGCACCATGAACGCGCTGTATCTGGTGAAGGACCGCCTGGAAGAGGCGAGGCGCTGGGGCAAGGAAACGTTGGGCGGCGGCGAGAAAAACAACAAACAATTTAATGACTACATTCCCGATGACCCATCAACCCCGGCCTATTTCCTGAGAAATTACTACAAGTCGCCCGATACGGTCTGGACTCCGCGGGTGTTAAAAGATGGCGCGGATTCTGTAGGTGCCTTGGGCGCTCTCAATCGCGTCTATCTGAACATCGGCACGTTCCCTGAGGAATGGTTGCTGCATTTCAACGCGCTGGTTGGCGGCAAGCCCATTTCTCCCATCGAGATTTCGGTGGCCCGCGAAAATTCCTCGTATTTCGCAGCCACTGAAAGCCAGACGCCCGGAACGGCACTTTACTTCCTGGTGAGCACCGACCCGCATCATCTCAAAGACGCGCCGGAAGGAGCAAAGTATCTGAAAGATCCTCCCAATGTGGTGCAGCAAGGCAAGGAGGTTTTTGCCGAACGCTGCGCCCGCTGCCATTCCAGCAAACGGCCCGACCCGCCTGTGCCCGGCCTTGATCCGGACGGGTGCAATGGAGCCGATTACCTCAAGTGCTGGAACCAGTATTGGGAGTGGACGAAAACAGGCGATTTCAAGCAAAAGATGAAGAAGATCGTCCTGGCTCCTGACTTCCTGGACCATAATTATCTGTCCAGCGAACTTCGCGTTCCTGTCACCCTGCTGCAGACCAACGCATGCAGTCCGCTGGCGACCAACGCGCTCGGCGGAAACATCTGGGACAACTTCTCATCGCAGTCTTATAAGAACCTGCCTTCAGTTGGAACCATCACCTGGTATCAGCCCTACACCGGCGAAGCCAGAACTTATCAGATGCCGGCAGGCGGTCGCGGCTTTACCCGGCCTCCGTCTTTGGTAAGTCTGTGGTCCACCGCGCCCTTCCTCCTGAACAACAGTGTGGGAAAGTTTAACTACAGCCCGTCAGTGGAGGCCCGCATGGATTCCTTCCAGGACTCGATCGAGCAGATGTTGTGGCCGGAAAAACGGGAGAAAGATACGCTGCTGGGCGACAAGATTCCGGGCAGGATTGACCGGACTACGGAGACCAGCTATCTGAAGATCGCCATCGGCTTCCTTCCGGACCCGCTGCAACCTATCGCGAAACAATTCCCGGACCTGCTGGACGAAAAAAAGGAAAACCTGGTGATTGGGCCGATTCCCAAGGGCACTCCCGTAGGCCTGCTGGCGAATATCAATCCACTTTCCGAAGGCAAAGATCCCGCAGACCGCCTTGCACACGGCAAGAAGCTGCTTGATCTCGTCATTAAACTCGGCCGCGACCTGCACAAGCTGCCGAAAGGCGCAAGCGACGAGGAAGCCGAGGCGGTATTTTCCGACGCTTTGGAACAGATGCTTGAGCTGAGCAAGTGTCCGGACCTGATTGTGAACCGCGGACATTACTTTGGAACCAAAAAATTCATAGGAGGAGAGCCGGGCTTGAGTGACGAAGAGAAACGGGCCCTGATTGCGTTCCTAAAGACTTTCTAGGACGTATATCGCGCAGGGGAATTGCCCGCGGAATTTGTTCGAGTGTAACGGCTCGCTTAAAGCATGTGTGCCATGACAACAGATTACATTAATCAGCTCTCCACTCGGGCTTTCGAGAGCATCACGCCAGATGAATGGAAGAATTTTAAAAAGCTTGAGCGGTATCTAGCGGAAAAACCTGCCGATGCGGCGAAGATGGCCCAGGCTTTGGAATCGAATGTGCCTCTTCAGGCCGAGGTCGCATGGCGCCTTGGCTACACGCCAAGCAAATGGCTTCTGGAAAATGAATTAGTAGATGTACAGGTGCGAAGAGACAAATGCGGCATGCGCAAAAGGCCGGTCCCTGCCCAAACTGCGTCCTCAAGCCCAGCCGCTAAGGCAAACCAGGACCCATACTTCCAGGCAGCCGATATGGGGTTAATGGGGCTTTGTTTTTCCGGAGGAGGCATCCGCAGCGCCACCTTCAACCTGGGAATCCTTCAAGGGCTGGCAGAACTCGATCTGCTGAGTTGTTTCGATTATCTCTCCAGTGTTTCCGGCGGCGGATACATTCACCAGTGGCTGGCAGCATGGGGCAAACGCAAAGAATTTTCCACAGTACGAGAAGAACTGATTCCCTTACCTGAAACGGGCAGTCCGAAGAGCCATCCCGAGCCCCTTCGCTGGTTGCGGCGGTACAGCAACTATTTAACTCCGGAAAAGGGCCTTTTCACCGCCGATACCTGGGTCACGATAGCGACCTGGCTCCGGAATGCCATCCTGAATCAGATCATTCTTATCAGCGGCTTGCTGTTCGTGATGCTGCTTCCCCATTTGGTTACATTGAATCTGTTTGTCCCCAGCAGCACATGGGCGGTCGCCGCTACCACCGCAGTCATTGTCTATCTTTTTCTGCTCGCCGTAGCATTGATAGGGAGAGACCTTGCCCGGCTGGAGTTTGCTCCGGACGATGATCGGGGCGTTGCCGCAGTCACAACAAGCCCGCCCGCGATCAAACCGGAGAAGCGGCGATTTCTCGACCAGTCGAGCGTGCAAGGGTTGGTGGTGATGCCGCTTCTCGCGGCGAGCTTTCTGATTACACTGCTGTTCCCAATTCAGTTCGCGGGATTCCAATATGTGCTGGGTTTAATTTTGGTTCCGGCACTATTCTTTCTCCTGGCCTTCACAGTCACATTCGCCGGGGGCACCCTGACGGCTTACCTGAGGTCGCATCACTTCATAACCCGGGAAGAAAATGCCAGAAATTTTTTCTGGCGAAGATCCTGGTGCTTTGCCCATGTACGAGGAGTGATTGCGTTCGTGCTGCTGGTTCTGACGGCCGTAGTCGTCGCGGCTGCGGGCACTGCCTGGCATCTTCTGATCAGCCTGATGACGATGTGGCTGCCGCGTCTCTCGCCGCATAATCTGTGGCGGCTTGAGCTGCTGATCGCTCCACCGCTTTATCTCTTTGGTCCGCTTCTCAGCGTTTTACTTTTAATCGGGCTTATCGGCCGCACTTTCAAAGACTCGCGCCGCGAGTGGCTTGCGCGCCTGGGCGCCTGGGCCGGACTGTACATGCTGATTTGGCTGGTGTTTGTGGGCGGCTCGTTGTTTGGTATGGTAATTCTGAAATGGCTGGTGGCGAGACTCTGGGCAGGCATACCGGCGCTGGCGGCCTGGCTGGGAACTTCGGGATGGAGCGTTCTTGCCGGAAACAGCTCCCACACAGCGGGCGCCAAGGATGATAAAGGGCCGTCCAGCTTCAGCGCATTAGAGATAGTTGCGAAGATCGGCCCGTACGTTTTTGTCGCCGGACTTCTCATTCTGCTCTCCGCGCTGGCGGGGTTCATTATCGCCGGACACGGTGCGATTTATCTGTTTGTCGCGATGGCTATGGCTGCAATGATTTGTCTGCTCTTTGCCTGGAGAGTTGATATCAATGAATTCTCGATGCATGCCTATTATCGGGACCGGCTCGCACGCTGCTACCTTGGAGCCTCAAATCCTGGTCGTAAGCCAAATCCCTTTACCGGTTTCGACGAAGAAGACGCCAACGTAGCAGTAAGCTCGCTCTCAGCGTCGAACGGATACTTCGGTCCTTACCCGATTTTCTGCACCACGCTCAACCTCACTTTCGGTGAAGACCTGGCTTGGCAGGAGCGCAAAGGGGCTTCTTTCGCCTTCACTCCTCTTTTGTCCGGGTACGACGTCGGCTGGACAGCAGCCAAATACCACAATCAAAATTTGCGGTTCAATGGATACGCCGAAACCGCCACCTACGCTTATCCCACGCCGGGAATTCACATCTCCACTGCGGCCGCAATTTCCGGCGCAGCTGTGAGCCCCAATATGGGATATCACACAAATCCCGCGACGGCATTTCTGCTCACAGTATTCAACGTCCGTCTCGGCTGGTGGCTGCGGAATCCTCGTACTATTGCACAGGATGGAAAACGGGTGAGCGTTGAGAACGCGAACAGCAAGCCGGACATGAACAGCAAACGCGATAAAGTCGGGTTCTTCCACGATCCTTACCCATGGCCTTCACCGCACTTTTCTTTGTTGTCCCTGACGAATGAGCTGCTGGGCCGCACCGATGACACCAGCACCTACCTGTATCTCACCGATGGTGGCCATTTCGACAATATGGGCCTCTACGAACTGGTCCGCCGCCGCTGCCGCTACATTGTGATCTGTGACGCCGAGGCGGATGGCGAGCTTACGTTTGAAGGCATTGGCATGGCGATCAGAAAGTGCCGCATTGATTTTGGCGCGGAAATCTCGCTCGACCTGCGCCCGCTTCAGCATCTCAATGGCGGGAACAGCAATGCGCATTGTGTCGTGGGAACGATTCAGTATCAGGAGGACACAGCCAGACGCAGCCCGGGAATCGTGGTTTATATCAAATCATCGCTCACCGGCGATGAGCCCGCTGATGTTTTGAATTACAAGAGAGGAGATCCTTGTTTCCCGCATGACAGCACAGTGAACCAGTGGTTCAGTGAATCCCAGTTTGAAAGCTATCGCAGGCTCGGGCACCACATTGGCATGGCCACCTTTGCCGCCGCCAGCCCGGGCGACCTTCGTTGCACCGATCTCGATGGCCGCCACAATTATTTCCTGAACTTAAAGAAAATCTGGTCTGCGTTTACGCCGGAAATGCAACAGTATTCTGCCGCCCATTCGAAAGCTTACGGAGAACTGCTGCAAAGAATTCGTGGTGATGCCGATCTTCCCGGTTTCTTTGAAATGCTGTTCGACCGCCAGCCCGGCTTCAAGAGCTGGCCCAGGCAGAAGGCAGAGCAGTTTGATCATGCGGTCCGGATATCTTTTGAGCTGATTGAGTTCATGTTCGTTGTTTACCTGCAGCTCAAGCTTATTTATCCGGAAAACCTCAACCACCCATTTGCCGAGGGCTGGATGGACATTTTCAAGAGTTGGGCGCTGATCGATGTGATCAGGGAAGGGTGGCACAAGTACGGCCCAGGTTACACTCAGGCGTTCCAGATTTTCGCGACAAAACAAATCGGAATGCCTGCGGTGGCTGAAGCGTAGTTAGGAATAGGACAGAGATTAGGGATTAACAAACCAAAATTGTTTCGCCGCAGACCACGCTGATTTCACTTGCGCCAAGAACGCAGCAAAACTGCGCTGGTTCCTTCAATTTCAGAGATATGGATAACAGGTTTAGCCATGCGACACTGACTAAATGTTATGAAGAGAACTTGGGCTGTAGAAAAAAAGGTAGCGGTCAAAGTCACCAATTTCAAATAAAGCTCAATAGCTTTCAACGAACCGCTCATAACGCGTTCAATATAATCACTTACAAATAACAGAATTCCACAAAGCACGACGAGGTTTAGAATGTGGTTCGGGACAGTGGTCGCAGGTCCAAACCTCTCTCTCTGACCGTTTTGCAACTCTATCGCACTCGCAATGAAGTAGCAACAATGTCCCTGGACGAAGCGGCCTGGCGGAGCAACGTTCGCGATGCTTGTGCCGATGCAGCCTGCCTGAATGAAGTATATGAAAAACAAATCCAGCAGCTCCGTTCTGTGGCTTACGACGACAACAGATCGTTTCCGGCCAGCGATTTATTCCCGTCTATATACTTATAGCTTGTCGATTTTTGAATGGTTTCGTGCAGACTGCTGGTGGGAGCATAAACTCTCGCCCATTCTGGCAACCATCTACGCCACGGCGGCGCTTGCGCGAATTCCTTTTCCCTCTCTGTGGCCGGTGGTGGCCCTTGCCCTGCCTGCGCTTGCTGTCTGCGCGAGTTATGTAAGCGTTCTCAATGATCTGACCGACGCCCAGGACGATCAGGCCAGCGGAAAACCTGGCCGATGGACGGGAGAGTCCCGCATCACACCGGCGTTGCTGCTTGGCGCCTGTGTGGCTGCCGGCAGTGGCTTTCTGATTGTCTGGCGTAAAGATACGTTGCTTTTCTCTGCATACCTGCTTTGCTGGCTGGCCTTTGCACTTTACTCGATGCCTCCGTTCCGTCTCAAGGTTCGTGGAATCTGGGGTGTGCTGGCAGATGCATCCGGCGCCCATCTTTTTCCCATGTTATTTGCAGTGTTTCTGGTGTATCACTGGAACCGAAGCGAAGGGCCTGCCGCATGGACAATCCTCATCGCGCTATGGTCGTTTGCAGCAGGCGTAAGAGGCATACTCTTGCACCAGGTGGAGGATGCCGGGAATGACAAAAAGATCGGATTGCGCACCTTCGCCTGTCTCCATGGGACGAAGGCGGCTGAGCGGCTGGGACTGCTTGCTTTTTCATTGGAGTCCGCAGCTTTTATGGCAATGCTCTGGCTTACGCGCAATCCTCTGGCCGCGCTCTTCCTGGTTTTCTACGGGCTTTTCGCGTTGATTCGCTGGCGGCTTCTCGGAATTAGCCTGACTGTCTCTAAGCCGGGCCCGGCATCCCGCACGGCCATGGCGGAGTACTACATTGTGCTCTATCCGCTGGCATTTCTTCTGACAGCCGCGTGGCAGCAACCTGCAGCGCTGTCGTTGCTGTTATTTCACGCTGTTCTGTTTTCCCGCCAGGGACTATACATGGTGCACGAGATTGTGACCATGCTGAAGTCCGGACCGAAACCCGCAGCCTTCCATCCGTGAGTCTTACTTCGATCAGCCTTGCAGATCCCGATAGCGCGAAAGGGCTTCAAGGCAAAATCCGGTAGTGAGTTCCTCTGACCCCCATGCTAATTTCTTCGACGGACCGCTATAGTAAAAAGGACATTTTTTCCATCCGCCATTTGAGTCCATGGCGCAAAGAATTGCCAGGATTGCGTTGTCCAGGACAGGGGAATGATCTTTCCAATCCATCAAAGCACATGCGGCCAGCGCCGTATGCAAAATATGATTGCCGATCACTCCATCTGGATGTGCATAGGATTTGATTCTCGCCACGATTGTGTCACCCACCGCTTCAAGCGCGCGAACACCGGCAGCGTAGTTTCGTGAGAGGAAATAGTAAAAGTTGAAGCGGTTCGCATAATACTTATCGCACCTTTCTTCTGCTTGTTCTCCAAGGATCTGAATCAGGCGTCGGATGATCGGGGCCGTCTCCGGTCTTTCACCCAGGTAATAGAGAACGTTGGCATTGACCACCAGGTCCACGTCATTTGGCTTGCATTCGGTGACTGAGTAGAACCAGTAAAGCTGTCGCAGCTTCAGAAGCTGACGTAACGCTACCCGCCAATAAGACATGTGCGTTGTCCACGTCAGGCGGGGAAGAATCCATGTGTAGAAAAGCCCGCGGGAGTCGCGGTTGCCAAGAATCACGCCGATGTTGTCTGGGAAAGAAACACCATGCCGCCTGAGCAGGAAGGAAATACAGGCTGTATCGTCAACATCAGGAGCAAGATAATCCGGGTTAGGACTACAAGTATAGCGCCATACGCAGCCGTCTTGCATGGTACTTACAAGGAAGCGAATTGCCTTGCGTAAAATCTCCTGAACTTTTTCCGAGTTTGTGAAATTGAGGCAGTAAGAGATTTGAGCGGTCTGAAAAGTCGAATAATCCGGTTTGCAGTTTTCCTCAAGGAGCGGATGCGGCGAGCAAAAGATCTGAAATGTTCCGGAAGGCAACTGCATGGCATGGAGAAAATCGATGCCCTGCGCAATGGCCTGCTCCAGGTCATTGCGACTGTTTGTGAGTGTAGGCATACGAGTTTTCCTGAGAGGCCGGTGATTTCACAAAGTCCAACAGCCTGGTGGTGAAAGACGCAACCGGATCGGGAGGCACCATGGTTCTGATCGCCCTTCCAGCAGCTTTACCGATGGATTCCCACTGCTGGCGCACAGCCCATGCCCGCTCCATGGCATGATCGAAGTCGCCTACTTTGGCAGAGTTCGCGATGAATCCCGTGCGGCCTTCTTCCACGACTTCGGCGCTGCCGCCTTCGTTGGTGACAATTCCAAACCGGCCGCACATCATCGCCTCGATAAGCGCCAGCGGCAGTCCTTCGGTGCGCGAAGGCAGCACCAGCGCGTGATGCGTTTTCCAGATAGATTCAACGTCACTCACAAAACCGGGGAACTCGACATGAGTAAGATCTAAGCGCCGGGCCAGTTCGCGCAAAGCTTCGCCGTTGTGTCCTGCGCCGAAAAACGAAACGGACAAATTGCGGTTTCTCCACCGCTGCCGTGCCAGAACCTGCAAAAGAATATCCTGCCCCTTCTCGCCTGTCTCCAGGCGCGCCACGCAAGCCAGCTTGATCGACTGGTCCTGGGTGTAAGGCCAAGGCAGCGGGGTTCCCGATACCAGAAAAGGATTGCGCACTATTTCCGCATTCATGAGCCTCTCGCCGATCTGGCGCTCCGTGAGCTGGAGATTGTGTTGCGAGACAAAATAACAGCGTAGAGCGTTCTGAAAGGCAGAGCGCATCACGATGCGGTCCTTATCTGATGGCCAAAGATAATCGGTGGCTTTCTGTGAAATCATGACGTACGGGTGGCCGGAAATACGGCAAAGATCGCCATAAGCCACTCCATCGAAATTTGCGCTCCGGGAAATCACCACTAAATCGGGTTTGAGACTCGCAAGATTAGTTCGCACCAGGGGCCGCATCGCTCTCTGCGCCGGACCTCTTCCCGTCAGCCGCACCAGCGGCCTGGGCAGTCGGATCGAGTGGGGCAGGCAAACCTGGTGCAGGTCGCGAATACGGCAACCCAGCGCGAGCAACCGGCGAATCTGCGGATGGTTCGGGTCAACACAGGTTTTGAAGATGGTTACAAAATGTCCGGTCTCAGCCAAAAGAGCAGCCGCCCCTGCCCACAGTTCTTCGCTTCCACCCCAGGGATGTGTGCAGGAACTAATGAAGACGAAACGCGGCAATACCACTCCTTTAAGATTTATGCTTCTTCCGCAATCAAGAGAACTGAGGAATCGCAGCAGGTCGTCTTTCGATACCTATGCCAGGTGAGTTCACCCACAATACAGCCCAGGGACATTGCGCCTGAGACCGTGGCGTAGCGAGCCGCCCGCCCCAGTTGCGACGAATCGCGCAGCAGCGCCTCCAAGGTCCGGCCCGTGATCTCCAGCGGTTTGCATAGCAGTCTCACAACCTTCCGGCCCAGCTCTGACTTATGCAGGTCAGTGCCCATGGCCTCGCTGCCGAGTTCACGAATGAGCTGCTTGGAAATATTACAGGCCCACCCAATCCGGTAGAAATTCCTGAAGGTAGCGGGTTGCTGGTAAGCAATTGAAGCGGTAGCGAGATAGGCGATAGAGTGCCCGGCCATCACGCAATCCAGGACAAACGCCCGGTCTTCCGAGAACGGCAGGTCCCGGAATGGAAAACGGAGAGCCACCTCGCGCCGGACGATAGCGGCTGAATTGGAAAAACAGCAGACCTTATATACGTCCTCCCCGGCGTTGCATCGCTCAAGAAGTGCTTCCTTGTCCAGCGTGTAATTCTGCTTCGCAAATATTTTGAATCGGGCTTTTTCCTGCTGGCAGACCTTACCGTCGGCGAGCTGCCTGCAGTAGGCGGCTGCCACATTGCACTCTTCAATGTGGTTGACCATGCGGCTCAACCAATTATCTCCCTGCGGCCAGGAGTGTGCTGAAAGCAGAACGATCAAGTCTCCGCGGCAGAGCTTGACTCCAAAATTGATGGCTCTGCCATAACCAAATAGTGATCGTGGAAACGTGTAGACCCTTGTACCCATCGTCCGGGCCACTGCTGCGGAACCGTCATCCGATTCATTGTCGATCACCACGACTTCAAAAGCACGGTCGAGCTTCTGGAGACGCAGGCATTCCAAGAGCCGGCGAAGCGCGTGCTCTTCATTACGGACTCTGATCAACACTGATACCGGGGGTTGCGTAGGCTTGCTCAGATTCAGGTAAGTATGAATGCGGCGGGTCCCTTCATCTACCACTAAGAATTAGTATCGCTCAGCAAATCATAAGCGAGTTTCTCCTCGCGGTAAACCTTTGAATAATTGGAGAGTTCTCACCAACTGCTGTTTTGCACCTCTTCCATATCCAGCTTTGGCCACCGGAAAATCTTGAGAGACTAAAACAGTGCCGGATGAAAATACACATAAAACTACTTTTGCTCCTCTGCGTCCTTTGCGCCCTCTGCGGTAAATCTGACAATGTTTCTGCTCGGATCGTATTCAAGGCTCAAGAGAAGGTTTTGCCTTTGCAGTTAAAGTAGGATTTTGTTCCGTGTTCCGCTTCATCTCGGCTATTTTGATGCCATCAGAAACTCAACCTCAACGCAAGCTGTATTTGCCTCGGATTAAAGAGGGCCCGCGGCGTGCCGTAGTTCGGGTTTGGCGATCCTTCCATGAATCGTTGCGTGGCTGAACAGCCCTGCGCGCTGGAATTGAAGTTGCAGAAGTCAGCCGCGCCATAGACCGTATTGAAGTACTTCACGTTGACGGTGTTGAAGAGATTGAAGGCTTCCGCCATGGCTTCAACATTCAGGCGCTCGGTAGCCTTGAAGGTGCGGGCGAGCCGCATATCCACGGACTGGTACGAGTCGCCTTTGAAGGTGTTACGCGGTTCGATGCCTACACGGTCATTGTTCCCAAAGATATCGCCATTGGCGTCAAAGCCGGCAAACTTGGTGAAGTAGTTGGGCGACTGCAGCGTCACGATGGTGCTCAACTGGAAATTGTTGATCAGCGCATTCATTTTAGTGGGGCCCTCAAGCGTGGCATTGAGGCTGAAGCGCTGGCCCACATTGTCAGACGAGATAGCTCGCTCTGCTTTCAGGTTGGCGCTGTCTTGGGGGATCAGCACAAAGCTCGGGTTCGGGCCGTCGTCAATTCCTTTGGACCATGTGTAGCTCACGCCGGTGCTGAAGTGATGGCTCATCCGCTTGTTGAAATCGACCAGCAAGCCGTTCCATTCCGAGTTCCACCGGGAGGCAGCTTCAAAGTACACAGCATACAGCGTCGGGAAGCCCGGCCCGGCGCTGCGCGAACCGGGAATTCCCGGTGCTGCGAAATAGCTATTTTTGGTTCCAGTCTGGCCTGAGGAGTTGTGCATAGTTATCTGTCCGCTTGGATCAGGCTGGTTCACGTTGAAGAAGCTTCCCAGATGGACGCCTTTGGAACGCAGGAAGCTCAAGTTGAGCACCGAATCTTTGGATGGCTGGAATTCCAAACCCAGGCTGGTCTGGATTCCATAAGGAGCTTTATGGTCTTTATCGAAGCGCGCAATCACGGCATCACCGAAAAAGCCGCAGCCCGCCACTGTTCCACCCGGACAGAAACCCAGTGGAGCAGCATCCGGGTACATGCCACCCAGCATGCTGGAAAGGGCAATCTGCGTAATATTCGGCGCGCTGGCAAAGGCAAACAGGCGCGTGGTTGAGTTCAGTGCGTTTTCATTGTTGCGTCCGGGAAAGGTGCCGGTGGTGCCGCCGCAGGAAGGCGACTGGCAGGCCAGCAGGGGCATGGGAATGATGCCATGGAAGATGCCGCCGCCGCCGCGCA
>Ga0066662_10000295_pt1 | contig 21776 bp, 23 predicted proteins | sample GraSoiAngelo_111_FD_133939 | JGI IMG/M metagenome (GOLD analysis project Ga0066662, IMG submission 133939) | Grasslands soil microbial communities from the Angelo Coastal Reserve, California, USA - 14_0903_12_40cm | ecosystem: Environmental > Terrestrial > Soil > Grasslands | place: USA...
ATCACCTTGCTTAGAAAAGAGATGGTGGAACACCCGGAACTCCTTCGTCCGCTGGGCATTGAGCTTACAGATCGCTCCCTAGCCGCTGCCGCAGCGGCCTAAAAATGTAGAAACTCCAGAGCCAGCGAAGCTGGCGGCATTCTTCTAGCCCACAGCGCAAGCTGTGGGTATAGAAACAGACAAAGAGCAGAGCTGGCGAAGCCAGCGCCATGGTTGTAGTGCACCCTCATTCCATCGGAATGCCTCGATTCCGTACGTTTTTAGCGCAAAGTTTTCTTGCATGACACGGCTTTTTCGCTATTTTTTCATGGCTGAGAACAAGAGTAACCGTTCCAAACACACCCGCACAACCCAACTGGGCGACTTCCCGGAAGTCCGCGACAAGATCGTGCAAGCCGCAATACTGTTTACTTAACGCGAGAAACAGTGCATTAAAGTCAGCCCGCAACGCGGGCGAAAGAATTTAGCCCAGCCCGGAAGGGCTGGGTTAATTGGCAAATGCGAGAAGAGCCCCATAGGGGCGACACAGCGACGCTGTTGATCAAACCGATTCATTCTCGTTAAGTGAACAGTATTGGTGCAAGCCGTGGAAGTTCATTCCGGCCACGAGTATTACGGAATCACGATTCGTTTTACCGACCAGACCGCCCTCAATTTCACCTTCGAGCCTTGCGCTTTCACCTTCCCGGTTTACTCAGGCTGGACAGGCGGAAACGAGGAAATCCTCAAGAAGTACAAATCAGTCCGCAGTCACATTCAGCGAAGCGAACAACACTCCCCGGTCACACTTCAGCCCGCCAGCAATGGCGGGCTTTTTTGTCTGACCTAATCATGGTCAACATCGTTGTATTGGATGCACTTCCGAAGAATGTCAAAGGTGCCGTGTTCAATAGCCTTCCCGCTTCCAGTACAGAAATTTGTCCAATGTTCTTTGCCGAAAATATCTTTGTACGCGATGTGGCCGTAAAAAATGATGTAGCCCTTCTCACTTTCAAGGTCTTGCCGCAATTCCGAAGGAGGAATCGGTGTTGGGGTTTTGGCCCCATATCGCTGAACCGGAATTGTTATCGCGAGGGGGGAGTTCGAGTTCGGGAAAATAACACCAGGATAAAAACGGTTATGGGGATGGCCGATAGAAAAATCAAGATCTGGGTCTTCACCCTTCATAAGTTCGGTAGCAACTACATCCCCATTGACTTCTCTCGCGGCTGTCTTGCCAAAATTAGTTATTTGCAAGGTGGCAGGAGTGGTTACAACCCCTTCGAGCGGGAAATTCGATGGCAGAGTGAATCCAATCCAAGCCCGTTGATCCAATCGAAGCTGATGTTGCATGACGTTGAGTTGGAGTGCATAAACTACAAGTACAGCAACTCCAGCGACCACAGCAATCGTTTCAAGAATGCCCTTGAAATATCGAAAGACGAATTGCGTCAGAAGTACAAACGGTTTCAAGAATCTCATAGGGTGCCTCTCGTTATTGCCTTTTTCGGACTTGCTTTGTTGTGTGCTGGACGTTTCTTGGTGTGTACTGGACGGTATGGCGGGCGTGTTAGGTGTTGGCAGAGTCTGTTGTCTTTGCTTCTTACGTTTGTATTTACCGCGCACGTCATTTACCTAGCGACTATGCTGTGAATGGGCGCAATTTTAACAGAGGTCTTTATGCCAAAAAATACCGGAATTAAGGTTCCCGACAATTACGAACCGATCAAAACGAATTTAAGCGATTCGATGACGCAATGACCAAGTTGCTGAGTGTGCCTTATTCGGCAGTGCAGAAGGAACTGAAGAAAGATCGCAAGAAAAAAGCCCCTACGAAGCGGGCTAAATCTAAATCCAGCGGACGCGGCCTTTCCCGCGATTTTGGTAAATGGGTAAATTTTGATTCCCTTGTTTCATTTACCCATTTACCAATTTACTCATTACCCATTCTCTTCACCCCTTCACCGCTCCGACCGTAAACCCGGCAATAAACCTGTCGAGGAACAGGTTGTACAGGAACGCGATAGGAATGCTGGTGACCAGGCAGGCGGCCATCAATGCTCCCCAATAATAGACATCGCCTCTGACCAGGAAAATTGGAATGCCCAATCCCACCATCTGTTTTGACTCGGGCGAGATGAACGTGAGCGCGTAGATAAACTCCTGCATGACCAGCGTAAAGGTGAAGATCACCACCGTAAGAATGCCGGAAACGGAAATGGGCACCACCATCTTGATGAATGCCCCAAAGCGCGTGAGTCCGTCCACCATGGCCGCATCTTCCAACTCCCTGGGGATTGACTTGAAAAAGCCCATAAGCAGCCAGATGGAAAACGGCACAGTGATACTGGGATAAACCAATATCAGCGATGAAAGCGTGTCCTGAAGCCCCAGCACACCGATCACGCGCGACAGCGGGATAAACAACAGGGTGGGCGGCACCAGATAAGTAAGAAAGATTCCGATACCCAGCCGCTCTCCCCAGCGTCCGGTCAGGCGGGCCAATGCATAGGCGGCGGGCACCGCCAGAATGAGCGTGATGGCAACCACGATAATTCCAACCAGCGCCGTATTTTCCAGCCAGCGCACGAACCCCGTCTGGCCAAACAGGTACTTCAGGTGGTCCAGCGTGGGCGGCAGATTGAAAATGAAAGGATTATTTTCAGTCGCGTAGAGATCAAGGTTCTGTTTGAAGCTGGCAACACCCATCCAGTAAAACGGGAATGCCAGCAGCACAGTAAAGATGGTCAGCACCAGCATCTGGACGGTCCTGGGCCACACGCTGTAGCCGCCAAATGCCTGGCGCACTGCCGGTCTCTGCAAATACCACACCAGCACGCCGGAAATAACAACCTGGGCGATCAACCAAAGGGATAGCCGGTAATTCGAGCGGCGCAGCGCATACACGCCCAATGCCACCAAACCACTCAGGATGTCCGCTGTGAGCAGGAATGCCAGAAAGATGCGGGCGCTGTTGTGGAGCATCCAGAGGCCAATCGCCATGATCGTGAACGCGATCACCACCACCAGGCGGCTTATGCCCATAAACCCGCCCACGTGCATCTGCAGGGTCCGTACCAGCAATGCCACCGCCGCCACCAGCAGCAGGATGGAGAGGAGCGTAATGCCCAGCGGCTTCTTCATCACACCACCTCCGCGCGATGGGCCATGCGCAACATGAAATAAGCAATGATGACCAGCACGGGAATGAGACATACTGAGACGGCTGCGCCCGCGGCCAGGTCGCTTCCTTGAATTCCCTGCGTATAGGCCAGCATGGGCAAGGTCTGCGTGGAATCGTAGGGGCCGCCATTGGTCAGAATGTAAACCACGGCAATGTCAGTAAAAGTAAAAATACTGCCGAACAGCACGGCAACGCTGAGAATGGGCGTCATGATGGGCAGGTTGATCTGGAACTGGGTCCGCCAGAAACCAGCGCCATCAATGGAAGCGGCTTCAGGAATTTCTTTAGGGATAGCAGTACGGCCGGCCAGCAGGATGACGGTGGCAAACGGAATGAGCCGCCAGCAATGCACCAGGATCACGGATGCCATCGCCAGGCCTTCCTGGCCAAGCCAGTAAGGCGGATCCAATTTGTTTGCGAAACCCAGCCACACCAGCACCCAGGTAATCACGCTGTAAATGGAATCCAGTATCCACTTCCATCCAATCGTGCCCAGGGAAACCGGAGCGACCCAGGGCAGCAGGATGAGAAAACGCAACAGGCCGCGCCCCCGGAAAGGCTTTTCCAGCGCAATCGAAAGAATGTTGGAACAGACCAGCACAATGGCCTGCGCCACCACTGTGAAAATGATCGAGTTCGTTACCGCTTTCTGAAAGCTGGGGCTATGGATGATGCTGCGGAAATTCTCCAGCCCTATGAAATGCAGTTCGGTGCTGCCGATGCGGGCGTCACTGAATGCATAGAAAATAGCGAGAAAAAACGGAACAGCTATCAGCAGCAGGATATAAAGGGCCGCCGGGCTGAACATGGCCGCGCCCAGCAATGGACTGGTGGCCGCGCCTGCGGACTTCACTTTTTTCCAGCGGGGGCGCAATTGTCCAGGCTTGTCCAGGCTGGATGACAGCGGGGGCGCTTTCTTCGCCTGCGTCTCAGCGTCTCCAGCGGGTTTCATTGCCATTGCAGGGCCCTGGCCGCAACCCGCTTCTCGCTGGAACGGTCAAAGAATTTCAGTTCCCGTTCGGGCACGGCGAAATCGTATGTCTGGCCTAACTCCAGTGACTGCGCTGAAGCCATGCGGGCGATGGTTTTTTTCCCTTCCATGCGTCCCCCGGTCAGGATTCCGGCAACAATCCACTCCGAACCCAGATACTCCACATTTTCCACGCGCAAACGAAATGAGACTTTGTCGCCCTCAACTTGTGCCGCCGGGCGGAACTGTTCCGGGCGAAAGCCCACGATCAGCTCATCATGCTCCACAAGATTCATGGGCGGTGAACCCAGGAACGTGGCGACGAAGGTATCGGCAGGCTGGTCATAGACCTCTTTGGGAGTACCGATCTGGCGAACATATCCTTGGTTCAGCACCACCACCCGGTCGCCCATGGCCATGGCTTCCACCTGATCGTGGGTCACATAAATGCTGGTAGTGCCAATGCTGCGGTGAAAACGCTCCAACTCCTCGCGTGCTGAAGCGCGCAGCTTTGCATCCAGGTTGGAAAGCGGTTCGTCCAGCAGAAAGACCGAGGGTTCGCGCACGATGGCGCGTGCCAGGGCCACCCGCTGCCGCTCCCCCCCGGAGAGTTCACGGGGCTTGCGGTGCAGCAGGCCGCCGATCCCCAGCAGCGAAGCCGCCCACTGGACTTTTTCTTTTTCCAGCCGACGCCTTTCCTGCATCCGGCCAAAGAATCCGAGCGATTTTCCGGAGGCAGGGACCTTGATGGTTTTTTGCGCCCTGAGTGGAAAAGCAATGTTTCTGTAAACGGTGAGATGCGGGTAGAGAGCGTAACTCTGGAACACCATGGCAATGCGGCGTTCCCGGGGACTCAGATCGTTCACCACTCGTCCGCCAATGAGAATTTCGCCGGCCGTGGGATGTTCCAGGCCGGCGATCATGCGCAGAAGAGTGGTCTTCCCGGAGCCTGATGGTCCCAGGAAGACCAGGAACTCGCCTTCATTGGTCACCAGATTTACATCGTTGACGGCCCCTAATTCTCCTTCTTTGAATACTTTGGTCAGGTTCCGTGTTTCGACAACCGCCATTCAATCCTCGGTTCTATTTAAATCTCTCAAAAATACGCTTGTACTCGGTTTCAGCGGCCTTGGCCGCGTCTTCCGGACTCGCCTTGCCCTGGGCCACAGTGGCAAACATGGTCGGGATCACCCAGCTTTTGAATGCCTGATCAATGGCCGCGGTGCAATATCCTGGATAACCCACGTTGGTGGCCCAGGTCAGCACGTCGCCTAATACAGCATATTTGTTGGCCGGATTCGCATTCTTATCGTTGGAGATTTCCTGTTGCAGGTTGGGAACAGTCTTGGGGAAACAGGGGAAATTATAGAACTGCCCGGCAACAAAACCGTCATGGAAAGAGTCGACGTAATCGATCAGGAACCGCTGTGCGCCTTCTTTGTTCTCGGCAAAATTCCAGACCACGTAGCAATCCATAACGTGCTCGGCGGCAATGCGGCGCACCGGTCCCCTCAGCGCCTTGCTGATCATAATGTCCTTGTCGATAGGCAAGTGCTCCCTCTCTGACTGGCGCGTGATGGAGATGGCATTGGCCACAAAAGAAAGCTTTCCGGCAAGCATGCCCTGGTTGTTGGAAGGCGGCGTCCAGGTGAACACCTCGGGCGTTTCGCTTTCCTGGTAGAGGGCCTTCATATATTTCAGGGCTTCAATCGTATTCTTGGAATTGATGGTTACGTGTCCGGCTTCGTCCTGCTCGGCGCCGCCAAACGACCACAGCAAGGCCCGCATGGCCATGCTGGTATCCAGTTCCTGAGAGAGGCCCAGGCCGCAGGGATTGCCACGCTTGTCTTTGATCTTCTTGGCGCCTGTACGCAGATCGTCATAGCTGTCCGGGCCATTGGGAAAACCTGCTTCCGCCCACAGGTCTTTGCGGTAATTTCCCGGATCGGGCGCGTACGAATCTGAGAATGCGTAGTAGCGTTTGGTCTTGGGGTTGTAGGTGGATTTGTGGGCCAGATCAATCTTCTTGCCCCACTTCTTCTCCACTTCCTTATACACATTCGTCATGTCCAGGGTCTGTTTCTCATAAGCTGCGGGCGGTGAAAGGAACATGAACAGATCGTGTCCCTTCTGCGCCTGTGCTTCTGATGCCGCCCTGGCAGGAAGATCGACAAGGTTGATGAAGTCAACGGTAACGTTAGTGTTATGCTTCTGGCCCCACTGCTTGCAGAATGATTTTTCAGATTTGTAAAACCAATCGTCAAAGGCGGGAACGAAGTGGCTCCATTGGATGATCTTCAATGTCTTCTGCTGTGAAGCTGCCCGCTCCGGAAACAGGAAGGTTGTCCCCATGCTGGCTGCGATGCCCGTGGCTCCCGTGATCTTGATGAAGTCTCTTCGCGATACGCCCTTACCTTTCTTCTTTTCGTCCATACGCCTCTCCTCTCAGTTGGAACAGAGTGCCGAACTTATTTGTGCTCTCCTCAGTTTTGCTGCTCGCCCCAACGGTGGCCGTTCGAGCCAGACTATCCTATACCACGCTGCAAAGGCTTGCATCCACGATCCATCAGCGGTTTCCAGGTTTCCACTTGGACAAAAGAGCACTGGCCACTGTGAACCGGCAGAGGTTCTGATCATGGAACCAAGCCTTTCCACGTAATTATGAGCCGTGATGCCTGTTGGACTGCCGTTCAAAGGGTTCGCTTATGGAAACCAAACTGAAAAACTGAGTCTCGCGCAAGAAACACTCAGGACCCAGCCCCCAGCGAACTCAGGAAGCTGGAACCGCGCCCAGAAAACCGCAAGGGCCGGAAGCTCCGGCCCTGGGTGTCGCCCCTTGTAATGATTGCGGCAACAAGAGTACCGATTAAAAACAGGTTGTCAAGCGAAAAGAATCTCGGGTACTGGGCTATTTTAGGTTGCAGCGGTTATAACCGCCATTGCCTTTAGGGGAGTGTTGTATACAGTCAGCGGGGAACGCCAGTGCGTAAACACTGACGCACCCCTAACCAAAGCACCACAAGGAGATGCAATGGCTGACAATAAGAGTACACACCCGCAGCGGATACACTCAAGTTTCCGCGAACTCGCAAACTTCGATGAAGTCAAAGACAAGATCATTACCGACATCGAACTCTCTTCCGATCTGGAGTTTTTCGCCATCACCATCACGTTTCAGGACAGGACAACACTCACGTTCATTATTGAGCCTGCCCTTGTAGCGTTTCCCATTCTTTCTGAGTGGCCAAAGGGCAACGAGAAAGTCATCAAGCGGTACAGGGCAGTCCGCAGCAAGATTCCCAGAACGTAGTCGTGTAACAAAGTAACAGTCCTAAGCGGGGATAGACGCTGAATCCATCCCCGCTTTTTCTTTGACTCTCTTTAAACCTTCCGGGAGAGGCTTCCCCGCCTTCATCTGTTCATGGAATCTCCGTATCGAAGCCTTAAGAGCCATAATCCGCCTTTTGGCTCCTGCAATTTCTTCCTCTGCATCCGCAATCACATATTGCCATTCTTTGTGATAACTATTCTCTTGACATGTGATAGTCACCGTGATAGTCTCCTTTCACTATGACATTCGACTATGAAGGTTGGCTAAAGACTGCCGAAGAGAGGCTCGAAACTCTCTACGAGCAGAAAGCCGCGATTGAAGAGGAAATCAACAAACTTGAAGAGGGCATAAGAGGATTTGCCCCGTTGGTTAAACGCAGTAATGTTTGGTTTGGGCCTGAAGCCGGACTCACTGATGCCATACGCGCCATTCTGAAGCTCGAACCGAGCCGCTGTTATTCTGCCACTGCTATGAGAGATGAACTGTTGAATCGCGGTACATCTCTCACGCAAAAAAATCCGATGGCTGCCATTCATCAGACGCTTGCTCGTCTTGTAGATAGAGGAGAAGCAAAAATTCACACATTCTCTCCGGGGCACAACCTGTATCAGTTCGCCGAGAAAACAGACGAATCGGCGGAGAAAATTAAGAGCAGCCGCATGACCGGAGTTCGCGCAGGACTTGAGCGACTCCGCAAAACGGATAAGAAATAAGTTTGGAGTGAAATACGAAAGCCCTGCGCTAACAGGGCTTCCAGATTGGAGGTGGTCACAATGCGCAGAGCGAGAATCAAAATCCGCATCACCGCTCAGGCCATCGAGATCACGATAGAACCACCACCGTGATGATTTGATGCTCTGACTAAGCACCCCGCTTCCTGCGGAAACAGGTTGCGGGGCTAAACCAAAATCGCGGGGATTAGCCGGATTGTTGGCCTTCACTTCAATTCTAGCTTTTTCCCCGCAAAACTCAAGAGGAAAAAGCTCATGACATGCCGCAAGTGCAATCACGATAAAGTCAGAAAGTTTGGAGTCCGCAACAACGTACAGCGTTACCGCTGCAATTCCTGTTCTTCCGTTTTCACACTTGAGCAGCAGCCCAAAATCAGTGGTCACTATACGAGTCTGGAAACCGCTGAGAAAGCCCTTTCCATGATGCTTGAGGGAATGAGCATTCGCGCCATCTCCCGCATTACCGGAATGCACAAAGGCACAATCCTTTCCCTGATGGTCACGGCAGCAGAAAAGGCGAAGCGGGTGTTTGACAAGTATGTTCGCAATATCCGTCCTAGGTTTGTGCAAATGGACGAACTTTGGGCGATGGTAGGGTGCCACGGAAAGCGGGTTACTGTTGACTCTCCCGCTGATTGGGGAGACGCTTGGACATGGCTTGCGCTGGATTCTGAATCCAAGATGATTCTCTCGTTTCACATCGGCCCCAGGAACACGGTTAGCGCATACCAGTTTGTGCGCGATCTGAGCGAACGCACTACCGGAGTTTTCCAGATCACCACTGATGCACTTCGCGGCTATGTTGGCGCTGTGGAAGAGTGGTTTGGCGCTGATGTGCATTTTGCTCAATTGCAGAAGATTTACGGGCGTACAGAAGCAGGCCCAGAGTGGTACGGCGGCGGAACCGTCATTGCAGCAGTCCCTAAAGTCAAAACCGGAAACCCTTGCTGAGTTGCTTCAGGCGGCATAGAATTGCCGCCTGCGGGGATTAGCAAGAATGATTTTTCATTACGAGTTTCATTGTAAGAACTGCAAAGGCCCCATCGTGCTCCACGCTGAAACGCTTGGGCGGCCATTTGAGCCTCAAGGTATCCAAACCAACAGTTTTCATTCTTTAGCTGTGCCATGTTTTCTATGCAAGCGCGTTGAAATCTATTCTCCTGATAGAAGCTCTCCCCATCATGACAAAACACTCCGCGTGGTATCTCCGGCCCATGTCGCAGAGACGGAGTTTTTAGGATTACTCGAATGCGACGATAAGAATTGCAGATTTCGCTTGCCACTATTCGCAACAGGGACTCTCTCCATGACCGACGAAGAACGGAGAGCCGAGATTGGAGCTTGGATTTGGGACGATATGCGGTGCCCCAATGAGCATTTAATTCGGACAATTTGGAAACCATGATTTTCATTCCGTTAGTCAAGGGAGCAACCACTTTTGGCCCAGTACCGAATCTCGTTGTCGTAACTCTTTAGAAATGTCCCTTTTCGGAATGCCCCGTTTAGCTAATGAAAGAAATTAAAGCGCTGGTGCACAACCAAGGGTGATTTAATTGACAATCTCTAATTTGCCGTGTGAAAATGCACTCTCATTTTGAATCGCATGGCTTTCGGCAAGCGGATATTTATATATCTTTAATCATGTCTGCGATCAAAACCGGGTACGTCAATGAAACCGAATGCCGGGCACTTTCCCCAGGAAGTAAAACGCCTCTACGATAATGTATTGCCGGAAGGTCAGCGTGTACGCGACCTTATTTTTCCTGAAGTCTTTGGCCCTCAACAATATATTGGCCAATATAGCGACAATACGGCCGACCAGATCATTGCCATGGCCCGGCGTGCTGGCGTTGGCCCGGACACGCATGTGCTCGACGCAGGCTGCGGCTGCTGCGGCCCTGCCATCCACATAGCCAAAACCCTCGGATGCAGGATTACCGGAGTTGATCTTTCAGAATCGCATCTTGCCAAGGCCCAGGCCAGCATCCAGAAAGCCGGTTTGTCTGAAAAGATCAAGCTGGTGAAGGGTGACATTTTCGAAGTTGGCGCCGCCATTGGTCCGGTGGACGCGGTGATTGGACTGGGGGCGTGGTGCCATCTGTCTCCGCGTACATTTTTCCCGTTATGCCGTCAGCTCTTGAAAGAAGGTGGAAGGATTGCATTCATGGAGCGGATCCGGCTGGGAGCCATTGATGCCGATCTCTACCGCCAGCTCACCACCGAATGGGCGGCTCCTTCGGTAGAAACGTTTGCCTCTTATTACTTTGCTTTGAGCGCTGCTGGATTTCGCGACATCTTCATTCATGACCTGACCGAGCCGTACAAAGCTCTTCAACGCCGTTTCATTGAGGTGCGGCTGAAGCTGCAGAAACAAATCGAGGAAATCGCAGGCCCTGAGTACTTTCAATCTGATCTTGAGCTGGTCCGGGCAGAGACAGACGCCACTGAGTCTGGTCTTCTCGGATACGGTCTCTTCATGGCACACACATGACACAATTTGCAGGAACACAAGCTACCGCAGGAACACCAACGGCGAGCCAGAGCGCCTATCGTGTTGAAGTGATCGACCAGCCAAAAGCGCTGAGCGTGGAAAGATGCAACGTCCTTTCGCAGGAATTTACCGATCTTTCCGTAAAAGCCAGCGGCGGGCGCGACTGGAGCAGCTACGTGCCGGGCCGTGTGGGCTGGGCAAACTATTACCAGACCGAAGGCGCGCGGCCCCAGGATTACGATCGCATGGTGCTGGTATATGCCGGGAATGAACTGGCGCACTTCATTGCGCTGAATGTTTTCTGGCTGGATGACAAGCACCCGATCCTGTGGATTCACATCGCCATCACCGATCCTAAGCATCAGGGCGCCGGTATTCTTACTCTCTCATCTACGGCCCTGCTGTCCGCTGACTGGCTCAAGACCGTCGCGCCCACTACATACGCGATCTTCCGCACGCCCAATCCGATTGTGTATGAAGCAATGAAGGCGTTCTGCCTTGACCACCTCAGCAGCGGTGACTTGAAGGTTTCTACGTGGTATCCGCAGATCACGGAAGACGGCCAGTTGAAGCCCGTGCCTGAGGATGTTCGCGCGATGGCGGCCAAGCTGGCCAAAACGCTCTCGCCGGAATGCGAGTGGGATGCGGAAGCTTTTGTGATCCGGGGCTATTTCAAAAAATTCGGTCCGCTCTACAGCAATACTGTGCAATTCCCCTGCCGGATAGTGGGCACGAGAGACTACTTTGCGAAGAATGTTCACCTGGATACCCAGGATGGTTTGCTGGTGATCTTTGTGATGAATACCAATGCCGGTTGATAGCTCCATCAATCACGTGCGGGAAGCAGCCTTGCCTGAGCCGCGCGAGTTCGGCGCGGAGTGGCTGGTTGAAGCCGTGGGTGTGGCAGAAGTTCATGCGCACCGCGTGCAAAACGTGGTGGCCGAAATGTCGCTTGGCCTAGCGCGCGTTTCAGTGCTCGAGACTGCTTATGGCCGCGTCCTGCTGAAAAATGGCCGCCTGCAATCGACCCAGAATGATGAATGGGTTTATCACGAAGCGTTGATTCATCCGGCCATGATTGCTCATGCTGCACCGAAGTCGGTTTTATGTATCGGCGGCACCACCGGAGCGATTATCCGCGAAGTGTTGCGGCACAAGACCGTGGAAGAAGTATTGGTGTTCTGGGTGGACAGGCAGATTCTTGACGCGCTGGATGGCAAACTCCCATATGCTGAAAGAGCTGTATTCTCCGATCCACGAGTGAAGGGACTCTACAGTTCACCGCTCGATGACGCGACTCTGGGTGGAAAAAAGTTTGACGTTGTGATTGCCGATCCACCGGAGCCTTCCGAATCAGGCGCTCCTGAGAAGGACGTTTATCAGCACGTGGTGAAATCGGCAGCCAAGTGCCTGGCAAAAGATGGCATCCTGGCAATCGCCGGGGGAGGAGTGCAGCCGGTGGCAGAATCCATTTCAACCTTGCGGGAGGCTTTCACGGTTGCGCAACTGCACTTCCCGAAAGTCGGATTGGGAATAGCGTCAGCTCCGAGTCTTGGGATTCCATGGGGAATGCTGTTCTGTTCACATGGCCTGAACGTAGCCTCGATGGATGCTACGCTCGTCAATGAGCGCCTTGACGGGCGTAAAGTTTCCGGCCTGCGCTTCTATGACGGAGAGACGCATCTCTCTATGTTTTCGACGCCGAAACATGTGCGCGCCTGGCTGGCTGCAGATAAAACAGGACAGGTGAAGGAATAACGATACATGCCAGTCTTCAACAGCATTCTGGATATGATCGGCAATACGCCGATGGTGCGTTTGAACCGCATCGTGCCTGAAGGCGCCGGAACCGTCTACGCCAAGCTGGAGCAGTTCAATCCCAGTGGCAGCGTGAAGGCGCGTGCCGCCTACGCCATGATCACGGCAGCGGAAGAGGCGGGGAAATTGAAGCCGGGGATGGTTCTGGCAGAGGCCACCAGCGGCAATCTTGGGCTGGCCGTTTCCATGGTTGGCGCGGTAAAGGGATACCGCGTAGTGCTCTTTGTGGAAGAGAACGACCGCATTGACGTTTTCATGAAAAGCTCCCGCTCGCTCGGCGCGGAGATGGTGTTCACAGAAAATTTCGAGATGGCGGTGCATCTGGCGGCGCAGTTTGCGAAAGACGATCCCAATGTGTTTGTGCTGAGCCAGTTCACCAACCCTGCCAATCCTCGAATTCACGCGGAGACTACGGCACGTGAGATCGTGCGTGATGCCGGTCCGCGCCTGCGCGCCTTCGTCGCCAGTTTCGGTTCGGGCGGCACGTTTACCGGAGTCTCTTCTTATCTGAAGGCGCATCATCCGGACGTGGAGGTGGTGCTGGCCGAACCGGAAGGCGCTCCTTTGTTTTCCGGCGGACCGATGGGGTGCTCAAAAATCCATGGTGTGGGGCCTACGTTCAAACCCGCGATCATGGAAGGCGTGCAGATCGACACCATCGTTTCCGTGAGCCTGGAATCTGCAGATGCAACTCGCGCGCGCCTGGCAAGAGAAGAAGGCATATTCGTTGGGCCTTCTTCCGGAGCAATCGCTTCGGTGGCTGTGTCCGTGGCCGCCCGCTACAAACCAGACGACATCATCGTGGCTGTGCTTCCCGATGACGGCAATCGATATATAAACTTTGCCGGAATACCTGAAGTGCAGTCCTGAACAACTTTCTGGGGAAGTGATGCAACTCGCCAACATTATTCCGTCGATGCGTGGAAATACCACCAACTGGATTGCCATGCACCGGTTGGGCAAGGCCACTACATATACCTTTGACCAGATTTATTCTGACGTTCAGAAGGCGATTGAGTTCCTGCGCGCCTGTGATGTCCAGCCAGGAATGCGCGTCGGCGTGCTTGCCGATAACGGCTATGAGTGGATCGTTCTGGATCTGGCGGTGCTGGAGTTTGGCTGCCAAGTGGTGGGTTTCCCTGATCCATTTGCCAAACAGAATGTGGATGAGTTCGCCGAACAGTTTGACCTCGCGTTGTTGTTTGTAAACAAAGTGGCAGCGGTGGATGGGTCTCCGCGGGAATGGATTTGCGAACTTCAGGAACTGTCAGGCAATCCGTCAGGAAAAAAGAGACGCAGCAAAGCGGGGATCAGCGGGCAAGGGGATGATCTGACGCTGCATTTTTCTTCCGGGTCCACAGGACTGCTCAAGTGCCTGGTGGGCAGCCGCCTTGGTACGGAAGATTTCATCCAGGGATACTGGGACCTTTTTCCCTGGCGGAATTCTGACGCAATGCTGGCTTTCATGCCGCTCTCCAGCTACCAGCAGCGGCTGCTCGTCTACAGCGCAGTGGGATTTCCTCATAACGTGATCTTTACTTCGCCGGGCGAATTGATGCTGGCCTTCGTGCAAACCCAGCCGACGGTGTTCGTCGGTCCGCCGCTGTTTTTTGAGCGGCTGGAAAAGAAGTTCGGCGCAAGAAACCGAAGCATCGATGAGATCAATGCGGGTCTGCGCAAATTTGCTCCAACCATACGTTTCTTTGTCACCGGAATGGCTCCCATCCGGCAGTCCGCGGTCGAGTTCTTTGCCAGAACTGTGACTCCACTCTACGTGGTTTATTCGCTGAATGAATCAGGCACGGTGACGGCGAATACTCCCAACGCGATGAAGCCGGGAACAGTCGGCCGTGCCTTCCCGCAGACAGAAGTAAAGACTGCCGAGGATGGAGAGATCCTGGTGCGTAAACCCCATCATCTTTCGCTCCGGTATCTTTATTATGATGATAAGGGAGGCACATACCTGAAGGACGGTTATGTGGCCACGGGCGATCTGGGACGATTCGATGATGATGGTTTCCTTCACATTGTGGGACGCAAGAAAAATGTGATCATCACTTCATCGGGATTGAAACTGAATCCTGAGCAGATCGAGCGCCAGATGGAAGCCTGGCCGGAGGTGGGACGCGCTGTAGTCTTTGGCACGGATCGTCCTTACCTGAGCGCCGTCATACAATATGCCGCGCCTCGAAATGAGGCCACCGAGCAGGCAATAGGGAAGCATGTGCAGGAGCTGAATAAAGAACTGGGTGTGCAATGTTTCATCGGCGCTGTGGCGTTTAGCAATGATGAATTTTCCGTGGACAATGGGCTTTTGACGCGCAACCTGAAGCTTGACCGGCAGCGTATTTTTGCTGTGTTTGAAAATCAGCTATTCATCGAGGGAAAATCCAGTGCAGGAGTTTAGGGAAACAGACAGCGCAGCTTCTTCTCAGCCAGCCATGGCTGCGCAGATAGAACTGCTCTGCCGCTTGTGGGCTGAAGCCCTGGATGTGCCTTCGGTGGGATTGGATGATGATTTTCTGGCGCTGGGCGGCGACTCGCTGGCCGTGGCGCGTATCGTATTCACCGCGGCCACGGAAGGCGTAACCATCGACCCGAATCTCTTTATTCAATATCGGACCATCCGCGAGATGGGCAGGGAAATCACCCTTCCGGCATAACGTTGGTTTGTAATAAATAGCTTCCATGACTAACGTTTCCCAACCGGTTCTCGATCGTGCAGCTCCAACCGATTTACAACCGCAACGGCTTTCCTTCAAGCGCATTTTTCGCGCCTGGGACGTCTTCTTTATATGCACACTTTCTGTAGTTAATCTCAACCTATTGACCGTTACCGCCTCGGCCGGTTTTCGCGTGTTCTGGCTGTGGCTGCTGGCTATTCCATGCTTTGTCATTCCCCAGGCGATTGCTGTAACCGAGATTACCCATTCCGATCCCGGCGAATGCGGGTTGTCGCGGTGGAATGAGCGGTACCTGGGAAACCGGGTGGGATTCATGAGTTCGTGGTGAAACATTTGTTTCTTGCCGTTGATGAACGCTGATTCACGCTGATCGGCTTAAGGTTCGCGAGGATGTTTAGGGGCTAATTGCTGACTGCTGATTGCTGAGGGCTTCTTTATACTGAATGCGTGAACATTCACCTCGTTGACGGAACCTACGAATTATTCCGGCATTTCTTTGCCTTGCCGCCCGCGAAAGATGCAACGGGGCGGCCGATCGCTGCGGTACGCGGCGTTCTCGGTTCCGTTCTGTCGATGATTGAGGGCGGGGCCACGCACATCGGGGTAGCCACCGACCACGTGGTGGAGTCGTTCCGCAACGAACTCTATTCCGGGTACAAGACCAGTGAAGGAGTGCCCGAAGATCTGCTCAGCCAGTTCCCTGTGCTGGAAGAGATGCTGGAGGCAATGGGCGTAAAGGTGTGGCCCATGGTTTACTTCGAGGCCGATGATGCGCTGGCTTCGGCGGCAGCCAAAGCGTCTCAGGATCAACGCGTAAACAAACTATTAATCTGCACACCGGATAAAGATCTCGGCCAATGCGTAACCGGGACACGCGTTGTTCTGCTGGATCGCAGGCGTGGGATTGAATATGACGAAGCCGGGGTGATGGAAAAATTTGGAGTCAAGCCGGAGTCCATTCCTGATTACCTGGGACTGGTGGGCGACACATCAGATGGGTATCCGGGCGTTCGCGGATGGGGAGCGAAAGCCGCAAGCTCAGCCCTCTCCCGCTATTCCCATCTGGAGAACATCCCCAGGGACTGGCGCGAGTGGGACCCGGCGCTGCGCAAGGCAAAGTCGCTCTCGGAATCGCTGTTCAACTCCTGGGAAGATGCGCTGCTTTTTCGCACGCTCGCCACTCTGAGACTCGACGTTCCGGTTTTTGAGAATGTGAGCGAACTGAATTGGAATGGGCCGCGTTCTGATTTTGAGGAGCATTGCCGGAGAATGAAGACGCCTGAGTTGTTTGCCCGCGCTCAGAAGGCAAGGAGGACATTATCAAAATCGCAAGCTGGAACATAAATTCAATCCGCGCGCGAGTGGAGCACGTGAGGCAATGGCTGCAGAGCCAATCTCCTGACGTGCTCTTGCTGCAGGAGTTGAAAGGGCCGGAATTCCCGGCGCTGGTGTTCAAAGACCTGGGCTATGAAAGCGTGGCCGTGACCCAGAAGGCCTATAACGGCGTGGCCGTGCTGTCGAAGCATCCCATAGAAACCGTCAACACCACCCTGGCCGGCGACGAGGAAGACAGCCATGCCCGCTTCCTGGAAGTGATGATTGAGGGCATTCGCATGGTCAACATCTACCTGCCCAACGGCAATCCCATCGGCAGCGACAAATTCCTGTACAAGCTTGCCTGGATGGACCGCCTGCTGCCACAGATGAACAGGTGGCGCAACGAGACTACGCCTACTCTGGTCGGCGGAGATTTCAATGTGATTCCGGAAGACATCGATTGCCATAAGCCGTCGGCGTGGATGGGGGATGCTCTGTTTCAGCCGGAGCCCAGGGCACGGTATCGCGCGCTGCTCGCCATGGGCTATACCGATGCGTTCAGGTCGCTGCATCCCGGCGAGCCCGGAAAATTCACCTTCTGGGATTATTTCCGGCAGGCATTCGAACACAATCGCGGCATCAGAATCGACCACTTTCTGTTATGTCCACGAGTGGCCACGCGGTTGCAGAGCTGCTATATCGACCTTGAGCCGCGTCGCAAGGAAAAGCCTTCGGATCACACGCCGATCGTGGTGGAACTGCGGTGAGCTAATCATTTGTGCGCGGGATTCACCTGGTGAAATGAATGGATAATGCGGTCCAGATCGGCGGGACGTTTATCTTTGTAACCGGCATTGAAGATATAAAAAATCTTGTTGCCACAGTGGAAGCGATGTACCGTGCGCTCCCCGGCTGTTCCGGTTTCGTACTCCAGACCGGCCAGCCCATCCAGTGTCACCTGCTTCAGTGACCCCTTCACCACCGGTTCGTTCGGATCTTTATTGCTATCAGCCTTGTCCCAGAGATCGGCCAGCGTGGTTTCACAATCGGTCAGGCGATGCACCGCGCGCAAGCTGAAGACCGCTCCACCGGCAAGCCGAATTTGATACATGTGAATGTGGCGGTCGCCGCCATCATTGTAGGGAGTGACCGGGGCAGGAAGGGTGATGCTGAAGCCATCGTCAGGAAAAATGTAGGTCCGCCACTGCGGCCTGGGTTGCGCGAGTGTGGAAGTAGTCAGAATGACGATCAGGATCGCGGAAAAGAGGCGGGTCATCATCCAGAAATATCTTAGCAGCCGCAATGCCTATGTCCGCAATGTGGAGCGTTATAACCAGCAATCCCAATTGGCTGAGGTGAAGCGGAACACGGAACAAACGGTGATAAGTCTTTTAGCTGCAGTGAGATGCTGTGTTCCGGTTGCCATTTCGTGTTCCGGAACAGAAGCGGAACAGGATTTCTGACCAACGCAACCGCGGACACAATTCAACAACGGAAATAAACCCTGATGCAACGCAAAGGACCCGACGGACGCAAGTTAACAGCACGCCCACACCATCACCGGGTGCAAAGTGTTGTTAATCAATGACTGTACACCAAGACACACGATTGCCTGGCCTGTGCGTAGTTCCAATCATATTAAGTTTTCAAAAAGCAGATACAGCGTGTCACCTGGGTGATGACGCTATAAGACTATTACTAAAGATATTGAATGTCAAGGGGGAGAAGAACAAAATCTGGAGCCAAATTCAGGATAATTCTCCAAAGCGTAGACCAAAGCAGAGGCTGGAACCAGCGTTGAGATCAGAGATCCAGATGAATATCAATTCAGGGGACCGCTACAACCGAAGAATTGCATCGCTGGATAAGGCATGCCCTTACTGGAGTTGCTATTCCCTAGCTAGGTGCTGTGTGACCATCGCGAGACCGGCACACTGCCTGGCAGTGTCTGCAACTCAGAGCGCCAGCGCTTCAACCACTTCAGCTTCAATCGTTTTTTTGAACCATTGGGCAGGGCGAGAGCGAGGTTTTCAGCTTCGTCCAGCTTTGCCAAAGCCCTCGGAATATTGTCTTCGGCTTCAAGAATCGCTGCTTCCACGTAAACAGCATAAACGGGAGATTGTTCTTCTTTGTGCAGGTCGGCCAGCCATTCACGGGCCAGATCTGCACTTCCGCATTTGCGTGCCTGAAATACACCTGCTTCACAGATGAGCCCGGCCCGTACTTCGCCTGTGGCATGTTTTGCATGTTCGAGCACGATCTCCAGAAGATGTCCAGTTTCCTCAACCGTGGATCTGTACCAGGCTGCGCTGTAAGCCAGAAGATGGGCCATCATAGTCTGCGCCGAATCATCACGGATCGCAGTTGCCATAGCGATCCATTCCGGGCGTAAATCCTTCGGCTCCACCTCGTTATTGAAGTCGGTGACTAACTTCAAAATCGCCAGTTGCCGGCTGGGCTGAGCACCGCCACGTGCCAGCATGAGTAGGCGCCTTCCATCCGAATCAAAATTCTTGCCCCGGAACGGCACAAGATTGCTGATCCCTATAACGTAAGAAAGCAAAATGAGCCAGGCGCTAATCGCAGATTCACCTGTAAACCGGGGCAGAAGAATGGCGGTAGCCAAGTTGGCCGCCGGTCCAGCCAGCACCATGGTGGCGATTCGCGGACGAAGAAAGGCCGTCGTACTGGGAAGCATTTTTACTATTCCAGCCGGGCCACGCTCGAACTCACGGGTGAGGGAAACCCGAAAGGGTGGTCTGATTTCCAAAGGGCCAACGCGGATTGTGAGGAGACGAAAATTCACACAGAGGCCCGCCAGCAGGTGTCCGCACTCATGGATAATCAGAGTATAAGAAATCGCTAGCAGCGGCGTAACACCCAGATACCAGAGAACCGTAAGCACCGAAGGCACGCTGGACGAATTCACAGGCAGCAAACGGTCAATCCATCCTCCAAGCACCTGGCTGACCTTAAATGCATACGGTGACGCGATCATAAAGGTGATCCAAAGAGCTGTTCCCACAATCACCAGTGACACAATGGCTATGTCGCGCAGGCGGGTCTTCTTCTTATCAGGGACAACCGCACCCTGCGGCGCAGGAAGAGGCTTGAGCCGATCAAGAATTGGAGTGGAAGCCATTGGGCGGAGTTTAGCATGAACTTACATAGCGTAACGGAGCCACGCAGCCCTGCTTTGATCTGACCCTGTCTGTTTCGACTAGCTGGATTCAGTCCCCAGCAATAGCAAGGGCCACTCGGGTATCAAGGGCGCGAATCGCATTGTCTATTTCTTGCTGGACTTCTGTTTCGTCAACACGACTTTCCAGAATGACCGGCACATCGGCCGGAATCAGGCTGGCAACCCGGCGGAATGCCATTACGGCTTCAAGGGAAAGACGGTCATGTTTGCTTTGGGCATTGACTTCACTTATATGTAACTGCCCAAGCCGGTCTTTCAATTGCAAAAGAATTTGCGCGGCCTCGCTCATCGTGGGGTCAACCTGACGGGCATAGCCGATGTCAAAGCATAAGCAGGCCTGAGGAAGTTCAGCAAAAATCGCAGCTAAATGCGAAGCAGTCTGACCGATCGGCTTGCGAATATCCATGTTCTCGATGTAGAGCAGTTCGCCGAATCTCCTCCACTCTGCGATATCATGCATCGCGTCTGGATGGACAATAATGGGCCAGTTTCGCTCTTGAAACACAGCCAGAAGTTCGAGCGCGGTCTCTTCATACTCCGGCTCCAGTGCGCTGGGGGCATGGACGGAAATGTACTCAAACTGACTTAGATCCAGTTCATTCACAAGATTCACGAGCGCAGGCAATTCGTTTTGCCGTAATGCGGAAAGTTCCACGGCATTGGCGGTCGTGCTACGCAATAACGCGAGAGCGTGCTGCACATCGCCCAAGGCTAGTGCTCCCGTAGAAAAGCCAATGGCAGGCATCGCAATTTTATAACACCTTTTTGTGTGGAAATAACGATTAGATTCTATTCTTACCGCAGGGCATCGCATGAAACTTTTGGGCCAATCTGTCTTGCATTGCCTAATAAACCTTCGTAAAAGGCAGCATAGCGGAATCGAAGAAATGCATAGATCCTTCCGCATCGCTTCGCTCAGCGTAAGGATGACAGAAGCGAAGGGGGTGTCCCAAATAAGATCTTTCATGCAATTGCCCTGATTCATACCGCAATAATGCTGAATAGAATCGGATCAGAATTTATGTTTTGTCATTCTGAGCAAGTCCGACCGACGCATGAGGGAGGACGCAGCGAAGAATCCCGAGAATGTTCATTCAAACTATGCTGGCATCAAGGCGTTCTCACTAAACAGCCTGATCTCCCTCTGCGCCCTCTTCGGTACAGCGTGGTTGGTTATTCGCCCTTGAGATACTTCTCCCGCGCGGCCCTGAGCTGGCCGTACCGGAAAGAATCCTGATCTTCCAGCTTGCACAGCTCTTCCAGAAGTTCGCCATTGATCTGCGATTGAAGCTCTCGTGAGAGTCCCTGATACTCGCGGATTCTCTGGGTGTGGAAAGGCTTGGTCTGTTCGAAATTTCTGAGGTGGAAATACAGTATACGGAATGATCTGGGCCAGCGTGTGGTAGACGTGCCACTTCTCATGGGTGCTAAGATGAATAATAGCCATGTCGCCTACATGTTAGGTGATCTGGTCTGGCGAGTCCCGCTCCACTTCGATATCAAAACAGCAGCAGAGAAGCAAGAAGAAAAGGCTAGATTCTAACTTCCAACTATGTTGTGTGCTGAAACTAGTTGCAGAAATCTTGAGAACTGCTAAACTTTGCACATTTCCCAACATATGGCAACCACTATCCCTAAGCCTGAGCCTGAGAGTACTGAACAACCTCCTTACGGAATAATTCTCAAGGCACTAAGAACTGGCAATGCTGTGCCGTTCCTGGGTGCAGGTGCATCCATGCTCAAGTCATGTGAGGAAAGTCCGCTTCTTCCCAGTGGTTCTGCTCTAGCCGAACTTCTGGCAGAGCAGGCAAGGTTCCCTTCAACCGATCCCCACGATAGAACTGATTTAGCCAAAGTTACTTCTTACTATGTTGATGTTTCCAGTCGCAGCATGTTGCGTGATGAACTTCGAAGCAAGTTTATAGGGCAAAACTACAAATATAATAGGGCTCTGCGCGAGAATTAGTGGGAATAGGCATTTTAGGCTGCTTTCCTGAAAGCTACGAATTCCGTCCTGGTAACCGCCATACGCTGGGCCTTGAGCAGCAGATAGTGCAGATTCTTGTAAC
>Ga0066662_10000297_pt1 | contig 21698 bp, 19 predicted proteins | sample GraSoiAngelo_111_FD_133939 | JGI IMG/M metagenome (GOLD analysis project Ga0066662, IMG submission 133939) | Grasslands soil microbial communities from the Angelo Coastal Reserve, California, USA - 14_0903_12_40cm | ecosystem: Environmental > Terrestrial > Soil > Grasslands | place: USA...
ACGCCGCACAGCAGGAAGCCGATGCGGATCCAGAACGGGTTCGCCGTCACCCAATCGAACGGAAAGATCAGGTAGGCGACCATCGGCGGGTGATCGGAATAGCCGAGCGCGAGATGCTTGGCCCACTCCCAGTAGTACGCCTCGTCGCCCGTCAGCGGCACCTTCCACGCTGCGAAGCCGCGCAGCACCGTGACGAACGCGACGATGAACCAGGTCGCGTACTTCATTCGTGCGGCTCCGTGCGCCCGCCGTTGACCCAGAGCACCATCCCGTTCAAGAACCCGTTCTCGTCCGCCGTCGCGAAACGCACCGCCGCGGCGACGTCTTCCCACGACCCCGCGTACCCCAGCGGATTCTTCGCCGCGATCTCGCGGGCCGCTGCCCGATCCGCGTCTTTGTCGCGGATGTCGCCGGGCTCGACCACGTTGACCGTGATGCCGTTGGCCGCTTCCTCGAGCGCAAGCGCGCGCGCGAACGTGACGACCCCCGCCTTGGCCGCGCCGTAGAGCGCCATCCCGCGCGCAGGCTGCGTCGTCGAAGAGCCGCTCATTCCGAAGAATACCAGCCGGCCGTAGCGGCGTTCACGCATGCCCGGCAGCACGGCGAACGCGAGCTCGACCGCGGACCCGAGGTTCGTCTCGAGCAGGTCGCGGTAGTCGTCGAGCGTGCAGCGCGCGAAGCGCTTCACGATGATCGGCCCGACGGCGTGCACGAGCACGTCGATAGGGCCACGCGCCCCTTCGGCCGAGCGCACCACCGCCGCGGCAGCGCCGGCCGCGCCGAACACGGCCGGGATCGAGATCGCCTCCGGGTCGTGGGGCCGCACCAGCGCCAGCGCCGCGTCGGGCAAGGTGCCGCCGAGGCGGTGCGTCAGCGTCACCCGCGCGCCGTCCCCTGCGAGCGCGAGCGCGATACCCTTGGCGAGGCCGGCCGCCGCCCCGGTGATCAGGACGTGGCGCGAGGACCGCGGGCCGGACCCTTCGATGTGCGCGGGCACCGCGAACCGGTGAGACACGACACCCGCCGTGCCCTTCCGTTCGCGGTTGTCCGTCGCGGTTATTGGATGTTCAGCGTTTCCTGAACCGGGGTGCCGCTCGCGCCGGTCTGCCGATCGGTCGAGGTGATCGTCAGCACCAGCTGCGTGCCGGACGGCGCGTTGATGTTGACCTGCTGCGAGAACCGCCCGTTCTCGTCGGCGATCACGGTGCCGCTGGCGGTGTTGCTCTGGTTACCGCCGGCCCCGAGGATTGCTCCGATGAGGCCGCCGACGGTGTTGGCGCGCGCTTGGCTCGTGCCGACCTGGATCGTGACGCGCGCTCCCGGCGTCGTGCGGCCCGACACGATGAACTGCTGGCCGACGGTCGTGCCGTTCGCAGGCTGGACGTTGACGATTTGGCCGGCGGTCGCCGTCGACGTCCCCGAGGTGAAGAGCCAGCCGCGGCTGAACGGCCCGCCGTTGCTGTCGGTACCGGACACGCGCACGCGGTGAGCGCCCGGCGCCAGCGGCCCGTTCGGCACGAAGAGGAAGCCGCGCGGCGAGCGCGTCGACTCGTTCGTGATGTCCGTGGAGTCGAGCATGACGCGAACGGAATTCGGATCCACGGTGCCGCCCGTGAAGGTTGCGCCGATCGTGGGACGCCGCGACGGGACGGTCGCGCCGCGCCCGGGCTGCTCGTTGGTGATGTTGACCGTGCCGCCGCCTTGACCGTTCCCGGTCCCCGCCCCGGGTACCGGCGTGATCGTCTGATTCGGCGGGTTCTGCGCCGTCGTGTTGCCGTTCGTGCTGATCGCGACGACGCGGTTCGCGCCGTCGTAGTTCACCGTTGCGCCGAGCGCTTGCGACACGAAGCGCAGCGGGACGTACGTGGACGCGCCGATGATGAAGGGCGCAACGTCGACGTTCTGCTGATGGCCGTCGACCGTCGCGGTTTGCGAGCCGATCCGCAGCGAGATGTTGTGTCCGCGGCCGGTCGCATTGATGGTGCCGCTCTGGTACACGACGCTTGCGCCGAGCTGTTCGAACACGCCGCGCAGCGGCACGAAGACGCGCCCGGCGCGCTCCGTGGGCGGGGGGTTGAGGTTCGCGGCGTTGCCGTTCACCGTGACGCTGACCGGGCCGGCCGCGAATGCCGGGATCGCGGCGGCTGCGCCGAGGAGTGATGCCGCCGCTAGCGCGGACAGGCGTCGCGTGGTGGATGATGTCATCGAGTACGAGGACCTCCGTGCAAGCATGTTGCCGGAGGTCCTCTTACCCGTTCTCAGTGATTTCTCAGACTGGCGACGTCGAATTAACCATGCCGACGAGTTCTTCGCCGGGCCGGGGCGCGATCTCGGCGAGCGCTCAGTCGCCCATCGCGCCGGCGACGACGCGCGGCTGCGTGTGCGGGCTGAACTCGTCATCCTCGTGCTCGTGGTGCAGCGCGCGCTTGTCCGCGCGCATCTCGAGCCAGGTCACGACCCAGCTGTACACGACGGGCACCAAGAACAGCGTGAGGATCAGCGAGCTGAGCAAACCGCCGATCAGCACGGTGCCCATCGAGCGCCGGAACTCGGCGCCCTCCGCCAGCCCGAGCGACAGCGGCAGCATGCCGAACACCATGGCGGCCGTGGTCATCACGATCGGGCGCAAGCGCGTGCCGGCCGCCGCGCGCATCGCGTCGACGGCGCGCATCCCGCGCTTGCGCATCGTGTTGGCGTAGTCGACGAGCAGGATCCCGTTCTTCGCGACGAGGCCGAACAACATGATGATGCCGATCATCGAGAACAAGTTGAGCGACTGGTGCGTCGCGGCGAGCATGAACAGTGCGCCGACCAGCGCGACGGGCACCGAGAGCATGATGACGGCCGGCGTGAAGAACGAGCCGTACAGAATCACCATGAGCACGTAGACCAGCGCGAACGACGTGAGCAGCGCGATGCTCATGCTCGAGATGGTCTCCCCGAGGAACTGCGAGTCGCCCCGCGCGCGCAGCGATACGCCGTTGGGGAAGAAGCCGGGTGTCGCCACGGCCGCGTTGAGCTTGTTGACGACCGGCCCGAGCGTGGTCACGCCCGGATCGATGCCCCCCGACACCTGCGCAACCCGTTGTTTGTCGAGGCGTTGGATCTTGGTCGGCGCCTTGACGTACGAGAACGTCGCGACGTCGCCGAGGTGGTACATCGAACCGTCGTTCGCGCGAATCGCGATGTTGCGGACTTGCTCGAGACGGTTGCGGTATTGCGCCGGCAGCTGCACGCGCACGTCGACCAACCCGGTCACCGTGCGAACGCGCGTCGCAACGGCCCCGCCGATGGCGATCCGCGCCGCAGTCCCGGCCGCGCCGGGGTTCACACCCAGCATCGCGCACTTCGCGCGATCGATCAGGACGTCGAGCCGTGTCGCCGCGGTCTCGGCGCCGGTCTGCACGTTGACCGTGCCCGGCATCGAGCGAATGAGCGCGGCGAGCTTGTTCGCGGCGCCGTCGATCACGTCTTCGGGCCCCGACAGCGTGTAGTTGATCGGATCGCCTCCGCTACCGCCGCCGCCCTCGCCGGCGACGGTGAACAGCGCGCCCGGTGCTATCGCCGATAGCTTGCGGATGTCGCGCACGGCGCGGTTGGTCTCTTTGCGCCGGTTCTTGTCCATCTCCGCGAACATCCGCGCGACGTTGCCGCCGATCGTCGATCCGAAGCCTGACGGCTTGACGCCGGTCGTCGTGATGACTTTCTCGATCCCGTCGACTTTGACGATCGCCTCTTCGAGCCGGTCGACGGTCGCCTGCGTCGTCGCCAGCGGCGTTCCGGTCGGAAACTGCAGGGTCATGCGGATCGCTCCGGTGTCCGAGTTCGGAATGAACTCGGTGTCGATGCCGCGTTCGCCGACCCACAACAGCGCCATGATGCCGGCGATGCCGCCGACCATTCCGACGATGCTCAGGCTCGCGCGCACGCTGACAGCGGGACGCCGGACCATCAAGGAAGCGAAGAAGGCGACGACCAGGCACAGCCCCATCACCGCGCCCGCGATCCCGGCGATTCTGAGTGATGACGGAACGCCGCCGATCAACGCGGCTACGACGGACACAACGGCGACGAGCGCCGCGGCACCGGCGCCTCCGAGCGCCCAGCGGAACACGCGGCGGGCGTCGCCGCCGATACGGTTGCCGAGCGCGTACAGCAGCCGCCCGAACGACATCCACAGAACGGCGATGACGATCGCGACGACGTCGATGCCGATCGCAACGAGGAACGCCGAAGCGGGGAGCATGATCGAGTTGATCAGCAGCAGCAAGCAGATGAACACCACCATCCAGCGGTGCTTGATGATGTAGCTGAACGCGACGTCGCGATACCAGAGCGTGAACCGGTCGAACGCGACTTGGAACCACGCCAAGGCCTTGGGCGGAGCGACGCTGCGCTTCTTCACCGACCAACGAGCCGCGAGCATCGGCGTGAGCGTGAACGACACGAGCAGCGAGAACAGCGTCGCCACGACGACGACGATGCCGAACTCGACCATGAACTTTCCGACGATGCCGCTCAAGAACGCGATGGGAAGGAATACCACGACGTCGACCAGCGTGATCGCGACGGCCGCGCTGCCGATCTCGCCGCGGCCCTTGATGGCCGCGTCGAGCGGACGCTCGCCCATGTCTCGATGCCGGGTGATGTTTTCGAGCACGACGATCGAGTCGTCGACCAGAATCCCGATGATCAGCGACAGGGCCATGAGTGAGACGATGTCGAGCGTGAAGTGGAGGAGGCGCATGACGATGAGCGTCGCGAGCAGCGAGCTCGGGATCGCGATCATCACGACGACCGCGTTGCGCCACGCGTGCAGGAAGAACATCAAGACGATTGCGGTGAGCACGATGCCTTCGAGCAGGCTGTCGCGCACGCCGTTCAGCGATTTCTGCGTGTAGTCGGCAGGCGCGTCGATCTCGGTAAACGTCACCTGCGGATAGCGCGCGGCGATCTGCTTGACCTCGGCGCGCGCGACCGCCGTCGAGTGGATCTCGTCGGCGGTGATGACGCGGTTGAGATCGAGGATGACGGTCGGAGCGCCGTTGTATTTCGAGACGACCCTCTGCTCGACGTGACCGTCCTCAACCGTCGACAGATTGCCGATCGACAATCCCTTTTGCGCGGCACCGGGAATCGCTAGCGGGATCCCGAGCATGTCATCGGCTCGCGTGATGTCCGAGCGGACGGAAACGTCGGTCTCGGACGTCGAGCTGTCCAGCCGCCCGCCGGGAAGGTTGGCGTTGTTGATCGCGACGGCGTTGAAGATGTCGGGCAGCGTGGCGGTCGTCGACATCATGCGCAGCGGGTCGGGATAGACGTGGTATTCGCGCTTCACCTGGCCGCGCGAGTCGACGCTCTGCACGTCCGGGATGTGCTTGAGCTCGGGCAGGATGCGCTGGTCGACCAGGTCCGAGAGCTGCGTTCCGGAGAGGCTCTTGGAAGCCAGGGCTAGCTCGAGGATCGGCGACTGCTGGTCGCCCGCGCTCTTGTCGACGAGCGGCGGGTCGAGATCCGTCGGCATGTAGATACGCGCGGTGTCGACTCGTCGTTGGACGTCGATCGCGGCGAAGTCGAGGTTGGTGTCGAGCAGGAACTGCACGATGACGGCCGCGCGGCCGTCCTGCGCGACGGCCGACATGCGGTCGAGATTCTGGATGCCGTCGAGCTGGTCTTCGATCGGCTTGATGACGAGCCGTTCCATCTCTTGCGGCGAGGCGCCCGGATACCCGGCGCTGATGACGACCACCGGAAAGGTGACGTTCGGGTTCTGGCTGCGGCCGAGCTTCGTGTACGAGAGCACGCCGTACACCGCGAGCGCGATGAACAGCATGGACACGATGATCGGCCGCTGGATAGAAAAGCGCGTCAGCCACATATACGAAAAACCCCGTCCTCTCGCCGGTCGCTCGAACCTACGAGCGAAAGCGCTCGGATGTTTCGGCCGCCTTCTCCTAATTCTTCAGTTGGTCCCGCTCGGGCACGAACGCAGCCCGGCCGCCATACGGGGCCGGGCTGATGGTCGCGAAAAACGGTGGTGCGCGAGACTGGACTCGAACCAGCACGCCCTTGCGGGCGCTAGCCCCTCAAGCTAGTGCGTCTACCAATTCCGCCACTCGCGCACGGGGCTCGCGGATTCAGCTAACGGCCGAGTCCGCAACCCCGAGAGTGTAGGCGATAGGGACGCACGTTGCAAGAGATGCGCCGCTACGCGGCTGCGTGCACGCTGAGGAGTTCGCCGATTTTGGCGTGTAGACGTTCGAAGCCGCGGTCGCCCGCTTGGCGGTGGACCAGCTTGCCGTCGGCGTCGAACAGGTAGTACGCCGGGACGAACTGGTTTTCGAACCGCTTGACGATCGCGTGCGCGCTGTCGACCGCGCAGGGCCACGTGATCCCCATCGGCCCGAGCGCGTCGGCGGTCACCGCCGCTACGTCGAGCTCCGCCGGACCGCGCGGCTGATGGACGCCGATCACGGCCAAGCCGCGCGGGCCGTACTCGGCCTGCCAGCGCGCGACCTCGGCTGCGACGTCGTGGCAGATGTGGCAGCTGAGCGACCAGACGTGGACCAGGACGGGCTTGCCCGCCAGGTCCTCGGCCTTCGGCTCGCCGTTGATCCACGCGGCCGCGCCGCTCAGCGCGGGCAGCGCGCTACCGGTACGAAGCGGCATGCCTACGCCGCCATCGTGAGGAGCTCTTGGCCCGGCGTCCACTCCGCCGGGCACAAGCCGCCCGTCTGGAGCGCCTGAAGCACGCGCAGCGTCTCCTCGACGGACCGCCCGACGTTGTCGGCCGTCACCACCGCGTAGCGCAGCACGCCGTCGGGATCGATGATGAACAGGCCGCGCTGCGCGACGCCCGTCGTCTCGTCGAGCACGCCGTACGCGCGCGCGACGTCCTTGGTGTAGTCGGCGAGCAGCGGATACGCCGTGCCGGCGATCCCGTTCTTCTCGCGCGGCGTGTTGAGCCAGGCGAAGTGCGAGTGGACGCTGTCGGTCGACGCGCCGAGCACCTCGGTGTCGAGCTCGGCGAACTCGTCGAGGCGGTCCGACAGCGCGACGATCTCCGTCGGGCAGACGAACGTGAAATCGAGCGGGTAGAAGAAAAAGACCAACCACTTGCCCTGGTAGTCGGACAAACTGATCTCTTGGCCCAGATCCTTCGGGCTGGTGGCGCCCTTGGTGGACGCAAGGGTGAACGAGGGGGCGGGCTGACCGACCTTGGCTAACAAAAGACGAAATCTCCGAATCGAAATGTGGGGGAACTGGTCTCGTAACGAAATGAGAATGAAATCCGTTCTCACTCCATCTCAGGAGGCTATCGGAACCCCAAAGCCATGTCAAGCGACGAAGTGACAGCGCTTCCGCCGAATTACCGCACCGTTCTGGACGTCGTCGACCGCGCCGGCCCGGGGAGCCATCTCACGGCCCAAGAGATCTGGCGCCGCGCTCGCCACGTGCAGCCGAGGATCGGCTTCGCCACCGTCCACCGGGCGCTGGCCCGCCTGCACGAGGTTCGAGCGGTCATGAAGGTCGACGTCCCGGGCGGCGCTTCGACCGTCTACGAACCGGCGGCGACCGCGCACGCGCACTTCCGCTGCGCGGCCTGCGGCGCGATCACCGACGTCGACTATGCGGTTCCGGCGCCCACGCTGCGCGAGCTCGGACGCCGGCACGGCGTCGCGATCGAGTACGAAGAAGTCACCTTCACGGGCCGCTGCGCGGCGTGCGCTTGACAGCCTTTTCGGAGTCGAACCAACCGTGAACAAGATCGAGAAGACCGACGCGGAGTGGCGCGCCGAGCTGCCGCCCGCGCAATACGCGGTGTTGCGCAAGGGTGCGACCGAGCCGCCGTTCAGCGGCGCGCTCTACCACAACCACACGGAGGGCTCGTACGCGTGCGCCGCGTGCGGCAACACGCTGTTCTCGTCCGCGACCAAGTTCGAGAGCGGCAGCGGCTGGCCGAGCTTCTGGGCGCCCGAAGACCGCGCGAACGTCGAGCTCGTCGAGGACCGCTCGCACGGCATGGTGCGCACCGAAGCGCGCTGCGCGCACTGCGGCTCGCATCTGGGTCACGTCTTCGCTGACGGACCCGAGCCCACGGGACAGCGCTATTGCATCAACTCGCTCGCGCTGGCGTTCGAGCCGAAGACCGAGCAGCCGTGATGTTGCGCTGGTTGCTCGCCGCTTCCGTACTTGCGCTTACCGCATGCGGAGGCGGAGGCAGCAGCACGAGCCCCGCGCTGGGCGGCGCGCCCGCGCAAGTCGTGCCCGGCACCGTTGCATCGCCGGCGCCGACGTCGGGACCGGCGACCGCACCGCAAAGTACCGCTCAGGTGACGCTCACGATGTCGCAACAACAACCTGCGGCGCGCGGCCGTTCACCGCAATTCGTCTCGCCCGGCTCTGGGTTGTTCCGGAGTACCGTCGTATCCGTGAACGGCAGCACGACGCTGCCGAACGGAACGCCGGCGGTCCTCACGACGGCGTTGTCGACCGCAGCCGGCGGCAATTGCCAAACCCCACCATTAACGACGCCTCCCATCGGCTATTGCGTGGTGACGATCCAAGCCCCGACGGGCACGGTCGTCTACCAATTCGACCTCTTCGACAAGTCGGGTACCTTGCGGCTCTCCACCGCGAATCCCACCTTCACGATGCCGGCGACCGGGCTCCAAGCGCAAATGCAGGGCATCGTCGCATCGGTTAGCCTGTTGCCGCCGGACTCTCTCACGATCGGGCAAGCCGCCACGCCCGACATCGGCGTGGCGGGGCAGGATGCGAGTGGTGCGCGCATCATTGGAAACCCATACTGGCAGCCGTACACGCTCTGCGACAGCGACACGTCGGGGCACTCAGGGCTCGCGGCGGGCCAACCCGGCCTCCCTGGTAGCGTATTCGTACGATGCGTGGCCGTCGCGACTTCATCGACGACCATCCGTCTCAATTACGACGGTGCGCAGATTCCGCCGATCACGCTCACCGCGTCGGGTGCGGATCTTCCTGCCGGGGGAATCAGTCGCACGATTTACCCCGAACCGAGGATCGTCTTGTCCGGGACGGTCGACAGAGGGTTCAACAAAAGCGGTCTGACGTTCAGCGGTCCGGGCCAGACGAAGTCGTTCACGGTGACGCAGCCGGGTCACACCGGGCCGTTCATTTATACCGACCTGTGCCGGAGCGGGGAGGTGGCGGTGACGACGAAGGACTTCATCACGTTCACCGTGACCGCGCAGGCGCGCGGGGGATGCACAAGCCTTATCACGGGCTTGCAGGGCTCGACCGAGACCGTCATCTACACCGTGCCGTGACGTTTCGTTTGTGGATGGCCGCTTCGATGCTCGTGCTGACCGCGTGCGGAGGTGGAGGCGGCAGCACGAGCGCCCCGTTCGGAGGAGGCGCTGCCGCGCAGGCGGTGCCGGTGACCGTCGCGTCAGCGGCACCGACAGGGGCGCCGACGGCAGCTCCGGCTACGGCGCCGCAAAGCACGGCTCAGGTCACCCTCACGATGTCCTCGGAGCAGCAGCCTTCGGCGCGCGGGCGGTCGGCGCAATTCGTGTCCGGCAACGCGACGCTTTTTCGAAGCACCGTGGTGTCGGTGAACGGCAGCACGACGCTTCCGAACGGCACGCCTGCCGTTCTCACGACACCGCTTTCGAATCCCGCGCTAGGCGGTGTGTGCCGGATCGGTTTTCCCGTGCCGGTTCCGGTGTGCGTGGTCACGATCCAGGCGCCGACCGGTACCGTGGTCTATCAATTCGATCTCTTCGATAAAAACGGTGCTCGGCTCTCCACCGCCAACCCGACGTTCACGATGCCGGCAAACGGTCTCACGGCGCAGATGATCGGCATCGTCGGCTACGTCTTGATCTTTTCGCCCGCCGTCCTCACGTACGGCCAACCGAGCAACGACCTTTTCGGCGTGCTGGCCGGGGATTCGTCCGGTGCGCGTATTTTGGAAGCGGCAGCCACGCCGTTCTTCCAGCCGTTCACGTTGTGCAATAGCGATACATCCGGTAACACGGCGCTGGTCAGCAACAGCTCGCAGAGTCACGGCGCGGCCGCGAATTGCGTCGTCTTCGCCAACACCGGCGAGGACGCTGCGAGGCTGATCTATGACGGCACGCCGATCGCGCCGTTCACGCTCGTCGCGACCGGCGCATCCATCCCGCCCGGGGGGACCGTCGCCGCGGTGGACGTGGAGCCGCGCATCGTCTTGTCGGGCACGGCCGCCGACCACACGAACCAAAGCACCCTGACGTTCACGGCGGCGCCGCAGACGAAGCCGTTCACCGCATCCCAGGCGGGGCATTCGGGGCCGTTCGGGTTCTCGCTCGACGGAGCGTGCGGCACCGGCGCGAATGCGATCGTCACGGTTGCCACCACCGACCACGTCACGTTCAATGCCACCGCGCTCAAGAGCGGCACGTGTCTGGGCCGGGTGACCGGCTTGGGCAAGTCGATCGAACTCCTCACGTTCAACGTCCCCTAGGGCGCTGAACCTCCGGCGGCGTTCGTTCGACGGAGCAGTATGGAAGGCCGATGAGCGACGCCGACGACCGGGGCCTGCTGGAGCGGATCGCCGCACGCGACAAGAGCGCGTTCGAGACGTTCTTCCGCGCGCACGGATCGGGCGTCCACCGGTTCGTGCGCGATCTCGTGCGGGACGACGGTTTGGCTGAGGAGTTGACGAGCGACGTGATGGTGGAGGTTTGGCGGAACGCCGGCAAGTACGGCGGCCGCTCGCGCGCACGAACGTGGGTGTTCGGGATCGCGCATCACAAGGCGATCGACGCGCTGCGCAAGCGGCGCGCGACGCTGGTGCCGCTCGACGAGCTGCTCGGCGTCCCGGGCGGCGCGGAGTCGCCCGAAGACGCGGCGTTGCGCGCCGACGAGCGCCGCCGACTCGACGCGGCGCTCACCTCGCTCAGCGCGGAGCACCGCGCCGTCCTCGAGCTCACCTACGTCGAGGGCTTCTCGCAGAAAGAGATCGCCGAGATCGTCGACGTTCCGGTGGCGACGGTGAAGACGCGCGCCTTCTACGCCAAACAGCGGCTGCGCGACGCGCTCGCCACCGCGGAGCATTCGTCATGACCGACCACGACGTCGCCGAGCTGCTCCCGTTCTACGCCAACGGCACGCTCGACGCGGCCGAGCGCGCGCGCGTCGAGGCCGAGCTCGCGACGTGCGAGACGTGCGCGAGCGAGCTGCGCGAGCTTACCGCGCTGGCGGCGACGCTCAAGGCGCGCGCCGACGCGGTGCCGCCCCTGCCCGAGCACGTGCTCGACGACGTGTTCGCGCGCATCTCCACGCCGGCGACGGCGATCGCCGCGACGCGGCTGCGGACCGCCTGGTGGGGGACCCCAGCCCGCTACGCGACCGCCGCGACGCTGGTCGTCGGCTTCGGCGCGGCCGCGTTCGCGGCGCACCACGCGCACGAAGCGAACGTCGCCAACGACGTCGTGCTGGGAGGTACGCGAACGACGGGAACCACGACGACGATCTTCCGCGTGACGCCGGGGCCGAACGCGCAGAAGGTCGCGAAGAACCCCGACGGCGCCGCACCGGAGGCGGCCACGAAAGCGGTCGCGCAGGGTCAGCCGAACGCGCCGGCCGAGCGGACCGTCGCCAAACAGCACCGGCTCGCGAAGAAAGCCCGGCTCGACCTGCTGGTGCGCGACGTCGAAGCGACGCTCAAACAAGCGCAGACGACGGTCCGGCGCGCGGGCGGCGACGTGACTTCGCTCGCCGACAGCACGCCGAGCTCCGCGAGCACCGTGCACACCGCGACGTTGGCGGTGGAAGTCCCGGCGGCGCAACTCGACGACACGCTCGACCACCTCGGATTGCTCGGCGCGGTGCAGACGCGCGCGATCGACGCCGAGGACGTCGACGCGACGATCGTCGACGAGGAAGCGCGCCTGCGCAACCTGCGCCGCGCGGAAGCTGACCTGCGCAAGCTGATGGACAAAGGCGGCAAGGTCGACGACATCCTGACCGTGCAGCAGAACCTCAGCGAGACGCGAGGCCAGATCGAGGAACTCGACGCGCAGCACCGCAACGACCTGCACCGCGTCGCGACGAGCACGATCGCAATCACGCTCACCGAAGACCGGCCGAACACCACGCCCGCCAAACCGGGTCCGACGGCACGCATCGACGGCGCGTTCCGCAGCGGCCTCGACGCGCTGGCGGACAACGTGATCGCCTTCCTCGCCATGCTGGCGTGGTGCGTCGCCTACGCGCCGATTCCGCTCGCGCTCGCCGGCGTCACCTACGCCGTGTCACGCGCGGTTGCGCGCCGAGCGGCGGCAGCACGGTGATCTCCGCCGGATCGACGATGGCGCGTGTGTGCTGGCGGCGTCGCGCCATCCGATCGTCTGCATCGGTCACGACCAGCCGCCGCAGCCGTGCGAACTCATCGATCCACGGCGCCTTGGGCGCGGCATAGTGCAGCGGAGCATCTGTGACGTCGAGGTGCTGCGGTGTCCAGCGCACGGACACTTCGATCGGGTTCCCGTAACTGGGCCGTTCCATCGGACCTCCTGAGCCGTCCTAAGCGGCGCCCACCGCACACACCCCGTAAACGCAACGGCGGCGCAATGTATTGCGCCGCCGCGGTCACACCGGCGAGCCGCTAGCGCATGTTCGGGTCGAGCGCGTCGCGCAGCCCGTCGCCGAGGTAGTTGATGGCCAGCACGGTGACGAGGATGCACAAGCCGGGGAAGATCGCCGCCCACGGCGCCACGGTGATGTTCGATTGCGCGTTGGCGAGCATGTTGCCCCACGACGCGGTCGGCGGCTGAATTCCAAAGCCCAAGAACGACAGCGTGGACTCGAGGATGATGACGTTCGCCACCTCGAGCGTTGCCTGGACGATGATGGGCGCGACGGCGTTGGGCAGCAAATGCCGGAAGATGATCCGCCCGTCGCGGTTGCCGACGGCTTTCGCGGCCTCGGCGAATTCGCGCTCGCGCAGCGACAGGAACGATGCGCGCACGAGCCGCGCGACCGACGGCCACGATAGCCCGCCGATCAGCACGACGATCACGCCGAAGTTGAGCGACGCCTTGTTGGACGTCCCGGCGACGATCGCGGTGAGCACGAGCAGCAGCGGCAGCAGCGGGATGGAGAGCACCACGTCGGTGGCGCGCATGATGATGAAGTCGACCCAGCCGCCGTAGTAGCCGGAGATCGCGCCCAGGAACGTGCCGATCGAGATCCCCATGATGACCGCGAACAGCGCGACCGTCAGCGAGATCCGCGCGCCGAACATCAAGCGGGCCAGGAGATCGCGCCCGTTCTCGTCGGTGCCCAGGATGTGGTGCGCGACGCCCGGCGCGAGCGGATAGCCCTGCCAGTTCACCTGATCGATGAAGTTGGGATCGGCAGGCTTGAGAACGTTCGCGCCGATCGCGATGAGCGCCATGAAGATGATGATGACCGCGCCGATGAGCGCCGGCTTGTGGCGGCGGAAGCGGCGCCACACGGTGTTGCGCGACGGCGCCGTCTCTTCGACGACGGGCACGGCACCGGGAGTGATCGGTAACGATGCAGCCATCTCAGTTGTACTTCACGCGCGGGTCGAGCCAGGCATAGCACAAGTCTGCGACCAGGTTGAACGTGATCACGAGGAACGACGTGAGCATCATGTAGCCCATCAGCAGCGCGAAGTCGAACTGGCCGAGCGCGTTGATGAAGAGCCGTCCCATCCCGGGCCACGCGAAGATCGTCTCCGTCACGACGGCGCCGGCGAACAGGCCCGGAAGCGACAGCGCGATCACGGTGACGAGCGGGATCAGCGCGTTCTTGAGGCCGTGCTTGAGGATGACGGCGCGCTGCGACACGCCCTTCGCGGCGGCGGTGCGCATGTAGTCGGTGCGCACGACCTCCAGCATCGAGCTGCGCATGAACCGGCTCCACTGCGCGATGAACAGCAGCGAGAGCACGACGGTCGGCAAGACGAGATGCTGCAGCCGGTCCCAGAAGTCGAAGTTGTCCAACGACGAGATCCCCGCGGACGGCAGCGAGAACTTGTAGCCGAACGCGGTGATGCCGACGACGGAGAACGCGAGCTGCATCATGAGCGCGAACCAGAACACGGGCATCGACTGCCCGAAGAACGCGAGCGTGGTGACGGTGTAGTCAAGCCACGAGTACTGGCGCACCGCGCTGATGATGCCGGCCGTCACGCCGATCGCCAGCGAGAACACGAACGCGCAGCCCATCAGCGTCAGCGTCGCGGGAAGGCGCTCGAGGATCGCTTGGCTGACCGGCTCCGAGTTGGACATCGACCAGCCGAAGTCACCGCGCACCACCTGGAAGAGCCACTTGAAATACTGCACGTAGCCCGGCTGGTCGAGGCCGAGGTTGTGCTTGAGCCGGATGATGTCGGCCTCGGTGATGTGCGGGTTCTGCAGGTACGGCGTGAGCGGCCCGCCCGGCGCGTACTGAAGGATCGTGAAGAGCACGATCGACACGAGCAGCAGGATGGGGATGTTCTGCAGGGTCCGGCGGACGACGTACGTGAGCAGCGGGTGACCTCCCCGGGAAGCGGGCCGACGCGATTTCCGGTCGAGTCCCGGTTTCCCCTAGGGAAAGGCTACGCCACGGCAGCGGATGGCAGTTTGAGAATTTTTCGGGCTTGCGCGGGGGTGGCCACGGGGCGGCCCAGCTCTTCGGCGATTCGGACGACGCGGGCGACGAGCTCCTCGTTGCGCGCGAGCCGGCCTTTGCTGTAGTAGAGGTTGTCCTCGAGCCCGACCCGGACATGGCCGCCCATCGCGACGGCGACTGCCGCCAGCGTGAGCTGCATGCGCCCGACGCCGGCCACCGACCAGGTGCAGCCGGCCGGCAGCGCCCGGACGCAATCGACAAGATACTCCACGGACGCCTCGAGCCCACCGGGCACGCCGAGCACGAAGTCGACATGGGCCGGGAGCCGGATGGCGCCTTCGCCGGCAAGGCGCTTGGCGTTCGAGAGGTGCCCGAGGTCGAAGATCTCCAGCTCGGGCGTGACTCCGAACTCGTGCAGTTTGGCCGCGATGCCGCGCATGATCGGAAAGCTGTTCTCGAAAACGTCGTCGCCGAAGTTGACGGTGCCGCACGTGAGCGTCGCCATCTCCGGCCGCAGCGCGAGCGGCGCGGAGCGCTCCTCGGGCGTCATCCCGATGGCGCCGCCGGTGGAGAACTGCACGATGAGGTCGCTCGCGGCACGGATCGCGTCGTAGGCTTCGCGGAAGCGCTCGACGTCATGCGTGTTCGTGCCGTCGTCGTTGCGGCAATGAACGTGCACGATGCTGGCGCCGGCAGCCCGGATCGCGCGAGCAGTCTCGCCAAGCTGCGCCGGCGTGACGGGCAGATAGGGCGACTGCTCCGGCATGACTTCGGCGCCGATCGGCGCGACTGTGACGATGAGCGGAGTCACAGCTGCTCGATTCGCGAGCAGCGACGGCGGTACCGCCTAGCGCCTATCCCCATTCTTCGCCGGCCAGCTTTGAGAATTCCCAATGATCGACGTGCAGATCGAGTTGATCGTTCGGCGGCAGACTGGACCGGTCGTAGAGGTATTTTCCGGTCAGAGCGCTCATCCTGACGATCGCTTCCATTGAACGAGCGCCGTATTTGTACTTCTGCACGAGCAGGAACGCGCGAATTAAGCCACGATCGATATTGAGTCTCTCGTAGCGCCGCGTGTCTTCACGGCGACGAACCTCTTGAATCAATTTAGGAGCGGCGGTCTTGAGATACGCTCGCAAAAGTTCGGCACGCCGGAGCATGATTGCGGCGTCGGGCTTTTCCACGTTGGTAGGAGCTCGGTAGTCGAGCGTCGCCACCTCCATGAGGCCCTTCAAACGGCTCACGAAATCGCGGATCTTCGTGTCCGATACGTCGGTCTTCGCCAGCTCCGGGACAAAGTCACGGATCTTCATGTCTGCGATGTCGCCATTCACTAGTGCCGGAAGATAATCTCCGATCTTCGTTTCCGAGTCGCGCTTCGAAAGATCGAGAAGGAATTCGCGGATTTTCGCCTCTGAGATATCGCTCTTCGCGAGTTCCGCGAGGACGTCGCGCGGTTTCGTCGATTCCTTGGCCTTCGACAACTCGATGAATTCTGCTAGCGAATAGTTTCCGCCAGCAAATACGAAGATCGCTCTCCCTATATTATGGACGACCGGACCCTCTTGGAATTGTCCGTCTTGCATTGGCGCTAGAAAGTAACGGAGCCATCCCAGCCGTGTCGTGCCGTACGGCGCATCGAACTCATCCCAGAAAACGAGCGGGGTACAACCTTTCAATGCAACGTCACGGACACCGTGCAACGCACTTACGAGCGAGCCGGCGTCGGTGAACTGCGACACGTTGAAGGTAATATTCTGCAACGGAGTCATTTCGAAACGCGACTTATATTCGTCTGACAGATGCCGCGACAGTTGCTTGATCGCAAAGGACTTTCCCGACCCCGGCGAGCCGAAAACGGCGATACATAGGGGCGAGGAAACCTCGGAGGAAGAGAGGTAATGAAGCATCAACTCGCGCAGCGCGCGAAAGCTTTCCATTTCTTTCCGGTCGACTATGAACAAGTCTCCGAACCGTAACGTCGGGAAACACCACGGCCGAAAGTCGGTCCCATACTGCACGACATCGCGCGCGAAAGAAAAGGTGTCTTCGATCTTTGCTTCGTGCACCTGCTGCGCGACTTCGCGGTTTGCCTCGCGGATCTGCTGCGGCATGCCGAGATCGAGAAGCCGCCATTCGGTTTCGAGACGTCCCTTATCGATGGGCTGAATGCGAAACGCTTCGGCGGAAGATCTACACCAGGCGGCCGTCTCCTCGTGTTGGGCAAGATCCGTCTGCTTCGCGAACCCGCGAGCATTGCCATCAAATCCGAGCGCTGTACCGATCACATATGCCGTTCGCTCGTGTGGGTATTCTAAGTCTTCAGGGAGTGTAGTTTCCGGCCGGTCCTGGTGCCCGCGCGCGGCGTAACCACCAACAAGCAGGTTCCGTCCAGCGAGAAGCCCGGCCCTGACTCCCGTTGCATCACATTTGGCAAGCGATCGCGCGAACATCATCTGAACGGCGACCGCAGCCGTCATCGCGCGGTTAAAGCCCAACATGTCGCCGTCGTATTGATGACCCCAATCCGTTTCAAGATGCGCTGGATCATAGACAAGCGTCGTCGTAATTCGGCCACGGTGCCTTGAGAACAAAACCGCGCCGGCTTGGAAGAACACGACGATGAGGTGTGCGGTCCCCCTCATGGAGCTTTTCCAATGCTTCGTGACGTATTTGTGCAAGTCCGACACGGTGCGTTCCCACGACAGACCTCGGCTAACCTGCCAGCCGAAGCGCCGAAGGTGCTCGATCGAGACGATGGCAACGGTCCTGTCACGGAAGCGTTCGAAGACCGTTCTGCCAAGGGTAGTTGTGTCGTTGAGCACCGGACGTGCCCAACGCACAAGCAACCATAGAGGCCGATTGTCTTCGTTTTGAAGCGATTTCGGCCATAAGGCCTTATATTTGGCGAAGTCTTGATTTAGGTGCTCAACGACGACGAGATTCGCATCACCCTTGTCAGTCTCGTCGTACGATAGTGGAAATTTTTCGCGCGGGAGCCGTTCGAGCGCGCGCGGTGCGGCCCGGTTGATCCCCAAGCCTCTTTCGATTCGCCAAACCAGAGTACGGTTGTCGCCGCTTTTTCCGACGAGCGGAAATTGTTTGGCAACGATGTTAGACCGCCAAAAAAAGTCTTGAAGATCTTGGTTCTTGAACGCGTCCTCATCGACCGCGAGGAGTTCTGGCGACGTAAGCGTCGCCTGCGCCGGAGTCCAAGTGTCGAGAACTTCACGGATGATTTTCCATAGGCTAACCGCTCCGCCCGCTTCCACATACCTGTGCAAATATATCCGTGGCCCGCTGATCGGGTCGCCCGCCTCGCGCACTTTGTCCGGGACTTCTTTGTCATAGACGTAGCCGCTCGCAAGCTTTGATTCCATCATCACGTCGCCGGTGACGACGATTTTGCGCCCAGCCTGCACCACTTGCCCTTCCTTACAGATATGCAGTGGGCTAGCTTGTATTAGCGTGTAAGAATTGCCTCCCGGCGCCTGGATCAGGCCTCCAGAAGCAGTGCCACGCTTGTATCCGCGGCTCATAGAGGGGTTCTACGTTCTGATCACCGTGACGCCGGGTCGAGGGCATCTCTTAGACCGTCACCCAACAGGTTGACGCCCATGACCGCTATCATGATCGCGAGGCCCGGGAACAGGGCCGTCCACCAGGCGGTGTCCAGATACTGGCGGCCGTCGGCGAGCATGCCGCCCCATGATGGGGTGGTCGGGGGGACGCCCAGGCCGAGGAACGATAACGACGACTCCAGCACGATTGCGCGGGCGATCTCGAACGTGCCGAGCACGATTGCGGCCGAGGCGACGTTTGGGAGCAGGTGGCGGCCGATCACGCGCGGCGTCGTTGCGCCTGCCGCTTGTGCCGCGAGGACGAACTCGCGTTCGCGCAAGCTCAGCGTTTCCGCGCGCACGACGCGCACGTACTGCACCCACGACGTGAGGCCGATCGCCGCGATCACCGTCCACAAACCGGGGCCGACGACGGCGACGATCGCGACCGCGAGCAGCACCAGCGGGAATGCGAGCTGCACGTCGGTGATGCGCGCGATCACCGCGTCGACCCAGCCGCGGCGGTAGCCTGCGAGCAGTCCCGCGGTCACACCGATCGTGCCGCCGATCAGCACCACGGAGATGCCGACGATCGCCGACACGCGCGCGCCCCAGATGATGCGCGTGAGCACGTCGCGGCCGAGGTTGTCGGTGCCGAGCGGGTGCGCGTGCACGCCACCCGCGATCCACGCCGGCGGCAAGAGGGTCGACGTGAGATCCTGCGCGTTCGGGTCAGCGTGTGCGATCAGCGGCGCGAACACCGCGCACACGACGACGATCACGACGATCACCGCGCCGATCACGGCCGCCGGATCGCGCGCGAGCTTGCGAAGCGACGCCGTGCGCGAAGTGACGCCTTCGACGTCGCCGTCCGCGGCGGCGACGCCGGCGATCGCGGTCGCCACTATGCGTACCGGATGCGCGGGTCGAGCACCGCGTACAGCAGGTCGACCACGAGATTCAGCACCACGAAGATCGTCGCGGTGAGCAGCACCACGGATTCGACCACCGGGAAATCGCGTTCGAACACCGCCTGCACCGCCAGCCGGCCGACGCCGGGCCAAGCGAACACCGTCTCGGTGATGATCGCGCCGGAAAGCAGCGTGCCGAGCTCGACGCCGAGCTGCGTCACGATCGGCAGCCACGCGTTGCGCAAGCCGTGTCCCAGCGACACCCGCACCGCCGTCAGCCCCTTGGCGCGCGCGGTGCGCATGAAATCCGCGTCGAGCACTTCGAGCATCGCGGAGCGCGTCAACCGCATGATCTTCGCGGTCGAGAAAAACCCCAGCGTCGCCGCGGGCAGCGCGAGGTTGCGCCAGTCGCCGATCCCGCTGGCCGGAAACCAGCCGAGCCGCACCGCGAACAGCAGGATCAGCATCAAACCGATCCAGTACGTCGGCGCGCTCTGCCCGATCAGCGCGATCACGCGCGCGGTGTAGTCGATCCACGTCCGCGGCCGCAGCGCCGACAGCACGCCCGCCGGGACGCCGACGAGCGCGACGATCAGGAACGCGCACCCGGCGAGCTCGATCGTCGCGGGCAGGCGCTGGATCGCGAGCCCCATCGCCGGCTCTTGGTGCCGCAGCGACGACCCCATGTCGCCGTGCGCAGCCGACGCCGCGAACGACGCGAACTGCACGATCAGCGGCCGGTCGAAGCCCTGCGCGTGGCGGAACGCGTCGATCTCGGCTTGGGTCGACTCCGGCGGCATCATGACCGCCGCCGGATCGCCCGTGATGTGCAGAATGACGAAGACGACGATCGCGACGCCGATCACCGCCCACAGCGCGCCGAAGGCGCGCCGCCCGAGGTAGGCGGTCAACGCGTCAGCTCACCGACATCTCGTACGCACGGATCGCTTCGTCGCCGCGCGGCTGGAAGTGCAGGCGCTTCGACGTCCCGTACAGGTCCTCGTACTCGAACAGCACGATCCAGGGCGCGTCCTCGTGCAGGATCGTCGCGATCTGCTTGTACAGCGCTTTGCGCTTCGCGACGTTCAGTTCCCCGCGCGCCTGATCGGCGAGCTTGTCCACCTCCGGGTTGGAATAACACGAAAGCGGCCCCGACGACGTGAACAGCGACGTGACGACGCCGTCTGCGTCGGCCGACGGCTGGTTCCACCCCAGCTCGTAGAGCGGCGAAAGGGCGCGCCGGCCGACCATGCTGGAGTACGACACCCACTCCTGCGGCTTCACCGTCGCCGCGATGCCGACGGCCTGCAATTGCCCTGACACCGCCTCGGCGACCTCGCGGTCGCGGTTGTAGCGCCCGATCGGCGCGTTCACGACCAGCGAAATCCCTTTGCCGTCGGGATAACCGGCTTTGGCGAGCAGCGCTTTCGCCTTGGCGAGATCGTGCTTGTAGCCCGGCACCGAAGCATCGTAGCCGAAATAGTTCGGCGGGATCGGCGACGTGAGCTCGTAGCCGCGGCCGCCCAGCACGTTCTTCACGATCGCCGGAACGTCCACCGCGTAGTTGATCGCCTGGCGCACGAGCTTGTTCTGCTGCGGCCCCGGCTGCAGCGTGTTGAACGCGATGAACAGCTGGCGCAAGCTGCGCGTGCTCGCCAGCTTCGTGTTCTGGCCGCCGGTGATCTGGATGTAGTACTGCGGCGGCACGTTCGTGATGAGGTCGGTCGCGCCGGTGCGCAGCGCCGCGACGCGCGCGGCCGCCTCCGGAATCGGCTTGAACACGACGTGATCGATCTTCGGCCGGCCGCCCCACCACTTCGGGTTCACGTCCATGATGAGCTGGTCGTCGCGCCGCCATTCGCGCAGCACGTACGGCCCCGTTCCGACCGGGTGCTCGCCCACGTACGCGGCGCCTTTCTCTTGAAAATACTTCGCGTCGACGATGAAGATCGGCTGCTGCAATCCCGGCGGAATCGCGGTCGGCACCTTCGAGACGAACCGCACTGTGTACGGATCCGGCGTCTCGACGCGGTCGATGTCGCGCACGAACGGCGTCTGCTCGGACGCGTGGCTCTTGTCTTTGATCCATTCGACGCTGAACTTCACGTCGGCACTGGTGAAGGGATCCCCGTTCGAGAACGTCACGCCGCGCCGCAGCTTGTATTCTTCGGTGGTGGGGTTGACGCGTTTCCACGACGTGGCGAGCAGCGGGACGAACTCGCCCGAGCGGTTCCCGAAATCCGCGAGCCGCTCGTAGAAATGCTGCACCACGTTGTTCAGCGGCGTGACCGTTTTCGAAAGCGGGTTGAGCGTGTCGGCGTCGACGCCTTGCGAGATCGTGACGGTAGTGCCGCCGGAATCGGCCGCGCGCAGCGGCGCGGCGGGCGCGAGCGCGAGCACCGCGGCGAAGAGGGTGAAGACCGTGCGCGTCATGTCGGGATCACCTCCGGCCGGTCACCGGCCAACAGCAGCTGCGGGCGCCGGGCCCGGCGGCCATCCGGGAAATCTTCTGGGGCGGCATGCATGGCCTCTTCCGCCACGGAGAGAACGGTTCCGTCCCCCTCGCCGCGTGAGGACACTCTTCCGGATGCGACCCTATCTCGTCGCCGCC
>Ga0066662_10000298_pt1 | contig 21633 bp, 21 predicted proteins | sample GraSoiAngelo_111_FD_133939 | JGI IMG/M metagenome (GOLD analysis project Ga0066662, IMG submission 133939) | Grasslands soil microbial communities from the Angelo Coastal Reserve, California, USA - 14_0903_12_40cm | ecosystem: Environmental > Terrestrial > Soil > Grasslands | place: USA...
CGAAGCCGGGACCAGCGGCCGCTGTCCTGGGTGCCACCAGGGTATCCTCTTCCCGGACACCTCCTTCGCCCCCACCCCTGCGCCGCGCTCGAGATCCACGTCTGAGGCGTGCCGCGTCTGTGGCAGCACGGCCCCCTTACGGCGCGTGTCGGAGACGTCTATCGGCGGATGGATCGTGTTCGCGGTCATGCTCCTCACCTGTATCCCCGCCAGTCCCTTCGCCCTCTTCATCAAGGACCGCTGGGCCGTGTGCTCGCGCTGCGGCTGTCGCGTCCACAAGGTAGGCTCCGAAACGTGGCCGCTGTACGTTCTCGGTGTCGCCTACTTTGGCGCTCTCCTGATCGGCGCCGTGGTCCTGATCGCCTACCTCAACCTCGGCGCGCAGGCTATTCGCACATACGTCCCACGCTGAACCCTCAGATGATGCCGCCGACAACGTTGGCCAGAGGGATACTGTTGGCATCCCGGGAGAGAGTAGTCGCCGGGATCGAAATGCCTGGGAAACCGGCGCTGCCGTCAATCGGTGCCAGCAACGCGAAGCGATACACTCCCTTCCAGCGGTAGGTTTGATTCAGCGCGTCCGGCAGCGGAACAGGCGCGACCTCCACAACCTTCGCTGACAGCAAAATCTTGTTTTCGTCGTCCGACGCCGGAGCCGGCAGTTGGGGTTGCAAACGCCGGCGGATGATGTCGAAGCGCACGACCAGCTTGCCCCACGGTTTGCTCACCCGGACGATGCTGCACGTCGCCGGAGGCGTTGAGCCGTTGCCGGCAGGGGGCGGCACTCCGGCCTGCAACGTGGAAACGGTGTCGGCACCGGCAACCGCCATTTGCACTACACCCGTCCGCCACAACCAGGCCGCCCGAAGGTAGTAGCGGACATAAGACGCGTCGGCCACGTCCGGAGCGTAAATGCTCTCGTTTGGGAACGTCTGGAGCACGTCAGGTCCTCCTCATTCGGGGTCCGGTAAGTCTGTGTCCACGGCAGGAGGCGCCAGCGGTGGCGGCCCGGGGTTCTGATTGGGACTGCCAAGGCCTTGTGCCACCAGGGCACCAAGCCAGGAACCTCTCGTCAGTTTGTCCGGCACGGCCCCACGCCCGGGTCGATTCTTGGCTGTGGCCACGTCTTGAATCTCCAACTCCATCAACTCTGGGATCTGCTTGGCCAAGTTGTCCTCGTCAATGGCAAAGAGGCTGGGATCAGACGGGTTGAAGAAGCCAAGGGGGTTGTTGATGACATTGGCGAACGTCACCGGGATACCCACTTCGTAGGACACGTCCAAGGCTGCGTAGCGGCCCATCAAATCCACCGTCAGCGTCAAGGACTCCTGGGGATGGACAATGCTTGCCGCTGGCGGTTTCTTGGCGCGCAAGATCGCCAGCGCCGTTTTCACCAGGTCGTAGCGCGTGGCCTTCTCGTTGCCCCACACTTGAATCGAAAACACGTGACTCCGGGTGGGTAACATACCCGCCACTTCTCGGCCAAGGCCCCGCAACCCGCCGCCAATGGTACCCAGGCCGCCGCCGATAATGCTGATCGCACCAAGTGCCTGATTCACGCTCCCGGGCTGACTCTGGTGCAGCCTGGCCACGGCAGCAATGTGGGTAATATTGGGTGGAATGATCCTGTGACTTTTGAAGGTGTCCACGAACCGGTAGTCCACCCTGTTCCCATCCTCGTGAGCAACAACCTGAATCCCCATGCGCTGGCAGTTGTCCGGGATCGGGTGTCCCAACGCCTCTCGGAAGTCGTCTACCTTGGCCTGCATTTGTGTCAACCTGTCCGTGCGAAATATCGCATGCCCCCTGATCGTCCGCGTGCTCCAGCCGTCCCTGTCAATGTCCTCGATCGCCGTCCACTGGTGGCTGAGCAGTACCGCCGGACTGGAGTAGTATTTGTACGCTTCGTTGAGGCACACCAGGGCCGTCAGTTCGACGTCCCACAGGCGCGTACCGAGAATGCGCTGCACGTTGTGGCGCAGAATGCGCGGGCCGTTGTTGCAATCGAGCAAGAAACCGGCCTCACCTACCAGTCCTTGCTTGCCTGGTGGCGGGCTCTCAACGATCACTAGTGAATCGTGTTGCAACCCGTCGAGAAACAGGTTCGGCGCACCATTGGCGTCCGGACCGGCTCCGGTAAAAACCAGCTTGCCTCTCGGTTGAGTGAGCATGTCGCGAATGGCCTGGTCCGTAAACGCTGGGTTACGGCCGAGGTCCTTCACCACGTTATTCGCGTCCCCACCCTCAACGCGGTAGCAAGTCGTCTCCGGACTGTAGACTCCTCTCACGGAAATCTGGTGTTCCGCCCACAGAAATTGTGGCCCGTCGAACTTCATTCTCCGTTCGTAGTGAGTGACGTGACACATTTGCAAGTCGATACCGCGATACGTGAACGTGCTCATTCGCCAGTCTCCTCTGCTGCACCAGCCTTGCCGCGCCAACTCCACGTCCAGGGTAAGGACGGACTCGACCCTCCCGGGACGGCTGGCGGCTCATAGCCTCTGTGTCCTCCAGGTCCTTCCTCTCCCAGCCACGGCGGCCGTTCAGACGGCGCAGAGGATTCAACGCCTCGCTCCTGCACCATCTCCCGCATGAGCTCCACCAATGTACCGATCCCCTCGCTGATCTCGCCCAGCACCTCCCCCGTGAGTCCCCCTTCGGCGGATTGCAGGCTCGGTTCTTCGTCCCGCTCCACTTCGGCCGCTTCTTCCACCTCCTCCGCCAATGGTTCCGGGATCTCAGCCAGCGGCTCAACACCCTCCACCTCCGGTAGCGCCGTCTCTTCGCTCCGCACCTGTGCCAGGGCCGCCAGGGTTGCCAGGATCTCCTTGTCCTGCCTGGCCCTCTCCACCGTGGCAAAGGCGATCCGTTCTATCTCACTGGGCTCTTCCTCCTGGGACTCGGCGCCAGCCTCGTCATCGTCCCAGGGCTCAGGTTCAGGGAACGTGGCCAGGAGAGCAGCAGAGCCTTGCTGTGCCAGCAGTACCGCATTGGCCAGCAGTTCCTGCTTGTCCTCCCGCGAGCGCTCGACCGTCGCCAGGGCCAGGCGCTCGAGTTGCTCCGTCTGGTTCTCCTCAGTTGGCGCCTCCACGTCGGGAAGATTAGCCCCGGCAACGGGCTCTTCTTCCTTCTGCGCCGTCTCTGGCAACGGCGCAGAAGGAAGAACGGGCTCCTCTGCGGCAAGCTCAGGCTCCGGCAGTACCACCGGCTCGCGCTGGACCTCGGGTATCTCCTGCCACCAGGACGCCTCCCGTGCCTCCGCTGGCGGCTCCGTCGCCTCAGGCTCAGGTGAGTCGGTGGACTCACCTGAGCCAAAGAACGAGCCCACCCAGCCACCGACGCCGGACAGCAGCTCGTCTACCCACGGCCCGGTGAGGTCGGGCAAGACCTCGTCCAGCCAGTTGGGCACGATCTCCACAGCATCGCTGATCCCTTGCCACAACTCCCCCAGGAGAGAGCGCGGCTCCTGCAAATCAAGAGGCTCCTGGGGCCGCCCAGGAGCCTCTGGCTGCTCTGGGGAGTCTGTGTCTGGCTCGGGAGGCAGAAGCGATTCTGGGGCCGTCTGAGGCTCGGGAATGGGCACTTCCACGGGCTCAGCATGGACAGACGGCGCGAATTGGTTTTGCTGCTCGAGCTGCTGAAGAACCTGGTCGAATTGGCTCAGCACCTGCTGAAGATCGGCCGAAGGCGGCCCTGGTGGCAGCGGCTCGGGTTCCTCTGCGGGCTCGGGCTCGCGCTCAATATCAGTGAGGAAATTTTGCAGATCAGCCCAGGCCGCGATCTCCTGGGGATCTCCCAGACTCTCCCGATTTGGCAGAGCCGCCTGCGCTTGCTGCAAGTCCCACAAATCGGCCAATTGCTGGCGCTGTGCTTGCGTAACTTCTGCGGTTACGTCCCGATAGACACTCAAGACCTCCTCAAGGCGGTTGAGGGCGTCGTCTGAGGGCCGCGGGTCGTTCTCGTTCATCGCGCCCCCTTGCGTAGACGCGCTTCGGCGCGTTCCGAATTGACGCGCCAGCGGAGGAAGTCAACCTCCTCCTCCGAGTCAGCCTGTGCGTCGAACCAGGAGCGGGACAGAGGGCCAGACGTGAGGGCGGCGAGAATGGCAGCGGTAACGGCCGATGCCCACTGAAGGCGCACGCGCTCTCTCAGGAGCCAGAGACCGTATTGTTCCTCGCCCGTCAGTGGGCGGCCGAGAACGGCGCAGCCGTAGGTGCCGACGAGGTCGCTGAGGGTACGGCATTTTTTTTTACGGCTGCACGCCACTTCAGGAACTCGGTGAGCACGCGCAGCTGCGCCTTCTCCGTGGCGCCCGTGCCGTCCGGCTGAATAGGCTGGAGTCCGAAGGCCAGGCACGTCGCCGACAGCAGTTTCTCCATTGACGGCGCAGCCAAGGCAGTAATGGGGCCGCGTGCCGAGCGCAGCACCTCGGCCAGCGGCTCCCCTTCGAGGCCGCGTGCCAGCAGACGTTCGATCTTGAACGGATCGTAGGCCCGCCGCTCGCCGCCAATCTCCACGAAGAACACCTGATCCTCGTCACTATCCATCGGGTGCCTCGAACTTGTGGTCCATTCTACAACCCAGAGAGGGAGGTAATCGTAAGTGTAATGATACCAAGGACAAGAAAAAGGTGGCAGAAAAACCACCTTTTTCGGGCCGTTACGCTGCCACGGGCTTGCCGGCTGTATCGCCGTTGTAGAGCGTCCAGGAGCCATCGGCCGGGTTGCGGAGCTGCATGCAGCGGAAATTCACCCGCACACGCTGTTCCTTGAGCGCTTTGGGAATGTCGTCGGGGCCCGCCAGGAACCCCGCCACGAAGTTGAACTGACTGAGCCCAGCGAAGATCGGCTGCGCAACATTGGGAGAGTACAGAAGGAGCCGGTAAGTCGCCCCGCCCAGGATCATGGGCATGCCCATCTCGGCGGCCGTCATGACACCCGGCACGCCCGCAAACGGGTTGCCCCGTGACTGGCAGGCGCGCAAGACGGGCTCGTTCCAAATCTTCAACTCTCCCGTTATGAACGCCTCTTCACCCATTCTTTGAACGTCCACGGCGTTGCCCTTGACGTCGGCCCGCATATCGCTCCAGGCGGGCACAATGCGGACATGGAAGCCGCCGACGTCTGCCCAGCCGACAAAGGCCAGCGCCCCGCCAGCACCCACGCCCGCGTGCAGCTCGACCGGACCGGGCACCCAGAATTGAGCCATGTATCACCCCTTCACGACAACATCGGGCTCGGGATACTCTTCGATTTTCCAGCTCAGTGCAATACGTGAGCCAAAGAGGTCTCCTGACACCAGACAACGCTGCAAGGGAATCCTTTCTCGTGAGCATAAGAAGCCGTGAACGGCGCAATCGAGCCAAGCTGTGGCGAGTCCGGCATGGGCACCATGCGGCAAGCGACACTCCATGTGAAGAGCACCGTCGCTCTCGCGGACGCCGAGCGCCAGAGGTTTCACCGGCGCCATTGAATCGGCTTGCAAGTGTCTCAGCAGCGCTTCGCAGTCAATCGCCACTCTCGGCCCCTTCTCACGCTTGCGGTGTCAAGTCCCTGGCAAACTCCAACGTCCAGGACAACTCCACTTTCGTGACTCGTCGCTTATCCGGCGCTGCCCGTGTCTCTGTCGTCTCTGCCCTCGACGTCCGCTCAAACGCTATCGGTGTCGTCTGCGGCAGAGCGAGATCGTCCCAGTTCAACACCCTCTCCAGGTTATCCGCTATTACCACGGCCTGGTTGTCAGCTCCCACCGTAGCCCCCGCTGGGGCATACACCCGGGCGGTCACATGGTGCTTCTCGATCCGGTGCCGTGTCGTAATCCACGTGACTTCGTCCCTGTCCGACACCTCGACGAACGGCAGCGGGTTCTCCTCCGGCTGTACGTCCCGGTAGATCCTGCTCCCGATCAGCGCCGTCAGAGGATCGTCGGCTAGTGCCAGGCCAATCAGTGTCCCTACCACTGTTGCCGTCGCCATGCTTACCCGGGCTCCCTGGCAGAGGCCGTTACCTCCAGCAACACGTTCGCTCCCAGTGGGTTGTAGGCCGACGTGACACGCAGGTACTTCGGTGCGCCGTTGGGCCATGTCCCCCAGCGAATGCGGTCTCTGATCCCAATGTCCGGTACGGTCCCGTCATCGAACCTGTCAATGTAGATCTCGTACTGTGCCTCAATGCCTGCCTGCTGGTAGAGAAACACTTCACGCGGGTGCAGCTCGTTGACGAACGCTCGCAGCGGCTTGGGATACCTCGAGCTGGGGTACGTCTGGGTCCACGCTTCAACGGGGTTGCCGCTGGTGTCGCGTCCCGCGGCCTGGCTGCGCTCCACGGAGTCGAGCTGGTGGAGTAGTAGCGGTCGAGGGATACGGACGTGATTCAGGCCGGGGACAGGCAACGATCAACCCTCCAGGAACGGCTCCCACGGCGCCAACGGGACACCACGGTAGCGGCCGCTGCCAGGGTCGTAGGGCAGACGCGGTACACTGCTATCCCCAGCACCGGGGGGCAAGGGCGGCAACCCCGGCTGAATGGGCGAGCGGCGCCGCATGACGCCCACCACTGGCTGACGCCGCCTGGCACTGCGGTCCCGGGCTGAGTCCAGTTCCTTTTGCCACTGCCCACGGAGCTGAAAGAGATTCCGGAACCCCTGACTGGCCTGGAGCCTCAAAGCTCTTCCAAGCCACGCGTCCACCTTGGTGCTCCGCATGGCCAGCAGCTCGTCCAATGCTCCCAGCCTGGTAGCCAGAAACGTAAGCCAGACGTCTCCCGTCCCCTCCGCCACCTCGCTCTGTGCCCACAACACCGGGAGAAAGGATTTTAGCGCCTGAAGAGCCGTGAACACCTCCGGATCGTCCGGCAGAGGCGCACCGGGAGCAGGTCCGCCAAGATTGCGGTAAACCCTGTCCAGCCAATCGTTTAGCGTGAGATCCATGACGCACGACGAAAATATTTCGACAAGGCTGTCTACATCAAACGGCAACGGCAAGTGTAGGGGGACAGCCCCTACTACCCCGGGGCCAGGCGTGTTACTTGCCGCCGCCCTTCTGGTAGTAGCTGGAACCACCCTTGGCTTTTGCCTTCTGCGCCGTCTCTTCTTCTTCGGCCTCCTCTCCCTTGGCCTGCCCCGAGGGCGGAGCGGCTGGTTGCTGGCCCTGGGACGCCTGCTGAGGCCCCTGCGGTCGTTCACCCTGCGGCTGGCCCTGGCGCAGTCCTGGAGGCTGCGGAGACTCTTGCTGGGGCTTCTCCGAAGGGGGAGGGGATTGCTGTCCCTCCTCTTGCGGCGGCCTGGCCTGCGCCTGGGGCTGGCCTTCGCGCTCGCGTTTCAGACGCGCGATAAGCTGCTGCTTCTGCGCCTCAATCTGCGCCTGCTGGTTGCTGAGCTGATCCAGGGCCGCTTGCGCCCGCACTTCGTCGCCCTCGCTCAACTCCGCCTCGCTGGGCAGGTCCTCGATACGGGTGATGTGCCGGACGTTCTGGCCGACGCCGTAGCTGACGGAGCCACCCTTGCGGATAATCTCCTCCATGTCCTGTCTCGTGAGACTTGTTGCCACAGTTCACCTCTTCTTTTTCTTGGACTTGGAGACGCCGGCCGTTTTCAAAGCAATTGCTACTGCTTGCTTCTGCTTGCGGCCGGACTTCATGAGTTCACTGATGTTTTTTCCAATCGTCTTTCTGCTTTTGCCCTTTTTCAGCGGAATGATGCACCTCCCTCTCAGATCAGCACGCCGGCCCGGTCGCTGGTGCCCACCGTCATCACACAGGTCCCCTCCAACTGTTTGCGTCTGGGGACCGAGCGAGCCACGGCCCACGCCACCACACCGGGCGGGTTCATGTTCTCCGTTTCGAGCGTCCAGTAACCGTAGGGGCCAAACCGCTGGGCACTCAGTCCCTCCGGTGCCTGCCCGCTCAACTTGGCTACCATCGCCTCGGTAATCATGGCGTTGGCCAAGTCCATTACCGTGGCGTCGTTGTCGTCGGCCTTGGTAGAGAGGATCACCTGCCCGAAGGGGAGATACCTTCGAGTCACCGTGCTCCCGTCCGAGTTCTGTTTGCGATACGTACCGTCCTCGATCTCCAGATCCATGTTGAGCAGACGCCCGGCATACTCCTCCATCAGCATGCGGTTGCCGACGTTCACCGCTGCCGCCGGGATCTGGAACCCGTACATGGCCGCCGCGAGAGCCTTGAACTCGTCGGTGTTCACCATGTCCGTGAAGTCTCTTCGAGACAGGGTGATCCGGTCGAACGTCTTGCCGTAGTTGTCAATGGCCGTGTTCCTGGCCACCTGAATATCCAGGATGGGCGTGGCACTGGGATTCACCCAATACGTGCTCACCGTTGGTTTCAGGAGCGCCGGAGTGCCGTAGTTGCCGGAGAGCTTCAGGCCGCCGCGGTCGTACACCAGGACGTCGCGCTGCATGTCGCAGAGCATGGCGTTCTGTGCTTCTCTCACGCCAATCAAGAGGTTGGTAATCGTCTCGTTCCAGAAATTCCACATGGCGTCCTGTTCGAGCCGTGTGGCTTGCCTCTCCTCGAAGGCAGCCATGCGATTGAGCATGGCCTGGTCGATGTGCGCACCGACCTTGATGTTCGGGATGGAGGTTGTCAGCAGGTCCAGCTTCCCTGCCGACACGATCATGGCCTTCTGACTGTCCCCGACGATGTCGGCGGCGAAGATGTTGCCCGTCCAGCGGCCAAAGATTTCATCGTCCAGCGCATTGCGCATGGGGATGCGGTCGAGGAAGCGCAGGGGCCGACGCTTGGCCAGCTTGCTTTCGAGTGTCTCGACAATGCTCCCGATGATGACGTTGTCCAGGAAGCGATTGCCTTCAAGAGTCTGTGGCATTGTCCCCTCTCACAGCTATCTTCAACGGCGCCGAACGGTGTGGCGCACAGGGTTAGTCCGGCGTCTCGCTCACGTACTGGAGGCGAGGCATGGCGGTGTCGAGGTTGGCCCACGTCGGTCCGGCGGCCAACGAGGCCGCTCCGGCGGTGGCGATTACCCTGTCTCTGAACACCAGGCCACCGATCAGGGCAGGCGGGTGGTCCGAGTGCAGATCGATCTCGCGCACCGTGCGATTGAGGAGGTAGGTCTCCCCCTTGGCAATTGTCGCCCTGCCGTCCGTAGCATTCGGATCGTAGGGGCCGTATTTGCCCCCTGACGTCGTCCCGCCCGTGGTAGTCGCGAACGTCACCGTGGGCGTGGTACCCCCGGCAAACGTGTTCGTAGCGGTCATCTGCGGCACGTCGCCCGCCCGCCTGTTGAACGTAACGGTGTAGACGTAGGGGTCTCCCGCCGTCCCAGCGCCTGTCCGTGTGACGGTGGCACCGTTGGGACCGACACGGTACAGGGCAGCCAGGGCAGCCAGGAAGTCAGCGGCACTGGCATTGAAGGCAATGGGTGCCGTGGCCTGGGCGATCTCCCCTCCCCCAGCGGGCAACGTTACCGTGGCAGCGCCCGAAGTAGGACCGCCCGTGAACGTGACCGTCTGCACTTCACCCACACCAATGAGAGTCAGTACCTGCCCGTAGCGCAGGTACTTCTCTCCGGCCGGGACCACCACACCTTCGAGCAAGGTGGTATCGGCACCCACCGCAGCCACGGTGGACCAGTCCACGGTAATGCCAATGTGTTTCATCTCCGGCCGACCGTCGGCCGACAGCTCGATAGTAGAGCCGAAGGTGCCGAGCAAGACTTGTCCGTAAGTGGACATAGATTGTCTCCCTTAGTTTCCGTTGGCCCACTTCTCAGCGCGCCGCTTGGCCTCTTCGACCATTGAATGTCCGTTCGTGCCGCCCGAGGGCAGGGCGAAGAGGGCGCCCGATGCCGTGCCGGCAACCACTTCCTTCGTCATCCTGGGGTCTGGGATACCGTCCTTGATGAGCCGCTCCAGGAAGGCTTTGAACAGTTCCAGCGATGAAGTTCCGGCCTTGGCGAAGGCGGCGTCCCGTTGGGCCACTTCGTGAGCCAGGGCACACACCAGTGGCACCAGTGCCTCACGCTGGTGAGGGCTGAAGCGCGTGGCGAACTCGGCGCTGAAGGCGGCAGCGATCTGCCCGGCCTCCGCTGCACGCCGCCTGTCCTCGGCCTCTTGCAGCTTCGCCTCCAGCTCAACTTCCCGCGGTGTCTTGGTAGCGGCAAAGGGAGCGGGCATGTCCTTCTTGTCCTTGTCTTTGTCCTTGCCGGCCGAGAACAGGTTGCAGTGGGCGCCGCCGTCCTTGGTGAGATCGTGAACCTGTTGAAGAGTGTCCCTTTCGTCGGAGCTGGTGAACCCTGCCTCAGCGAATTCCGCACCCTTGCCGGAGCACATGGCCCCGCTCCGAGCGGCCATGTCGTGCAAGTCCTGCATGGCTTGCATGCCGTGCGGCGTGCTCTGCTTGCCCTTAGCCTTCTGCACCGTGTCCGCGGCGAAGGCAGCGAACAGGGCCGCGTCGGGAATGCGTGGATTCGTCACCAGGGCGACGTGAGTGAGACGCTTTGTGTTCCAGTCGAAGTTGGCCGAGCACTGGAGGGGCTGGTCCTTGTACAGATTGTCGAGCCACACGGGAATCCGTGCCTTGCCGCCCAAGGTGTCCAGGGTCTCCGTTGTCGGCTTCAGCTCCACGACAGAGCCCAGGTCGATACCGTCAAAGACACTGCCGCTCTCTTTATGCGTGTTCTTGAGCGGCACCGGAGACTTGAACGTCTTGATAGCGCCCATGACGTCCTCCGGAGTGAAGGAGAACACGCCCTGCTCGTCGAATTTGTAATCGCCTGTGCGCATGAGAATGGGCACGTCGCGCAGGACATAGTCACCCTGCGCCGTCCCCGCGGTGGCCGTACTGAAGCCCACGGCAGCGAACCCGGCAGTGGCAGGAGAAGGGACAGTCAGCCCCTTGGCCTTGCACAGAGCGTGCAGGCGCTCTTGATAGCTGTTGGGATCCGCGGTGCCGTCGAGCATGGACAGACAGCGCTCGACGTCCTCCTGATCGGTGATCGGAAAGAGACGGCGCTCTTGATCGACGAAGTTATCGGCTGGGAGCTTGTCCCGTTCGGCTTTAGTTAGTGTGGCCATGCGAAACACCCCTGTACCTACGGAGTCTGTCCGTTGGCCAGGGGTGTTAACTGGCAGTGTGCCGGGGTCCCTGAACAGGGAACGAGTCCGGCGGCACCTCGACCGTCAGACTGAATTATAGCGGAGCAGCTTCGTCCTGCGCCGTTCTTTGGTGGGAGGATTCAGCCATGTACGCTTACCGCAGCGGCGACACTCGATCTTCACCGCTCCCCCCAGCAGGCGCGTGAAGCTGCCCTCGACTTGAAGCAAGAGGGTATGGCACGCTGGACAGCGCACCTCCAGAGACGGCGCTGGGATTGGCTCAGCCATGCTGATCCGGTTGCTCCTTCTCCTTGGTCTGTTCGGCACGTCGGCGCTCCAACTCTTCGCTCGCCACGCGCTGACTCACTTCGTCAAGGTCGCGCTGTTCTTCCTCGGTCAGGTCAATTTCGTCCGGCATGAGAGACTCTCCTACTTCAGGATGCCCCGCTTCTCCAGGTAGGCAGCAAGCGTGCGCTGCGAGTAGCTCCCTGGTGTCAAGTCAAAACGCAGGTCGATACTGTGCCCATTGCGCAGCCACCAGTCCTGCCCTTCTTTAGACGCCATCAAACCGCGAATGTTCCCTCCCGCAGCTTCCACGTCCGCTCGGAGGTTGGGCGGTAAAGCGTTGACGTCCCCCTTGTCCAACTCTCCGTCATAGCCAAACTTCGGCCACGTGACGTAACCGTTCATCTTGGCATAAGTCCTCTTGGGATCGGGACCAGCCTCGAAGTAGCCGGCGGCCAAGGTGTCAATGTGCCCGATACCGAGGCGTGTCGCCTGTTCCACTTGCCGGCCGAACATCTCCAGACCCACAGTCTTGCCAGTGAAATCGTCGTTGGTAACGGTGATTTTTCCATCCCAGGATTTGCTCAGCGTCCGCGATCCATTATAGGGTTTGTCGTCCCGCACCCCGTAAAAGCTCACAACTGCTTCGCCTGCTTCCACGGTGAAGAACACCCTGGCATCGTCTGGTGCGCCTGCCGCACTGGCAAAGTCTTGTGGCGTCCCCCGACGCCCGAAGAAGTTTTTCGCGTCTGTTTCCACGGCTTGGCGTTCGTCGTCGTCATGATAGCGAATACTTGCCTTCGACGGTCCATACGTCCCCTCCGGCACCCGGTCGCGCACGGGCTTCGGCTTCGCGTCGGGTGTTTCTTTCTCCCCGTATGCCTGTCCTAGCACGCGCCGCACCCACTCCCCCTGTCTGTCCCTCTGAAGTGGCGATACGTCCGCCTGCGGGCCCCGCTGCCGGGTGTCAATCAACCCCTGCCGCTCCGCCTCGGCCAGGGCAGAAGCCAACGTGTCGTGCTGTGCCGCTATCTCCTGGAGTAGCAAGTGAGTGCCGTTGAACCGGGAGTATGTCTCCCCGATGGCGGACTTCACCGCTTCACGGCGCAGATCGGAAGCCTTGCTCCCTGCTACTTTGCTCTCTGACGGCTTCGGTTCGGCAGGCTTGCTCTCCCTGACTGCCCTGAACCGCTCGGCCAGTTTCGCCACCAATCCCGCCTTGTCCTTGGCGCTGGCCTTCAGACCGTGCTCCCGCTTCACCTCGTGCAGCTGGGCCACGGTGAGGGCAGAGAGTGCCCGGGCCAGCCCCGACGCCTCCTGGAGGCTGGGAGAGCCCTTGCCGGCCATGTAACGCCGTACCGTCTCTTTGGCCGTCTCTCGCTGTGCCTGCCGCTCGGTGTGGGGCAGGGCCGTACCGCCGCTGCCGCCTCCCGTGGTCCAGCGGCCCCGTTCGTCCCTGAGCTGGTTGGGGTCGTAGAACTCGGCGGCGAACTCAGCATCGTCCCGCGCGTCCAGGGCCGCGTCAACCAGGATCTCCGCTATCTCCTCCCTGGACAGGCCACCGAAGGACACGTCTCCGAAGTCGAAGGGGTCTGTATCGGCGAATTCAGCGTTGTCCCCTGCCAGTAGCGACAGGATCGCCTGCGCCCGGTCACTCAGATCGGCGCCGTGTTCCTTGAGCATGTCCGCGGCTTGCAGGCGCACGTCTGCCAACCACTCGGGATCGGCGTCCTCCTGGTCCTCGCACTGGCTGGCCACGCCCGCCAGATCGGGATAGTCATCGCTGAAGGAATCCCCTCTGGCGCTGACGATCTCCGCCCATGCCTGGTAAAACGGCAGTGTAGCCCCCAGCTCAATGGTTTCCTCAGCGTCGGTGTCGAGCCAGATAGTGACGGTCACAGCTTGTCCTTCTAGTATTTCACAGTGCCCACGTAATCGTAATCGCGCGAGTTGACCTCGGAGCCAATGAGTCCTGGCTTCTTCGCCGCATAGAAGTGGGCCTCATTCTTGTCCACGTCGCGCACGGCTACCATCGTGTACGGCTCCAGCTGGTGCAGCTCGGCATAGCGTGCCTTGGCGTCTTTTTCCTCTTTCTTCGCTTTTAGCCTGTACTCGGTGCTCGTCGTCTTGCACATCTTGATTTCGTAGGCGCGGCCGGAATGGTCGAACTCCACGTCGATACTCGAGCCCTCAGCCTTCACGCTCTTATTCGAGCGCTTACCCACAGGAAGGATATTGCGAAACCCGAGCTGCCGAGACAGCTCCTCGGTATGGTCGCCTAGCTTGGTCTGCGATTCGTCTCCCTTGGGGCGCTCGAATTTCTCCCCCTTGGCGCGTGGCTTCTTGGGTGGCGGGTCCTGCCACGGCAACGCCTTGGGCTTGGCGTCCTGGTGCCGCTCCTCTGGACGGCTGGGCCGGTTGGCTGTGGGGTCCTCGCTCCCGCCTCCTCCAGCCGTCCACTTACCGCTCTCGTCGCGCTCTTCGTCGGGTGGACCGGCAAACATGGCTCCCGCGATACGTCCCTCCTTTTGCGTGAGCAGCTTGCGAATGAATTGCACGTGAGCCGGCTCCCGCCCTGTCAGATGAGATACGTAGGCGTCCATTACCAGAGGGTTGTCCTGGAGATAACCGGACGCTCCCGCCTCGTTGGCGGGGTTGGCCTCCACAGCTCGGTATCCCTGTGCCGTCTTGACCACGTCGGGAGCATAGAGCTGACCCTGACGCTCCGACTCTGGTAGAGCGTTGATAGCGTCCACGGCAGCCTGTGCCATGGCGCGGGTGTCGTCGCTCTCGAACACTACCGGCAAAGGTTCTTTCTTTAGCCATGTCGCATGGGGGACGATGGAGGCTTTTCCGTCCCTGGTCGTAATGTGAACGCGACCTTCCTGGCCGCGCTTGAAGATGACTCCGGCGGCTCTCTCTTCGTTCGACACGCCAACCACAGGGAAGGCTGGCTGTCCCATGAATCGGCCCTCGGGAATAGCAGCGCCGTGCTCATCGGCAGCGGCTGCGGCAGCTCTATCCGCCCATTGTCGGGCATCCCCATGGATTGTGTTCTCATATTCCGGTGTCCCAAACGGATAAGTATCCCCACTTTCGTGAATGAGTCCAGCCACACGATTGTTCTGGTCCCTGGCCAAGAGAAAACCGTGCCGCGCTAGGTTCTCGCCCGCCGCCCAAATAGTGTTGCGGCTGTCCTGTTGAATTTGCTGCACGCGCTGAGGGAAGAAGATCCCGTAGCTGGAAAAGGCTTCGTCGCCGTAACTCTTGACGATCCACTGCCCCTTGCCGTAGGTCTCATCGAGCTTAGCGACAACCTCGGGGCTGAATTGGGGTACGCGAGCGCCCATCTCGCCACCCATGAGCTTGCTCAGGTCTTCGCTCTTTTCGAGCCCTGGCAGGTGCTGGGCTTCGTGCAGCTTGTCGCGCAGCCCCTGCAGGGTGGGATAGATGTCGCCTGCCTGCCCTCGCAAAGGCACGCCACCCTCGTCCGTAGAAGGAGCAACGGCAGAGACAACACGCCTCTCTGGATCGAAGCTTGCCCCCTGGATCAGCGAGATACCGTTGCGGTCGAGGTACTTCTCGGTAAATTCGCCGACGTCAGCCCAACCACCGTACTGGACCTTTTCTCCCGAGCCGTGAGCCTCGTCTCCCAGCGCTTTGAGCGCTTCTTCGGTGCCAACGGTGTTGACGTGCTCGCGCAGCTGTCCGAGCCAGCCTGCGACTTCGTGCTGTCCCTTGGCCTGAAAGACCTGCTGGAAGCGACTCAGCCGTTTGTTGACTTCTTCGCGGCTTGCGGGAACGCGCGCAGCAGGTTTTGGACCAGTGGACTCAGCACCACTTGCCCCGCTGCGATCTGCTGGCGCAGGAGTGGGTCCTGCAGGCGTTCGTGCCACGTCTGAGCGATGCCCTTCAGTCGTTCCAGCAGTGTTTCCGCCTCCTGTTCGCTGTTCATGTCCTTGCCCTCCCGAGTGCTGTAAGTCAGCGATCTGTTTCCCAGCCAGGGCTGATGGACCTTTGACGATCCGGCCGTCCTTCACCAGGACGGGAGTGCCTCCCATGTGCTGACCGCGCGGCCCTGGATGCCCACCAATGGTAATCCATTCGCCGTCGCTATCGTCTCCAGCAAACGGCGCAGAAGAAGGAGAGGAGACTGTCTGTGTCTCCTCTCCCTGTGCGCCGTTCTGCCCTGGCTGTTGCCCCTGCTGCGGCTGTGGCTGGGATTGCTCCACGGGCTCCGTAGCGGGCGGCAAGCCCATCTCCTCCGCCAAGGCGGGCTCCTGCGACGGCTTGAGGAAGCCCGAGGTTTTCAAGGCCGCTACAGCGGTTGCCTTCTGGCTCCAATCCTGGTGCTCCACGGGGGTGAGGCTGGCATAGGGACAGATCACCCGGGCCGCGTCCGCACCTCGGTTCCACACCACCAGCGGCTTGACGAGATCCCTGGTTATCGTCCGGGCGGCCCAGTTCTTGACGTACCGCACCACCAGCCCGGTGACGTCCTGCGCCGTCTGAGAATCTGCTTTGCTGCCGAACTTGGACTCCATGACGGCGCGAATCGCAAGCATGACGCCCCTGGTGATGGCGCGATCGCATTGATCGATCTTCGTCAAGAACGCGCTCCCACTCTGCGCCACCTGAAGGGCCGTTACTGTGGCACCGTGCGGCAGGACCAGGCAGCCGCCGTTTTGCAGGCGTTCCAGGCCGTTGAGCAGTGCCTGCTCTGGGCCAGGTGCCGTCCCCGCCAAGGGGTTGCCAAGATCATCCTGGGGAGGCACGAAGTCACTGTTGAGTGCCGTGGTCCCCACCAGGGAGGGGGAGCCAAAGCGCGCCAGGTGTTTCAGCCACTCACCCGCTACCTGGATCTTCTCCCACCACGGGACGTAGACACGGCGCAGAAGGGGACGGCCTCGGGGATCGTCATTGTGACTGTTCCAGGACAGGACGCTAAACTTCTCCCGAGGCAGGAGGTTGGGTGTCTCTTTCGGGTCCAGCGGTATGGACCCGTCCAGGGCCATGTCCACACCCGGTATGGCTGTGAGTATCCCTCGCAAGTTGTTGTAGCTGTCCATCGCAAAGGATAGGTGCCGGCGCGGCTTCACCTTGAGCCGGTCCCACACCCACAGTCCGCTGTACGGGCCACCCTCCTCTTGCCGTACCACCTTCTCGCTGACGCGGTTGCCCCCTCCTATCGCGTCCGACACCATCTCGTAGGCCCACTCGATCAGGGGACGCTCCATGTCGGCCATGACGCGGTTGATGGTATCTGCTTGAGTCTTGGCCTCCTGGTAATACTGGCTGTCCTCGTCGTCCACGGCGGGGCGAAAGTCGATGTCGTCGGCCAACGCCTGGTACACCAGCGCGTCGAGGGAGCCCGCAACGCACTCGTCCCAGCGCATGCGCTCGTAGACCTGGAGGTCCACGTCCCGGGTGAGGTCGTCCACGTAGGGCGGCAGGGCACGAAGATAGTCCCTGAGTCCGGCCCCGTAACCCGAACTGGCCACGTACTCCTGTCTGGGGTCCGCGGTGGCGTCTCGGTACGGAGACTCGTCGGGAGGGGGAGCCGAGTAGCCTCCGCGGGGCCGCTTGTCCGGAGGGGTGCTGTCAGGAGTGCCGTTGCTAGTGGCCATGCTCAGATTTTAGCAAGCCACTGCCCCAGAACGGCGCAGATCGGAAGGGTTCAGACACAGCAAGTGGATTTCTGTACGGGCTGGCGCGAGGCAGTCAAGCGCATGGCCCCAGGCCAGTCCGCACACGGCGCACCAGCTCACCGGACGACGGGTTGTTGTAAACGCTGGTTGGCCTCCGCCAGGCTCGTTTTCCTGGAACCGTCGAATTCGATGAACGAATGACAGGCGAAACACAGGGACACGAGCAGATCGTCAGCATTGCCGTCGAGGACATCGTCTTCGTAGGACAGGTGATGAACGATGTTCGCTCGCTTCTTGCAGCGGAAGCACTTGCCGCCATCTCGCTTCAACACACGGGCCCGGATCGTTTTCCACAAGTCGCTTCGCAGGTAGACATCGTGATACCAAACCGCCCCCTTGGCCGGTGCATGCCGTCCGTTTTTGAAGTGTGGGTAGCGGTCCTTCGCCTCTTTGCAGAGGGCGGCAGGTGCCCGCTTCAACTTCTCGCCGCACTTGCAGTGAAGGGGGATGGTCCAGTCGAAGCGGCACTTGAAAACGCGGAAGTAGTAAAGCGTCATGCAAGGCCCGCAATAGAACCACTGGTTCGTCAACTTCCAGACCTTGCGCCGTTTCCAGTCCTTCGCTTTCTTCAGGAGAGCCGTGTCGCCGCCCTTGACTTGCATCATCGGAAACGCCTCCAGGTTGTTGAACTGCTCTGGCCAGACAGAGGAGGCGGTCATAGAATGGCTTTGTTAGCAGCCGGGGCAACCGCAGCCTCCGTCAGGCATACGGGGTCATTCACGGCCCCGTGTGCTTTTTATAGCAAGCCCATCCTTCTCGGCCAGCCTTTCTTTTCGCACGAGGCCAGCGGCGGCAAGCTGCTCGTCCGTCAGCATGGACAGCGATTCATCTGGGTCGAGAATCATCAGACTGGCGCCGTTGTGGCATGCATGCCACAGAGAATGCAGATAAGCCACGGTGAAATCGTCCTGCCTGGCAGCCGTAGCCCCCGGCCTGCGCACTACGTACACCTCTCCCAACTGCGGATTAAGTCGCCGCATGCCGGCCAACGCCACCTCGCGGAAGCGCTCGCTGTCCACCCGCTGCTGTTCTTCGAGCCAGTCAGCGAACACGGCCAACCCGTCCAGATCGCTCGGCTGGTCCGCCGCGGCCCTGACAAACGCCCGCTCCCCTTCGGACAGGTCCAGGAGCCACAGGAGCCGTGAGAGGGCCGCAAGGTTGGGGCTGGGGCTGAGGGTTGTACCATGCGGCAAGACCATTACCCTGTCAGAGAATTGTCGGTGCTGAAGCTGCCGAAGGAAGTCCTGTTCGGGCGAGACATCGGCGTCGGGTGTCCTCTCGACGAGAGCCAGAGGGTATTTTATTTCCGCCAGCACATGTCGCAGCTCCTCACGCGCCGTGTCGGAGTCAATCACCCGGTGTCGCTCCCCCAGAGCGAGAGCCTTGCTCAGGACTGCCTGGAGAGTGTTCCCCAGCCGAGCGAGCGTCTCCTGGCTGAGAGGGTCGTGGAGTAGCGGCATCAGCTCGGCCACCGCTCGCTGTACCAGGTCCAAGACCACGGGCTCGGCTTCGCTCATTACCTGTGCCCTCCCCAGCGGACCATACGGCCCTGCTTCAACCGTCCTCGAGGATGCGGATGACATTGTCCCAACTGCCTCCGTCACAGTGCCGTGGGCCAGCAGCGTTCGCATTCCGATAGTGTCTGATCGGCACGTTGGTTAAATAGCCGCTGTCCTGCATCTCCTGCTTCACGGCCTTCTTGCACGCCGTGCAGTAGCGCTCTCGTTCGACAGCTTTCTCGTGTCCGCAGCGCTCGCATGTCCGCATTACCCGTGCCCTCCCAGCGAGCCGTAAGGGTTGTACCTCTTCTCCGCCTGCACCCCCGGGGCACTGCTGACGTACTGCTGGCCCCCTGCAACGATCCGCCCCGGCTGGCACTGCTGCCCCAGCCAACAGGCCATAGCGACAGCGAGAACTAAATCGTCGTGGTCTCCCTCTCGCCACGCCTCGTATTGCTCGTTCGCATGCACCGTGATCTTCACCCGAAAGTTGAGCAACTCGTGCACCAGGATTTCCCTCTCGGGCACGTTGGCTATTCTTAGACGGCGCTGCTGAAGGACCGCTTGCAGGGAGGAGGCCAGCTCCTTCTTCGGGACGTGCCAAATGCCCTCGTCGTCCTGAGTGACTTCGTGCCCGGCAGTAATCAGGATCGGCCTCACCCTGGCCTGCGGCCTCGCCTGCCGGAGAATGTCGAGCACGGCTCGACCTACTCCCGTCTGGTCCACGGCCAGAAGGGGGTTGTGCAACGGCGGGCGCTGCACCAGGGCGCACACGTCGGCCACGATAGAGGGGTAGCTTGTCTTGAGCGGCCAGCGGTGCAGGTAGCGGAGGGCGAAGTGTATCTCCCAGCGGCCGGTGTCCTGGTGCTGAACCCAGCGCCGTTCGAGGAGGGCCAGTGCGGAGTAATCCTGTGCCTGCCCGAGGTCGAGGCCAAGGACGTGATCCTGTCTCACGTGCCGTCTCCTGCGAAGAGTGGTGTGAGGTCGTCCGCGAACGCCGCCTGCACGTCATCAGCCGAAAAATAGGCGTCCACCACTTCCTCGAAGGACACCGGATCGTACTCCTGCGCATACCAGCGCGCGCCCAGGGCACGCTTCTCCTCTTCCAGGAACGCCTTCTCAATCCGTGGACACTGCGTTGCCGTGATCTTCACCCTCTGCCACGGGGCCGAACCGATCCACTCTTCGTAGAACCACCCTCTCTTTCCGAATGGCGTGCTCAGGGCGATCAGGCTCCCGTGCGACACGGCCAACATGGGACGGACACCACGGTAGAGACTGTCGCTTACCCGGGCCGCCTCGTCAATCACCAGGAGACTGACACCGCTGTATCCCCTTACCGTGGCCTCCGTGCCTGGCAGGGACACGATACGCGAGCCGTTGGCCAGCTCCAGGCGCAAGGCGTTGTCCCTGGGGTTGGCAGGCGGCACAGGACGGCCCAGAGCGTTGTAAAGGCGCAGGACCTTGTCCCTGAACAGCTCCGAGGACTGCCGTTGCGTGGGACTCAGTAGGAGGACCAGCTTGCCCGACTCAAGGAGTGCCGTTCGCAGGGCGAGAGCTGCCGCCGTGAGACTCTTCCCGGCCTGGCGCGAGCATAGGAGCATCGTCCTCGGGGAAGGGTAGCGTAGGATCTCCCTCTGCCAGCGGTCCGGGGGCAATCCCGCCTCCGAGAGGATCAGGCTCGGATTCTCCCTCAGTCTCTCCAGGAGTGGAGTCCGGTTGAAGGCTACTCGACTGGCGACGAGTGCCTGGACGCGGGGCAGACTGCGGCGAAGTGGTGCTACTGACACGGTTCATCTCCTCTACCTGCCGCTTGAGGTCCTCGACTTCCTGCGACAGGTCGCTCACTTCCACGGCGCGGAGCGAATGCTCAAGGAGTCCCAGGGCCGCCCGCACCTCCACGGCATGAGCCCCGCACGTCAGGTTGCGCCGCAGCGTCTGTACCGCTGCGCCGTTGATGGCTTGCAAATTCCCGATAGCCATCTCCACGATCTGTCGGCGAGCCAGGCGGTAGGCAGACTGAAAGACAGGCTTGCGCAGCCAGCTCTGGAGAGTGTTTTCCGCCACTCCAAGGCGCCGAGCCGCGGCGCCAATCGTCTCGCACTCCAGCAGTGCCGCGATTGCTTGCTCCTGGCGCCTGGACAACTTCTCGCCGTGACCTGCCACTCTCTACCTCGCAGTGCAACCTGACTCAGCCTGACGCAACCTGCGCAGCCAGCACAGCGTGCAGTACGCTCGCCACGGCCGGCGCGTCATCCACGATGCCGGTGCCTTGCAGCACGAGCACAGCCCAAAGCCAGCCCACGCCGCCGTCTTACCCCGCCCGAAGAGCGACTGGTCGAACGGCTCAAACACGGGCTGCCCATCAGCCGTCACGATTCGCTCGCCTCCGTATCCACGATAACACGGCGCAGGTCGCGCACCGTGGCCTCGGCCTCCTGGAGCGCCTGCCGCAACGCCCGGTTCTCCTGTTGCTGGTGCTCCAGTTCGAGCCGCATCCGCTGCAACTCCTGCTGCACGAGCGCTATCTCGTTGGTCTGTTGGATAGGAGGCGGGCCGAAGTCACCGCACCACTCCGAGCCGAAGGTGATGGGCCAAACAGCCTGACGTGCCGTGTCGGGATCCGGCGCTTCGTCCAGGCGCATCTCGATCAGGGGCCGTGGGGCATGCCGCCGGCACTCTCCGGTTGAGCCCTCTTCGCTGGAGTCGGCGAACCAGAACCGGCACCCGTCACACCGTGGCGTCATCGTTTGGGCACTCCCGAAAAGGATGGCAAGCCTAGGCTCTCGCGGTCCCCGATCAACAGAGCGAGGTCGCAGTATACGGGTATCCGGTGAGCCGGACGGTTTCAAGGCGCGCCGCGCTTCGGGCACCAGCGCGTGCATGAGCGTGTGCCACTCTACTTCAGTCAGCCTACCGTAGGGTCTGTCGATCTCTGGATAGGGAGGATCGCAAAGAACCGCGTCGAGGCAACCATCCGGCAGACGGCGCAGGAAGTCAACAGCATCGGCACACTCGACCGACCACGCCGCCTGTCTTGCGAGTACGTCAGAGGCGGTTGTCATGCGCC
>Ga0066662_10000299_pt1 | contig 21596 bp, 18 predicted proteins | sample GraSoiAngelo_111_FD_133939 | JGI IMG/M metagenome (GOLD analysis project Ga0066662, IMG submission 133939) | Grasslands soil microbial communities from the Angelo Coastal Reserve, California, USA - 14_0903_12_40cm | ecosystem: Environmental > Terrestrial > Soil > Grasslands | place: USA...
AACACCGCGCTTTGTACGGCCCCGGCTCTGCAGCGCACCAGGCCGTAAGAACGGCCCGCTGCGCTGCGTCCGGGGAACGAGCGGTGAGCCATGATGCAGTGCATGATTGCGGCGTTGGTCGCGGCAGCTACAATGGCCCCAAAGGCAGCGCATCAATGACGCGGCCAGATCGGGAGCAGCGCAGATGGCAAAGTGGGTTCGTTTCGAACAGGGCGGCAAGACCGGGTTTGGCACGCTGGAGGGCGATACCATCGCGGTGCACGAGGGCGACCTGTTCGCCGGCGCAAAGCCTACCGGCGAGAGCGTAAAACTCCCCGAAGTGGAGATCCGCACCCCCTGCGATCCTTCGAAAATGGTCTGCCTGTGGAATAATTTTCACCAGCTCGCGGCCAAGAACGATTTCACCCGACCGAAAGAGCCGCTCTGGTTCCTGAAGGCCCCGAACGCCTATTGGCCGGCCGGCAAACCGATCGAACGTCCAGCCACCTATGCCGGCAAGATCATCTATGAGGGCGAGCTTGGCGTCGTCATCGGTAAGAAGTGCTTCAACATCTCGGAGGAAGAGGCCGGCGATTACATCTTCGGCTACACCTGCGTGAACGACGTCACCGCGGTCGACCTCTTGCGCAAGGACAAGTCGTTCGAGCAGTGGGCGCGCGCGAAAAGCTTCGATACGTTCGGCGTGTTCGGCCCGGTGATCGCGACCGATGTCGATCCCATGAAGCTGTCAGTCAAGACCGTGCTGAACGGCAAGGAGCGCCAGAACTATCCGGTCGCCGACATGTTCTTCCCGCCGCAAAAGCTGGTCGCCGCGATCTCCAAGGACGTCACGCTGATGCCCGGCGACATTATCGCCTGCGGCACCTCGCTCGGCGCCGGCACCATGGGCGACGCGCATAACGACGTCTCCATCGTGATCGACGGGGTCGGCACGCTCACCAACGTGTTCGACCAGGTGCTGCCGAGCCCGTACCTCACCGGCGCGCCGCCGCCGCCGAAAAAGATCTGCATCGTCGGCGCCGGCGCGATCGGCGGGCTGTTGGCGGCGAAATTCGCGCTCGCCGGCGAGGACGTCACCGTGATCGACCAGGGCGCCCATCTCGCCGCGATCCAGAAGAACGGGCTGAAGCTCGAATGGCACGACGGCAAGGTGCAGACCGCGCGGATGAAGGCCGTCAACAAGCCGGCCGAAGCGGGCAAGCAGGACATCGTCGTGCTCGCGGTGAAGGCGCATTTCCTCGACCAGGTGGTGCGCGACATCGACACGCTGCTTGGGCCCGAGACCATCGTGCTGACCGTGCAAAACGGCCTGCCGTGGTGGTACTTCCAGCGGCTCGGCGGCCAATACGACAACCACAAGCTTGAAAGCCTCGACCCGTCCGGCGTGCTGACCAAGCATATCGACCCGAAACGCATCGTCGGCTGCGTGGTCTATCCGGCTGCGGCGGCGACCGCGCCCGGCGTGATCCATCACGTCGAGGGCGACCGTTTCCCGATCGGCGAGCTCGACGGCAAGGAAACGGCGCGGGTCAGGGAATTGCACGACGTCTTTATCAAGGCCGGGCTGAAGTCGATGGTGCTGCCGGATATCCGCTCGGAAATCTGGCTGAAGGCGTGGGGCAACCTCTCCTTCAACCCGATCTCGGCGCTGACCCATGCCACGCTGGTCGACATCTGCCAGTTCGCCGAGACCCGCGCGTTGGCGGCGACCATGATGAAGGAGGCGCAGGAGATCGCGCAAAAGCTCGGCGTCACCTTCCGCGTTTCGATCGACAAGCGCATCGCGGGTGCCGAAGCGGTCGGCGCGCACAAGACCTCGATGCTGCAGGACGTCGAGGCCGGCCGATCGCTGGAGACCGAGGCGCTGATCGGCTCGATCCTGGAAATGGCGAAGCTCACCAACACGCCGGCGCCGGCGATCGAATCGGTCTACGCGCTGACAAAACTGTTGAACAAGGTGATGCTGCTGGAAGGCGGCGGCGTGAAGGTCAGCAAGGCGGCGTAGCGATGAACCCGTAGGGTGGGCAAAGGCGCGCGTTAGCGCCGTGCCCACCATTTTGCCCCAACGCGAATGAATGGTGGGCACGTCACCGGACGCGTTCGCGTCCGCCGTCTTTGCCGACCCTACGAGAAGGAATTCCCCATGTCCGCCAATGACGCGCTCCACATTGCCGTGCTGGCCGGCGACGGCATCGGCCCGGAAGTGATGGCGCCAGCGCTGGAGGTGCTGCGCAAGGTCGAGGCGACCTCGCAGCTCAAATTCCGCTTTACCGAAGCTGCGGCCGGCGCCAACCATTATCTCGCGACAGGCAAGTCGATGCCGGATTCCACGGTGCGGCTGTGCGAGGAAGCGGATGCGATCTTGCTTGGCGCCTGCGGGCTGCCCGCGGTGCGCTATCCCGATAATACCGAGATCATGCCGCAGGTCGAATTGCGCTTCCATTTCGATCTCTATGCCGGGGTTCGACCGGCGCGGCTCATTCCAGGCGTGCCAAGCCCGATCGTCGGCGCCGACCGGCGCGGCATCGACCTGGTGGTGATCCGGGAGTCCACCGAGGGCCTGTTCGCCTCGATGGGCAAAGGTGTGGTCACCGACGAGGAGGCGCGCGAGACCCTGGTGATCACGCGCAAGACCTCGGAGCGGCTGTTCGAGTTTTCGTTCCGCCTTGCCGAGCGGCGCAAGGCCCGCGGGCGCCCGGGTGCGCTGACCTGCGTCGACAAGGCGAACGTGTTCAAGGCCTTCGCGTTCTTCCGCGACATGTTCGACGCGGCGGCGAAGCGGCATCCGCAAGTGAAGGCTGACCGGCTCTATGTCGATGCCTGCTCGGCGATGCTGGTGAAGCGGCCGTGGGATTTCGACGTCATGGTGATGGAGAACATGTTCGGCGACATCCTCTCCGACATGACCGCCGGCCTGATCGGCGGCATGGGCATGGCGCCGTCGGCCGATATCGGCGACCGCCATGCGGTTTTTCAGCCCTGCCATGGCACCGCGCCTGATATCATGGGGCAGGGCAAGGCCAACCCGACCGGGATGATCCTCTCCGCGGCGATGATGCTGGACTGGCTCGCCGACAAACACGGGCTTGAAGGAGCCGCCGAGCAAGGCGAGCGCATCGAGCGCGCGGTCGACAAGGTCTATGCGGACGGCATTAAGCCGATGGAATTCGGCGGCAGCAACGGCACGAGCGATATCACAAAGGCGGTGCTGGAGGCGTTGTGATGCCGCAAACGCCGCCGTCATCCTGAGGTGCCAGCCCTTGCGAGCCTCGAAGGACGGCCACAGGCGTAGGTGCGTGCGGCCGTCCTTCGAGACGCCGCTCAAGAGCGCGGCTCCTCAGGATGACGGTCGTGTGTGTTGCGCGCGCTTATTTCCCCCGAAACACCGGCTTGCGCTTTTCCATGAAAGCGCGGCGGCCCTCGCGGAAATCTTCGCTGTCCATGCAGGCGGTGCCGACGTCCTTGATGGCGCCGAAGTCGCGCGCGTCGGCGTCCTTCAGCACTTGCGCGATGGTGATCTTTGCCGCCTTGATCGCCAGCGGCGCATTGCCGGAAATGGTCCGCGCGATCGCCATCGTGGCTTCCCACAACTCGCCGTCCGGCAGCACGCGATCGACCAGCCCAATGCGCAACGCCTCGGCGGAGTCGATCCGCATGCCGGTATACATGATGAGCCGGGCCCAGGACGGTCCGACCAGCGAGACCAGGTTGCGCAAGCCGTCATAGCCATAGGCGATGCCGAGCTTCGCGGCGGGAATGCCGAACTGGCTGTTCTCCGCGGCGAAACGGATATCGGCCATCATCGCGAGCTGCATGCCGCCGCCGAGACAAAAGCCGCGGATAGAGGCAATCGTCGGCTTCGGATAATCCGCCAGCAGTGCGCGTTGCGCGGCGCTGCGTTTGGAATATTGCTCCGAGGCCTCCGCGTTGTGTCTCGTCTTCTCGAACTGGCTGATATCGGCGCCCGAAACGAATGCCTTGTCGCCGGCGCCGGTCAGGATCACCACACGCACTTGGTCATCGTCCCGCAATTCGATCAGGGACTGGCCGAGCCCTTCCCACATGTCCAGCGACATCGCGTTGCGCTTGTCCGGATTGTTGAAGGTGATGATGCCGACGCCATCCTGCACGCCTTGCAGGATCTTGCCGTCGGCAAACGATTTTTCAGCCTGGTTTTTCGGAGTGTTCAGCATGGTTGGCCCGGGCGCGCGGTGAGAGGATCGGCCGCGAAGGCAGCCTTGAGGAGAGCTACATCCACAGATGCATCTTGGCAACGCCTGCTGCCCCTCAGAAGTCGTCTGCGCGGGCTTGACCCGCGCATCCATCACGCTTCACAAGAGACCACGGAAGAGCAAGGGAGAACGGCATGAGCGTGACGCGCCGTGAAGCGATGGCCGGTTTTGCCGCGGGCGCGGCCTCGCTGATGGCATCGCGCGCCGCTGCGCAGTCCGCTTATCCCTCCCGCACCATCAAGCTGATGGTCCCGTATCCCGCCGGTGGCACGACCGACTTGCTGGGGCGGCTGGTCGCCGACCAATTGAAGAGCGGGCTCGGCGCCACGGTCGTTGTCGAGAACAAGCCGGGCGCCGGCACCACGCTCGGCGCCGAGCAGGTCGCCCGCTCCGAGCCCGACGGCTATACGCTGTTGATGGCCACCTCGACCACGCTCGCCATCAACAAGACGCTGTACAGGAAGCTGCCTTACGACCCGATCAAGGATTTTACCCCGATCGCGCTGGTCGCCGGGGTACCGTTCGCGCTCATCGTCAATCCGACGCTGCCGGTGACGACGCTCTCCGATTTCATCGCTTATGCGAAAGGAAGGCCCGGATTGGCCTACGGCTCGGCCGGCAACGGCAGTCCCCAGCATCTCGGCGCGGAGATGTTGCGTACCGCAGCCGGCATCGACATCCGCCACGTGCCCTATCGCGGCAGCGTTCCGGCGATGCTCGACATCATCGCCGGGCACATTCCTTTCATGATCGTCGATCTGCAGCCGGCGCTGCCGCAGATTCGCGACGGCAAGCTCCACGTGCTCGGCGTCACGACGCCAAAGCGGGTCGCTGCCGCCCCCGATATTCCGACGCTGGCGGAAGCCGGCTTGCCCGGGTTCGAGCTCGTCGCCTGGCAGGGCGTGGTCGCGCCCGCCGGCGTGCCGCGAGCGATCGTCGAGCAACTGGCGGCGCAAATTGCAAAGCTGGTTAGCGACCCCGCGACGCGCGACAAACTGACCGCGCTGTCGCTGGAGCCGTTGACGGGATCGAGGCCGGATAGTTTTGCAGCCTACATCAGGACCGAGGTCGAGCGCTGGGCGGCGGTGGTCAAGGCCTCGGGCGCCGAGGCGGAATAGGCGCAAACGATGCCGAGCGATGCTGAAGTGCAGGTCCTGATCGTCGGCGCCGGACCGGTCGGGCTGACGCTGGCGATCGATCTGGCGTGGCGCGGCATCGAGGTTACCGTCGTGGAGAGACGGGCGCGCGCGGAGCCGCCGGAGCCGAAGTGCAATCACGTCGCCGCGCGCACCTTGGAGATCTTTCGCCGCCTCGGAATCGCTGATCGCGTGCGCAACGCCGGCCTGCCCGCGGACTATCCGCACGACATCAGCTATCGTACCACGTTTACCGGACCCGAGCTGACGCGCATCGTCATTCCCTGCCGCCGCGATCGTTTTACGATGACCGACGGCGCCGACTGCAATTGGCCGACGCCGGAGCCGCCGCACCGCATCAACCAGATCTTCCTGGAGCCGATCCTGTTCGAACATGCCGCGGCGCAATCGCGCATCCGCATCATCAACCGCACCTCCGTCGACGACGTTGTAATCGGCGACGGGTCGGCCAGCGCCACGTTTCGCGACCTCGACACCGGCGACCTCAGACGCATCGATTGCCGCTTCCTCATCGGCTGCGATGGCGCCCGTTCCATCGTGCGGAAGGCGATCGGCGCCAAATTCTCCGGCGACGAGGTGGTGCAGCGGGTGCAGTCGACCTACATCCGCGCGCCTGACTTGATCGGACTGCAGCGCCACCAGCGCGCCTGGGGCACGGGGTCGATCAATCCGCGGCGCTCAGGCATGGTTTATGCGATCGACGGCCGCGAGCGCTGGCTGGTGCACAATTATATGAAGCCGGAAGAGGGCGATTTCGATTCGGTCGATCGCGACGCCTGCATTCGCACCATCCTCGGGGTCGGCCCGGAGTTTCGATACGAAGTCATTTCCGAAGAGGACTGGGTCGGACGCCGGCTGATCGCGGACAAGTTCCGCGACCGCTGCGCCTTCATCGCCGGCGACGCGGCGCATATCTGGGTGCCTTATGCAGGCTACGGCATGAATGCCGGAATCGCGGATGCCATGAACCTGTCATGGCTGCTCGCCGCGCACCTCAACGGCTGGGCGCCGTCAGCTATTCTCAACGCCTATGAAGCGGAGCGCTGGCCCATCACCAGCCAGGTGTCGCGGTTTGCGATGTCGCACGCCGAAGCCGAGATCCGGCGCCGCGGCGCCGTGCCGGCGGAAATCGAGGACGCCGGACCGCAGGGCGAGCTTGCGCGGCGCCAGGTCGGCGAACTCGCCTACCGGATCAATGTGCAGAAATATGCCTGCGCGGGTCTCAATTTCGGCAGCTACTACGACCGCTCTCCGATCATCGCCTATGACGGCGCCGAACATCCGCCTTACACTATGGATAGCTACACCCCATCGACCGTGCCCGGCTGCCGCACCCCGCATGTTTGGCGGCAGGACGGCAGCTCGATCTACGACGCAATGGGACCGGAGTTCACGCTGCTGAGGCTGGAGTCGCGGATGGACGTGACCCCGTTGCAGGCTGCGGCCGCCCTCAGAGGCCTGCCGCTGACGCTGCTGGACACGGACATGCCAGAGGCGCGCGGCCTCTACGGCCACGGCCTGGTGCTGTCACGTCCTGACCAGCACGTCGCCTGGCGGGGCGACGCGTTGCCATCGGATTGTCTGGCGCTCATCGACCGCGTCCGCGGTGCGGCCGAAAGCCGCACGAACCACGGCTAGCCACCTAGTCTTCGGCTGCGATCGATTCCATCAGCGAGACCAGCTGACGCTGTACGCTCTGGTCCTTGATCTTGCTGTAGGCCCTGAGCAGGCGCAGGCTGAACGCGCTGTCCAGGAACAGCAGGCTCTCGACCTCGCGAGACTTGCCGTCACCGTCATAGAAGAAGGTCACCGGCACATCGAGGGCCGTGGCGATCTGCTGAAGGCGGGCGGCGCCGACGCGGTTGACGCCCTTCTCGTATTTCTGGACCTGCTGGAAGCTGACCCCCAGCTTTTGGCCGAGCTCGGCTTGCGAGATACGTTGCTCGACGCGGCGCAGACGGATTCTTTTGCCCATCTCAATGTCGGGTTTACCGGCACTGCGCTGCTTCATTCGTTTGACCGCTAATTGTTTCATTCGGATGTTACCGTCCTTCGGTGGAGAACCCCTCAAAGAGGTTTATGAGGGATTCTCCCTTATATACCGCTTTGAGGTCGTTCGGATGGATGAATTCGTCTTTAAACCACGGAAATCTTGTGGGGTTAAAGGCCTCGATAATCCAGTCAATCATACGCCGAATCCTGGGGATTCGATTACTACCCGGATGATATGATAACCAAATATCGAACGGGCGCTGTAAATCAATATCCAGCGGCACGATTTTTGCGCCCAACGCATAGGCGTAGGTAGGAAATAGTCCTATGCCGGCGCCCTTCGACACCGCCCAGTAATTGGCGCTCGAGACGTTGGTCTTCATGACCAGCAGGTTTTGCGGCGGGATGCCCGGAAACCAGCTTTCGAAGATTTCCTTGGCCGCGGTCTGGTCGGCGAACTGCATCACGATCCGATGCTTGAGCAGCTCTTCATAGGTTCGCGGTGCGCCAAACGTTTGGATGTATTTCTCGGACGCAAAGAACATCACGTGCATCCGGCCGAGCCTGACCAGCTTGACGTCCAGCGCGGTCGGCTTCGACAGGTGGATCGCCACGTCGGCTTCGTGCCTGGATACGTCGGCCGAGTGCATGGCGCAGTGGAGGTCGACCAGGATATTCGGGAAGGCCTGCTGAAATTCGACCAGCCGGGGCGCCAGCCAGAACGTGCCCATGCCTTCCGTGACGGCGACCCTCACCTCGCCGGAAAGCGTCTGGGTGACGGAATTTCGGGCCCGCAGCAGATCGAAGGCGGCCGCCTCCATGCGTTCGACTGCGGAGACGACCAGCGCGCCTTCATTGGTTAGCCGGGTGCCGAGCACGTCGCGGGTGAACAGGGTGGTGCCGATCTGTCGCTCGAACTCGTCGATGCGTCGGCGCACCACGTTGATGGACAGGCCAAGCCGCTCGGCTGCGGACCTTGAACTTCCACAGCGCACCACTTCCAGAAACACTCGTGCCGTATCCCAGTCGGTGAGACCGCCGAGACCGACCTTCTGGTGTTCTTCCTGAGGAACGCCCCTTTCCGACGCCAAGCGCATACATCCCGCCTCCCACCCGTTAAACTCTGGCAGAGATTTAAGAAATTCACAACGTGGATGGCCGATGACCGCGCATTATCCGACCCTTACAGGTGCCATTGCGACGTATCCTCCGGCGGTTTCGCCGGCAAAGCATCCGCTTCCGGCACGAAACCTCGCCGATTTCGCACGCAGCGTCGCGGTCTTTACGCTGGCGGCCGAAGATCTCGGTTCGCTCGTCGATCGTGCCAGGATCGACCTTCCCGGCCTCGCGGCACCTGAAGCAGTATTGCGGGTCATGCGGCATAACCCGGATTCGGTCTGGGGAATTGGCCGGCGCCGGGAGGGACGCACGCTCGTAGCCGAGGGCTTCGTCGGCTTTCTGATGCTGAAGGAGGAGGGTGTACGGCGGCTGATCGCCGGGACCTTCGATGCCTGCGAGCCCGACCTGGAACTTCTGTCGGCGCAGAATGAAAAGCCGGCGGGCATCTACCTTTGGGCAATGTGGGCGCGAAACAATCTCGTGGCGGGCATTCCGCTCGCCTTCGAAAAGATGTTCACGCCGCTTTACAAGGACGCTGACCTCTATGCCCGCGCGGTCACCCTCGATGGCAAGCGGCTCCTGGAAACCATGGGGTTCCAGCCGGGAGCAGCTTACGAAAAATTGAGCAATGGCGGCCTGCACAGCCTGCGGCGATCCGATGTCCACGCCGACGCTCCGATCTATGACCGCTACAATGGCCGCAGCCCCGACAAGGCGATCGCGGTGACGGTTGCGCGCTCGATCGAAGACATCATGCGGGTGGTTTCCATCCGCAGCGCAGTGTTCGTCTCGGAGCAGGAGTGTCCGTACCTGGAAGAATTCGACGGCAACGATTTCTCCTCGACCCACCTCATCGGCTACGTCGGCAACGAGCCCGCGGCCTGCCTGCGCATCCGCTACTTCGCGGATTTCGCCAAGATCGAACGCCTCGCCGTGCGCAAGGAATTCCGCAAATTGCGGGTTGCTTTGCAGCTCGTCGAAGCCGCGATCGAGCTTTGCCAGGCCAAGGGCTACCAGCGGCTGTACGGGCACGCGCAAAAGCGCCTCGTCAAGTTCTGGTCTCAATTCGGCTTTGAAGTGTTCGATACCGCGCAGGAATTCGTGTTCTCAGATTTCGATTATGTGGAGATGCACATGGTTACTCCGAAGCGTCCCAACGCGATCACGATCGGCATCGACCCCTATCTGATCATACGGCCCGAAGGCCGATGGCACCGGCCCGGCATTCTCGAGCAATCGCGATCGCGCCCGGTCACCCGTCCGTCCGTCGAAAGGGGAGCCGCGTGAGCTCAGTCGTCAGCCTTCGGGCGTTTGCAAATTCGTCCAGCATTCCCGTCGTGGTGTTCGTGGACATGCAGCAGGAATATGTCGCGGCGCCGCGCCTGATGGCGATTCCCGGCATCGACCGCGCGCTCGCCAACTGCCGCACCATCCTTGATCATTCCCGCAGCCTCGGCCTGCCGATCGCGTTCACGCGGTTGCTCGAGGAGTCCGCATTCTTCAACAGCGCGACGCCGTTCTCGCGCTGGATAGAAGGTTTCGAGCCGAGCCGCCACGAGATGATCTTCGAGCGCTCCAGTCCGTCCTGCTACTCCAGCGAGCAGTTCGCCGCGCTGTTGAATCGGTGCCGGGGCGGAATCGTGCTCGCGGGCTTCGCCGGCGAGACCGCCTGCCTGTCGACGCTGATCGACGCTTTTCATCGCAATCACAGGGTCACATATCTGGCGGATGCTTCGGCGAGCCATGCGCTGGAGGATGTCCCAGCTGATGAAATTCATCGCGCCGTTTCGAAAATATCCGGTCTTTATGGCGACGTCGTCGAGACGGAAGATTGGATTGCATCAACTCAACCACGCAGGCTCGGCAAGGGGAACAACGCTGGTGGCTAATTCAGAAAATCGATTGCGCCTCGTTTCGGACTCGGACGCCCATTTGCGCTCGATCATCGCAAATCTCGAGGAGAACAGGGCCGCGCTGGTCGAATGCGTCAACCCGGAGGCTGCTCAAATCGTCGGGCTGGCAATTCTCCAGTTACGGATGCGGCTGCACCGTCTTTCCGACTCCGACCTGCGGACCCTATGCGATGCCATGCTGCGCGAAGAGGAGCGCCGCCCCAAGGACCGCCGTTCCAGCGGGCGCGGTTCAGGCCGACCGACTTCCGTCGAGTAGCGAACCCTATGATTACAGGTTGCTATCGGTGATCGCTGCATAGACCATGCTGCGCAGTTCGCGCCGCACCGGATAGGCGCTTGACGGCAGCACCTGGGTCATGAAGACCGCGATCAGCTCCTCCGCCGGATCGATCCAGAACGACGTGGTTGCGGCGCCGCCCCAGGCATATTCCCCCGGACTTCCCGCAATCAGCGTCTTCGCCGGATCCATGGTGACGGAAAAGCCGAGCCCGAAGCCGATGCCGTTATAACTGGCTTCCGCGAACATCGAGCGCGAGACCGCCGGCAGGTCGCGGTCGCCGGGCAGGTGGTTGGTGGTCATCAGCTTCAGAGTTTTCGGGCCGATCAGCCTGACCCCGCCGAGTTCGCCGCCGTTCAGCAGCGCGCGGCAGAAGGTGAGATAGTCGGCCGCCGTCGAGCACAGCCCGCCGCCGCCGGACACAAAAGAGGGCGGCTTCAGGAACGGACTTGTCGTGGGATCGTCCTGCAGCGTCAGCCCGCCCTTCTTTTCCGCCGCATGGAAGGACATCAGGCCGCCTGGGTCGGCATTGTAGCAGGCTGCAAAGCGGTGGGCCTTGTCGGGGGCTACGAAGAAATCGGTATCCGCCATCCCGAGCGGGTTGAAGATGCGCTGTTTCAGGAACTGTTCGAACGGCACGCCGCTGATGTTTCCGATCAGATGGCCGATCACGTCGGCGGAGACGGAGTAATTCCAGGCTTCGCCGGGCGAGAAGTCGAGCGGCATGTTGGCGAGGTCGGCGATCATGGTCTCCAGCGTCCCCGTGATTTCCAGTTCGCCGATGTTTTTCTCGCGGTAGGCGGCGTCCACATTGGAGCGCTGCTGGAAGCCGTACGTCAGGCCGGAAGTATGGCGCAACAGATCGATGATCTGCATCGGCCGCGCCGGCGGCCTGGTCAGGAACGCGGGCGCGATGCCGGCCTGGAACACGCCGAGATTCTTCCACTCCGGAATGTATTTGTGCACCGGCTCGTCGAGCGCGACGCGGCCTTCTTCGACCAGCATCATGAACGCCACCGAGGTGATCGGCTTGGTCATGGAGTAGATGCGGAAGATGGTGTCGTCCCTGACCGGAACCTTGCGCTCGAGATCGGCAAAACCCTGCACCGCGGAATGGACGATGTTGCCGCGGCGATAGACCAGAAGCTGAGTGCCGGGGAAGCGGCCGGCGTCGATATACTGACGCTGCAGATGACCGTCGATGCGATCGAGGGCGGGTTTGGACATGCCCACGGATTCGGGCGAAGCAGGCTTCGGGGCTAGCAAGGGCTTACTCCGCAAGTTGTCGGGACCGTCCCTGATACCCCAAAAGTGTTCGATATTCCAATGCCCGTGCGCTTTATCGGCGCCTGCGCCGTGGTATAGGCTCGCTCCAGACCGAGGAATTCCCAAAAGGACGTAGCGATGCCCCAGTTCAACGACACCGAACTTACCGAGGCCGTGATCCGCAGTTTCGACGAAGCGCCGGATGCGCGCGCCAAGTTTCTGCTGCGAGAGCTGGTGAAGTCGCTGCACGACTACGTGCGCAAGACCGACCTGACCTTCCCGGAGTGGGAATACGCGATCGATTTCCTGACCCGCACCGGGCAGAAATGCACGCCAACGAGGCAGGAGTTTATCCTGTTGTCGGACGTTCTCGGGGTATCGATGCTGGTCGACGCGGTCAATCACCGCGAACGCGACGGCGCCACCGAAACCACGGTGCTCGGTCCCTTTTATGTCGGCGAGCACAAGGCGATGCCGCACGGCGCGGATATTTCGCCTCGCCTGGACGGAGAGCCGATGTTCGTGCAGAGCCGCGTCACCGACCTTGCCGGCAAGCCGCTCGCCAACGTGCCCGTGGACGTCTGGCACGCCGACAATGAGGGTTTTTACGATTCGCAAAAGTCGGATTATGAGGCGCACGGACCGTCGTCGCGGGCGCGCTTCATCACCGATGCCGATGGCCGTTTCTTCTTCCGTACCATTTTGCCATGCAGCTATCCGATTCCGACCGATGGCCCGGTCGGCGAAATGATCCTGCAGACGCGGCGGCATCCGATGCGCCCGGCGCACGTGCATTTCCTCGTCGACGCGCCGGGCCATGAGCCGCTGATTACCCATGTCTTTATCGACGGCGACAAGTACCTGGATTCCGATGTGGTGTTCGGAGTGAAGAACGAACTGATCGCCACGATCGAAAAGCGTACCGACGCCCAGATGCCGGACGGCAAGCCGGCAGGCCGGCCGTGGCATCTCATGACTTACGAATTCCACATGAAACCGGGCAAAGGCGAAGCCCCGAAGCCGATGGGCGTGAAGGAGAAGGAAGACGCATAGCGTTCCCCGGACGCAGTGCCATAAGCGCGTTTGCGCGCGTCTTCGACGCGCTAGGGCGAAGCGGTGCGCTGCAGAGCCGCGGCCGTACCAAACACAATCTCCTCGTCATGCGCGGGCTTGACCCGCGCATCCATCCTTCTTCACAAGAGTCCTTCGAAGATGATGGATTGCCGCAATGACGGGGCCTAAGTGTGGTACGGTCCCGGCTCTGCGCAGCACCGTGAAGAACGCTGCAGCGCGTCCGGGAAACGGCGCCCCGCTAATGGCGGGCGCCATGCAATAGCGCGAGCAGCACCACCACCGCGCAGGCGAGGATCGCCGTCGAGATCTTCCAGAACAGCAGCGGGTTCCGTTCGATCAGCGCAGGCGCCGAGGCGTATTTCGCGTTGGCGTGTCGCAGGTCGAAGGTGAATTCCGACAGGCTGTCATAGCGTTTATGCGGGTCCGGATGCACGGCGCGGCGCAGCGCGCCGTCAATCCAGGCGGGGATTTCCGGATGCCCGTCGAGGGCGGAGCGATATCTGAGCCGGCCGATTTGCGATCTGCTACGCGCCTTCGCGACCTGCGCGCCATAAGGCAGCCGCCCGGTCAGCATCTGATATGCAATCACGCCAAGCGAGAACAGGTCGGAGCGCGGCGTACCGGTCTCGCCTAAAAAATATTCGGGCGCCGCGTATTGCAGCGTACCCAGGATTTCGCTGTCGCACGCCGGCGGACCGGCTTCCACCACGCCCGCGATCCTGGTCGAGCCAAAATCGATGATCTTCGCCGTCCCGGTTCTGTCGATCATGATGTTGTCGGGCCTGAGATCCTGGTGCAGCATCTCCTTGCGGTGAAACGCGCGCAGGCCTTTGGCGATCTGCTCCACGATCCGGCGCACCGTCTCCAGATCGGGCTTCGGATGATCGATCATCCACTGCGTCAGCGTCTGTCCGTCGATGAACTCCGTGGCGACGTAGAGGTAATTGCGCCTTCGCTGTGAACACGGCTTCAACACGTTCGGGCTGTCGATGCGGCGCGCGACCCATTCCTCCATCATGAACCGCTTCAGATAGAGGGGGTCGTCGCGCAAGTCGATGGAAGGAATCTTCAACGCGACCAATTCGTCGTTCTCGACGCCCGCGGCAAGGTAAATGTGGCTCCGGCTGCTGCCGTGCAGTTCGCGGATGATGCGGTATCCGTCGAACAACATGCGCGCTTCCAGTAGCGGAGGGAGCGGAAGCTCCGCGACGTTGCCGAAGACATCGTCCGCGCGGCTGGCGGGCACTTTATCGATACGCACGATCTGCACTGTCAGATTGTCCTGACTGCCCCGCCGCAAGGCTTCGGCGACGATAGCGCCCGCAGCCCCGTCCAGATCGTCGCCGCTGCGCCTAATCGCGTCGGCAATGAAGCGGCCGCTGGCATGCTCATGGGCGCCATCGGTCGCGAGCACAAAGACATCGCCGTTGTCGATCTGCAGCGCCTGATAATCGATCTCGATGTCCGCGTTGATCCCCAGCGCGCGGCTGAGGTAATTCTGCTGCGATGAAATGGCGACGCGGTGATCGTTGGTCAGTTGCTCGAGCGCCTTCCCGGCCAGACGGTAGATTCGGGAATCGCCGACGTGAAAGAGATGCGCCGTGGTGCCCTTGATGATCATCGCGCTCAAGGTGCAGACATAGCCCCTGTCTTTTTCGTAGCGATAGTCGCTGCGGCGGGTCTGCGCGTGAAGCCACGAGTTAATAGCGGCGATGACGCGCTGGGCCGAGGTCTTCACCGACCAGGATTCGGAGGTGCAGTAATAGTCGGTCAGGAAAGTCTTCACCGTGGACTCGCTGGCCTCCTGGCTGACATCGCTGCTGCTGATGCCGTCCGCCAGCACGACCGCGATTCCCTTGCTGCTCAATAACGGTTCGCCGGGAACGAGGACGCCATGGAAATCCTGGTTGATCTCCTTATCGCCCTTATCCGAGCATTGCCCGACCGAGATTTGCAGACCGTGCGACATTCAAGGGCGCCAAAGAAGAGGAGCCCCGTCTCGGCGAGACAGGGCTTCTGACTGTAGCCTTGCTTGCGCGCAATCCGAAATCAGGCGGCGATGCGCCGCGGAGCTGCCGCCGCCACCTCGCGCTTCGGCGCCGTCATCACATGCGTCGCGTAGAGCGTCAGCCCGGTGAAGGCCAGTCCGCCGACCAGGTTGCCGAGCACGGTCGGGATCTCGTTCCAGACAAAGTAGTCCACGATCGAGAACGGGGCGTGCAGCATCAGCCCCGCCGGGAACAGGAACATGTTCACGACGGAATGCTCGAACACCATGTAGAAGAACACCAGGATCGGCATCCACATCGCGATCACCTTGCCGGGCACGGTGGTCGAGATCATGGCGCCGACCACGCCGGTCGAAACCATCCAGTTGCACAGCACGCCGCGGAAGAACAACGTGGCCATGCCGGCGGCGCCATGCGAGGCATAGCCCAGCGTGCGGGCCTCGCCGATATTGCCGATCAGCGCGCCGACCTTGTCGGGCGCCTGCGTGAAGCCGAACGTGGTTACGAAGGCCATCAGAAAAGCGGTGGTGAGCGCGCCGGCGAAGTTGCCCAGAAACACAAGGCCCCAGTTTCTTAAGACGCCGCCGATGGTCACGCCCGGCCGCCGGTTCAGCCACGCCAGCGGGGTAAGCACGAACACGCCGGTCAATAGGTCGAAGCCCAACAGGTTCAGCATGCAGAAGCCGACCGGGAAGAGAAGTGCTCCAATGAGGATATTACCGGTCTGCACGTTGATCGTGATGGCAAACCAAGCTGCTAGCGCCAGGATGGCGCCGGCCATGTAAGCGCGGATCAACGTATCGCGAACCGACATGAAGATCTTGGATTCTCCGGCGTCGACCATCTTGGTGACGAATTCCGAAGGTGCGAGATAGGCCATTGCGACTCCTTATGTGTCCGTTGCTCGTAACGATGAGGGCAGCACCATTTCCGGCACCGTCCCGGTGGCGTGATTTCGAATAAGAGGTGCGCCAGCGAGAGGGATCATCGCGAGGACTGCGCCGGACGGTTCGGCGAGGTCGCCATGATCCCCTGAGCTTCGGCTGGGAGCCTCGGCATTTTCGGCAGGCGGCAGTCTTCGTTGACCAGACTAGGTCAAGCAATCGACATGCCAAGGGCCGCGCTCGCGCCCAGAAGTTAGAGACGGGCTCTTTTTGCGCGAGAAAAAATCGTTCATTCGGTCTGCCGCGCCGTTTTTGCCTCGAAAATTCTCACGCCAAGTGCCACGCTGCACATTATTTGTGCGGCGCACAAGGAGTGAGTGAAGCGCCGATTCGCGCCGCCTCGCGGCGGCCTTGGGTGCTTGCCGGCAGCAGCATTTCGGAGGAGAGACGCCGCCAAAGCCATCATTTATGGTGGACTCATGTTTTCCGAGGTAGCAGCCTCCCGATGATGTATCTCGACCGTCCTCCGCGTCTGATCGAGACAAAAGTATTTTCGGCGATGCCCGATCGGTTCCGCCGCAAGGGTCGCCAATCGAATTGGGCCAATGCCAACCGTCCGGGCATGCCGACCGATTGCTTCATCGAAGGGCCGTCGTTCGATTCCGCCGGGAACCTCTATATCGTCGACATTCCGTTCGGCCGCATCTTCCGCATTGCGCCGAACGGGGCGTGGTCACTGATGATCGAATATGAAGGCTGGCCGAATGGGCTGAAGATCGGCGCCGACGGCCGCATCCTGGTTGCCGACTATCGGCATGGCATCATGCAGCTGGATGCCGCTGCGGGCACAATCCAGCCGGTGCTGGAGGCCCGCAACTCGGAGTCCTTCAAGGGCTGCAATGATCTCCATATCGCATCCAGCGGCGACATCTATTTCACCGACCAGGGACAGACCGGGCTGCACGATCCGACCGGGCGGGTTTATCGGCTGTCGGCCGGCGGCAAGCTCGATTGTCTAATCGATACCGGCATCAGCCCGAACGGACTGGTGCTCGATCCGACGGAAACCGTGCTGTTCGTGGCGATGACCCGCGACAACGCGGTGTGGCGCTTGCCGCTGATGAAGGACGGCAATGTCTCGAAGGTCGGCCGCTTTTGCTCGCTGTTCGGCAGCAGCGGTCCCGACGGCCTGACGGTGGACGCGAAAGGTCGGCTGTTCGTGGCCCATGCCTCGCTCGGCCATGTCTTCGTGTTCGCGCCGAACGGCGAACTAGTGGCGCGCATCAAATCCTGCGCGGGACTGAGCTGCACCAATGTCGCGATCGGCGGTGCTGGCCGCGATCGCCTCTACATCACGGAGTCGGCGTCGGGTACCGTGCTGGTCGCCGATATCAGCCCGCTGGAGCTACAGCCATGAGACACCATCGCTTCGGCGCGCAAGGTCCGCAGGTATCGGTGATCGGGCAGGGCACCTGGTACATCGATCATGGTGACCGCGCCACCGCCATCGCCGCGCTGCGCCGGGGAATCGATCTCGGCATGACGCATATCGATACCGCCGAGATGTATGGCGATGCCGAGCCCGTCGTGGCGGAAGCGATCGCTGGGCGGCGCGACGAAGTTTTTCTCGTCTCCAAAGTGTTGCCGAGCAATGCGTCGCGGCGCGGCACCATTGCGGCCTGCGAGCGCTCGCTGAAGCGGCTGAATACCGACCGGCTCGACTGCTATCTGCTGCACTGGCGCGGCTCGATTCCCTTCGCCGAAACCGTGGCCGCGTTCGAGGAGCTGGTGCGCGCGGGAAAAATCGGTTCATGGGGCGTCAGCAACTTCGACGTCGATGATCTGGACGAAATGCTCGACGTGGCCGGCGAGGGGAAAATCGCCTGCAATCAGGTGCTGTATCACCTGCGGGAACGGGCCATCGAGCACGCGGTGATACCGTGGTGCGAGACGCATGGTACGGCGGTCGTGGCGTATTCGCCGTTCGGCCACAACGATTTTCCCTCGCCTCGCAGCAACGGCGGAGCGGTTCTCCAGCAGATCGCCGAGGCGCACCGCGCCACGACGCGGGGGGTCGCGCTGGCTTTTCTCACCCGGGCACCATCGCTATTGGCCATTCCAAAAGCCGCCGCGCCGGAACACGTCGCCGATAATGCCGCCGCGGGCGAACTCGTCCTGCACGACGAGGAGATCGAAGCGTTGGACAAGGCCTTTCCGCGCGGACCAAAGCCGCGGGGCCTGCCGATGCTGTGAAAAACTCCCTGTCATTCGGGGGCGCGCCCTGTTCGGGCGCGAACCCGGAATCCATAACTCCTAATCGTAGTTATGGATTCAGGGTCTGCGCCAAGAGGCGCGCCCCGGAATGAGGTCAATGTTGTGGCACGCCGCCGCAGCCAAACCTGCATATCGGCGTCCTGTTTTAATGCCTTGTCGCCTGTTGCGGATTATCGTTTCTACAGGCTTCGCCAGATTCGTTTTCCCGACGCCCGAGTTTCGCCGTGACCCCGCCTTCCGCAACAGCCGCCCGGCTGGACGCCGCCTCATTGCCGTTTCCAAACCGAAAAAAGGCTGCCCGCGCTGCGCCGGCGCGCGCCGATCGGCCGTTCCGGGGCATTGCGCTGATATTGGCGTCGACGGTCTTTCTCGGCTGCTCCGACGTCACCGCAAAATATCTCTCCGCCACGTTGCCCTCGATCGAGATCGCCTGGATCCGGTTTTTGACGTTTGCGCTGATCATGGTTCCGGCGATGCTTCCGGGCACGCGGCTGTTCGCGTTAACAACCGAGCGGCCGGGCCTGCAGGTGATGCGGGGCATCGCGCTATTGTCATCGTCGCTGTTCTTCATTTCGGGTCTGCGGTTTTTGCCGATTGCGGAGGCTTCAGCCACCGGCTTCATCGCCCCGCTGTTTGTGACCGCGTTGTCGATCGCCTTTCTCGGCGAGAAGGTCGGCGTGCGGCGCTGGCTCGCCACCATCGCCGGCCTGATCGGCGTGCTGATCATCCTGCGGCCTGGATCGAGCGCGTTTCATCCGGCGGCGTTCTTTCCGATCATCTCGGCGCTGGCCTGGGCCGGCACCCTGATTATGACCCGGATGATGAGCGGCCGCGAGCGTGCCATCACCACCATGACTTGGTCGGCGATCACCGGGGTCTGCGTCATCTCCGCGCTGGTGCCGTTCGTCTGGGTCACGCCGAGCTGGCATGACATCCTGTTCGGGCTTTTTATCGGCATCGCCTCGACGGCGGGTCAGTGGATCGTGGTGCTGGCCTTCCGCTATGCCGATGCCTCGGTGCTGGCGCCGTTCTCCTATACCCAGTTGGTCTGGGTGAGCGTGCTGGGGTTTTTCGTGTTTGGCGAAATCCCCGACGTCTGGACCATCGCCGGCGCAGCGGTGATCGTGTGCAGCGGCCTCTACACCGCGCATCGCGAGCGGCTGCGGCGGCTGCAGGCCCCGGTCCAGGCCGAGCCTTCGCCGAACGCCTGAAGCGCCGTTTCGCGCACGCTCTGTCCGGCGTATGCTTCGTGGCACCGATGACGGCGGACAGGCAAATGAGCGGTACCGACACCGAACTGGCGGCCCTGGTGCCGCCCCTGCTTCGCGCGCTGGAAGCACTCGGCTTCGTCGCCCGCCACTTTCATCCCCCCGATTTCGGCGCCGTCCTGGACGCGGTCGGCACGCCCGACCAGGATTTGCGCGCGGCGCGGGCCGCATTTGAAAGCCCATCAGACCAAGCGAGCGCGCTGCGCCGGCACTTGTTGGCCGCAATCGATGCCGCGCTTGCCGCCTTCGATGGGCTGCGCAAGGCGCCCGACGAGGGCGATGGCGTGCGTGCGGTGTTCCGTGCGCTGCGCTATGTGCCCCGCGCCAAGGAGGCGCTGTATCCGTCGGCAGGCGCGGTCGCTCCCATCAGCCGCTTCTTTCTCGATCCCGAACTTCGGGACAATGCCGATGCGCTCGCGCGAGCCGCGCTGCCGGCCCGCGACGACACCGGCGTCATGCATGTCGACAACGAGCCCGGCAGCCGCGGCGGCTATTCGCTCTACGTGCCGGAATTCTATACGCCGGAGCGCGCCTGGCCGCTGGTGATGGCCTTGCACGGCGGCAGCGGCAACGGCCGCAATTTCCTCTGGACCTGGCTGCGCGACGCGCGCAGTCATGGCGCGATCCTGGTTGCGCCGACCGCGACCGGCGCGACCTGGGCGCTGCTGGGCGAAGACTCCGACACGCCGAACCTCAATCGCATCCTCGAGGCCGTGCGCAGCCGCTGGAATGTCGATCCGACGCGGATGCTGCTTACCGGCATGAGCGACGGCGGTACCTTCTGCTATGTCACGGGGCTGGAGGATGCCTCGCCCTTTACGCATCTCGCGCCGGTCGCTGCGACCTTCCATCCGCTGATGGCCGAGATGGCCTCGGCCGAGCGATTGCGCGGACTGCCCATCTACCTCGTGCATGGCGCCCTGGACTGGATGTTTCCGGTGGAGATCGCGCGGCAAACCCGCCAGCTGCTGGCGGCGGCCGGCGCGACAGTCGTCTACCGCGAGTTCGAGGATCTCAGCCACGCCTATCCCGACGAGATCAACGCTTTATTGTTGGACTGGCTTGCAGGAACGTGAGCCCTGCTCACGCTGCAACGCGCTCAGCCCTTGTGGCTGACGACGTTGACGATCATTCCGTTCGGATCCCTGACGAAGAACCGCCGCACCCCCCACGCTTCGTCGGTTAAGGGGTACACGATCGAGAAACCCTTGAGCTGCGCCGCCGCGTGGCAGGCATCGACATCGGCCACCTCGACGCTGATATCCGCATGCGGCTCATCGCGGGTATCCGATGCCACCACGCTGAGCTGGGCGGTTGGATTGGAGGGCGAGGCGAAGGTGACGATCCATCCCATGTCCATGGCGACGCTCAGCCCGAGAACGCCCTCGTAGAACGACTTCGAAGCCGACGGGTCGGCGGCGTTGATATTGGGAACTATTCGACGAACGCTCATGGACGGATCACGTCGGTTCGCTTTGGGCAGGACGCGTGTTTATCGCCGAAACCTACATCAAGTTGCCGAGCCAGGGAAACGGCGATAGCAGTCCCGTGCGGTCCCTAACGATAACAGGCGCCGGTGTGATAACGTCCGGCCATGAATCCATCCGCGCCTGCGAAGCCTTCGAACGGTGCGATGCTTGCCAGCATCGTTCTGACGGCGATCGCCGCCCTGCTGTGGGTGCTGTCGCTGGCGACGCTCGCCACTCTCGGCGGCAGTGACGCGGCAGGCAACGCGCTCGGCGAGGCCTATGCGGCCTTTCAAATCATCGCACTGTGGACGCTGCTGTTCGTCATGGTGCTGATCGCCGCGGTGAACGGCAGCGCGCCCTGGCCCGCCACCGCAGCGGCCGTGGTCATGGTGCCCCTATCCGGCTTCGTGACGATGTCGGCGGCAGCCCTGCTGGCGCGGGCGCATCTGTCGCCGTATCTCGGGCCGATCGCGATTCCGGCCGCCATTCCGCCGCTGGTCGTGCTCTGGTGCTTTCTCAGCCTGCGCGGAGGGCCGCGCCGCGCGCTTGCAGCGCTGCCGGCGGCGATGCTGGCGGTCTGCCTCTTGATCCAGCCCTTGTCCTTGATGCGCAAGGCGGTCGACGACAGGCAAACCGCGCGGCTGGAAAAATACGATGCCGAC
>Ga0066662_10000300_pt1 | contig 21574 bp, 24 predicted proteins | sample GraSoiAngelo_111_FD_133939 | JGI IMG/M metagenome (GOLD analysis project Ga0066662, IMG submission 133939) | Grasslands soil microbial communities from the Angelo Coastal Reserve, California, USA - 14_0903_12_40cm | ecosystem: Environmental > Terrestrial > Soil > Grasslands | place: USA...
CCGATCCGTTCTCCGACCTGGCCGTGCTGCGCGCCGACGAGCCCGGGCTCGTCCCCGCCGAGCTCGGCGACGCCGAGCGCCTCCGCGTCGGCCAGCTCGTCGTGGCGATCGGCAATCCGAACGGCTTCGCGGGCTCGGTCACCGCGGGCGTGGTGTCCGCGCTCGGTCGCTCCCTTCCGGCTCGCTCGGGTCGCAACCACCGGATCATCGACAACGTGATCCAGACCGACGCCGCGCTCAACCCCGGCAACTCCGGCGGCGCGCTCGCGAACGCTCGCGGCGAGGTGGTGGGAGTGAACACCGCGGTCGCGGGAGTCGGGCTCGGCCTCGCCGTGCCCGTCAACACCGCGACCCGCCGGATCATCGGCTCGCTCATGACGGAGGGGCGCGTCCGTCGCGCCTACCTCGGCATCGCGGGCGGGCCGCGTCCGCTGCCGCCGCGTGTCCGCAGCGAGCTCGGCATGCGAACGGCGGTTGAGGTCGTGTCCGTGGTCGAGGGCAGCCCGGCGGCCGCCGCCGGCGTGCGACCCGAGGACTTGATCGTCGCCATCGACGGCAATCCGACCGCGACGGTGGACGAGCTGCAGCGGCTGATGGTGGCCGAGCTGATCGGGCGCCCGGTGGAGCTGCAGGTCGTGCGCGGCGGCCGGAAGCGCCAGCTCTCGCTCGTGCCGGCAGAGATGACCTGACCTACCCATTTCCCGCTAGGCTTGCCGTATGGGGGGAGGTCTCGTGAGGTGCGTTGGTTGTGGTGAGGTTCAGTGGAACCTCAGACCCCTGAAGGCCAACGAGCCTCAGAGCTGCCGCGTCTGCGGGGCGGAGCTGCGCGTCGAGCGGCGCCGGGACCACGCGCACGTCGCCCAAGGCGTGCGCGAGGATCAGCGCGACGCTGCCGGCCGAAGCCTTCTTGTCGCGTCGCATCGCCGAGATCAGAGAGGCCGCGTCGTACGCCCCGGCACTGCGAAACGCGAAGCGCTCGGCGACGAACGCATGCACCTCGTCGTACACCGCCCGCGCGAGCAGCCCGCGCCGCCACGCGACGAAGTTCGCGACGTCGAGCCCCCACGCGACGGCGATGCCGTGCGGCACGGCGTTGTTCGTCACCGCCTCCAGCGCATGGCCGAACGTGTGCCCGTAATTGAGGATCCGCCGCACGTCGCGCTCGTGCTCGTCGAGCTCGATGATGCGGCGCTTCGTTTCCAAGCTCATCCGCACGTGGGCGGCGAGCGCCGGTCCGCGAAAACCGCCCGCGGTCACGTCGTCGCGGACCGCCGCGAACGCCGCCGCCGACTCGACGATCGCCAGCTTCACGATCTCGCCGTAGCCCGAGCGCACGTCGTCGTCCGCGAGCGTGTCCGCGAACCGCTCGCACAGCAGCACCCGTTGCGGCGACGCGAACGTGCCGAGCTGGTTCTTGAAGGCGCCGAGGTTCACGGCGCACTTCGCGCCGATGCAGCTGTCGGCCATCGCGAGCAGCGTGGTGGGGACGTACACGTACGGCACGCCGCGGTACCACAAGTGCGCCGCCAGCGTCGCGACGTCTTGCGTGATCCCGCCGCCGATCGCGACGACGGTGGTGCGCTTGTCGCCGCCCGCGGCCTGCAGCGCCAGCAGCGCGCGCTCGACCCCCGCAAGCGTCTTTTCCGCTTCGGTCGCGGCGAGCACGTAGCGCGGCGCGCTCGCGAACGGCGCAAACGCGTCCGCGTAGCGTTTCCACACGCGTTCGTCGGCGATCACGAACGGATCGCGCAGCGACGCGACCGCGACCGCGAGCGACGCGACGTCGCCGAACGGTTCGACGGCGTAGTCGCCTTGCGACGACGCGATCGCGAGCGGCGCGCCGAGCGCGATCATTGGATCAAGAACCCGCCGTCGATCGCGACCGTCTGCCCCGTGACGTAGGTGTTCGCTTCGCCGCCGAGCCACGCCGCGAGCACGGCGATCTCATCGGTCGACGCCAGACGGCCTAGCGGCACGTGCTCGCACAGCGCCGCGATCTGCTCGGGCGTGTTGTTGCGGCGCGTCATCTCGGTGTCGACGAAGCCCGGCGCGATCGCGTTGACGAGCACGTTGCCCGCGCCGTACTCGATCGCTGCCGTCTTGGTGAGCGCGATGAGGCCGGCCTTGCTCGCGGTGTAGGCGCCGCGCGCCGCGCGGCTCTTGATGCCGTATATCGACGCGACGTTCACGACACGGCCCCAGCGCCGGTCCGCCATCGGCCCCGCGAAACGGCGCACCAGAGCCCACACCGACAGCAGGTTCGTCTGCATCATCCGCTGCAGGTCGGCATCGGGCAGCGCGTCGATCCGGCCGAGCACGTTCTCGCCCGCATTGTTCACCAGCACGTCGATCTCCCCGAGGTCGGCACGCGCGCAAAACCGTGCGACGGCCGCGGCGTCCGCGAGATCGAGCTCGGCGCGCGAGGGCGCCACCACGCGCCAGCCGTCGGCGCGATACCGCGCCGCGATCGCCGCGCCGATGCCGCGCGCGGCGCCGGTGACGAGGACGCTACGGCCGGGCACGGTCGTCGTCGAACCCGTGCTCGGCCGCGACGATGAACGACGGCCGCGCGCGCACTTCCTCGAAGATCATGCCGACGTACTCGCTGATGATGCCGAGGAACAAGAAGACCAGCCCGAACATCAGCAGGATGAGCGCGACGATGGTGCCGTAGCCGGCGAACGGCACGCCGAACCGGACCCACACGATCGCCAGCCCGACGACGGTCACGAACGACATCCCCGCGAGCGTGATCCCGAAGAGCGGGATCAGCTTGAGCGGCGCCACCGAGCTCGCGAGGATGCCGTTGAGCGCGAACCGCACGTTGCGCGCGAACGCGTAGGTCGATTTGCCACCGTGCCGCCGCGGGCGGACGTGCTCGACGGGCGCCGACGTGAAGCCGATCCAGCCCCACATCGTGCGCATCATGCGGTTGCGCTCGTGCATGCGGTTGAGCGCTTCGTACGCGCGCCGGTCGACGAGCCGGAAATCGCTCACGTTGCGCGGCACGGGACGGTCGCTGAGCTTGTCGATGAGCCAGTAGAACACGCCCGTCGCCGCCCGCCGCACGAGCCCTTCGCCGGCGCGCCGCGTGACGACGCCGTAGACGTTCTGATAGCCTTGCTCCCAGCGCTCGATGAACCGCGGGATCACCTCGGGCGGATCTTGGAGATCGGCGCACATGATCACCGCCGCGTCGCCCGACGCGTGGCGCAGCCCGGCCGTCACGCCGCCCTCGGCGCCGAAGTTGCGCGAGAGCCGCACGATCTTGAAGCGCGGATCACGGCCGCGGATCGCGAGCAGCTTCTCGTAGGTGTCGTCCGCGGAGCCGTTCTCCACGATGATCGCTTCGAAATCGTACGCGGGCGCGAGCCCTTCGAACACGGCGCGCAGCCGGGCCGCCAGCTCGTCGACGCATTCGGACTCGTTGTATGCCGGAACGACGATCGAGATGGTCCGCACTCGGTCAGCCCACCGGCTGATTGAGCACGTTCCAGCGCTGTTCCAGCATCTCGATGCGGCGGTCGTCCTCGCCCTGGATGGCGCCGTAGTACGCGCGCTTGTTGATCAGCCACAGCAGCTCGAAGTGCACGGCGTTGAGCAGGCCCTGGTCGATGGACGGCTCGTCGAGGGCTGACGCGGCGAACACGACCTTGCGGGTCTCGAAGCGCGTGAGATGCACCGCACGGATGCGGCGCAGCGCCGGGACCGCGTCGCGCGATACGCCGCCGCCGACCACCAGGTCGAGCCCCGCGGCGCCGCAGCGCGCCGCGACGTCGCTCACGCACTCCGTCACGTCGTCGTCGTTGATGCTGTCGCGGTCGCGGTGCAGCGAGCCGACGAAATCCACCCGGCCGAACACGACGCCGTCCGCGCCGGGCCGCCGCGCGGCGAGCTCGATCAGCGAGGCGCGGTTCTCGTACGCGGTGATCGTCTCCATGTTGAACAGAAACTCCGTGTCGCGCGCTTCGTCGGCGGTGTACACGAGGTCTTTCGCGGCGACGTACTTCGACAACGCGTAGGCCGTCTCGACCATCGGCGCGACGATGTAGCGCACGCCGATCTGCTTGGTCTCCAGCAAGTCGCGCATGGCCTCGCAGCCGCCGATCTTCGCCGTGAAGCTCAGGTTCGCGGCGTGCGCGATCTCGAGCAGGCGCAGCAGCTCGTCGGTGCGCGTGCCTTCCGCCTCGAACTCGGCTTTGACCGACACGTAGCCGTAGCACTCGACCCCGCGGCGCAGGATCTCCACCATCTGGCGCTCCGTCGCGTTCATGCCTTCACGACGTTCTTGCGCAGATACGGCATCACCCGCGCCGCGACGTCGTCGGGGAGGTCCGGCGTCATGAGATGCAGCGGCGCCGACTCCATCGAGCCTGCCGCGGTGACCCGGCTGGTAATCTTCGGGAAATACGTCTGCTCGGGATCGACGGGGACGACGAACGCCGCCGGCCCGGGCGCATCGAACAGGCGGCGGAACTCCGGTCCGCCCAACCCGCCCTGCGTGAGCTGCAGCGCCGGGATGTCGTACGCCGCGAAGATGCGGTCCCAGCGCGGGAAGCCCAGCCCGGAGCCGACGTCGCAGCCGACGTACGCGCCGCCGAAATAGTTGCGCTGCGTCATGCGGATCGACGCGTAGCCTTCGTTGCTGACGAGGAAGATCTTGACGCGCAGCGCGTTGACCGACACCGTCGCGAGCTCCTGAAGGTTTTGCGAGAACCCGCCGTCGCCTTCGAAAAGCACGACGCGCCGGTCGGGCCGCGCGAACGCCGCGCCGATCGCGCCGGACAGCCCGTAGCCCATCGCCGCGAGCCCTTTGTTCGTGATGATCGTCTGGCCCCAGCGCTGGTCGAACGCCTGCATCGCCGTGGTGAACGCGCCGCCGCTGGAGCACGGGATCACGACGTCGTCGGCCCGCATCGCCGCCGACATCGCCTGGTTGAACGCGTACGGATCGGCGTACCGCGGATCGTGCCGGTTTTCCGGATCGGCGAGCGGCAGCGCGCCGCGCACCTCGCCGCAGAACGCGAGCCATTCGGCGTGCTGGCCCAAATCGTCGGCGAGCAGCGCCTCGAGCATCGCGTCGGCGTCGCCCGCGACGGCCAGCTCGACGTGCGGATGGCCCTTGCGCAGCTCGCTCTCGTCGACGTCCACCTGCACGACCGTCGCGAGCGGCGCGAACTCGCGATGGTTGAAGCCCGTCTGCTGCAAGCCCAGCCGCGAGCCGAGCGCGACGATCACATCGGCTTGCTGCAGCAGCACGTTCGCGGAGCGCTGGCCCCATGTGTTCGGCGCGCCCGCGTAGTTGCGGTCGCGCGCGTCGACGCGGTCGAGCGCGTTCCACGTCGCCATCACCGCCACGCTCGCGCCGCACAGCCGCGGCCGCAGCCGCGCCGCCGCCGCGCGCGACACGCCGCCGCCGAGGAGCAGCACGGGACGCTTCGCTTCGCGCACGAGCCGCGCGACCCGCGGCGCCGCTTCGCGCGCGCGCGCGACCGCCGCGGACACCGGTTCCGCGACGACGGGATCGTGCGCCTCGAGCGCGTGCCGGTCGACGGGCGCACCTTGCACATCGAGACAGATCTCGAGCAGCACCGGCCCTTTACGGCCCGTCGTGCCGGCCGCGACGAGCTGTTCGATCTCGTGCCGCGCGAGCGGCGTTTCGACGCGCACCGCGCGCGCGCAGATCGGGCGCACGATCGCGACGCCGTCGACTTCCTGGATGCCGCGCTGCCGAATGCCGCCGCTCGCGAGATCGGTCGACTTCACCTGCCCGCCGATCACCAGCAGCTCGCGGCTCTCGAGCCATGCGCCGGCGACCGCGGTGACGATGTTCGTGAGGCCCGGCCCTGCGGTCACCAGCGCGAATGCCTTGTTCGGCCCGCCGGTCTCGCTGAAATACTCGGCGGCGATCCCCGCGGCCACCTCGTGCACGACCGGGATGCACGTCATGCGCACGCGCACGGCGTCGAGCAGGTGCATGATGTTGCCGCCGGCGACGAAAAAGCAATGCGTGTACCCGAGCTGGACGAGCCACTCGGTCAGCAGGTCGCTGTATTTCATCTGGCCGCCGAACACGGCGCGCCCATTCGTCCCCGCGCTCGGGCGCTCCCGTTCCGGCGCCGTCATCTCGCGCCTTCGGCGGCGCGCCCGCGGTGGAAGTCGTACGTGCGGCGCAGCGCATCGGGGAGCGGTACGCGCACGCGCAGCCCGAGCTCGGATTCGGCACGCGCGACCGACGGAACGTAGCGCGCGCCGGCCGCGCCGGACACGGCGCGGTGCTCGACCTCGATCGCCGTGCCCGGCACGAGCTCCGCGATGAGTTCCGCGAGCGCGCGAACCGAGAGCGCCTCCGCGGAGCCGACGTTGTACGCACGTCCCGCCGCGCCGCGGAGCAGCAGCGTCCACAGCCAGATCGCCAGATCCGCGCCGTACAGATACGATCGTACGGCCGTGCCGTCGCCGCCGACGCGAATGGTGCGGCCGGCGAGCACGTCGGCCAGGAAGTCGCCCACGGCGAAACCCGCGTCGAGCGGCAGGTGCGGCCCGACGAACGCGAACAGCCGCGCGATCACCGCGTCGAACCCGAACGCGCGCGCGTTCGCCGCGCACGCGAGCTCGGACGAGCGTTTGGAGCGGCCGTACGCCGTTCGCGGATCGGCGGGATCGGGCGCCCCCGCGTATGTTTCGGAGACGTGCGACAGGCCGGGGGGCTGGTTCCCGTACACCGCACCGGAGCTCGTGAACAGCAGCCGGCGCGTTCCGCCGGTGCGCGCGAGGTCGAGCACGCGGCGCGTCGCCGCCGCGTCGCGTTCCAGCGAACGCAGCCGCGCGGCCGCGTCGCCGTCGTAGCGTTCGGTCGAGGCGTGCACGACGAATCCGAACCGCTCGCCGGGCGGCGTGAAATCCGCCACGTCGCCCGCGACGAGCTTCACGGCGCGGTCGCCCGCCAGGTGCGGCGCGCGTTCCGCGAACCGCCGCGGATCGCGCGAGAGCAGCACGGCCGTTGCACCGAGGCCGTGAGCGGCGTTCGCGGCGACGAACGCTTCGATCAGCCACGTGCCGACGAACCCCGTTCCCCCGGTCATGAAGATGCGTTCCCCGCGCAGATCGTCCCAGAGGCCTTCGGTATGCGCGAGCACGTGCTCGCGGTCGCGCACCGACACGGCTCGCGCCGCCGTCATCCGGACGCGCGCGCGTCACGCACGGGGAACGGCACCAGCCACGCGACCAGCGCGAGGATGCCGATCAGCAGCAGCACGTCGAGGCAGCCCTGCACCGGTGCGCGGTGCATCAGCGCGGCGAACTCCGCGGAGCCGAACGCGAATCCCGTTTCGCCGCGCGCGCCCGCGAAGGGCGACACCGTTCCGAGCGCCGCGATGGCCACGGAAAGCGCGAAGCAAAGCCGCATCGCCAGCACGCCGGCGCGGCTGCGGACCGCCGTGAGCGCGGGCCCGAGCCCGATGCCGAGCAGGAAGAACACGTCGACGTAGCGCCGTTCGCCGAAGTTCTGCGCGTCGTAGTCGTTCTGCAGCGTGAGAATCAGGATGAAGAACACCGACGTCGCCACCGCGATCGAGAGCGAGAGCTCGCGCATCACGCCGCCCGCGCGCCGCATCACGACGAGGCCGTACGCCGCGACGAGCGCGAGCGGTGTGTACGAAAACAATCCCTTGCCGCCGACGAGCAAATTGACCGCCAAGCGCGCGTAGTCCGCCGCCGAATACAGCACGAACGGCGTGGGCCCCGTCGCGCCCGGCTTCAGCGGAAACTCGGTCCACACGTCGCCCGTGAACGCCGTCGGCAGGATGCTGCCCGACACGTACACGTTGAACGCGAGCTGCGCGGCGACGAACGGCGCGCCCACGGCGATGCACGTCAGCCACCGGCGCAGCGGCGCGCGCCACAGCAGCACGGCGCCCGCGAGCGCGACGACGATACCGGCGGCGTCGAACGCGTACGCCAGCCCGAAGAACAGCCCCGCGAGCACGTCGTGCGCGCGTCTTCCGGCCCGGCCGCGGACGAGATGGTAGCAGCCCGCGAGCGCGGCGGCGCCGCACGGCACGTGGTTCGTCAGGACCGTTGCGTACGGCAGCGCCAGCGTCCCCAGCCCCGTCAGGGCGGCCACCGCGGCGGCGATGCGCGGGCCGAACCCGAGCAGCCGCTGGAACGCGTACGCATAGCAGCAGCCGATGCCGAACCACACGCCGACGGTCAGCAGCGTGATGAGGTAGATCGCCGTCGTGGGCGTGTGCCGCAGCGTGATGCCGAGCGGCGCGACGAGCAGCGCCACGCCGGCCGCGAGCAGCGTGAGCAGCGGCGGTTTGTCGGAGTAGTGCCGGCCGTGGTACAGGATCTTGTCGCCCAAGTTCACGGCGAACGGCGAGCCATCGATCGCGAACGTCTTGTTCGCGGTGAGCGCGTCGACCGCCGCGATGCGCGAGCCGTCGTTCCAGCCGGTCACGTGCGACTTCGTCAGCAGCGCGCACACGGCGAACGCGGCGACGAAGACGGCGAGCATGACGCGCCGGTCGACGGGGTTCATCGCCGCCACCCTTCGCGCAACGCGCACCCGTTCCGCCGCGCCGGCGGCGCCGCCGGCCGAGGACCCCCCGATCGGGGTACCATGCGGACGTGCCCCGACGTCTCGTAGCGCTCCTCGCAGCGGGCTCGCTGCTGTGCTGCTGCCCGGCCGGCGCCGCGCCGAGCCGGACGGATGCGACGCGCGCGTCGCTCGGCGCGCTCGACGTCATCGCGCTGGAGGTGTGCTACACGACCGTGATGGCGCGCTACTACCAGCCCGTCGACCCCGCGGCGCTGTTGGCCGGCGCGCGCGCCGGCATCGTCGCGTACCTCAAGTCGCGCGGCGTCGGCAACCCGGACGTCCCGCCGGCGTCCGCGCACGCCGACCGCTACCGCGCGGAAAGCGAGATCGACCGCGACGTCGCGCTCGCGGTCGCGCGCTACGGCACGCGCGTGCGCACCGGCGAGCTCGTGGCGAAGACCATCGAGAGCGAGCTCGCCGCGCTGCACGATCCGTACAGCGTGCTGTTCCGGCCGCCGGCGTTCAAGAAGTTCGTCGGCTTTCTCGACGGCAAGCCCGCCGCGGGCATCGGCGCGGAGCTCGACGTCGATCCGCAGACGCACGTGGTGCGCGTGGTCGACGTGTTTCCCGGCAGCCCGGCCGAAGCCGCGGGGCTCGCGCCCGGTGACGCGATCACCAGCATCGACGGCGCGCCGCCGCCCGCGACGACGCCCGCCGGCGTTGCGGCGGCGCTGCGCGGCGTGCCCGGAAGCACCGTACGCCTCGGCATCGCGCGCGACGGCACGGCGCGCGAGCCCGTCGCGATCGTGCGGCGCGTCGTCAGCGCGCCGGACGCCACGGGCCGCATCGTCGCGGGCGGAATCGGCTACGTGCGGCTGCGCTCGTTCGGCGCACAGTCGGCGCAGCAGCTCGACGCGGTGCTCGCGAAGCTGCGCGCGGCCGGCGCGCGCGCGTACGTGCTCGACCTGCGCGCGAACGGCGGCGGCTACCGGGACGCGGCGATCGCCGTCGCGTCGCACTTTGTGCGCGGCACGATCGTGACGATTCAGGAGCGCAGCGGCAAGCCGGCGGCGTTCGGCGCGAAAACCGGCACGACGCCGCTGTATGCGCCGCTCGCGGTGCTCGTCGACGGCGACAGCGCGTCGGCCGCCGAGATCGTCGCGGGCGCGGTGCAGGACGACAAGGCCGGAACGCTGGTCGGCACGCGCACGTTCGGCAAAGGGCTCGTGCAAGAAACGTACGCGCTGCCCGACGGCGGCGCGATCAAGCTGACGACGGCGCGCTATCTCACGCCCGCGGGACGCGACATCGACAAGGTGGGCATCACGCCCGACGTGGTGGTGGAGCAGCCGCCGGGCGCGCATCCCGGCGAGCCGGGCCGCGACGCGCAGCTCGACCGCGCGCTAGCGCTGCTCGCAAGCGCCTCGGCGCCGCTCGCAAGCGCCTCGGCGCCGCTCGCAAGCGCCTCGGCGCCGCTCGCAAGCGGCTCGGCGCCGCCGGCGGCGCGCTAGCTTTCCAGCGACTCGCGCGGCGGCGCGACGAGCGGCTCGATGAGCGCGGCGCTCAGCGCCGGCGCGTCGGGCAGCGGATGCTCATCGTCGAGCGGGCGCTGCAACGCGACGAGCACGCTGCCGTCGCGCAGCGTCGTGACGCCGCGCAGCTCCCAGCCCTGCGCGCCGAGGAACGCGACCGTCGGGTCGCCCTCCGCGAGCGCCGCCGCGTCGGGCGTGATCGTGTGGAACGTGAAATCGAAGCGACCGCGCATGCGCCGGTCCTACCCGGCGATGGCGCCGGTCTTACGCGCGAGCCGCAGCACCGACTCGTCGGCGCCGTAGGCCGGCAAGTCACCCAGCGCGATCCACGCGAGCGCGTGCGACTCCTCGCTGGCGACCAGCGGCTCCGCCGGATCGGCCTCGAGCGCGAAGCGCACGTCGTAGTGATCGTGCGCGGGCTCACCCGGGCGCGCGGGGATGGCGTGCACGTCCAGATCGTAGATGCCGTCCGCCGCGAACCGCAGCGATGCGAGCCCGGACTCCTCGCGCGCTTCGCGCAGCGCCGCGCGGCGCACGTCGGAATCGCCGTCGGCATGGCCGCCAAGCTGCAGCCACTTGCCGAGCTTGCGATGGTGCGCCAGCAGTGCGCGCGTGCGCGCCGGATCGACGATCCACGCCGACGCGGTGACGTGGCCGCTCAGCAGCGTGCGTTCGAACGCGTCGGCGTGCGCCGCGACGAACGCGACCAGCCGCGCGCGCATCGCCGCTTCGCGGGCGTCGGCGGGCACGTATGCGCGCAGCTCGTCGAGCAGGCTCGCGCGTGATGCGGTCGGCACGCGGGTCTCTTTCGAGCGACGTCCGGCGCCTCCGCCACGTTGTTCGAACATGCTGGTGCGCTCGATCCTCCTCGCCGTCGCCGCGGTCGTCGCGACGGCGTCGCTCGCCGCCGCCGTGCCGTCCGAACCGCCGATCGGCGGCAACGGCGGGCGCGGGATGGCGATCCTGCGACCGTGCGCGTCCGCTCAGCTCAAAGCGGCGGTGGCGTCGCAAACGGGTGCGATGCTCCACCGCGAGCTGCGCATCACGCTCACCAACACGTCGGCGCGCGCCTGCGCGATCGACGGCTTCCCCGCGGTGCGGCTGCTCGACGAGCTCGGCCACGCGCAGATCGTCGCCGAGTCGTTCTCGGGCGCGCCGCGCCTGTTCACCATCGCGCCGGGTCAGGCCGCGGAGTTTCTCGTGCGCATCGCCACCGGCGACGGCGTGACGCCGTACCGCACCGTGCCCACGCTCGCCGTGATCCCGCCGGGCGACACGGCGCCGATCGTGCTGCACGTCGAGCTGCCGGTGGCGCCGACGGCCGGCGTCACCGCGCTTTCCCCGGCGACGTAACGCGCCGCACCGCCGTCTTCTTTGCGGTGCCCGATGATTTCGGTTGCGGGCCGAACTCTTCGCGCAGCACGTCCTTCGCGTCTTCGAGGATCTTCTTGCGCGCCGCGGGCAGATTCTTGCCCGCGCGGTTGATGTAGAACGTCAGCATCGACATCGCCGAGCGGTACGGCGACGACTTGCGCCGCGTCGACTTCTCCGCGTCGCGCTCGAGCTCGCGCGCGATCGCTTTGGGGTCGTCCTTCGCGAACGTCCCGCCCGCGATGTCGAGAGCATCGCTCGTCTGCGTGACGCGCGCGGACCAGTACTTCTTGCCGTCAGCGGGCTTCTTCTTCGCCATACGAACATCGTACCCGCGTTTCGCCGTTCTTGGGCGCGCGGATGTTCGCCGAGCGACCGGCGGCATGACGAGCTAGGTCACGTGGCGCGCGCGCTCGCTGCGCAGCGTCCAGTGGAGCGCTAGCGCCGGCGCGAGCAAGACGAACAGAAAGAAAAACCTGATCGCGGTGAAAAACGCCAGCACGATGCTGCTGAGCTGCGCCTGGTCGGCATGGAACCAGCTCATCGCGAGCCCCGTCCAGACCGGCCAGGCCGCGAGCGTCGCAACGAGCATGACCAGCGCGAAAACCACCCCGACCGCAAAGGTTCTGAGCAAGACGTTGCGGACGAGCCGCAGCGTGTCGAGATATGTCATCGTGAACCTCCTACGGCGCACGCGCGAGTGAGGAGAGAGTGGGATTCGAACCCACGAGCCCCGTGAAGGGCCTTCGGTTTTCAAGACCGACGCGTTCAACCGCTCCGCCATCTCTCCGTGAATACGAACCCTTGTCAGTCCTGCTTTGTTCGCCCTCTTCGGTCCGTCACGTGTTCGCTAGCTCTTCCCAGAGCAGATCCAATAATTGTCCGCGTAGTTGTTGTTGATGTAATACTTCCAGTTGCCCCACGTCGTTCCCAAGCCGTTCTGGCAGCCCGCGATCAACTGGTATGCAGTCTTGATGTCCGACGCCTCTTGGGTCGCAAGATTGTTGGTGTTGTTGCGGACCGTCGTCAGCTCGGTGTACAGGTAGCTCTCGTCAAAGCTCAGCTCGTTCTTGAGGTCCGTGATCTCCTGGGAAAGTTGTGCCTCTTGCGCCGCGAGTTCCGCTTCCCGTGAGGCGACCTGCGCGATCGTCGGCCCCGGCGTGGGCCATAGGATGTGACCGGGCCATCTGGATACGGAGCTGAGAAATGCGGCGTGATGGCTTTGAAAGGCACGGAGAGTGGAAGCGAGGTCGGTGAGCTTGACGGCGTGCGGCACCGGCATGGTCATCTTCCGTATCTTCGATTGATTCAGGGTTGCGTGAACGGGATGCGCGGTCGAGGCGCCATGCTCGAGTGCGGTGATGCGGGTTTGGAGTTGACTTATGAGCTTGCCCTGAGCGACGACGGTCTGCTGGAGGGACGACGACTGCGGAGCCGCCGATTGGTGAACGCCGGTCGAATGGGTCGCCGGCGGATGCGGTGATGCCGGCACGCTCGAGTGCCGAACCGAACCGGCGGCATATCCGATCACCGCACAGGCGAACAACGGTGTAAGCGCTGCAATGGGCCCAAGGCGGACGTTCATACGATTCCTTCCACGGCGACTCGAAGAGAGCGATCCTTTTTGCGGCCGGCGGTAGCAACCCTAGAGCGCGCCTCTCAGGGATTTCTCAGGTCGTCGGTATTCTCTAGTTGCACCGGCTACCGGCTGGGAGGAGGCGCCGATGATTCGCAGGCAGGCTCTTTCCGTGCTCGGAGGATGCGCCGCCGCGTGCCTGGTGCCGCGGCCCGCGCTCGCCGACGGCCTCATCCGTTTTCGCAACGTCTCGTTCCCGGGCAGCATCCTCGTCGAGGTGCGCGTCGGCGCCACGCTCGACGCGGCGACGCTGTACGGGACGCAGAAGATCGCGCGCGGCGATGTGTGGGAGGTGGACACCACGGGCGCCATCGCGTGGTGGCGCCGCGAGCTCGCGCCCGGCTCGAACGACGGCCGCTACACCGCGTGGCAGCGCGTCGACCCGAGCCGTTCGGACGAGCGCGTCGATCTCTAAGCGCGCAGCACGATCCGCGCCGGGCGCCACGGCTCCGCCGCGTCGGCGTAGACCGTCGTGAGGATGCGCTCCGCCCACGCGCGGCCCGCGACGTCTTCGATGCCGGGCTCGCGCGAGTCGAACGCGCGCTCACCGTCGTCGGTGTCGAGCAAAAACCCGTCGAACGCGCCCGTGCGGTCGTAGATCAGCCCCGCGACCTTGCCGGTGTAGCCGAAGCGCTGGTCCTCGTCGCGATGATGATGGTGCTCGTGCCCGTGCTCGCCGTGCTCGTCGTGCTCGTGCTCGCCGTGGTCGTGTTCGGCGTGGTCGTGGTCGTGGTCGTGCATCTGCTCCTCATGCCCGTTCGAGCGCGGTCTCTCCCGGAGCGCGAGCGGCAAGACGCTCGCCGCCGGACCCGAAGAGCGCGCGATGGCAGTCTCGCGGTTCTCCGCCTGCGCGGGCGCGCTCGCGCTCGCGCTCGCGCTCGGCGTCGCCGGATGCACATCCGGGGGCAACGGCGCGGGCAGCGGCTCGAACGCTGCGCCCGACGTCGTGCGCACGGCGATCGGCACCGATCCGCCCGGGCTGAACCCGCTGGTGTTCGACAACGCGCAGATCTCGTACATCGCGCCGCTCATCCACGGCTATCTGCTGCGCACCGACGGCGGCGGGAACTTGATCCCGGACCTCGCGACCGCCGTGCCGTCGCGCGCGAACGGCGGGATCTCCGCGGACGGCCGCACGGTGACGTACCGCCTGCGCCGCGGCGTGCGCTGGCACGACGGCGCGCCGTTCGACGCGAAGGACGTCGTGTTCTCGTTCGCCGCGGCGATGAACCCGAGCAATGCCGTGCCCGACCGCACAGGCTTCGACCGCGTCGCCGCGGTGCGCGCGGTCGACCCGTACACCGTGCGCGTGCGGCTGAAAGAACCGTTCTCGCCGTTCGTGCCGTCGTGCTTCACGCTCGGCGCGAACGATCCGTATCCGGTTCTGCCCGCGCACTTGCTCGCCGGCAAGCACGACATCAACCGCGACGCGTACAACGCCGCGCCCGTCGGCTTGGGCCCGTACAAGCTCGCGTCGTGGGACCGCGGCTCGCGCATCGTGCTCGCAGCCGATCCTCAGTACTTTCGCGGCGCGCCCGCGATCCCGCGCTTCGAGATCGCGATCGTGCCCGACTCGAACACCGTCGCGACGCTGTGGAAAACGGGCGCGCTCGACTACGTCGTCGGCCGCGTGCAGCTCGGCCGCACGTTCCTGGACGCGCTGCGCAGCCGGCCGGACGCGCACGTCGTGCTCAAACCGCATTACGAGTTCGACTTCGTGCTGCTCAACCTCACGCATCCGCCGCTCGACGACCTCCGCGTGCGGCGCGGGCTCGCGATGGCGATCGACCGCAAGCGCATCATGCGCGACCTCGACGGCGAGCTGTGGCTCGACGCGGACACGGACCGCCTCCCCGGGCAGTTCGCGTACGACGCGTCGATCGCGCAGCCGCGCTACGACCCCGCGGGCGCCGGGCGCCTGTTCGACGCGGCGGGCTGGCGGTTGCAGCCGGACGGCACGCGGCGCAGGAACGGGCGCGCGCTCGCGCTCGACTTCGTCGCGACGACCGAGTCGAAGACGACGGGGCGCTTCGGGCTGTTCGTGCAGCAAGATCTCGCGAAAGCCGGCGTGCGCGTCGAGCTCAAGTCCTACAGCTACAACCAGATTTGGGCGGCGAAGGCCGACAAGGGGATTTTTCAGACCGGCCGGTTCGACGTCGCGTACTCCGGCTGGCAGCCCAACGTCGTCGCCGACCACTCGTACCTGTTCCGCTGCGACACGCGGCCGCCCAACGGCGACAATTTCGGCGGCGTGTGCGATCCGGCGATCGACGCCGCCGCGCGGCAGGAGCTCGGTGCGAGCGCCGACCCGGCCCGCGAAGCCGCCGGCGACCGCGCGCTGACGCGCCGGCTCGTCGCGCAGACCGACGTGATCTTCCTCGGTTTCAACCAAGAAGCGGTCGCCTACCGCACCGGTCTGGAGGGGGTGGTCCCGGGCGTGACCGGCACGCACCTGTGGAACGCCTGGGCCTGGCATTACGCGCGGTGAACGCACGGCTGCGCGGCAGGTAGTAGCCGCGTGAGCCCGCGCGGAAGGGGGCCGGGTGCCTACCGTGTCCCTCTCCTACGGCTCGTACCTCAAAGTGCCCGAGCTGCTCGATCTCCAGCAGCGCATCAGCGATCCGCCGCACCACGACGAGCTGCTGTTCATCCTGATCCATCAGGTGTACGAGCTGTGGTTCAAGCAGACGCTGCACGAGCTGGACGCGGCGGTGAGATTTCTCGATGCCGACGACTTGCTCAAGGTCGCCAAAGGATTCCGCCGCATCAAGGCGATCCAGCGGATCATGCTGCAGCAAGTCGACGTTCTCGAGACGATGACGCCGCAAGACTTCAACGCGTTTCGCGCGGGCCTCAACCCCGCCAGCGGCTTTCAGTCCGCGCAGTTTCGCGAGATCGAGTTCCGCTGCGGGCTGCCGGGCGACGAGAAGTATCTGCGCCATCTCGCGCTCACGCCGGACGAGCACGCACGGCTCGAGAAGCGCATGCGCGAGCCGACGCTCTACGACGCGCTCAAAGCGTACCTCGCGCGGCACGGTTTCGACGTATCGTCGCACGACGCGCTGGTCGCGACGTTCCGCACCGTCTACGAGCACGACGAGCAGCACTACGCGCTCTACCTGCTGCTCGAAGACCTGATCGATTTCGACGAAGGCGTGCTCCTGTGGCGCGGCCGCCACGTCGCGATGGTGGAGCGCATGATCGGCATGAAGCCGGGCACCGGCGGCTCGCTGGGCGTCGCGTACTTGCAGACGACGCTGCAGCGCCGCTTCTTCCCCGAGCTGTGGGAGGTCCGCACGGTCCTCGGGAACTCGTTCGCGTGATCGCCGCGACAACCGCCCGGGCGCGCGACCGCTTTGCGGGCATCGACGTCAACACGTGGCTCGTCTCGCACTCGATGGGCGCGCCGCCGCTCGCCGCGCGCGACGCGCTGGTGCGCTACCACGCGCAGTGGGCCGACGGCGGCCCTGAAGGCGCCTGGCCGGGGTGGCTCGACGAAGCCCGCGCGATCGGCGACGGCATCAGCGCGATCGTCGGCGCGCCCGCCGGCTCGGTCTACCTCGCGCCGAACGTGAGCGGGCTGCAGTCCGCGCTCGCGTCGTCGCTCGATTTTCAGGGCGCCGACCGCAACGAAGTGGTGTACGAAGCGCTGCAGTTTCCGTCGCTGGCGTACGTGTGGACCGCGTGGGAGCGCGCCGGCGCGAAGACCGTGCGCGTGCCGACCGACGACGGCCGCACGATCCCCACCGACCGCATCTGCTCGGCGATCACGGAGCGCACCGCCGTCGTCGTGCTGTCGCACGCGTACTATCAGAGCGGCGTCGTGATCGACGTGCCCGCGATCGTCGCCCGCGCGCACGAGCTGGGCGCGCTGGTCGTGCTGGATGCGTACCAAACGACGGGCACGTATCCGTACGACGTCGTCGCGCTCGACGTCGACGTCGTCGTCGGCGGCTCGCACAAATGGCTGTGTGGTGGGCCGGGCTGCGGCTGGATGTACGTCAAGCCGTCGCTCGCGCAGCGCTTCGCGCCGATGGTCACCGGCTGGTTCGCGCACCGCGACCCGTTCGCGTTCGAGCCACCGCCCATCGACTACGCGACCGACCAGCTGCGCTGGGCGACCGGCACGCCGACGATCCCCGGCTACTTGGTCGCAAAAGCCGGCCACGACGTCATCCGCGAGATCGGCGTCGCCGGGATCCGCGAGCACAACGTTCGCCTGACGACGCGCCTGACCGAGGCGGCGCTCGAACGCGGCTGGACGGTGAACACACCGCACGACGCGGCGCGGCGCACGGGCTGGGTGGGCATCGACGTCCCTGACGCCGAGCGCGTGCTGCATCAGCTCATCGCGCGGCGCATCTTCGTGGACTACCGCCCGGGCTGCGGCCTTCGCGTGAGCGCCCACTTCTACACCACGGATGAAGAGATCGAACGCTTCCTTGGGACGATGGACGAGATCGTACGCTAAAGCGAGCACGCGTCGAAACCGGTTCAACGTGGTAACACGGCTCCTGACAGACCATCCGCCATCGTAGTAAGAGGAGCCCAGCATGCACCAAACCACCCGACTGATGCTCGCGACCGCGGCGCTTGCGCTCGCGTCGGCGGGCGTCGCATCCGCGCAGTCGTCCCCGATGCCGACGGCCACCTCGACACCCTCGAGCGCACCGAACATCATCCAGACGAGCGCGCCGACCGCGCCGCCGACCGGCGGCATGACGGGGACGCCCGCTCCGACGACGACGACCGCTCCGACGTCGACCCCCGCTGCGACGTCGACGCCCAAGCCCGCGCCGGGGTCCGGTTCGAACTCGCAGACCGACCACGGCATGAACACGCCGCACGGCAATCAGGGCCAGCACAAGGGGATGCTCAAGCGCCTCAAGATCGTCTCGCTGCCGTCGACCGCGCTCCGTTTCGCGCTCTCGCACCAGCGCGCAACAGCCGACAAGCTCAAGGCGATGAAGACGATCGACATCAACAAATTGCAGATTGTGCGGCTCGGCGCGAGCAGCGCGACGAGCGCCGGCTCGACGACGCAATCCGGCAGCGGTCAGATGAGCGGCAGTTCCGCGGGCACGACCCAAAGCGGTTCCTCGAATAGCCCGTCGGGCGGCTCCGCGGTCAACACCGGTACCGGCGGCACGGTTCTGAACAACAGCCAGATCCAATACCTGCACAACGTGCTGGCCAACATCAACGTGAGCGATTCGCTCAACAACGTAACGGTATCGCTCTCGAACGTCCTCAACAACAACAACATCTCGATCGGTCAGCTGATCGGGATTTACCTCGGCCCGGGCGGCAACGTCACGGCAATCGCGAAGTAGACTCGTCCCTGCGCTGAGGCGCGGCTCCTCGATCCAGGAGCCGCGCCTCGAGCATCGCTCGAAACATCTCGGCGTTGCGCACCGCCTGCCCGCGGCGGTGGTTGTTGAAAAACGCCAGCGTCTCGCGCACGCCGCCGGCAGCCCGCAAATCCGCGACGCGGTCCACCCACGGCTCGAGCTCCTCAGCCGAGTACGTGTAGTCGTACCGCAGATCCGGCGTCTCGGGCCGCCACCACTGCTTGTAGTTGCGCCCGTGAAACCGTACGTACGCGAGCGCGCTGGTCGCATCGGCCGACTCGCGCAGCAGCTTGGAAAAATGCGGCATGTCGACGTTGCACCACCCGATGCCCAGCTCGGCCAACAGCTCCAACGTCGCATGCGCCTGCCAGTCCCGATGCCGAAACTCGGCCACGAGCGGCATCTCCGGCAGCGCTTTGCGCAACGCCCGCAACCGCCGCTCCGCCTCGGCGGACGGCTTGAACGAGTTGGGAAACTGCGCCAACCCGCAAAGAAACTTGCCACTCGCGACCAACGGCTTCAGCGCCGCGCGAAAGTCCTTGATTTCAGGCGGTAATGCGGTGACGTCAGCGGGCAAATGGGTGGCCGCGCCGGGGAGCTTCACCGAAAACCGAAACCCCGGAGGCGTCCGCTCGGCCATGGAAGCAAACGTGGCCGGAGCGGGCACGCGATAATACGTACTATCGATCTCCACGGCAGAAAAAGAACGAGCATAAAGCTCGAGCATCTCTTTGGCCTTGGTCCCAACGGGATACAAAACCCCAACCCAATCACGGTAACTGAACCCACACGTCCCAACCCGAATGCCGGGAAGGTCGGCACCGCCGCGCACCGGCGCGCCCGGCCCCTCTCCACCCAACAGCGGCAACTGCATCACCCCATGTATTGCCACAACGCGCGGACTGTCGCGCCGCCGAGCGCTACTCAGCCTGCTGCAATCGCTCCGACAAGATGCACTGCGCCGCCCGAAGCGTCGCAAACCGCTCCGCGGCCCGAGCATAGATCGCCTCGGTGATGGAATCGAGCACCGCGGGCTCGACGTCAGGCGCATGCTCGGCGATCACCACGGGGATGGCGTCGCGAATCGCGCGCAGCGCATCATCGGTGGTCTCGGAAAGCTGCGCGGCGAGATCGTCGAGCGCGGCAGAGAGCCGAACGGAGAGCGCGCGCGAGATCTCCTGCGTCGACTTCGCGAACACGTCCGGCAGCGAGTCGATCTGCCGCTGCAGCGTTTGAAGCGCCGCGCGCGACACCAGCACCATCTCCTCGTCGTTCGGTTCCATGACCGACACGATGACGGATGCGTGCCGCGATCCCCTGCCGTCACACCTCGCCGAGCAGTCGCCCCATCTCGTCGTGCACCGCGCCGTTGGACGCGAGGATCGAACCGGCGGCGATGTCGAGCGGCCCGCCGCCGATGGCACCGGCGCGCCCGCCTGCTTCTTCGATCAGCAGCGCACCCGCCGCGACGTCCCACGGCTTGAGGTCCCACTCCCAGAACGCGTCGTACCGTCCCGCGGCGACGAAGGCGAGATCGAGCGCGGCGCTGCCGTCGCGCCGCACGCCCTGCGCGCGGTCGGACACGTGCGCGAAGTACAGCCCGTTGCGCGCGTACGCGGCGGGGTTGAAGCCGGTGCACACAAGCGCATTCGAAACCGCCGCGATCGGCGACACGCGCACCGGCGCGCCGTTGCACGTGGTGCCGCCGCCCCGCCGTGCGGCGTACAATTCGCCGAGCGCCGGCGCGAACACGACGCCCGCTTCGACGGCACCCGCGCGCTCGTACGCGATCGACACGCAGAACAGCGGGTAGCGGTGCGCGTAGTTCGTCGTGCCGTCGAGCGGATCGACGACGAACCGCTCGTCGCCGTGGCCGCCGTAGGTTCCGCCCTCCTCGCCCAGGATCGCCGCGCGCGGGAACGCGTCGCGGATGCGCGCGACGATGAGCGCCTCGCTCGCGCGGTCCGCGTCGGTCACGAGGTCGTGCCGGTGCTTCTCGGCGATCGCGCGCGGCTCGTCGAGCCGCTCGCGCAGGAGCGCGCCGGCGTCGCGTGCGAGCGCGGTGATGAACGCGAGCGGGTCCACCGTGATCCTCCTCGGAAAGGCGCGACGATGAGGACCAACCCTTCCGGGCGGCGCGACCGCGTCCTCGCGGCCATCGAGCTCCCTGCGCTCGGTGTCTGGCTGGGCGCGCTCGCGGGGTTCGCGTTCGTCTCCGCGCCGCTCGCGTTTCGCATCGTCGCGCCGCTCGACGAAGGCCGCTTCGCGGCGCTCACCGCGCGCACGATCGCGGACCTGACGATTTGGGGCTACGTGCTCGGCGGCATCGCGATCGTCGCCGGCCTGGCGCGTGCGGCCGCGGCGGGCGACCGGACGTGGGATTTCGCGCGCGCCGCGCTCGTCGCGCTCGCGCTGAGCCTGGCGACGTACGAGCAGCGCGCGATCGTGCCGCAGATGGAGGCGACCAGCGACGTGCACGGCGACGCCTATCACGCGCTGCACGGCCGCTCCACCGTCGTCTACGGCGGCGTCGTGCTGCTGGTGCTCGCGGCGCTGATCCTCGGTGCGGCGCGGCGCGACGAGTGATCGCTCAGTTGACGAGCAAGTTGTACTGGATCGCGGCGGTATAGACGCCGGCCGCCTGCGAGTTGGGCACGACGATCGTCAGATCGATGCAGTGCTGCTGCGACTGCCCGGCTGTGCCGGTCCAGGTCGTCTCGCCCGGCGCGCCCGCGTTGTTGAAGGGCCGAGAGCTCTTCGCGAGGTCGGGGACAGCCCACGAAAGATAGCTCGCCGCGGGCCAGTTCTCGATCGGATACGTCGGCGGCGGCGGGTTCGTGGTCTTGGTGCCGTAGCCCCAGTCGGTGAGCTGGTGCGCCGTCGTGTAGAACGTGAAGATCTCGTACGCGCAGGGGAACACCGTCGTGCCGTACGGCACGTCGAGCTCGCTGGTGTGCGGGATGATGCGGATGAACGCGCCGTTCGGATCGGGTTTGGCCACGAACTGCACCGGCACGGGCGACGGCTGCACGGGCGGAACCTGCGCGATCAGCGCGCCGCCGGGCGCGACGTCCCACGCCACGCCGCTCGACGCGATGCGCGCCGGTCCGCCGTAGGGGTCCGCGACCAGCCGCGCGATCTC
>Ga0066662_10000301_pt1 | contig 21520 bp, 18 predicted proteins | sample GraSoiAngelo_111_FD_133939 | JGI IMG/M metagenome (GOLD analysis project Ga0066662, IMG submission 133939) | Grasslands soil microbial communities from the Angelo Coastal Reserve, California, USA - 14_0903_12_40cm | ecosystem: Environmental > Terrestrial > Soil > Grasslands | place: USA...
CACGGAATGCTCAAAGCCGGAGAGAACTTCAGCAAACCAGTGCTGCTGCGGAGGCGGGTGCGTTAATCATCGGGATACCGCAAGCACAAACCAACTCGCATTCGTCATCCCGAGGGTTCTCCACGCAGTGGAGAATCGGAGGGATCTTGTGCTTATTCTGGTGGCGAGGGCCTTCCTTCAATAAAATCGATCAGTGTTAATCAGTTTCATCAGTGTCATCAGTGGTAAGGTTTTTGGTTGCGCTCCGCTATGTTGCCCCCCTGCCACGCTGTGTCCGCCGCAACACATTGAGTCCAACCCTATTCCGTTCTAACTGATTGAATTTCCAGCCAGTAGCTTCTGGTTCTCCTCTTGCATTCCTCCTGATGTTGCATCCGGAGGAACTATGGCATTCACAGCAGGAAACGTGTGCAGGCGCATGGTGGTGGCGCTTGCGGCAGTCGTCGCGATCTTCACCAGCTCACTCATTGCCCAACAGGCTGAGAACGGCCCACCCGATGTAGGCGAAGGATCGTTGCTCTACCGTTCACCTATCTCCGGGAAATTCGAATCTGTGCCGCTGCTGCATACGGACGCCCAAATCGACGTGCGCGGCCTCGCCGCCTCGGTCACTGTAACCCAGCAATATGCCAACTCCAGCGCCCAGCCCATCGAGGCCATCTATGTATTTCCTCTGCCCCATGGGGCTGCTGTTTATGACATGGAGATTCACATCGGTAACCGGGTGATCCACAGCGTGGTCCGCGAGCGCCAGGAAGCCAGGAAAGTGTATGAGGCAGCCAAGTCAGAAGGGAAACGCGCCGCCCTGCTGGAAGAGGAGCGCCCTAACATCTTTACTGCTTCAGTGGCCAACATCATGCCGGGTGACCGCATTGATGTGCATCTGCGCTACGTGCAGCCGCTGCGCTGGGAAGATGGCCATATGCGGTTAGTGTTTCCCATGGTCGTCGGTCCGCGTTACATCCCTGGAACACAGGCGAGAGGTTATTCCGGCAGCGGCTGGGCCATGGATACCGATGCTGTTCCTGATGCCTCGCGCATCACTCCTCCCATCCGGCACCCGGAGAGCCGCTCCGGACATGACATCTCCATTTTGGTTGATCTGGATTCAGGCCTTCAGTCTGCCCTCATTCAATGCATATCTCATATGATCAACGAGCACCGCCTGGCCAATGGCCAGCGGCGACTGGAACTCTCTACGGGGGCCACCATACCGAATAAAGATTTCGTCCTTGAAGTACAGCAGGCGCAGAGCCAACAGCCGGGCACCGCGTTGTTCCTCTCTCCAGCAAACGATTCCAGCGAAACCCATTTCCTGCTGGCGGCCTATCCGCCCACCGTGCAGCCGGCAGAGCGCACGCCCCGGGAGATGTTCTACATGATCGATGTATCCGGTTCCATGGCGGGCACTTCCATCGAGCAGGCGCGCGCGGCCCTGCTGCAGGCGCTCGATGGCCTGGGTTCCAATGACCGCTTTGCCATTCTGCAGTTCAACAGTACTTATCAGGAATTTTCGCCGGAGCCGTTGCCCGCCACTACAGAGAATCTGGAACTGGCGCGCCGCTATGTGCACAACCTCAGAGCCTATGGCGGAACGGAGATGCTGCCGGCATTGCGCCACCTGATGCAGAAACCCACAATCCCTGGTTATCTGCGCCATATCATCCTGCTCACCGATGGCGATCTTGGCAATGAAGAAGAGATCTTCGCAGCGATGCGGCAGGAACTTGGGAATGCCCGGCTGTACACCGTTGCTATCGGAAGCGCGCCCAATCTGTTCCTGGCCACCAAGATGGCGCAATACGGCCGGGGCACGTTCACCCACATTGCCGATAACCGGGAGGTGCAGGAGCAGATGTCGCGGCTGTTTACCGGCATTGAGGCTCCCGTGCTCACCGATGTGAAGCTTACATGGGAGGGAGTTGAGGTTGCGGATGTCTATCCCGAGCGCCTGCCTGACCTGTTCCTGCGGCAGCCACTGCTGATCTATGGCCGGATCACAAAAGGTCACTCCGGAAAACTGCATCTGACAGCGCGGGCAGGAAATACGCCTTACGAAACTACCATCGCCTTTGATACCTCCAAGGCGACCTTCCACCCCGGCATTACGACTCTGTGGGCCAGACAGCGCGTGGAAGAGATGATGGATCGCTGGCGTGAGACAGACGAGAATGGCCGTACTGAAATTCGCTCGAACATCATTGCTCATGCAATCCGCTATCACCTGGTGACTCAGTTCACCTCCCTGGTTGCCGTGGAAGAAATCGTCGTGAACCCAAGCGGCCAGTGCAACACCACGGCTGTGCCCACGGAATTGCCGGAAGGCTGGCAGATGGACAAAGTCGTCGGCGCCCCAGCCACCGGCACCGCAGATGCATTCTTTGAGGCTCTGGGATTCACGCTGCTGCTTGGAGGCATAGTCTTGCTGTATCTCCAGCGCCGCTATGCCACGGTAAAAGAAGGAGCACGGTCATGAATGCCCTGCGATCTTTTACCGCGCTCTTTCTTGTAACCGGGGTCTTACTTACGGGGCGTGCGGTTTACTTGCACGCCAAGGCTGAACTGGCCGGGTTCCTGATTCGCAGAGCGTGGGAGGAGAGTGTGCAGTCAGGCAATCTGCACGTTCCCTGGTCATGGGCAGACACTCACCCGATTGCGCGGCTGCGCATTCCCCGCCTTGGTTACGATGAGATTGTGCTCGAAGGAGCCACGCCGCGCACCCTGGCATTTGGTCCGGCGCGCCTGTTCAGCGGCGCAGATATGGGACAGCAAGGAAATCTCATTCTTGCCGGGCATCGCACAAGCTGGTTTCGCCCACTGGAGAAAATCAGGCAGGGGGACCAGATTGAGCTCGAGTGGATGAATGCCCATCACAGTGGAACTCACAAGCGGACATACACAGTCGATCTGATCCGCATCACCAATCCGCAGGACGTGAGTCTGCTCGCGCCCACCTCAGAAGACGCGCTTACGCTCATCACCTGCTATCCCTTCGGCCCCGGCCCAACTTCTCCGCAACGCTTCATCGTGCGCGCCACACCAGTGGAGACAGGTAATTTAGCCGCTGATGAACGCGTGATTAACGCTGAAAGATCAAAACCTCAACACTGATGACACAGATGAAACAGATCAGCACAGATGAAAGACAGGTAATTGACGAATGAAAGGAATCTCATCGTCCTATCACCTTCGCTCTACAAGGTGCTTTGAAACTTCCTCGATCAGTGTTTATCCGTGTTGATCTGTGGTCAGATTTTGGGTTTTTCAGAGTTAATCACGCGTTCATCAGCGGCAAAAATAACCCGCATCAGGGACTCAATCTCTTTGTAAAGAAAAGTCAAGCCGCTAGCCAGAACACCTGACACTGCATATACTCCACAGTCCGGACGAATCCTACCGAAAAACCAATCAACCAGTGAGGGCATAAAGTCCCTGATTTGAGGAGGCTCGCTGTGAAAAAGTATGTCATTTCCCTGTTGCTTGTATTGAGCACACTGTCGTGGTCAGAAGTGCGGCTGCTGCGGCATCCCAGCTATCACAATGGAAAGATCGCCTTCAGTTACCTTGGCGATATCTGGACCGCCAATGAAGACGGAAGCAACGTGCAGCGCATCACCGTGCATAAGGCGCGTGATGTTTATCCGCATTTTTCTCCCGACGGAAAATGGATTGCCTTCTCCTCAAACCGCTATGGCAATTATGACGTCTTCATCGTCCCTGCCGAAGGCGGCGCAGTAAAGCAGCTTACCTATCATGCCGCCAATGACACGGTCGTAGGCTGGAGCGCCGACAGCAGGACCGTGATCTTCCAGTCCTCGCGTGGCCTCATGTATCCCGGCATTCCCAACCTTTATGAGGTTTCCATTGAAGGCGGTCTGGAACATGCTGTTCCCACTGACTGGGGCTACTGGGGTGGATTTTCACCGGACGGCTCCAAGTTCGCCTTCAATCGTCATCCCATGGTCTGGTGGCGGCAGCATTATCGTGGCAGCTACGCCGCTGATCTGTGGGTGATGGACGTAAAACAGAAGACCTACACTCACCTGGCGGATGGCGACTACAAAGGGAATTATTTCTGGCCCATGTATGCCGCAGACGGCTTCATCTATTTTGTCTCTGATCGCCTGCCGGATGAGACGCATACCAAGCCCGGCAGCAGGGAAGTGTTGAAGAGCATCAATAATATCTGGAAGATTCCTGTGAACGGCGGACATGCTGTCCAGGTCACCCACCACACTTCCGGACGCCTGTTCTTCCCCTCGATTTCCAGCGACGGCAAGACCATTGTCTACGAAGAGGATTTCGGCCTGTGGAAGCTCGACACCAAAACCGGCAAGAGCACTCCCATCAAAATCAATATTGTTTCTGACGACAAAGAAAACGACATCGAAACCATCACTGTACGCAACGACACAGAATCTTACGATCTTTCTCCCAGCAGCAAGCGCGCCGCTATCTCCGTGCATGGCGAGATTTTCTCCATTGCCACTGACAGAGGTGACATTCAGCGCGTGACCCAGTCATTCTCGCGCGAGGCTGCTCCTTCGTGGTCCCCGGATGGAAAATGGATTGCCTTTATTTCAGATAAATCCGGCCGTGATGAAATCTGGATGGCCCGCGAAGACAGCACCGGGCTGAAGAAGCTCTCGGATTCCGACACCGAGAAACAGGCGATCCAATGGGCGCCGGATTCCAAGTCGTTGATCTATGCCGCTTCTGACCGCAAGCTCTATCGTTACGATCTGGAGAGCGGCAAAACCTCAGTCATTGCCAGCGGTGAGGCGGGCATTCAGGGCGCGCACTTCTCGCCTGATGGAAAGTGGGTTGCGTATTCGAAGCTGGATCGTGATCTGCGTCCGCACGTTTACGTTATACCGTCCACCGGTGGCAGCGAACATCACGTAGGCAACGATGATGTTCTCTTCAGCGAGATCTCGCCGCAGTGGACACCCGATGGCAAGCGGCTGCTCTTCCTGGCGGGCCTGGCACAGACAGGCAATGCCAATCTGCGGCAGAGCTTTGTGCAGCTCTATAGCGTAACGCTGGCAAAAGAAGAGAAGAACCCCGGGGACCATGGTGTGGACGACGAAGAGCAGGCCCAGGCCGCGGAAAGGCTTGACCGCCAGCGCAATGCGCAGGCCCGTGGCGAGGCGCCCAAACCCGACGTGAAAATCGATTTTGACGGCATCACCCGCCGCTCGCATCAGGTGACGCACCTCAGTGACAACATCACCGCAGTCGCAATTTCGCCCGACAGCAGATTGTATGCGTTCGTGGCGGTTGCCGATCGTGATGGCCGTCCGGTGAGCACGCTCTACACCATTCCTGAAGATGGCTTGCAGGTTACAACCATTACCACCAGCGGCCGGGGGCAGGACAATGAAGAGGGCGGTGGCGGGCCTCAGGGAGGACGCAACATCAATACGCTGAAGTTCTCCAAAGATGGACGCAGTATTTACTTCATGGAAGGCGAAGGACTCTATGCGGTTGATCTTGGCCCGGCCGCCGGCGCTGCCGGTGCTGCTGCGCGCGCTGCCGCACCCACTGCTGCTGGACGCAACTTTGAACGCCGCCGGGTGAATTTCACCGCCAGGGTTGAAGTAGATCATCGCGTGGAATGGAAGCAGGTCTTCAATGAAAGCTGGCGCGTCATGAAGAACCGCTTCTATGACGCCGAGATGCATGGCGTCGACTGGGCCAGGGTGAAGAATTATTACGAACCGTTGCTGGAATATGTTGCCGATCAGGAAGAGATGCACAACCTCGTAAGCCAGATGATCGGCGAACTCAATGCGTCTCACACCGGCATCAGCGCCGCTCCTGGTCCGGAAGAGCGTGACCGCATCGTGCAGACTCGCTATCCCGGGTTCGAATTCGAAAACGATGGCTCGCCCTATTACAAGGTGGCCTATATATATAAAGATGGTCCGGCCGATAAAGACTACGTCCGCATCAACCCCGGCGATTACATTGTTGCCATCGATGGGCACGAGGTAAAAGCCGGCGACAATTACTGGAAATATCTTACGGCCGTTCGTGGCGAGAAGATCGAACTGACCATCAACTCCAAGCCCACCACGGAAGGCGCGTGGCTGACCAAGGTAGAACCCATTGGCAACGCCGCTTACACCACCCTGCAATATCAGCGCTGGGTGCGCCAGCGGCGTGACATTGTAGATAAGGCCTCCAATGGGGAGGTCGGCTACCTGCACATCCGTGCTATGGATGCTCCTTCACTGCGCCAGTTCGAGCGCGACCTGGTGGAAAATCATTACAAGAAGGCGCTCATCATCGACCAGCGCTTTAATCCCGGTGGCGGCATTGACCAGGAACTGCTGGAGATCCTGAGCCAGCGCCAGTACCAGGTCACCAAAGGACGTGATTCGGTGCAGATTACGCGTCCGCAGCACGCCTTCTTCGGTCCCATGGTGGTCATGGAAAACGAGCGCTCTACCAGCGATGCCGAGGTATTCCCAGACGGCTTCCGCACTCTGGGACTGGGCAAAGTGGTGGGCAAGACGACCTACGGAGCCGTCATCGGCACCGGTGCGTTTCGCCTGCTCGATGGCTCAAGCATCCGCACACCGGCGACAGGATTGTGGAACGTGAAGGGCTACAACCTGGAAAACTACGGCGTGCCTCCTGATGTTGACGTGGACAACACGCCTGCCGATTTCCTGGCCGGACGCGATGCCCAACTCGAAAAGGCAGTCGAGGTCCTGCAGGAAGAAATCAAGAAGCGCCCCGAAACCAAAAGCGTGACCGCAGCGAACTGACTTCAGCAACTTAAATAGGGTGGCGCAACAGTGCCACCCTATTTCTTTTCAAAAATCTTACTGCTGATGAACGCTGATTGAACTGATGAATGCTGATTTTTCTGTCCTTGTTATATGAAAATTTGCCGGGTACAGTAAATGCGTGACTCAAGAAGCAGACGAGCTATTGGAAAAAGTACTTGCATTGCCTGCAGAGGATCGTGCGGCGCTCGCCGGATTGTTGCTCGATAGCTTGGATGACACAGTAGATTCTTCAGTTGAAGAGGCGTGGAACGAGGAAATAACACGTCGCCTGGCGGAAATTGATTCCGGCAAGGTAAAGCCTATACCTTGGGAAGAGGTTCGCCGTCGGACTTTAGCCAAATTCAACCGTGGCCGGTAAGCTTCTTGAGTTTCGCCCAGAAGCAATTGCGGAATACGAATTGGCTCGTGATTGGTATTTCAACCAAAGTGAGAGAGTGGCTTCCAAATTATGGGAAGAAGTTACTAATGCTGTCAATAAGATCGTTGCTGCGCCACAACGTTATCCTACCCACATTCGAGGTACACGCCGCTTGCTCGTGCAGAAATTTCCTTTCGCAGTCATATACAGAGAATCGCCGGTTTCCATCCTTGTAGTTGCCGTCGCGCATTTAAGTCGGCGGCCCGCTTACTCGATTTCCAGGATATGATGGCCTGTGAATCTATACAGATCACCCCATCTCCCGGTCACAAGGTCATCAGCGTCCATCAGTTTCAATCAGCGTCATCAGCGGTAAGGTTTTGGCTCTTATTTTAGATTCCTCTGCGTTCTCTGCGTCCTCTGCGGTAAAAGGCTTTGGTGGTGGCTCGCCATGCTGTGGTTAAATCCAAATTTTAATGAAGCCATGCTGTAATAATGCGCACTCCCGCTCGTCTTGTGAATAGAGCTTTGTATTATGCGCAAGCTGCGGAAATTCCTGCTCATCTTCTGTTGCCTCTATCTAGTTCTGGCCGCGATAGCCGGAGTGGTGATTGCCGAAGCCAGCCTCAAGCTGCAGCATCTCCCCTTGCATTATCGGCAGCAGTTTGCCAGATATGTTCGTCAGCATTACCAGGCGAACCTGCAGGAGGTCAGCGTTACGGCATCGGATTCCGTGGTGCTCAAGGGCTGGTACGTGCGTCCGGTTGATTTCAACGGCAACACTGTGGTGCTCTCGCATGGCATCACTGACAATCGCGAAGGAGTTGCCGGATATGCGCGGCTGTTTCTCAATCACGGCTATGCTGTCTTGCTGCCTGACACGCGTGCACACGGCGAGAGCGGAGGAGAACTGGCCACCTATGGCGTAAAAGAAGCCGATGATCTGCACCAATGGGTCTCATGGCTTTATGAGCATGATGCGCCGCAATGTGTGTATGGCTTTGGTGAATCGTATGGGGCAGCACTGATTCTGCAATCGTTGGCCAGGGAGCCAAGATACTGCGCTGTGGCCGTAGAAGACGCATTTTCTACCGCGCGCGAGATGAGCTACGAGCGCGTCTCCGGACCTCTGCATGCCGGCAGTTGGTTCGGTAAAACTTTAGGACAGCCGATCATCGGGGCCGCAGTCGCCTACTCATGGCTTCGCTATGGCGTCGATCTCCTGAAGCCGAGTCCGCTCGATGCCGTGATGCACTCCTCTGTTCCCGTCCTGCTGATTCATGGAACAGAAGATCGGGTGATCAACTTTCATCACTCCGAAATCCTCGCCCACGCCGCGCCCGATCATGTGCAACTCTGGCTCGTTCCCAACGCATGGCACACCGGAGCCTGGAGCGCCGCACACAATGAATTTGAAGCAAAAGTTTTGGGATGGTTCAGCATCCACCAGAGAAATGGATTGTATTCGACCACAAAGAATTGGGTAAATGAGTAAATAGAAATGGGTAATTGGGTAAGTTGGTAAATGAGTAAATTGCTTAGCTCCTGCTCATTTACCCATTTACCAAATTACTCATTTACTCATTTCTTATTTCCCTGACACAGTCTGTCCTCCACACTCTTCACAATCTTCTTATGCACCTTGGCAATCGGCTGTTTGGCATTCACCTTGACCACTCGCTGTGGCTCACGTTCCGCGATTGCCAGGAAGGCATCGAACACACGCCTGTGAAATGCCCGGTTCTCTTTTTCAAAACGATTCTCGTCTGTCTCAGACCGCTTTGACTGCTGCGTATTGCGGCGGCGGGCGCGGGCAATGTTGGCCGCGAGATCTGAAACCATCAGGACGGTAAGGTCCGGCTGCAGTCCATGGCATAGCAGTTCATGAAGCTGAAGCACGGTCTTGCTGCCCAGTTCACGTCCGCCGCCTTGGTAGGCCTCGCTGGAATCGGTGAAACGGTCGCAGAGCACCCATTGTCCTTTGGCCAAGGCAGGCAAAATCTGTTCATCAATATGCTGGGCGCGGTCGGCAAACATCAGGGCCAGCTCTGCCAAGGGAGAGAGCCCGGCAGTGCGGGAATGGAGCAGCACGGCGCGCAGTTTGTCTCCCAGCGTGGTGCCTCCGGGCTCCCGCGTCGTGATTACATCAATGCCGCGCCGGCGCAGGTGCTCTGCCAGCTTGCCAAGCTGGGTGCTCTTGCCTACCCCATCGAGACCTTCAAAAGTAATGAATTTGCCGCGCTGCCTGGGTCGCACTCTATAGCCTCTGGAACTTTAACCGCTGAAATCCTGAGACAAATTTTTGCTGCTCTTATATCCTAAGCTTCACTCTTAACGGCACTCCGAGCACCTTGAGGGGCAAAACACTTCGAACTTCAATACACATCAATTACTTTTGTTTCCTCTGCGTCCTCTGCGGTTAAAGGTTTTTGGTTGAAGTCGAGAGACCTTGTGTTTAATACCTTATCTTATCCGGTTTCGCATTCCATTCCGCCAGCACGCGGGTCGCTTCTTCGTGCATCATCTGAACCATTGGGATGCTGCGCCGGGATGGCGGCAAGGGCAATTCCCGGTAAATGAGATCGTCGTCAAATCCGGCCTGCGCCGCATCGGTGCGCTCACCGGCATAATACACAACCCTTGGCCGTGCCCAGTAGATTGCCCCCAGGCACATAGGGCATGGTTCGCAACTCGTATAAATGTCGCAATCGGTGAGTTGAAAGGTATTCAAGGCAGTGCAGGCGCGGCGAATCGCCACTACCTCTGCATGGGCTGTCGGGTCGTTCCATAGAGTAACGGAATTCGTGCCTTCGCTGATGATCTTTTCGCCTTTGATTACCAGTGCGCCAAACGGGCCGCCATGCAGTGTGTTCATGCTTTCCCGTGAAAGCTCAATCACGCGCCGCATAAAGACGGCATTCCCGCCTGCGGGTGGTTTTACTATGTCATTCATGGCTCAAAAGATTTAATCATATTCGGCAGGCATAAATGCCGGTTTCGCGGGAAAATATCAGCAATGGAGGCGATGATGAGATTAGGTGACTATATTGACGACCACTGTTCGCGCTGCAAGCGCACGACCGATCACTCCATTGTGGCTATGGCGGGTGAGGAGGTGCTGAAGACCCGTTGCCGCACCTGCGGCAATGAACACAAATACCGCCAGAACAAGGGCCGCAGCAAGGAGATGACAGCCAAAGAAGCCTTCGACAAGGTGCTGGCCAGCGTAACCAACGCCCAGGGCGGTGAGCCCACAAGCAAGCGAAAAAAGAAGGAGTGATTTTGCTACCTTTGCGTCCTTAGCGTCCTTTGCGGTTAAAGGCGGCTCAGCCCCCGCGATACTGTCCCGGCTTGCCGTGCAATGTTGCGTGCTTTTTACGCTGCCGGCTTCTTCTTATCTCCCATCCGCCGCAGCTCATTCAGAATGCGATTGCGCTCCTTGCTGTGATCTTCGGGCTGCTTTTGCCCCTGATTGTTCTGAAGCGGTGCCGTCCTGCCCTGGTCTGGCTTCCCGCCGTTTTGGGACTGTCGCTTTTTATCGGTTATCTGCAGGGCATCGGTTCCGGGATCCTGTCCTTCGGTTTTTCCGGTTTCAGGGTTGGTGATGTAGAGCAAGTCGGAAAGATCCGAGGCATGCTCTTCTTCATCTTTCAGTACCTGTTCGATCAGCAGGCGCGTGGTGGGATCATCATTGGCGAAATAGCGGATCATCTCTTGGTACAGCTCGATCACCATGCGCTCGGCGATCAGATCTTCGCGAATCATGTCTGCCAGCGTCTCGCCTTCGACGTAGTGCGAAGTTGACCGTTCCAGCAGGCCCTTGGGATTGAAATCCGGCTTGCCGCCAAGCTGCTGGATACGCTCGGCAATCTGGTCGGCGTGTTCGCGCTCTTCGTCGGCATGTTCTTTGAATTCATCTCTGGCTGCGGTCCCGTGGACACCGGTGGCCATAAAATAATGGTGCATGTAGCGCAGCACGCACACAATCTCAGTGGCCAGCGCTTCGTTCAAAATAGCGATCGTTTTGTTTACATCTCCCTTGTAGCTCTGCGTGACCGGGCCTTCTTCCATTTTCTGTTCGGCGCGGCGGCGCATCTCCTGCACGTCTTTGATGAACTGTGGCATAGAACTCCCCTCGGGAATATGAGATCAGGCAACCTCTGTAAGATTGTGGCGTTCGCGTGGAAGATGCCCGCAATAAAAAGGCCGCATCCTCGAAGAGATGCGGCGAAGAGATGCGGCCGCCCAGCGTTGAATCACCGGTGCTATGGCGTAATGCGGCGCGCAATTATATTGAAGTTGCTGCCGGTCCAGAACAACAGTCCTCTGACACGCAGGGTCTTCGTATTGCTGATCGTTCCGAATCTGTTGTCCGTCCCTGGCTGCTGGAAGACGTGTACTACAGTCGGAGATAAAGTTCCTACCAGCAGGGAAGTGGTAGGTAAGGTGAGGTCGAATGTGGCCGCTCCGCCGGTTCCGGCAGTGAAGTTGCTGACCACTCCAGTAATGGCTTGTTGCTCCAGCTTTATCTTGTCGGCGGGTATGGTTCCGTTGATCAGCGGCACGCTGCCGGGACTTTCTATCGAGATGCGCTGTCCGGTGCGAAGAGTGGTGGCATCGAACGGGAATGTCGTGCTTGGAACTGCCAGGCCGGTAAAATCCATCTTGCCCTGGTTGACTCCATAATTGCCGGCGGTCATCCCGCTGACGCTCACATTGAATGGTGCGCCAATCTTACTGCTGTCCATGCCGCTGCCCGTGCCATCCTGAGAAGCGATCGTGAGGAATGTAGCCGGGGCTCCGATCACGGAAGTGATCAGGCCGTCCATCTCTGATCCAGTCTGGCTTTCCACACCCTCAACTCTCCTGGCCAGCAACGTCCCGTCTGTCCTGGTTGTGCCATCGATTCTCACGATCTGGTTTGCCGTACTGGCTACATTGGTCAGCCCGCCAAAGAACAGGGTGGTACTGTCAGTGGCAAATACAAGCTGGCTCCCGCCTTGCGCCCCGTTCAAAGTGAAGTTGGCGCCTGACACGCTGGCAACTTGTCCCACCACACTTTCGATTTCGCCAGTCCGATCCTGCTGCAGACTCTCGGTGACAATGGGACTGGTGCTGATCGTGAATGACGAACTGGAAAAGTTGAAGCCAAGAACATTGCCAGATGCGTCAACGGTCAGCGTATTCGCTGCGTTTATATCGATATTCAGAATCGCCGGGCTGGTGCCGATGGTCAGCGCAGGGCTGAAATTCACCGTTATACTTTGTGAAGCACCGCCCGGAATCGTGACCAGACTGCCCGATCCATTCAGGAAAGTGACTATGGGATTATTGATATTCACAATCGCACTGGCGTAAGTGCCTTGTGGGGCATTCACGATAACCACAGGTTCCAGTTTGCCTGCCATGTGACTCAGGTCAAGCCGGTTGGTGGGGATTTGTACCTGTTGCGAAGGGCCCGCCCCTACCGGTGTCAGAATGATATTGCCGATCGTGACTTGGAATGCCACAACTCTATCTGTGGAAGCGTCACCCACGCGGATTTGGGTGGATGACGTGTTGGGTGGTGGCGGCGGGGGCGTCGATGAACCACCACCACCGCCGCAACCGCCCGCCATCATTGTGATGAGGATGGTGCTCAATAGAGCCAACGCGCATGAAACAATGCGATGAGGACGGCAATTCCGCATGATTCCTCCCGGAAGAGATCGAGACCCAGCAGAGTTATTAATACCCAAACTACCAACGGCTTACACCTCAGGATGTGACCTGCATCCATCCAAGTGTGTAAATGATTTTATAGCTCCCCTGGTCATCAAGCGCGGGCTTCTTTGATTAAGAACCAACCATGTAAAGAGCGAACCTGCTGGATTTGACCCTCAGGCAACCCATGTTTCATAATAGAGGTTCGAACGAACGTTCGGTTAGCTCTCTATGTCCCTCGCCGCCATCGAAACCCAGTCTCAGGAACCCGTTAAAAATGGGCGTAAATCTGCGTCCGAAGTGCCGGATACCCGTTTCGACCGTCGCCTGGCTGACGTTCTTACCCATGCCAGCCGTATCTTCTGGGAAAAAGGTTATGAAGGCGCTTCCATGCGCGACCTGTCTCGTGCCACCGGGATGTCCCTGGCCGGGCTCTATCATTATTTCGAGTCCAAGGAAGAACTTCTGTACCTGATCCAGAAGCATACTTTCACCACCATCATTGAAAGGCTGCGCCAGCGCCTCGAAGATGCAACCGATCCTGAAGAACGTATCCGCATCTTTATTCACAATCATCTTGAGTACTTCCTGGCCAACAAAGAGGCCATGAAAGTTCTTACTCATGAAGATGAGACGCTCAAGAACGGACGCGGCGCAGAAATCGCTGCCATCAAGCGCGACTATTACCGCATCTGCCTGGGCCTGCTCGAAGAGTTGGGCCGCGCCCAGGGACTACAATTTTCCGGAAGGCTGGCGGTGCTCAGCCTCTTCGGCATGGTGAACTGGATTTACACCTGGCACAATCCGCGCATCGATGCGGATGCCAATTCTCTCGCCCGGCAGATGGGCGACCTGTTTCTGCACGGCGTAATACACGCTGCAAAACCAAAACGCAAAAATTCCAAACGAAAGCTTTAAAGGAGCCTGAACAATGGCCACAACCACAGCCACTGAAACCAAGACCCTGGTGAATTATCGCGTTGAAGACGGCATAGCGATCATCGAGCTCAATGATCCCCCGGCGAACACCTATACCTACGAGATGAACCGGCAACTGGATGAAGCTATCCTGAGTGCCCGCATGGACAACGATGTTTACGTGCTCATGCTGACCGGCGCAGGAGACAAGTTCTTCTCCGCGGGCGCCAACATCAAGATGCTCTCTTCAGTGGATCCCACGTTCAAATATTACTTCTGTCTCCACGCCAATGAGATGCTGCTGCGCCTGGAGCATACTCCCAAGCTGGTCATCGCCGCGATTAACGGCCACTGTGTAGGTGGCGGCCTGGAAATCGCTATGGCCTGTGACATCCGCATTGCCCGCCGTGATGCCGGCAAAATCGGATTGCCCGAAATCAACCTGGGCGTGCTGCCCGGAACCGGCGGAACCCAGCGCCTGAGCCGCATGGTGGGCAAGAGCAAAGCCATTGAGTTGATGGTCACTGGCAACACCTTCACCTTTGAAGAGGCGAAAGAGCTGGGCATCATCAATGACATTTACGAGCGCGAAAACTTCAAGGAGAACGTGCTGGAGTACGCTCGCCAGTTCACGCCGCCGAACAAGGCCGCCAGGGCCGTAGGCAATATCAAGCGGTCAGTGCAGACCGGCTGGGAGATTCCGATGGAATCCGCCCTGGCCGTGGAGCGCGAACTGCAACAGCGCCTGTTCTCCAGCGAAGACGCCAAGGAAGGACTGGCCGCCTACGTAGAAAAGCGTCCGGCAACCTTCAAAGCGAAGTAACTTCATCCTTTTGTCATCCTGAGGCCGCGCCTTTTGCGGGCCGAAGGACCTATGTATTTCGCATGGACCGGAGCGGTGCTGAGTTAACGATACTCCCTGCTCCGCCACACACGAGCTAAGAGCCAATAGCTAAAAGCCAGGAGCTTGTTTATGCTTACCGCCACCAAGGCAAAAATTTCGTCCGGCAAACTGCTCATCAATGGGCAATGGATTGAAGGCTCAGGCAAAGCATTCGATACGGTGAATCCCGCCACCGGCGAGGTGCTCACCCAGGTTGCTGAAGCCAGCGCGCAAGATGTAGATAACGCCGTAGCCGCGGCCCGCAAGGCTTTCGAAGACATGGCAGGCCCATGGCGCAAGATGTCTGCCAGCGAACGCGGCAAGGTGCTGTGGCGCATTGGCGATCTGATTGAAAAGCACATCGATGAACTGGCAGAACTCGAAACGCTGGATAACGGCAAACCCATCTTTGAATCGCGCTATGTGGACATGCCCATGGTGGCGGACGTCTTCCGCTACTACGCTGGATGGGCCACCAAGATTCACGGCGAAACCGTAAACACATTTAATAATGCGTTCACTTACACGTTGCGTGAGCCGGTAGGCGTAGTGGGCGCCATTGTCGCCTGGAATTTCCCGCTGCTGCTGGCCAGTTGGAAGCTTGGCCCGGCACTGGCTTGTGGAAACACTGTTGTTCTGAAGCCTGCCGAGCAGACTTCGCTTTCCGCTCTCCGTTTTGGAGAACTGGCACTTGAAGCCGGATTGCCTGCGGGCGTGCTCAACATTGTGACCGGGGGCCCGGAAACCGGATCAGCGCTTGTGCGTCATCCGGGCGTGGACAAAGTCGCATTCACCGGATCAACTTCGGTGGGCAAAGAGATCATGCGCAGCTCCGCCGAAACTTTGAAGCGGGTCACGCTGGAACTGGGCGGCAAATCGCCCAACATCGTCTTTGCTGATTCCACCATGGATTCAGCCGTAAAGGGAGCGCTCAACGGCATCTTCTATGGGAAAGGTGAAGTCTGCTGCGCCGGATCGCGGCTGTTCGTCGAAAAGAAAGTCGAAGACGAATTCCTCACCAAGTTGGTGGATTACAGCAAGAAGATCAAACTGGGTGATCCACTGGATCCCAAAACCCGTCTGGGCGCGATTGTCAGCGAAAAACAGATGAATACAGTACTCGGCTATATCGAGTCGGGCAAGACTGAAGGCGCAAAGCTGCTGGCCGGTGGCAAGCGGGCCTCAGTGAATGGCGATCACGGCTACTTCCTGGAGCCGACCATCTTCGGCGGCGTGAAAAATGACATGAAGATCGCCCAGGAAGAAATCTTTGGTCCGGTGCTGGCCACACTCAGCTTTGACGATGTTGAAGAAGTGGCTGAACTGGCCAACAAGAACGTGTACGGCCTGGCCGCAGCCATCTGGACCAACGACATCAAGAAGGCGCACCAGCTTTCGCGCCGTCTGCGGGCCGGTACTGTCTGGATCAATACCTACGGCCTGATGGACGCGGCGCTGCCCTTCGGCGGTTACAAGCAGAGCGGCTTCGGCCGCGAACTCGGTATGCATGCCATCGAGCATTACACCGAGTTGAAAACAGTTTGGATGAACCTGTAAAGCAGCTACTAGCTAGGAGCTATTTCATGCCTGGAAAAGTAATGAAGATCGGCACTTTTAGTGATTGGGTTGGACTGTTTAAGGAATGGCGCGAGGAAATCGGTGTCAACCATGATGACATCAAAAACTTCCAATTTGACACCCTGTACGGCTCAATCGAGACGGAAGAAATCTCCTTCGGCTATTACAAGGGCCGCCCCAAGTGGGAAAACCTGCGCCAGATGCCCACGCAGAACATGAAGGACGCGCTCATGAACCTGATCGTCTACCAGGGCGATACCGAGTTCGCCAGCGTGGAGCAGCAGCGCTATCTGTTCCAGACTGCCCCCACAGATTGGGACCGCTCCGCCCTTACGCGCGTCATGATTGAAGAAATGCGCCATGGCTGGCAGATGTGCGCCCTGCTCATCGAACATTTCGGCACCACCGGCAAAGTGGAAGCCCAGAAGATGCTGGAGCGCAAAGCCTATGAGAACAAGCGCCTGCTCGGCTCCTTCAATGAAGAGTGCGACAATTGGCTCGACTTCTTTGCCTACACTGACTTTGTCGACCGTGACGGCAAATTTCAGCTTCAGATGCTGAAGTACTCGGCCTTCGCTCCTCTGGGACGCTCCATGAGCTACATGCTGCGCGAGGAAGCCTTCCACATGGGTACCGGCAACACCGGCCTGGCGCGCATCACCGAAGCCGGCGTAGTGCCTGACTGGCTCATGCAGAAGTACCTCAATAAGTGGATATCCAGCGCCTATGATCTGTTTGGCACCGACCACTCTTCATCGGCGCACTGGGCGTACGTGTGGGGACTCAAGGGCCGCTACGACGAGCTGAAGAATGCCACCAATCCCGACCTCGATAATCTCAACGACTACAATCGCCACCTGTATCGCGATGAGTGCGTGCAACTGGTGAAGCGCATCAGCGCCGGACAGAAGCCGGGAAGTGAAGAGCTGTATTGTCCGGATATCAAGTTCAATCGCAACATCGGCCAGTGGAAAGGGCAGTTCTTCCATCCCAAAACAGGCCAGCCGCTGGAAGAGAAGGAATACAGGCAGCAGCTTGATGCCTGGCTGCCCACTGCGGCAGACAAGAAGCTGCTGATGGAGATCATCCAGAACGAAAAGAGCTGGATCGCTCCCCGGCCCGGTGCAAAAGACCCGCTGCTCACCATCGGCGAAGTGCGCAAGAACGCAATTAATGCGAGCGTGCAGTAGCTCGTGTCTAAATTCCGAGCGTAGCGAGGAATCCCTTTCGCAAGATTTATCTTGAGGGATACGGAAACGATAACCACAAAGGACACAAAGGTTCACGAAGGATTTATTGATCCTTCGTGCTCCTTTGTGTCCTTTGTGGTTTACTAACTGAGCTACAGAATGATTCTCGTGGGGATAGGGATTCCTCGCTTCGCTCGGAATTGATCAAACAGAGATGACATACACCCTCAACGAACTGATGGTTGCCGCCGCCGCCCGCGAGATCAAAGACGGCGAGGTGGTCTTCGTGGGCATGCGCCTGCCGCTGATTGCTTTTGTGGTGGCCAAGAAGACCCATGCTCCTCATGCCATCGGATTGTTTGAGAACGGCGTAATCCGCTCCACGCCCTCGCCTGAATTGATCTACACCATGGCCGATCCACCCAACATTCTGGGCGCAACACAATGCCTGGACATGACCGGCGTGATGAGCCTGCTGCAATCAGGCCGCGTGCATCTTGGCTTTCTTGGGGCCGCCGAGGTGGATCGCTTCGGCAATCTGAACTCAACCCAGGTGAATGGCAAGAATGGCATTGTTCGCCTGCCCGGATCGGGTGGCGCCTGCGATATCGCTTCTATGGCGCACCGTTTTGTCTCTTTGCTGGATCACGGCAAGCATCGTCTGCCTGAACGCGTAAGCTACATCACTAGTCCCGGCAATGGAGAAGGCGGAGGATGGCGTAAGCGCGTCGGTCTGCCGCGCGGAGGCCCCGCAGCCGTGATCACCACCAAATGCGTGCTGCGCTTCGGCGAAGATGGCGAGGCCTTTCTTTCGACCTATCATCCGGGCGTTACCATCGAAGACATACTGGCCAATACCGGGTGGAAGCTGAAGGTAGCCGACAACGCCAAGCCCACGCCCGAGCCCACCGCGGACGAACTCAAAGCGATCCGCGAATACGACACCAAAGGCTTCTGGACCAGTTAGAAGTATTCATGGAGCGCAGACGCCGGGGCCCCCGACACGGGCCGATGTTGCACGTGGCGGGGTGGAGGTGCCCCCGGCTGCGCGGATGGAATTCCAGGAACACAAGACAATTTGCACACCGATACAAATCAGCTAAACAGGCTAAATCACATCCGATGCATTACACTATCCCCGAGCCACTCTGTTTAGGGCTGAATACTGACTGCGAGTGCTACCTATGAAACGTGTCACTGGAATCGGCGGTATCTTTTTCAAAGCGAAAGACCCTGAGAAGATGTATGAGTGGTACGAGCGGCATCTGGGGATCAAGCGCGAACATGGCGCGGTGCAATTCCATTGGCGCAAACCGGATGATCCTGCCGTTGAAGGCACAACTGTCTGGTCTATCTTCAAACAGGATACAAAGTACCTGAATCCCAGCACTTCTCCCTTCATGATCAATTATCGTGTCGATGATCTGGATGCCGTCCTGGAGGCATTGCGGGCCGAAGGTGTGACAACCGATCCCAACCCCGAGGATTCCGAGTACGGGCGCTTCGCCTGGATCATGGATCCGGAAGGTAACAAAATCGAATTATGGGAGCCGCCGGAGAAGAAAGATTGATAATTGAGCAATTTGTAATTGGCAACTGAAGAACCTCAGGTCTTCAAATTACCAATTACAAATTACCAATTAAAAATCCCGCAGGAATGAGTGTTATGGCAAGCACTGTAGCTTCAGCAAAACGGCTGATACTGGAATTCAACGCGTCCATCTCCCGCATCACCTTCCACCATCCACCGCTCAATGTAATTGACTTCCAGACGATGGACGAACTGCTGGAGGCCATTCAAACTGTCGAACAGCGCAATGAGATTTCCACAGTGATCCTGAGCGGCGGCGAACGCGGCTTCTCCGCTGGAGTGGACGTTGCCATCCACACCCCTGACAAAATCGAGATGATGTTCCAGAAATTTCATGGCGTGATCGGCGCGCTGGCCAAATGCCGCAAAATCACCATTGCCGAGGTGCACGGCGTATGTCTCGGTGGCGGCGCGGAACTGGCCATGATCTGTGACATGGTTTACACCACGGATAAGGCCAAATGGGGTTTCCCGGAGATCAATCTGGGATGCTATCCGCCCGTAGCCTGCGCCGCCTTGTCTGCGCTGGTAGGTCAGAAACGCGCCGCCGAACTGATCTTTACCGGACGCGCCATCTCCGGCGAAGAGGCTGCCGCATGGGGTCTGGCCAATGAAGCTCATCCGGAAGGCGAGCTTCAGGAGGTATTGCAAGGCACGCTCGACTACCTCTCCAAGCTTAGCCCCTCAGCTCTGAGCGTAGCTAAGAAAGCATTTTACGGCTGGGACTCAATTCATCTCGACAAAGGCATGGCCCGTGCAGAGAAAATCTATCTTGAAGAATTGATGCAGACCGAAGATGTAAAAGAAGGCATCAACGCCTTCATGCAGAAGCGCAAGCCGGAGTGGAAGGGAAGATAATACGAGCAACAAGCCTTGCCGCAGAGTCTACCATGTAGCTTAAGAATTTAAGACATTCCCCTTGGATTTGTGACATATAATCGGGGCACCATGAGCACTTCATCCAAGGCGCCGCAAAATAACAGGTCAGGTGCCAAGAAGGCGACTGCGCCTGCGGTGTATCGCCCACAGCAGAATGCTTCTCGAATCCAGCTAAAACCGGCTATTAGCTCTGCGGTGGAAACTCGTCCTGCGCCGCCAGTCTTTCGTCCACAGGAAACTCGAGGAGTGCAGCCAAAGACCAATTTCACGCAGGAGACGCGTCCCGCACCTCCCGTTTATCGTCCACAGCTTACATTCATGCAGGTTAAGCGCGGGAATAATCCAGGCGTCGAAAGCCGCCCCGCGCCGCCGGTATATAAGCCAGGAGCCACTGCGTCCCAGTTGAAATCTCATCCTGTCCAATTGAATCATCCGAATGCGGCCCAAAACCGCCCGGTGCAAACGGCTCATCCATCAGCACCACGTATCGAGGCAAGTCTTCCCCGGCGGGATGGATTGACTATTCAGCGGATAAAAGCTTATCGGGTAGGCACAGCCAAATCTAAGTATAAGGTCGGGACTACAGGCGGCAAGATCACCAGTATGTCGGGCGGCAGGAGTGGCATTGACATCAGCTTTGGAGATCGTGCCCACGCCGATTATTACTTCGAAACGAAAAAGAACGATTCTGAGGCAGTGCTGGATGAATGGGAATTCCCCGACGATGTTTACGATGCGATCGTCGAACGAATGAATTTTCCCATGAAAAAAGCCTGCCCTAATGGCATCAAGTCGGGTATATGGGATCAAATAAAGAACCTGCCCGCTCCGGTCAACAGCAGTGACAAGTTCGTGCGGGAAAACAGTCAGGTTGCTCCCCATTTCCCCAATGAGTGGATTGACCTGCTGGCAAAATATTCCAAGAACAAGTCTGTCACAAGAACAACCGTAGCCGAAGCTTTTCCGGTAGAAGAGGTGGTGGAGGAAGTGCCGGATAGCCAGCTTAATGGTAGAGCTGTTCTCTACAGCGAGGATGGCAGTGTAGAAGAAGATTCCCAGGGCATGACAAAAGAAGATTTCGACACGAAGGATTGGGCGAAGGCAGGTTATCAATTTGTCGAAACCTGATGTCTTGCGATCTCTCCAGAGCATATTTCCTGGCTCAGGAAATTTACTTGAAGAATGGATGCAGAATCGGTTGCGCCTGAGTCATTGCTGCTGGAGTGGAAAGACGGAACATACCTGACGGTTTGATTTCGATGCAAACGGCAAATCAACCACCTCCAGCTTTTACAAAGATCGAATAATCGGGGCAGAACCATCGCGCGGCTTTAAAGAGGGGTGCATTTGGATCAGATTGGAACTAACTTTCTCAAAGACCGCCTCCGCCAGCAGGCGCAGGCTGAAGGCGTTTCTCTGACGTCTGACGAAGAGATGTTCATCGACCTGGCCACCAGCGGACGCATGCAGGAGGCCAACCAGGTGATACAAAACATCAAGCAGAAAGAAAGCATTCAGCAGTTCGGCCAGAAGCTGGTTACCCTGCTGGGCAATGCCTACCGCCAGGATCTGCAAACCGATCCTCAGGCGAAGGACAAATACAGAGCGGCCGTGCAATCA
>Ga0066662_10000302_pt1 | contig 21490 bp, 22 predicted proteins | sample GraSoiAngelo_111_FD_133939 | JGI IMG/M metagenome (GOLD analysis project Ga0066662, IMG submission 133939) | Grasslands soil microbial communities from the Angelo Coastal Reserve, California, USA - 14_0903_12_40cm | ecosystem: Environmental > Terrestrial > Soil > Grasslands | place: USA...
CAAGGCTCGTGGGGTGTATGCATAGGGTTCGGACTTTGGTCGCGTTGTCGTGGGGGCGGCGCATCACTACGACGGGGACGCGGCCCCCGAACTTCGTGTGCGAGGGCCGCTTCGTGCTCGCGTCGCTCTCGCGCATCCTGCGCTCCGCTCGCTCGCAGACCCCGCCGTAGTGATGCGCCGCCCCCGCGACGGCGCGATTCCTTTTATATTCGGCGGTCTAGTTCTTGGACTTGGTCTGCCTGGGTTGGTGGGACTACTTGTTCTATCGATGGTTCTTGGGTTGGGGCTTCTGCTTTTTGCCAGGCGGCGAAGCCGCCTTGGAGCGTGCGGACGTCTTTGAAGCCGTTCGCTCTGAGTTTTTCTGCGATTTGGTTTGTTTGGTCTCCGTCGCCGTGCTCGTCGTAGAGGATTACCGGTTTGTCTTGGGCGACCGGGATTGCCAGGTGGTCCGGCGTCAGGAGGTCGTGCGGGCGGTAGCGGATCGCTCCGCGGATCTCGCGGTGGCCGCCGTGCTTGCCGACGTTGAGGATCGTTGCGCCCGTATCCGCAAGGGTGCGGAGTTCTTCGACCGTTGTTTCCATCGGCGGTATGGTACCCCGCCGGAAAGGAACCCGAACGAGCGAGCCTGCTGCTCGGTTCGAGCGGCTTGCCTGCGAGGAGCCTCGGGGGCGTACCTCGCAGTACGGAAGAATGCATAGGTTCCGCCGCGCGCTGGTGCTTTCGATGCTCGCCGTGCTGGTCGCGCCCTCGGTGGGGTCCGCGCAGCAGGCGCCCATCGTGGTCGCGCCGATCGCTTTTACGCAGCGCACGCTGCCCAACGGGCTGCGGGTCGTCATCGCCGAGGATCATCGCACGCCGACGGTTGCGATCGACGTCGGCTACGACGTCGGCGCGAAGAGCGATCCCGCCGGGCGGTCGGGGTTCGCGCACTTGTTCGAGCACCTCATGTTCAAGGGCACCGCGAACGTGAAGCCCGAGTCGATGGACCGGTTCACCGAAGACGTCGGCGGCTACAACAACGCGTATACCGCCGACGACATCACGAATTACTACGAGATCGTTCCTTCGAATCACCTCGAGCGGCTGCTGTGGGCCGAGGCGGACCGGATGGCCAACCTTACGGTCGATCAGCCGAATTTCGTCACCGAGCGCAAAGTCGTGATCGGGGAGTACGATCAGTCGATCTTGTCGAGCCCGTACGGGATGTTGTACGAGCTCGCCAACGGCGCGTTCACCAAGCACCCGTACTTGCGTGGGGTGATCGGGAATCCCGATCAGCTCAACGCCGCTTCGCTGGCCGACGTCATCGCGTTCCATACGACGTTCTACCGGCCCGACAATGCGGTGCTGGTGTTGGTCGGCGATTTGGATCCCGCGCAGGCGAATGCGTGGGTCGACAAATATTTTGGCGCGCTTCGGAAGCCTGCCGCGGCAATTCCGCGCGTGACGGCCGTCGAGCCGGAGCAGAAGCAGCAGCGCACGATCTCGTACGTCAGCAAGAACGCGCCGCTGCCGGCAACGCTCATCGCGTATCATATCCCCGCGGCACGCGCGGCCGATACGGCGGTGCTCGACGTCATCGACGCGCTGCTGTCGGCCGGGCCGAGCTCGCGGCTTCGGACGGCGATCGTCGACGGCGGCCTCGCGTCGCAGGCGAACGCGAATGCCGACAGCCGGCAGCAGGCGGGCCTGTTCGACGTGTACGCCATCGCCAATGCCGGGCACACGACGAGCGACTTGCAGGCGGCGCTCGAGCTGCAGGTCGCGCGGCTTCGCGACGAACCGGTTCCCGCCGACGAGCTGGAGAAAGCGAAGACGCAAACGATCGCGACGCTCGTGCGCAGGTCGCAGACGCACGACAACGTCGCGCAGGCGCTCGTGCGCGCCGCGGTGGTTCGTGGGGACGCGGGGACCGTGAACCAGTTGCCCGCGCAGTACGCGGCGGTCACCGCAGCCGACGTGCAGCGCGTCGCGCGGAAATATCTCACGGTGCCGAACAGTACCGTCGTCGCGTATCAAACGGCTGCGTCGGCAGCGCAAGGAGCTGCGAAGTGAGGCGCGTCGATATCTTGGCCGGGTTTGCCGTCGCTGCCGCCGTGGTTGCGTTGGGCGCGTCCGCCGGCGCGCAGGAGAGCCAGATCGTTCCGGGCGCGGCTTCGACGCCGCCGCCGCCGGGCGCGCCGCGCACGGTGCAGTATCCCACGCCGGTTGCCACGACCTTACCGAACGGGTTGCGCGTGCTCGCGGTGCGCGTCCCCGGCGGCGCGCTCGTCGCCGCCGACCTCACGCTGCCGGGCGGCGCGGTCGCGGATCCGGATGCGGCGCCCGGCGTCGCATCGCTCACGGCATCGCTGCTGACGCGCGGCACCGCGAAGCGTTCCGCGAAGGAGGTCGCGTTCGCGCTCGATGCGCTCGGTGCCACGCTCGTCGCGAACTCGAGCAGCGATCGCACCGACGTCGTGACCGACGCCGTTGCGGCGCGCTTTCCCGCCGCGCTGGCGCTGCTCGCGGAGGCGGTGCGCCAGCCGGCGTTCACGCCGGCGGAGCTCGCGCTCGCCAAGCAGCGCGCCGTCAGCACGATCACGCTGCAGAGCGGTTCGCCTTCGGCGCTGGCGAGTCTCGTCGCGCAGCGCGCGCTCTTCGCGGGCGCGTTCGGGCGCCCCGCCTCGGGTACGGCGCGGTCGATCGCTGCGATCGACCGTGACGCCGTCGTCGCATATCATCGCGCGTACTATCGTCCCGACGGCGCGATCCTCACCATCGGCGGTGATCTCGCGCCGGGTGACGCGTTCGCGCTCGCGCAGGCCGCGTTCGGCGACTGGAGCGCGCCGCCCGGGGCCGTCGCGACGCCGGCACCCGCCGTCGCCGCCGCGCCGCGCATCGTCGTCGTCGATCAGCCCGCGGCCGGGCGCACCGCGATCGTCGTCGCGCACGCGGGCCCGCTGCGCACGTCAGCCGACTGGGCGGCGGCGATGGTCGGCAACGCCGTGCTATCCGGTTATTCCGGCCGTCTCAACGAGGAGATTCGCGTCAAGCGCGGGCTTTCGTACGGAGCCGGCTCGGCGTATGCGAGCGGCCGTTACGCCGGAAGCATCCTCGCCAGCACGCTGGTGGAGCACGCCAAGGCGCCCGAAGCGCTGGACATCATGCTGAATACGATCGCGTCGCTCGGCAATGCCGCTCCGGCGAGCGCCGACGAGATCCTCGCGCGCCGCACGTCGCTGCTCGGTACGATGGCGAGCGGTATCGAGACCATCGGCGGCCTCGTGCGGAGCGTTGCGTCGAACGCGTTCGCGGGGCTGCCGCTCGACGCGCTCACCAGCGCGCCGGCCGCGATGAATGCCGTGGAACCCGCGGCGGTGACGCGCTTCGCAGCCGCTGGGTTGTCGACGCCGCCGACCATCGTGCTCGTCGGCGACGCGTCGAAGTTCATCGACGCGGTGCGCAAGGCGCATCCCGGCGTGCTGCTGGTCAAGGCGACGGATCTCGATCTCACGAGCCCCGAGCTGGCGCGCCGGCCCTGAGCGCGCCATCGCGAGGTACGCGGTCCGCTGCGGCGCGGTCAGCGTCTTGGTTCGAGCTTGGAGATCCGCCGTTCGTGGTCATCGATGCGAGCATCGCGCTCATCGAAGCGGCGCATCATGCGGTGGTCCACATCCGCGAAACGCTGGTTCATCTCGGTGCGCAACGCATCGATCCGGCCGTTCACGCTGCCGAAGCCGTACTCCATGGTCTCTTTGAGGCTGCGAAAGCCTTCGAGAATGATTTCATCAGTCACGCTCTCAGGAGACACCGACTCGTATTTCCCGACCGTGTACGTCATGTGAACGCTTGCTCCGCGTGGTACGAGCTGCGCGACAGCGGGCTCGAGACGACTTGCACGAAGCCTTTCGCGTCGCCGACCGCTTTGAGGCGCGCGAATTTCTCCGGCGTCACGAACTCTTTCACGCTCAGGTGGCGCTTCGTCGGCTGCAGGTACTGGCCCATCGTGAAGATGTCGACCCCGATCGCGCGCGCGTCGTCCATCGCCTGCGCGATCTCCGCTTCCGTTTCGCCGAGGCCGAGCATCAGCGACGTCTTCGTGTACGTGACCTTGCCGGATTGTTTTGCGTGCGCGAGGATGCTCAGCGACTGGCGGTAGCTCGCGCGGCGGTCGCGCACCGATGCTTGCAAGCGGTCCACGGTTTCGAGGTTGTGCGCGAGCACTTCGGGGTGCGCGCCGAGCACGATGTCCAGCGCGGCGAGGTCGCCCGCGAAATCGCCGGTGAGGCATTCCACCTTCGCGTCAGGGACGTTCTTGTGGATCATGCGCACGGTGTTGGCGAAGATCGCGGCGCCGCCGTCGGCGAGGTCGTCGCGGTCGACCGCGGTGAGCACGAGGTATTTCCAGCCCAGCTCCGCGACGGCTTGCGCGACGCGCAGCGGTTCCATCCAGTCCACTTCGCCCTTCGGCGAGCCCGTCTTGACGTTGCAGAAGTGGCAGCCGCGCGTGCACGTGTCGCCCAGGATCATGATCGTCGCGGTGCCCGCGCCCCAGCACTCGCCGAGGTTCGGGCACATCGCTTCTTGGCAGACGGTATGCAGATCGAGGCGGCGCACCTCGCCCAGGACGTGCTCGTACGACGCGCCCGAGGGCAAGCGCACCTTGAGCCAGTCGGGCTTGCGTTTTCGCGGTTCGGGTGTGATGAGGTCGATCGTGTTCATGCGGATTCCGCCTCCTTCGTGAGACCGGCTCTGTCATCCTGAGCTTGTCGAAGGATCGGCGGGAACGGGAGCGGTGCCCCCGGGGGGACGGTGGTGCGGTCGAACGTTGTCCCAAACGCGCCTTCGAGCGAGTCGAGCAGCACGTCGCGCGCCTCGGCCCACGACACGTGGCGCCCGAGCTGCGCGGAGATGGACGTGATGCCGAACTGCGGCGTCCCGCACGGCGTGATCAGGCGGTCGTAGTCCAGCGCGGTGCACGCGTTGAGCGCAAGGCCGTGCAGCGACGTCATGCGCTTGACCGCGATGCCGATCGCGCAGATCGCGTCGTCGCCGACGTACACGCCGCGGTGCTCGCCGCGCGGCTGCGCGGCGATGCCGAAGCGGTGCAGCGCGCCGGTGACCGCGGTCTCCAGCGACGACACCAGCGGCACGACCTCTCGAAAGCGCTCCAGCTTGCGGATCGGGTAGACGACGACTTGGCCCGGGCCGTGGTACGTCACGTCACCGCCGCGCTCGATCTCCACGACGTCCACCCCGCGCGCGGCGAGCAGCGCGCGCGGCACGAGCACGTTCGCCTCCTTCGCGTTGCGGCCCAAGGTGATGACGGGCTCGTGCTCCACCACCAGCCACGTGTCCGGCGCACGGCCTTCCGCGACCGCGGCGTGGAGCGCGCGCTGCAAGTCGAGCACCGCCGCGTAGCGCCGGCGTCCGAGGTCGAGCAGCCGCGCCGGAGGAGCCATGCCGGATCGCACAACCCGCGCGCTGCCGGCGGAGTTGCCGGCCCCGGCGCCGGCTAGCGCGGCTGCTGGATGTCCACCGCGCGCAGCAGCGCGTTGACCGCCGCCTCGTCGACCGCGCGCACGTAGCGGTCCACGATCTCGCCCGGGCGGCCGACGGCGACGATGCGGCCGCGGTCCATCCACACGACCTTCTCGCACATCGAGCGCACCAGCGCCAAATCGTGCGACACGATCACGACGGTGCGGTGCGCGTGCCACAGCGCGTCGATGCGGCGGCGCGATTTCGCACGGAAGCTTTCGTCGCCGACCGAGAGCGCTTCGTCGACCAGCAAGATATCCGCGTCGGCGTCGGTGGCGATCGCGAAACCCAGCCGCGCGGCCATCCCCGACGAAAGCGCGCGCACGGGATACTGGCGGTATTCTTCGAGCTCCGCGAACTGCAGGATCGCGTCGAGCCGCGCGTCGATCGTGCGCCGGTCGAGCCCCAGCAGCACGCCGTAGAGCGCGACGTTGTCGACGACGCTGAGCTCGGGGTTGAAGCCCGCGCCGAGCTCGAGCAGCGGCGCGACGCGCCCGCGCACCTCCGCGACGCCCGACGTCGGCGTCAGCACGCCGCAGATCACCTTGAGGATCGTCGATTTGCCGGCACCGTTGGGCCCGATGAGCGCGACTTTTTCGCCTGCGGCGATCTCCAGGTCGACGTCCGCGAGGACGGTCTTGCGGCGCGCTTTGCGCGCGCGGCCCGTCAGCAGCGCGATGACGCGCGACTTCACGTCGTCGTCGAACTCCTCGCGCGTCCGGCGGTCGAGGTTCACGCCGCGCAGCGAGATCATACGTGGTCCATGAAGCGCGCGCGCATCGACCGGAACAGCGCGGCGCCGAGCGCGAGCACGAGCGCGCCCTCCGCCAGGGCGAGGCCGAACATCCACCACGGCGGGAGATTCGCCGTGAGCACCAGGTCGCGCGACGTTTGCACGATCGCGTACAGCGGGTTGATCACGAGAAAATGCGCGAGCCGCGCGGGCACGATGGCGGCCGGGTAAAACACCGGCGTGGTGACCCACAGCAGAAAGGTCGCGAGCTCGTAGAGGTGCGGCGTGTCGCGGAAGAACACGCCCGCGGCGCTGGTGATCAAACCCATCCCTGCGGCGAGCATGATGAGCGCGGCGAACGGTACGGTCAGCAGCAGCACGTGCAGCGGATCGCGGTTCATCACCAGCGACAGCACGAGCAGCAGCGGTACGGAGCCCGCGAGCAGCTGAAACGCGTGCGCGGACACGGTCGCGAGCGGGAACGCTTCGAACGGGATGCGCACCTTGTTCAGCAGCCCGCCGTTCTGCACGAGCACCGTCGAGCACTCCGACGTCGCCGCGATGAAGAATCCGATGAGCACCAGCCCGATGTACACCGCCGCGCCGTAGAGCACGTGCGAGCCGCCGTAATAGCGCGCGAACGTCGGGCCGAAGATCGCCGTGTAGACGGCCGCCATGCCCAGTGGGCTGAGCGCGGACCACACGATGCCGAGCACGCTGCCGCGGTAGCGGATCTTCACGTTCTGCGCGAACAAGACGCCGACGACGTCGCGCAATCGCTCATCGAAGAAGGGGGCCCGCCGCGCTACCACGCCACGACGTTCGCGGCGAGCGCCGCGCCGCGCCTGCATTCCTAGGTGTCTCGTGCTCGAACGTGAACCTCCGAGGCGATGCGGATCGTTCGAACGCTCGCTTCTCTCGTGTGCCTGCTCGCTTTCTCGGCGGCGCCGTCTCGCGCCACCGACGCGATCGCCGGCGGTACCGGCGGCACGCTGTCGCTCGGCGCCAACTGGGGTCCGTTCGAGACGTATCGCGGTACGTCGTTTCGCTGGATCGACAACGACGCGGAGTTCGTGGTGCACGGCGGCGCCGGCGAAGCGCGCGTCGCGATCGCATGCGAAGGCGGCCCGAGCTTGGGCCGGCGCTCCTTCGCGCTGCGCGTGCTCGACGGTTCCCGCCGCCAGGTGGATCACGTCGTCTGCGACGGCGCGGGCCGGCGCGCGGAGATGCTGCTGCCCACGAGCGCCGGCGTGTCGCGGTACGTGCTGCACGTCGACGGCGGCGGCAAGCGCGTGCCGAACGAGCGCCGCATCTTGAACTTTCGCGTGTTCAGCATCGACGACGAGCGCGCCGGCGCTGCGACCGGCGACGTCGTCGACCCGCGCGGCGGCGTGCGGCTGGGCGAGGGCTGGTATCCCGTCGAGCGCTACAAAGGGCAGACGTTTCGCTGGCTGCAGAACGACGGCCGCGTGTTCGTCGCGGTCAACGGTGCGGCGCGCGCGACGCTGCGGATGCTGATGGAGGTCGGCCCCAGCATCGGTGCCGGCCAGGCGGTCGTCACCGTGCGCGACGACCACGGCAAGACGCTCGCGCGCGCGACGCTCGCGGGGCGCGGCGTCGTGACGGTGCCGCTGCAGCTGCGACCGGGTGAGAACGAGCTCGTCGTATCCACGGCCGGCGCGAACAAGCGCGTTCCGCACGATCCCCGGATCCTCAACCTGCGCCTGTTCGGCGCGTCGATCGCGCGCTAGTCTTCGTAGTCGAACGAGCGCAGCACGTACGCGAGCTTGCGCCGGTCGTGCGCGCCCGCGGCGTCCTTGGCCGGCCGGAACGCGCGCTCCGCGCTGACGCGGACGGTCACCGGGTGGTCCCACGTGCCGCGCGGCAACAGCACCGGAATGCGAAACTCACCGCGCGCGAACGATTCAGACGCGAACGTGCGCCCGCCGGTGGACAGCGTCACGCGCTGGCGCTCGATCGGCGCCCACGGCGGAAGGCTCACGTGCATCACGAGATAGCGCCCGGCGCTGGGGCGGAACGTGAACTCCGCGCGCGACGACGCCCAGCCGTCGCTGTACCAGCCTTGCGCGCCGCGCACGATCTCGCCGACGACGCGGTTACCGAGCGCGGCGACGCGCCGCTGCACGCGCGCGCCCAGCGGGGCGAGCGGTCCGCGCAGGATGCGCGCCACCCAGCGGTTCACGGCCGCGACGTACGACGGCATGCCGTACACGAACATCCCGGGCGGAAAGCGCTTGCGCGTGTGCGCGCGCATGATGCCCGCGAGCTCGCGCGCGCGCTTCGCACCGCCCGCGAAGCTCTTGGCGGCGGGATACTCGCGGATGGCGCCCATGTAGTGCGGCACGTAGATCACGGGGTAGCGCAGCCCGATCCGCATCAGCAGCTCCCAGTCCATCCCGTAGTGCAGCGTCTCGTCGACCCAGCCGATCTCGTCGAAGATGCTGCGCCGAAAGAACACCGTCTGCTGCAAGATGTAGTCCGACACGTTCAGCAGCTTCCAGAGATTGAAGTTTTGCGTGACCTCGAAGCGGGAGATCACGTTGCCGGCTTCGTCGATCTGGTAGCCTTCGCCGTACACCGCGCCGGCATCCGGATTGGCTTCGAGCGCCGCGACGGCGGCGCCGATCGCGCCGGGCAGAAAGATGTCGTCGGAGTTGAGCCACGCGACGTAGCGCCCGCGCGCGCGGCGGAAGCCCTTGTTGATCGCTTCCGACTGGCCGCGGTCGGGTTCCGACACGAACGTCACGCGATCGGCGTACCGCGCCGCGACCTCCGCCGTGTCGTCGGTCGAGGCGCCGTCGACGATCAGGTACTCGACGTTCGGGTAGTCCTGCGCGAGCACGCTCTCGATCGTGGCCGCGATGAAACGGCCCTGGTTGTACGAGGGCGTCACCACGGTGACCAGCGGCAGCTCAGCGCTGCCCGGCGGCTCGATGCGCATACCAGTCACCGGCGTAGCGAAACGGGCGCCGCAGGTTGAGCGCGAGCCCGAGGCCGAGCGAGAGCAGCACCGCGGAACGCTTCGCGCGCGGCGCTTCGAAGTATTGGTCGTTGTGGTCGAGCAGCCAGCTCGCGTACGCGTACGCCCACGCGTAGGGCACGTAGCCGTAGTGGGCGCGCAGCACGCGGATCACCTCGCGGTGCACGGCCCCGCGCCGCGCGAGCGTCTTGTTGTCCCGGTGCATGCGCGAACCCGCGACGAGCGAATCGATCTTGGCGAAGTCGCCGCGGCGCGCGAGCCGGATCCAGAAATCGTAGTCCATCGCGAAGTCGAGCCGCGCGTCCATGCCGCCGGCCGCATCGAACGCCGAGCGCCGCACCGCGGCCGCGGGCTGGCAGATGTAGCACGACTCGCGCAGCGCGTCGCGGTCGAACGGCCGCGTCGGGTAGCGCTCGATGACCGCGTCGTCGTCGCCGATGTGCACCGCTTCGCCGTAGACGGCGAGCGCATCCGGCGCGCGCGCGAACCCGGCGACGAGCGCGGCGACGCCGTCCGGATAGAGGACGTCGTCGGCGTTGAGGACCAGCACGGCGTCGCCGCTGGACTCCGCGACGCCGCGGTTCACCGCCGCGGCTTGGCCGAGCCCGGGTTCGACGACGAGCCGCGCGCCCGAGCGCCGCACGGCGCCCGCCGTGTCGTCGTGCGAGCCGCCGTCGACGACGACGTGCTCGATCGGAGCGTACGTCTGCGCCGCGACGCTTGCCAGCGTGCGTTCGATGAAGCGCCCGGCGTCGAGCGCCGGCGTGACGATGCTGACTAGGATGCTCGCGTAAGACGCTTGCGGAGATCTTCCGCCTCGCGCGTCCTCCCTTCGAGCGCCGACGTGAGCTCCGCGAGCAGGACCGAGCGCCGCTCGGCTTCGGCGGAAACTTCCTGCAGGGCGCGCTCGCGCTCGTCCGCGATACTGCGCCAGTCGATGCCGTCGGCGGCGTGCGCCGCGCCTTCGCGCAGCGCTTCTTGCGCGCGGTACTGCGCTTCGTTGGTCTCGATCAGCACGAGCCGTTCCTCGGCGACGTGCCGGATCGCGGCCAGCTCGTCGGAAAGCCGGTCGATCGCCGCGAGCCGCTCTTCGCACGCGGAATGCAGCTCTTCGATAAGGGCGCCGCGCGCGGTGAGCGCGTCTTGGAGTACAGCGATGTGGGCGCGCAGCGACTCCGTCTCGCGCTGCGCCGCGCGCAGCTCCGCGTCACGCTGGCTCGACGTGGCCCGCGTCCGCTGGCGTTCTTCGTCGAGTGCCTGCACGGCGGTCTCCGCCGCGGCGATCGCGTCGTTGCGCCGGCGGTCCGCGGCGAGCAGGTCGTCGCGCATCCGCTGCAGCTCGAAGTCCAGCGCGGCGACCAGCGCGGCGCGCTCCTCCGCCGCGCGGCGATACGTCGCGGCGGACCCGCTGAGCTCGTCGATCACGCGCTGGCGGTCGCCGGCCACGTCCTGCAGCCGCTCGAGTTCGGCGTCGCGCGCCGCGACCTGCGCTTGGAGCACCACGATCTGCTCGGTCACGCCGTCGGCTGCGCGCTCGATCGCCACGGCCGCCTCGGCCACGCGCGCGGCGGCGGCTTCGCCTGTCGGAGAGTTCATCATCATTTCCGCGCCGGTCGGCGCTTCCGTTTCGGTTCGGGCGGTCCGGCGGCCGAGACCTCTCGGGCCCCCGCTCGCTCGTCCGCGGCCTGTTCCAGCCGCCGCGCCGCATGCGTCGTCCGCTCCACCAGCGACGCCAGCAGCACGTCGGCGTTGCGGCTCCGCCGGCGCGTGCGCCGCGCATAGCGCGCCAGCAGGTCGCGCAATCGCGTGATGGCCGCCAGGCGCGCGGCCCGGTCGCGCTGCGCCGCCCGGTGCACCGTCGCCGCCGCTTCGAAGATCGCGCGTTCGCGCGGGGCGTACGCGTCGCGCTCGAACACCGCCGGCTGGTCCGAGCCGCCGGCGAACGCCGCCTCGAACGCGGCGACGACGCCGTCGGGGTCGACGCCCTCGATGCAGAACGCGCGCTCGAACGCGCAGTCCCACTCGCAGCCGAAGCAGGGGATCGGGGCGACCACGCCCGCCGAGCGCGTCGCCCAGGGGGCGTACAGCGGCCAGTACCCGCCACCGTACACCGTCGCGCCCGGCACGCCGTACGCCGCGGCGAGGTGCGCGAGCCCGGTCTCGATGCCCACGTAGCCCAGCGCGCCTGCGATCCGCGCGGCGATTGCCGGCAGGTCGTGCGGCGCGCCGGTGACCACCGTGGGGTCAGCACCGAAGACGCCGGTCGCGGCGGCTTGCTCGATGTCCGCGCGGTCCTGGTTGCCGCCGATCAGCGTGACGCTCGCGCCGTGGGCCGCGGCGATGCGCCGGGCGGTCTCGCCCATCGCGCTCATCGGCCAGCGGTTGATCCGCGTCGCGCCCAGCGGGAACACGGCGAGCTCGGTCGCGGGCGCTGCCGCGCCGAGCGGGCGCAGCGCCGGTGTGCGCCGCGCCGGCGCACCGGCCAAGCGCGCGTAGCGGTCCAGCTCGTGCTCCGCGTTCGCCGCCGCGAGCCGCCGGCTGCCGCGCTTGCGCTCGAGCTGCAGGCGGCCGAGCAGGATCAGCACGTCGCTCGCGCGCGGCTCGCGCGGGTCGGCGATCACCGCGTCGCGCGGCGACAGCGCCGCGGCGAGCACCTCGCTGAGCCACGTCGCGCGCAGCTCAGCGGAAACGAAAAGATCCGTGGGCTCCGTGCGCAGCCGGCGCAGCAGCGTGCGCGCTTCCAGCGCCGCGCGCTCGTCGGGGACGGCCCAGCGGTACGGGTTGAAGTCGAACGTCTCGACGCAATCCGGCGGCCGCGCGTACAGCGCCGCCACCGGCGCGACATCGGCGCGGCACACGAGCTCCAGCCGCGCGCCGGGATACTGCTCGCGCAGCGCCGACAGATAGCTCTCGACCAGCACGAGATCGCCGAGGCCGCCGGCGTGCAGCACGACGATCCTCATGCCAGGCGCTCCGCGAGCCGGTCGACGACGCCTTGGTACACGGCTTCGACGCGCTCCCACGTGTAGCGGCGGCGCACGTACTCCCGGCCGCGTTCGCCCAGCAGCGCGCGCGTCGGGCCGTCGAGCATCTCCAGTGCCACCGTGAACTCATCCGCGTTGACGTACCAAAGGCCTCCCCCCGCGCGGCGGCACTGCCCGACGAGCGTTTCGGATCGGCCGTTGACCAGCACGGGACGGCCCTGCGCCCACGCCTCGAGCACGGCGATCGACAGGCTCTCGTACGGCGAGGGCATGACGAACACGTCGCACGCGGCGATCGCGTCCCACTTCGTGAGCTCGTCGGCGGGCCCCAGCACCGCGACGTCCGGCCGCGGCGCGATGTCCATGTGGCGTTCGCCGATCAGGACGAGCCGCGGCAGCGCCGCTGACGCGGTGCGATAACGCGCGAAATCCGCCAGCAGCTCATCGCAGCCTTTGGCGGGATCGATGCGCCCGAGATAGAGCACGAACGGATCGCGAATGCCGGTCCGCGCGCGAAAGCGCTCGGCCGACACGTCGTCGGGCGGCGTGATCCCCGTCCCCGCCACCGGGCCGTCGATGCCCAGCGCGGGAAAGCGGCGCTGGACGATCGCACGTTCCTCTTCGCTGACGAACACGAACGACGCGGGCCGTGCGAAGAACCGGTCCCACAGCGAGAACGTGAGCGGCCACTCGTCGTGCGCGAGCGGCGCGAGGATCGCGCGGTCCTCGACGATGGGCACTCCGAAATACGTGGTCGCGTACAGATAGCTGAAGAAGATCACCGCGGCGTAGCGGGTGCCGAACGCGTCGAGGTAGTCGAGCAGATGCGTCGACATCGGGCCCTGCGCGCGCATCCAGCGCTCTTGCTCCTCCAGCGGCGCGTCCGGCGTGTAGATGAGCGCGCGCGAGAGCCGCTCGAACGTCGAGCGGTCGCGTTCGCGGTCGACGGCGAAGCGCCGCACGTGCACGCCGTCGACGCGTTCGTGTCCTTCCGGCTCGGCGTTGCGCCACGTCTCGTAGTCCGTCGCGCACGTCGTCAGCAGCTCGACGTCGAACGCCGCGCCGAGCTGCTTCGCGACGGCGAGCGCGAGCGTCGCCGCTCCGCCGTACGTCGTCGCGCCGCAATACGGGACGACGATTGCGATCCGGCGGCGCCGGGCGATGCGGTCAGCCAGCGCGCTCGAGCTCCCCGTCGCGCCGCAGCGCGTCGAACCGCCGGCGCTGGCCTTCGAGCAGCGTCGTGCGCAGCGCGCTGTCCGTCATCAGCAGCACTGCGGCACCGGCGAGCGCGCGCGGGTCGCGCTTGTCGTTGAACAGCAGGCCGCTGTCGCCGAGCACGCGCCGCGAGACGTCGTTCGCGAACGCGAACACCGGCACGCCGAAGCCGAGCGCGTCGACGAGCTCGCTCCTCGGGCCGTCGTCCGCCGCCGACCAGAAGAGGTCCGCGCTGCGGTAGCACGCCGCGACGATCTCGGGCTGCGAGCGGTCGAGCACGACCACGCGGTCGGTGAGCTGCGCGCGGCCCACGAGATCGAAGAAGCGGTCGGCGACGGGTTCGCTCGGGTCGAACTCGCCGGCCAGCACCAGCCGCGCGTCGATGCCGAACGACAGCAGAAACGCGAACCCCGCGAGCAGCTGATCGATACATGCGCTTTCGGCGAGCGCGCCTGCGAACAAAATCGTGCGGCGGCCGTCGCCGAGACGGCGCAGCAGCTGCGGCGCCGCCGCGACGTCGAACCGCGTCGCCCGCCGGCCCCCCGCGAACTCGGCGATGGCCGCTTCGTAGCGGTCGAGCACGCGCTCGCGCGCGGTGTGCTCCTCGGCGTAGCGCATCCCGCGCGCGCCGATCAGCTCGCGCTGCGCGGGCGGCATGCGGTCGATCTGCTCGAAGAGCGCCGACCATTCTCCTTTGCTCGTCGCGAGCCAGCCGCCGCCGGACTCGCGCACCGCGTCGGCGGTCGCCGGGCACCGCCCGTTCACGGCGACGGGCTTGCCGGCGTTCCAGCCTTCCATCACCGTGCGCGAGAAGCTCTCGTTGACGCTGGGCTGCACGATCGCCATCGCGTGCGCGAGCAGGGCAGCCTTCTGCGCGTCGTCCACGAGCCCGAGATCGCGGATCCCGTGGCGCGCGTCGCCGTACGACCGCCGCCCGGGGCCCACGAGCACGAGCTCGAGCGTCAGCATGCGGCAGTTCCTGCGAAAGCGCGCGAAGCTCTCGACGAGCAGGTCCACGTTCTTGCTGGCGTCGCGCCGGCCGAGATACAGCACGTAGCGGTGGTCGGCGGGGCGAAAGCCGCGCACGCGCGGCGGCAGGCGTGGCGGCTGCGATTCGCGCTCCACCCAGTGGCCGACCAGCGTCGACTTGAGCGCGATCGACGGGCCGTACAGCCGGTACGCCAAGCTGCGCTCCGCGGGCGTGTTGAACACCAGCGCGCCGGCGCGGCGGAACGCGTTCTCGACTTCGGGGAGAAACGCGTACGGCTCGTCGTGCAGGCACGGCTGGAACATCGCGCGCGCGCCGGCGGCGGCGACCGCCGCGAGCGGCAGACCGTACGGATACGGCATCACGAGCACGCAATCGAATTCCGCCAGCCGCGCGCGCAGCGCGTCGACGGCCGCCGTGGAGTTGATGCCCGACCCGATGAAGTCGTGCGCGACGTCGGGCTCGATCGCGGCGGTGCGCTCGCGATAGTAGGACAGCGGGCGCGTCAGGAGGATCTCGTTCGCGCGGTCGAACGCGTTCGCGGCGCGCGCGTCCACGGGAAAGCGCCGTACGAGCACGCCGTTCTCGTCGCGCGCGCCCGGCTGGTGCGCGTCGACGCCCCAGTCCGACGCGAAGCCGCGCGCGCACGTCGCGAACACCTCGATCGTATGACCGCGCTCGGCGAGACCGTGCGCGACTTGATACGCGAGCCGTTCCGCGCCGCCCGTGAGGTCCGCGCCGAACCACGGCGTGACGACCGCGACGCGGTAGCGGCGCTCAGCCACGCTGCTCGAGCTGCCGCACGCGGGCCTCCAGCTCGCGCATCGACGCGTCGATGCGCGCATCGACCGAAACGGACTCGCGCAGCGCCTGGATCAGCGCGGCGTTGAACGCGTGCTGATCGCGAAACAGCCACGCGATCGCGCGCAGCACGAAGCGCTGCACGGGGCGCACGTTGAACGGGAAGAACCCGAGCCGCGCCGGCCACCGGTTGCGGGCGGCCGCGCGCGTCGCGGCCGCGGCGATGAGGCTGTCGAGCACCGACGTGTCGATCGTCGTGAGCCCCGGAGCCGCCGTCGCTTGATCGCCGAACTGGCGGCGCAGCACTTCGTGCTGCACCCGCGCCATCAACGCGTCGACGTCCACCGCGGGATCGTTCGATTCGAGCATCGCGAGCGTTTGATCAGGGAGCGGCGGCGGGCGACATGAGTTCGGGCGGGTTCGACCACGCGTGAGGAATAACTTCCGCTCGCTCGCCCTGGACCGTTCGCGCCCGCGGCGGGTCGATGCGTCCGGGATGGCCAAGCAGAGCCGAAATGTACGACCTTGGGACGCAAGAGCTTCGCGGAAAACGGGTGCTGGTCACGGGCGGCGCGGGGTTTCTCGGCGCGACGGTCGTGGAGGTGCTGCGCCGCCGCGGCTGCGAGCAGATCGTGGTGCCGCGCAGCCGCGACTGCGATCTGACGGACGCCGGTGCGATCGACGCGCTGATGCGCCGCGAGCGCCCCGAGGTGATGTTCCACCTCGCCGCGGTGGTCGGCGGGATCGGTGCGAACCGCGAGAACCCGGGGCGTTTTTTCTACGAGAACGCGATCATGGGCATCCAGCTCATCGAGCACTCCCGGCGCCATGCGGTCGCCAAGACGATCGTCGCCGGAACGGTGTGCGCGTATCCGAAGTTCGCGCCGGTGCCGTTCCTGGAAGACACGCTATGGGACGGCTATCCCGAGGAGACGAACGCGCCGTACGGGATCGCGAAGAAGGCGCTGCTGGTGCAGTGCCAAGCGTATCGCGAGCAGTACGGCATGAACGCGATCTACCTGCTGCCGGTCAACCTGTACGGGCCGCGCGACAACTTCGATCCGCGCTCGTCGCACGTGATCCCCGCGCTCATCCGCAAGGCGGTCGAAGCGCGTGACGCCGGCAGCGACGAGATCGTGGTCTGGGGCGACGGCAGCGCGACGCGCGAGTTCCTCTACGTCGACGACGCGGCCGAAGGCTTCGTCGCCGCCGCCGAGCGCTACGACGGCGAGCAGCCCGTGAACTTGGGCAGCGGCGAGGAGATCTCGATCCGCGACCTGGTGACGCTCATCGCGGAGCTGTGCGGCTTTCGCGGGCGCATCGTGTGGGACACGAGCAAGCCGAACGGTCAGCCGCGGCGCAAGCTCGACACCCGGCGAGCGGCAGCCGAGTTCGGCTGGCGCGCGGGGACGAAGCTGCGCGAGGGCCTGCGGCGCACGATCGACTGGTACGAGCAGTCGCTCTCCGCCGAGGCGGCGCCGCGCAGCGTCGCGACGCGCTGAGGAGCGGCGCCTCAGTCGGTTTTCAGACGGCGCTGCGCGCGCCAGTCGCGCACCGTCGCGGTGATCCCCTTGCCGAACGTCAGGTGCCGGTGCGCCAAGTAACCGACCGGAAAGTTGACCGCGACGGCGACGAGCTTGGCGTAGAGCGGCGGCACCCCGAACAGCCGCGTGAGCGACGCGATGATCGTGAGCGTGACCACCCACCAGATCACGCCGACGGCGAGGTACGTGCCGGCCTGCCGGTAGACCGGGCGGTCGTGGTTGCGAAAGTTGACGTATTTGTTGAGCGAGAAGTGCACGACCATCGCGACGAGTCCGGCAAAGGTCGCAGCGAGCTCGGGGACGGTGCGTGCGGAGAGCAGCGCGCGGAACAGCCCGATGTCGACCACCTGGACGAAGCCGCCGATCGACGCGTACGCGACGAATTGCATGCGAGCGTGTGGATCGACGACGATGCGGCGCAGGACGTGCACCGGCGTTGAATGCTGGCCCGCGCGGGGCGGCGCCTGCAAGCGGCCCGGCGAAGGGACGGGTTTCGGCGGCGGTGTGCCGAACGCGCACGGTTCGATGAACGGGACGAGCGCTTGAACGAGGCCGGCCGCACGCACACCGCGGCGCACGAGTGGAACGCGATCCATCGCGAAGACGCGTCGTGGCGCAAGCAGCTGATCGGCGAGATCAGCGACGCGTTCGTGGTGCCGCGCTACGTCAAGCTGTTCTACGACACGTTCGGCGCCGGCCGCGACCAAGAGTTCTTCGAGGTCGGTTCGGGCCAAGGTGATCTGTGCTCGGCGATCTTGCGCGCGAACCATGGTGAGATCAAGCGGTACGTCGCCTCGGACTATTTTCCGCAGAGCGTCGAGTGGCTGCGCGCCAAAGGGCTCGAAGCCGTGCAAGCGGATGCGCAGGCGCTGCCGTGCGGCGACGGTGAGTTCGACGCGGTCATCGACTTCGACGTGATGCACCACGTCGCGCGCCCGCGCGACATGGCGCGCGAGATGATGCGCGTGGGCCGCGGGCGCGCGCTGTGCGTCGAGTCGAACGGCGTGAGCATCCCGCGCCGCCTCCTCGAGCTCACGCCCGGGCACCGCGCGGCCGGCGAGAAGAGCTATCTGCCGTCGCAGTACCGCGGTTTCTTCGAGGGGCATCCGGGCTACCGCGTCACGGCGTTCCGCATCTACCCGTTCTTGTTCCCGTTCAAGTGCCCGCGCGTGTTTCTGCCCGCGCTGGTGTGGTTCAACACGGTCATCGAGAAGATCCCGGTCGCGCGCTGGCAGTGCAGCAGCGTGGTCATCACCGTCGCGTACGAGCGCACCGCGTGAGCGACGACGTCCGCAACCGCCCGATGCTCTCGGTCGTGCTGCCCGCGTACAACGAGTCGCATCGCCTGCCGCTGACGCTCTCGGAGCTGCGGCCGTACTTGGACGAGCGCTTTCCGAAGCACGAGGTCGTCGTGGTCGACGACGGCAGCACGGACGCGACGGCCGACATCGTGCGCGACGCCGCGCTCGCCTGGCCGCAGCTCAAGCTCGTGCAGCAGCCGAAGAACATGGGCAAAGGCGCGGCGGTGAAGCGCGGCGTGCTCGAGTCGACGGGCGATCTCGTGCTGTTCATGGACGCCGACCACGCGACGCCGATCGCCGAGATGGAGCTGGTGCTCCCGCATCTCGAACGCGGTCTCTACCGCGCCGTCGTCGGCGTGCGCACGTACCAGCACGACGATTCGAAGTGGCGGCGGATCCTCGGCTTGAGCCTGCAGATCCTCACGCACGTCATCGTGTTCGACCGCGCCGTCGTCGACAGCCAATGCGGCTTCAAGTGCTTCGGCTCGGACGTTGCCAAGCGCATCTTCGGGCTGTCGCGGATCAAAGGCGGGATGTTCGACGTCGAGATCTTCGTGATCATGCACCGGCTCGGCGTGAACGTGCTCTACCAGCCCGTGCACTGGACCAACAAAGCGGGATCGCGCATCAACTTCATCCGGTGCATGCTGCTGGACCCGGTCGACATGGTGATCATCCGCATGAACGCCATGTTGGGGCGGTACTCGGAGCGGCGCCCCAGCGCCGGAGCGGAACGGACCGAGCCGTAACGTGGGCGCTCGTTCCTCGCTGACCGTCACGGGCGTGCCGGGCTGGTTGACGCATGCCTTCCTCGCTTCGCTGCGCGCGGCGCCGCTGCGCGGTACCGGCTCCGCAACGGCGCTCGTGCACCACGCGGTCGTCGTGGACGACGCGCTGCGCGCGGCGTACCCGAACGTGACGGCGTGGCACGCGCTGGACCTCGCGGCGCCGGGCGATCTGCGCCCGCTGCTCGACGGCGCCGAGACGGTGGTGCACGCCGCCGGCGTCATCCACGTGCGCACGCCGCGCGAGTGGGACGACGTCAACACGCGCGGAACCATCGCGCTCGCCGTCGCGGCGAAAGCCGCCGGCGTCAAGCGCTTCGTGTTTCTCAGCTCGAACGCGGCCGGCGGGGCGAGCGGCGCCGATGACGTGCTGACCGAAGACGTGCCGGCGCGCCCGCTCAGCCGCTACGGCCGCAGCAAGCTGATGGCGGAACGAGCGCTGATCGCGCTGCACGAAGCGGGCCGGTTCGAGATCGTCAACTTGCGGCCGTCGATGTTCTACGGCCCGCCCGTCCCCGCGCGCCACGTCGACATCTACCGCCGCGTGCTGACCGGGCGCATGCCGCTGGTGGGCGGCGGTGCGTACCGGCGCAGCGTCACGCACGTCGAGAACCTCGTGCAGGCGGTGCGGCTGGCCGTCACCGAGCCGCGCGCCGCGGGCGAGACGTACTACGTCGTCGACGACGAGATCGCGACGACGCGCTCGATCGTCGAAGCGATGGCCGAAGCGCTCGGCGTCGCGCCGCGGTTCTTGCGGCTGCCCGCCGTGACGGGCTCCGTCGCGTACGCCGCCGATCGGATGCTCGAAGCGATGGGGCGGTACTCGGGCCCCGTGCACCTGGTGGGCGAGTCGAACTGGCACGTCGCCATCTCTTCGGCGAAAGCGAAGCGCGAGCTGGGATACGCGCCGGCGCGTTCGCTGCGCGAAGGCATGCGCGAGGCCGTCGCGTGGTGCCGCGAAACCGGGCTGCTCTGACGTGGGAGCGCTCTTCGTCACCGTCGCGTTGTTCGCGATCTTCGCCTTCGTGGGCTATCCCGTGGTGTACGAGCTGCTCGACGGGCCGCCGCTGCGGCGCATCTTGCTCGCGCCGGTGACGGGGCTGTGCGTGCTGACGGTGCCCGTCGCCACGCTCAACCACGTCGGCTTTCCCGTGAGCGCCGTCGGGCGGCCCGTGCTGTTCGCCGCGCTGCTCGCGGCCGGCGTGTACTGCGTGCTGCGCCGGCCGCGCGTGGCGTGGCGCGCCGCGTTGCCGTTCGCCGCGATCGCGGCGCTCGCGCTCGTCGTGACCGCGTGGCCCATGGCCGTGTTCAGCTTCGACTGGCTCAGCTTCGGCAACGACGACATGACGACGTACCTGCTGGGCGGCAACCACTTCTTCGCGCACGGATATTTTCAGCTGCCGTCCGTGGCCGAGCTCGTCGGCGAGCGCGACCCGAGCTGGAACACGTCGTTCTTCTACTCGTTCGACGAAGTGCGCTACGCGTCGCCGCTCATGCTCGCGTGGGTGATGAGCGTCGCCGGGCTGAGCTCCGGTGCGGCGTTCATGCCGATGATCGTCGCGCTGCACCTCGTCGTCATCGTCTCGGCGGGCGCTCTGCTCGCCGCGCGCGACGACCGCGGCCGCGCCGCGCTGGTGGGCTGCCTGCTGCTCGCGCTGTCCGCGAATCTCGTGTCGGGCACGCTGCGCCAACTGCTGCCGCAGGACTTCGGTCTCGCGGTTCTGGCCGGTGCGGCCGCGGTGCTGATGCGCCCGCCGCCGCGCGCGCGCCGCGCGCTGGTCGAGGGCGGCGTGCTCGCGGCGCTGTTCGTCGGCACGCTCGTGATCGCGTATCCCGAGGTGCTGCCGTTTCTCGTCGTGCCCGCCGCCGTGTACGCCGGCCTGAGCATCGCTCGCGCGCGAACGGAGTGGCGCTCGTGGGCGCTGCTCGGCGGCCTCGCGGCGCTCGGTGCGATCCTCATCGCGAACGAGAACCTGCCCGGCGAGATCGCGTTCTTGCTCCGCCAGGCCCAGGTCGCCACCGCGACCGGCGCCGCCTACGACCGCGGCCTGTTCGCCGCGTTCTTGACGCCGCTCGTGTTCCCGCTGCTGTGGGGCTTCGCGACGGTCGGCGCGGCGATCGGGCCTTGGTCGGTGTTCGCCGTGATCTGCGGAACGCTCGCGACGGCCGGCGCCGTCGTCGCCGCGGTGCGCTACAGCGTCGCGCTCGAGCCGAGCGCGCTCGTGCTGCTCGTGATGTTCGGCGTGTTCGTGGAACTGATGCTCAACGGCGGCTCGTTTGGCCTCTTCAAGCTCGTGATGTACGTCCAGCCGTTTCTGCTGAGCACGCTGGCGTGCGTGGTGGTCGACGTGTTCTCCGCGCGCGCCGCGCAGCGGCCCGCATGAGCGCGCACCGGCGCCGCCGCGCCGCGGTCCTGTCGGCGGCTGCCGTGTTCGTCGCGGGATGCGTCGGCGTGAACGTTGCGAGCGCCGTGCGCTACGGCGCCGCGAGCATCGCGGACCCGCACCGCGCGCCGCTGGCCGACGTACCGGCCCTCTCGCAGAACCGCATCATGTCGCGGCTCGAGGCGCTGCAGCGCACGAAGCGCCCGGGCATCATCCTTTCCGACGCGTCGG
>Ga0066662_10000303_pt1 | contig 21486 bp, 21 predicted proteins | sample GraSoiAngelo_111_FD_133939 | JGI IMG/M metagenome (GOLD analysis project Ga0066662, IMG submission 133939) | Grasslands soil microbial communities from the Angelo Coastal Reserve, California, USA - 14_0903_12_40cm | ecosystem: Environmental > Terrestrial > Soil > Grasslands | place: USA...
AACATCCTGCGCCGCGCGACCGACCGCAGCTTGCTGCTGATCGACGAGATCGGGCGCGGTACCGGCACGGTCGACGGGCTCGCGATCGCGCAAGCGATCTGCGAGTACCTGCTCGAGCGCGAGTCGCGCGCGCCGATGGCGCTGTTCGCGACGCACTTTCACGAGCTGGTGTTCTTGTCCGACCGCTGGCCGCTCGTCGAGAACTTCCACATCACCGCGGTGGAGAGCACGAAGGGCGGTGCGCCGGTATTTTCGCACCGCGTCCTGCCCGGCTCGTCGTCGCGCTCGTTCGGGATCGAGGTCGCGCGCATGGCGGGCTTGCCGCCCGCCGTGGTCGCACGCGCGCGCGAGATCGCGGAAGTGCTCGAAGGCCGCCCGACGCTGGAAGTCGCGGTGCCGCTGCGCGGCAAGCTCGCGAAGCCCGGCGTCGTCGAGCAGCCGCTGCTGTTCGACATGTGAGCGGCGCGCCTCAGCGCAGCAGCTTGTGGTAGAACGCCGCGTCCTCGAACGCGCCGGCGGCGTTCTTTCCGGCGTTCGGCACGATGCCGGTGCGCTCGTATCCCAGCGCGCGGTACAGCGCTTCGGCCGGTTCGCCCGGCGACGTCTCGAGCAGCAGCACCTCGATCCCGCGCACGAACGCGTCGTCTTCGAGCTCGTCGAGCAGCGCGCGCGCGATCCCGCGCCGCCGCCACGCGCGCAAGACCATCAGCTTCTCGACCTCGGCGCGATGGCAAGTCGTCGGGAAACGCCCGCGCTCGCGCTGCACGGCGCCCACCAGATCGTCGCCGGCGAACGCGACGAACAGCGCGCAGTCGTCGCCGTCGAAGCGCGGGATGCGCGCGTCCCAGTAGCGCGCGGCGTCGTCGGGATCGAGCGGCGGCTCCCAGCCCAGCGATGCCCCGCCATCGACCGCGTCGATCGTGAGCCGCACGAGGTCGGGCACCAGCGCTTCGCAATCGGCGGTGACGAGCGAGCTGATTGCGATCACGCCGTGATGATAGGGCTGCGCGGCGGCTTCGGCAAGGGTATACGCTAGGGATGAACCGAGCGTGGCTGACCCGCAACCAGCTCGACGCGATCACCGGCGTCGCGTGGGTGCTCATCGCGGTGGGCGCCGGCATCGCGATCCACCGCGTCGTCTACTGGGCGTTCGCACGCTGGGCCGAACGACGTCACAGCACCTTCGCGGCCGCGGTGGTGCGTCGCACGTGCCGTCCGGCGGCGTACATCTTCCCGCTGGTCGCGATCCTCGTCGCCGGCCCGCAACTGGACCTCCCCGCCGCGTGGACCCGTCCGGCCATCCACCTCACGGGGCTGCTGACGATTGCCGCCGTCGCGTGGACCGTGATCGCGACGGTCCGGCTGTTCGGCGACGTGGTGATCGCGCGCCACCGCATCGACGTCGAGGACAACCTGGCCGCGCGCCAGCTGGGGACGCGCGTCGACATCCTGACGCGCGTCGTCGTGATCGTGGTGATCGTCGTCGCGCTGGGCGCGATGCTGATGACCTTCCCCGCGATCCAAGCGCTCGGCACGACGCTGCTCGCATCGGCCGGCGTGATCGGGCTCGTGGCGGGCATCGCAGCGCGGCCGCTGTTCGAGAACCTCATCGCCGGCGTGCAGCTCGCGCTCACGCAGCCGATCCGGATCGACGACGTGGTGATCGTCGAGAAGCAGTTCGGCCGGATCGAGGAGATCCACAGCACCTACGTCGTGGTGCGCATCTGGGACCTGCGGCGCATGGTGCTGCCGCTGACGTACTTCATCACCACGCCGTTCGAGAACTGGACGCGGCGCACCGCGAACCTCATCGGCGAGGTGTACCTGTTCGCCGACTACACGGTGGACGTCGCCGCGCTGCGCGCGCAGCTGCCGCGCATCCTCGAAGGCACGCCGCTGTGGGACGGCCGGACGCAGCAGATCGAAGTGACGGACGTGACGGATCGCGCCGTGCAGCTTCGCGCGCTGGTGAGCGCGCACGACAGCGGCAAGCTGTGGGACCTCCGCAGTTACACGCGTGAAAAGCTGGTGGCGTACTTGCAGGACACACAGCCGGGCGCGCTGCCGCGCCTGCGTCTGGCCGAAACGGAACGGGGCGACACGCGCGCGTCACGAACCGGCAACGATGGGGCCACCAAAGCGGAGCGACACTCCGGTGAGTGAGATGCAAGCAACAGCAGAAGCACCGATCATCCGGCGGATCACCGTCGCAGAGTATTACCGGATGGCCGCTGCCGGGATCTTCGGGCCCGAAGAGCGGGTCGAGCTGCTCGACGGTCAGCTGATCCACATGCCGCCCGGCGGACCGCCGCACTGCTATAGTGTGGAGCGCGTGACCACGGCGTTCTACCGTCACTTTGACGGCCGAGCGTACATCCGCGCGCAGGGCCCGGTAACGCTCGACCGGTGGTCCGAACCGGAGCCGGACGTCATGCTGAGCGCGCTTCCGGAAGAGCAGTACGCCGTCGCGCACCCGAAGCCGTCGCAAGTGCTGCTCGTCGTCGAGGTTGCGGTGTCGTCGCTCCGCTACGATGCAGGAGCGAAGCTGCGCGCGTATGCACGGCGCGGCGTGCGCGAGTACTGGATCGTCGATGTCGAGCACGGCCACGTGGACGTCTATCGTGAGCCGCGCGGCGAGCGGTACAAGAAACACGAGGGGGCCGGACGCGGGCAGTCCGTCGCGCCGCTCGCGTTCCCGGACGATGCGATCGCCGTGAACGACATCTTGCCGCCATAAAGGGGAGGCCGTCCCCGATCTCTGAACGGGCTCGGGTGATCCGGCTTCTGGACTCTGAGACGATCGGGCAGATCGCGGCCGGCGAGGTCATCGAACGGCCGCTGTCGGTCGTCAAGGAGCTCGTCGAGAATGCGCTCGATGCCGGCGCGTCGCGCATCGCCGTGCGCGTGCGCGGCGGCGGCCTCCCCGAGATCGACGTCGCGGACGACGGCGTGGGGATCGCGCCGGAGGACTTGCCGCTTGCGGTCACGCGCCACGCCACGTCGAAGCTCGCGGATGCGGCGGGGCTCACCCGGGTCGATACGCTGGGCTTTCGTGGCGAGGGGCTCGCGTCGATCGCCGCGGTCGCGAAGGTGACGATCGTGTCGCGGACCGCGGGCGCCGAGGTCGCGACCGCGCTCGACGCGCATGCCGACGCGGTCAGCGAGCCGCGACCGGTCGCGGGGCCGCCGGGGACGCGCGTCGTCGTGCGCGAGCTGTTCGGCAACGTGCCGGTGCGCCGCGAGTATCTGCGCTCGCCGCCGGTGGAGTTCGCGCGCATCGCGGCGTGGCTCTCGACGCTCGCGCTTGCGTATCCGCTGGTCGGGTTCACGCTGGAGCACGACGGCAAGCCGGCATTCGCGTTCGCGCCGGGCGACGATCTCGCGCCGCGGCTGCGCCACGTGTTCGGCGCGTCGTCGGCGACGATGGTCGCGATCCGCGCGGGCGACGAGCATGCCGGCGTGAGCGGCTGGGTGAGCTCGCCGGACGACGACCGGCCGGACCGCCGCAGCCAGATTCTGTTCGTGAACGGCCGGCTGCTGCGCAGCGCGCTGGTGAGCGGCGCGTGGTCCGCGGCGTACCGCACGTTCGCGATGGTGGGGCGGTATCCGTACGGCGTGCTGTACCTGAGCGTGCCGCCGCACGAAGTCGATCCGAACGTCCATCCGACGAAAAGCGACGTGCGGCTGCGGCACGGCGACCGCGTGCTGGCGGCGGTGCGCGACGCGATCGGAACGGCGCTGCGGCGCGGCGCGGCGGAACGGCTGCAGCGTTCGATCTCGTTCGCGCCGCCGGAGCGCGAATTCGCGGGCGCATCGGCGCCGGTCGAGTGGGCGGACACGTTCGCGCCCGCGACCAACGGTGCGAGCGCGGAGCGCAAGACGCTGCGCGTGCTCGCGCAGGTCGGCCGCACGTTCATCCTCGCGACCGACGGCGACGCGGTGGTGCTCATCGACCAGCACGCGGCGCACGAGCGCATCGTGTTCGAACAGCTCGCGGCCAACGCGCGCGCGCACGCGGCTGCCGAGCCGCTGCTGCTGCCGTACACGTTCGAGGTGCGCCCCGAGGAAGCCGAAAAGCTCGACGCGGCGCTCGGTGCGCTCGCCGCGGGCGGGTTGCACGTCGAACCGTTCGGCGAGCGCGCGTACCGCGTCACCGCGACGCCGGCGCGGCTCGTGCACGCCGGGCGCACGCGGCGATTCGACGTCGCCGATTTCATCGGATGTCTGAGCGACGACGCGCGCGGCCTCGACGCGGACCAGCGGGTGTGGGCTTCGCTCGCGTGCCACTCGGTGGTGACCGCCCATGAGACGCTCGAGTATCCGGAGATGACGGCGCTCGTCCAGCGGCTGCAGCGCTGCGAGAACCCGATGCACTGCCCGCACGGGCGGCCGACGATCGTGCGGCTCGAGCCCGAGCGCATCGCGGCGCTGTTCAAACGGGTGTGACGCCCGGCGTCCTGATCCTCACGGGCCAGACGGCGTCCGGCAAGAGCGCGCTCGCGCTGCAGCTCGTGGAACGGTTCGGCGCGGAGATCGTCGGCGCCGACTCGCGGCAGATCTACCGCGGTATGCCGATCGGCACCGCGGCGCCGAGCGACGGCGACCGCGCGCGCGTGCGGCACCATCTCGTCGAATTTCTCGACCCGCGCGAGCGCTATTCCGCGGCGCGCTTCGTCGCCGACGCGCTTGCGGCGATCGACGACGCGCACGCGCGCGGCAAGCGCGCGATCGTCGCCGGGGGGACGGGGTTCTACGTGCGTGCGCTCGCGGGCGATGTGGCGCTCTCGCCGGCGTACGACGCTCGGGTGCGCGAACGGCTTGCGCGCGAGGCGCGCGTGCACCCGCCCGATGTGTTAGCCGCGTGGTTGCACGCGCTCGCGCCGGAGCGCGCGACGGCGATCGCGGCGAACGATCCGTACCGTCTCGTGCGCGCGCTGGAGATCGCGCTGGTCGAGCGCGGGACGCGCGCGCCCGGCGACGGAGACTCTTCGCGCGAGAACCTTCGCAGCCGCGGGATCGCGTTTCGCAAGCTCTATCTCGACGTCGAACCGGACGTGCTCGAGCGCCGTATCGCGGCGCGCGTCGACGTGATGCTCGCGCGCGGGTTCGTGGAGGAGGCGGCACGGGTCGGTGCCGACGTGGTCGCCGCCGACGCCGTCGGATACCGCGAAGCGCTCGCGTTCCTGGCGGGTTTTTCGACGCGCGACGAGCTGCGAGCGCACTTGATCCGCAACACCCGCCGGTATGCGAAGCGGCAGGCGACGTGGTTTCGAACCGAGCCGGGGCTCGTTCGGGTCCCTGCGGCGGACGCGCTGTCGCTCGCGGCCGCCGAGGCGGGAGCACTTCCGGGCTGGGCCTAAGCCACCGAGCATGGCTTCAGCGACCGGTTCAGGGCGTCCGCAACCGCTTCAAGACGCGTACCTTGCCGAGGTGAAGCGCCAGGCCGTCCCCGTCACGATTTTCCTCGTCAACGGCTTTCAGCTCAAAGGGGTGGTCAAAGGCTTCGACCCGTTTACGATCGTGCTCGAGTACGAGAAGAAGGCGCACCTGATCTACAAGCACGCCGTCTCGACGATCTCCCCGAACGGCCCGGTCAGCGCGTCCCTGGTGCCGGATGACGGAGAGGCCGTCGCGCCGTGACGACCGGCGTTCCGATCGTGAAGACGAACGGGACGGGCAACGAGTTCGTGCTGGTCGACGAGCGCGTCGCGCCCGTCGCCGACCACGTCGCGTTCGCGCGCGCGATCTGCGATCCGCAACGCGGCGTCGGTGCGGACGGCGTGCTGTTCGTGCAGCCGTCGGACCGTTTCGACGCGCGGCTGCGCATCGTCAACGCGGACGGCAGCGACGCCGAGATGTGTGGCAACGGCATGCGCTGCGTGGGCCGTTATCTCGACGAGCACGACGGCCGCGCGACCGCGACGGTCGAAACGGACGCCGGACCGATCGGGACGCGCGTGCTCTCGCGGACGCCGTACCGTATCGCCGTCGAGATGGGCGAGCCGCGGATCGGCGCGCCGCACGACGTCGCAGGCTACCGCGCGACGCCGGTCGACGTCGGTAACCCACATGTCGTCATTCGCGTCGACGAAGTGGCCGCGATCGACCTCGCCGCCGACGGCCCGCGGATCGAACGCGATCCACGGTACCCGAACCGCACGAACGTGCACTTCACCTCGCGCGACGGCGATGGTTGGCGCGTGCGGCATTGGGAGCGCGGCGCGGGCCCGACGCAGGCGTGCGGCACGGGTGCGGTCGCCGTCGCGGCGGTGCTGATCGCGAGCGGCGACGCAACCTCGCCGGTGTCGCTACGGGTTCCGGGCGGCGTGCTGGACGTGACGTGGGAGCCGGGCGGACGCGCGACGCTCGCGGGCGACGCGGTGCGGGAGTTCGAGCGCATCGTCGCATGACGGGGCTCGCGTACACCGACACGCGCGGCCGCATCTACTACGACGAAACGCGTTCGCCGCTCGCCGACGGCGGGCTCGAACGCCCTCCGCGCCGCGAAGAGCTGATCCCCGCGCCGCCCGGATCGGTGACGACGATGCTCCCGGGGCGGATGCCGCTGCTTGCCGGAGGCGGCGTAGCCGCGCGGCGCACCGCGCTCGCCGCACTGCTGCCGGCCGGCTACACGCGCTTGCTGCTGCCCGCGTATCGCACGCAGCCGGCTGCACCCGCGCTGCCGCTGTTCGGCTATACGTTCGCGTGCGTGGTGGACGACGAGTTGTACGTCGCCGCGATGCGCACCGACGAGAGCGAGGACTGGACGCCGCGGTATTTCGGCGAGGGCGAGCTCGAAGCGTTGCTGCGCGCGCGGCAAGCGAAAGATCCGCGCAACCGCACGCTGGCGCAGCTTGCCGTGTGCTCGCGCGACTACGGCTGCTTCACCGCGCAGAACGTGTTCCTCGCGCGCGGCGAAGCCGCGTTGCCGGTGTCGCCGACGTGCAACGCGGCGTGCGTGGGCTGCATCTCGGAGCTGGCGCCGGACGCGGGCATGCCGTCGCCGCAGACGCGCGTGGCGTTCGAAGCGGACGCCGACGACGTGGCGCGCATCGCGATCCGCCACCTCGAGCGCGTCGACGACGGCATCGTGTCGTTCGGGCAGGGCTGCGAAGGCGAGCCGCTGCTGCGCGTGACGACGATCGAACGCGCGATCGCGAAGATCCGCGCCGCGCGCCCGAACGGCACGATCAACCTCAACACGAACGGCTCGCTGCCCAAGAGCCTGAACCGCTTGATCGACGCGGGGCTGCAAGCCGTGCGCATCAGCCTGAACTCGTTCCGCCCGCACGTCTACGCCGCGTACTACCGGCCGACCGGATACGCGCTGGACGACGTGTTCGAGTCGATCGCGCTCGCGGTGGACCGCGGGCTGCGCGTGTCGCTGAACCTGCTGACGCATCCCGGCGTCACCGACGAGCGCGCCGAGGTCGAGACGCTGGAGCGCTTCTTGACCGCGCACCGCGTGGCGATGGTGCAGACGCGAACGCTCAACATCGATCCCGAACGCTACTTCGCGCAAGTCGGGCGGCCGGTCGAGCCGCTCGGCATGCGCGAAGCGCTGCTGCGCATCGCTCGCCTCGGCGTGGGCTTGGGGAACTTCACGCACACGCACTAAGGCGCCGGCGGCATCATGGGCGCGGTCTTCTGGACGACGCCGGTCGCGCGGTGCGGCACCGCGTGAGCGCTCGGGCCGGCGTGCGCGATCGCGTCGCCGCCCACGGCGATGTCGTGCGCGTGCGTCGTCACGTCGACTCCCGCGCCGGTGGCGCGCAGCGTCGTCGCGATGGTGCCCCCCGTGGCGCTGCGCGCGCCGACGACGAGCGAGCCGTCCTGGTTCTCCGAGACCGTCTCGCCGCCGGACAGCACGGCCGACTCGCCTTTGCCCAGCCGCACCTCCGCACCGTTGTCGTAGATCGAGAACGAGCCGTCGCGGCTCATCGTGACGGCGTCTTGATCGAAGTTCGCGTGGACGGTGGCCGACTGGTTCGACGTCACGCCGTTTGCGTCGGCCTGCGTGACCGCGGTCGAGACGCGATAACCGCCGTCGATCTGCGAAGTGTGCACGAGATCGTTCTGCGAGGCCATGCTGTCCCAGTGCGCATCGATCGCGCCGCCGCCGTCCTCGCGCGTGCCGACCGCCGCGAGGTGCGGGTCCCCGGTGGAGCTGACGTCGACGTCCTCGAAGCGCTGTCCCGCCGCGCCGGGCGCGCAGCTTTCGTTCTGCGGCCGGAACTGCGGCGGCGCCGGCGTTTGCGGCTGGCGTTGATTCAGAAACGAGCCGACGAGCTGCTGCAACAGGCTCAGCAAGCCCGTGATCATCCCGGCGATCGAACCGCTCGGCGCATTCGGGGCGCCGAACAAGCCGCTGAGCGCATTGGGTCCGTGCGCGTTGCCGGGCGTCGCGCCGGATGCCCACCACGGGCGCGCGACCCCGTCGGGCGGTTGCGGCCGAAAGAACCCGCCGGCGATCCCGAGGGAACCGTCGTCGTCGCCGAACTGAGCTTCGCGCGCGGAGAGATCGAAGCCGGTTCCGAGCCCCGGCCATTGTGTCTGCATCATCGGTGTGCGTGATCTCCTGAAAGAGTGGTCGCCCCTCAATCACGCGCTCGGACGACATCGCTAGGCCCCGCGCTCTCGTGTGGTGCTCCGGTGACCCATCTCTCTCAGGGCCGCGCCATACACACCTAGCCATCTTCGGTGAAAAGGAAAGGTGAACGACCCAAGCTGCCGAAGGGCCTCGTATGGGTGGGTCTTTGGTAAACGCCGGGCCTTGGGTGAGCCCGCTCTCGCGTCGCTTTCGGCCGAGAGTCGACGCGGTATTGCCCGTAGGCAGGCCGTGCCGACCACGCGATCGCCTTCCTCCGGCGATACTTCGCATCTCCGGGCGCTTGCGCCAAAGGAGGTTTTTCTTGCTTCCGAAGTTCATCGCAACGATCTTCGCTGTCGGAATGCTGCTGACGGGGCCCGCCACGATGGCGACGCCACAATGTCAGGCGAGCACCGACTATAGCTACTGGGTGGACGGCTATCACTGTGTGGACGGCACGCAGTCGAACTGCACTCAGACCCATAAGTGCTTCAGCGGAGACGGCAGTCTGGCCGATTGCTACAATTACACGTTGGATCAACCTTGCTGACGTAGCAAGCGGGCGAGGCTTGCGTTTTAGATCTGGCGGAATGCCTCGCCTTTTCTCCTGAGAGCCGACGGGTGGAACAATGATGAAGTCTTTCTCGCGAATCATTCAAGTTACGCTAAGCGCCACGATTCTCATCGGCGCGGCGCCGGCCACGAATCCGTACCCCGCTGTGCTGGTCCCGCACGTAAACGACGGGACGCAACTCCGATACCGCAGCTCCTTCCGGCTGTCGGGCCCGATGACTCACGTGCTGAACGTGCAATTTACGGACACGGTGCACACTACACCCAATGCCGAAGGGTTGGCGTGGACCCGCCACTACACGGAAGGCCCGAATAGCGGCGTCGACAAGAGCTATACGGTTGACGCCGCCGGCGCCACATTAGACGACAAAGGCCGCGTCACCGCAGTCGAAACGTTCGCTTACAGCCGGCCGCTGTTCGGTATCGCCCCGGCTCAACTCGAGCCTGGAGCGCATTGGACGAATTTCGTCCGGCGCGCGAACCCCCTCGGCCCGCCCGGTGGCATCTTGACGGTCTCGGTCGCCCAAGTCGATGCCAAGACGGGAACGGTACACCTCCACATCTCCTATGACGTCAACGCGCGGGTCACATATCCCGGCGATCACGGGGTGCCCGGGTATTCCTCGCATGAGGTGGCCCGAAAAGAAGGCGAGGCCGTGTTCGAGCATGGGATCATGACGCTGCTGGCGTCAAAGGGTTCCGAAACGCATGACCAGCCCAACGGCACGCGGACGACCTTTTTCGTCGATCAGCAAACGCGACTGGAATCCCCTCTGCCGTAAGGCGCGCGGACATGTTTCGTAAAGCGCTGCTCGCGTTGGCCGTCATTCTGGTGACGAGTCACGCGGCTCGCGCAACGGGCGCCGATTCGGGGATACGCGTGACCGTCGTCGACGCGCAAGGGGCAATGATATCCGACGCCACCGCGTATCTCAAGAGTTCCACGGGCGACGTGCGCGTGGTTCGGTCCGATGAAGCGGGCTGCGCGGAGTTTCCCAACGTGCCCGTAGGTTTTTATGACTTGCGCGTCGTCGCGCCGTCGTACAGTACCGCTACCACGTCGGTCGAGCTCCGGTACGGCGAAAGCCGCCTCGAAATTCGCGCCGTGCTCGTCAAACCGCTCGTTCAGATCGGATACGTGCACGCGCGATCCACGATCGACGTCCAAAACCGCGTGTTACGTCGCGACGCGGGGTTAGGGCGATTATCGGTGACGCTCGCCGACCTGCTCAACACGCTGGGCGGCGCCCAAGTGCGCCTTTCCTCGAACGGCTCTCTATTAGGGATCTCGCTGCGCGGTCAAGATCCGTCGTTGACCATGACGACCTTCAACGGGGTTTCGATCAGTGGCTCGCAGGCGCTGCGCGCGCTCGATCCCGACCTGATGCAAAGTGCGTCGATCAACGATCAAAAGGAAAGCGTCGATTTTCGTTCCCTCGGCACCGCTCCGTATCCGATCTACGATGCGCGTGAGATGATCAACGGATATGCTGGAAGGCAGGTCGCCGCCACGGTGCAAGGGACCTCGCGAAAGGTCGGGTACGCCGCCGCTACGTCCGTTCACGGGCAGCAAAGCGCGCTCGCAGGTCTCTCATATGCGGATACCAGCGGCCTGACCTATCGGCACGACGGCGGGTATCTCAACCGCAGCAACAGCTTCAAGCTCGCGGTGCCACTCAGCGAGAACGTCAGCTTACGGGCGGAAACGATGCTTCGTACGTCACACGAAGCGCCGCTCCCGGCGTTTCGATCGGGCCCGGTCCCGCAAGGATTCGGGCCAGGGAACGTGACCGATTTCAACAGCAGCGTCGTCACGACCGGAATCGAAGCCACAGCGGGGCAATGGTCGCTTCGGGGAACGTTGTTGAACCTCAATACGGCCGACGCGAACGACAGCCGTGACCGCATCGTAGCCCTTCAACCGAGCCCCGATTTTTTTCACAGAGAGACGTCCGTGAACGCCGGGAGCTTTTCGGCCGTTCGTCCTGCTTTCCGCCATGGCGTGCTCAACCTCAACTTCGGATGGTCTGCGTCCCACTCTCACTTTGCGGAGACATTCGGAACGCCGAGTCTCGAAAGCGAGCAATCGACCGTCTCGCGGACCCAATATTTCAATGTCAATCTCAATACCGCGCACCACGGCTGGTCGTACGGAATCGACGCCGGCATCGAGCGCGCACTCGAACCGTCGCTGCAGTCCGCTGCTCATGCCGAGCTCGAGGCGACGTGGAACCGGTCGAACGAGGAACAGTACTTCGGCTCTGTGCAGCTCGGAACGAAGCTGGGGCCGCCCCGTGACATTCGCCCGTTCGATCGCGCGGAAGTGGCGGAATACGACTGCGCCGGCAATGCGATTACGGTGAATGCACCGAACGACGCGCCGGGCGTGCCCGTCGAGCGCGGCATCAACCTAGGGTACGCGCGCAACAAGGCGCTACGGTCGTTTTCCGTTCAGACATATTACCGCCAGTACCGCGACACGTTGCTTACCCAGGCACTCGTCGACCCCTACGCGATTTCGGCCTCGCTCCAACCACCGGGGTATCTCAACGGACTCATCACCGGATTTTCATCATTCGGAGGATGCGGAAAAGGCGCGACGCCGACGGTCTACTTTCGTCAGGATATCGCCGGGCTCGGCGTGGACTACTTCGGCGCCGACATGGTGGCCGCCGGCCATGCGGGGCGCCGCTTGACCGCGCAAGCTGTTGTCGGATTTCATCGAGCGATCCTTCGCTCGACGGACCCCCGGCTGAATTCGGCACGCTCGCCCTATGTCGTCGGGCGGCAATTGCCTTACGTGGCGCCGCTTCAGACCAGCGTAACGCTCGACTATCTGATTGGCGCACGGTCGGAGGTTCTCGGGAACCTCTTGTTGCTTTCCGGTAACAATGAACGCAATCTCCCCGCATACCCCCAGGTAACCATAGGCGCGGTGCGCCGGTTATCCCCAACGGCGTCGCTGACGGTCATCGCGTCAAATGCATTCCATAGCTACACGGACCTGTTCGCATCGCCTCGTTTCGCCGTGCCACTGTCCGCATACGACGGTTCGAAGATCTTCACCGTCGCTTCACCGCTGCAAGTGCCGCAACTCTACGCCGTCTTGCGCTTTCGCGTCGAACGTGTTCCACGGTATACGGATCAGGGACACTAGTCTCGCCGACAAGCGACTGTAGCGAGGATGTAGGGCAGACCTTTGCTCGTACAGCGCGTGATCCCGTTACGGGGCGTCGGTGTCCAGCACGAAGCTCAGCATTCGGTAGTGACCTGCTGCCGTCGCCTCGAGGTAGAAACCGGCTTGGCGGAGCAGTGCGACGTCGCGGCGGAACGATCGTACCGAAACGCCGAAGCGGCGGCGGTACTCCGCGATGGTCACCGGTTCGCGGCGCGCGAACAGTGCAGTGAGCCAGATGACGCGGACGATGTGGAACGCGATGCCGTCGCGGTTGGCGTGGTCGTAGGGATTGCGGCGACGTGGCCGGGTTTTCGGCGCGGGTGCGTCGAATCGTGTGGTTGTCATTCGGTGGGTGACTCCATCGGGTGACGGACTCGGTCGGTGTGCAACCACCGGCCGAGTCGCTTCTCTTGTGTGCGTGTTTGCGCGTAGCTAGATTATAGCATTGGCGAATGCGGTGAGCAACCGGGTGCGATCGGAATTTCTTCGGTGAACGTCATGTGCGCTTCCGCGATACGCGCTGGTTCATAGATGGCTGTCGTTCCGCCGTACGTTCTCGATGCGCTCAGCCGGTATGCCGGCGGTCGCGTTCGCACTGCGGCGGAGCGCACGCGTTCGACGGTTGTTCCGGTTGACGATCGCCGAGCCCGGCGCGCTGAAGCCGATACGCATCTGCGGCAGCGCCTCGTCTACGACGGATTTCGTCGATGCCGTCAGCCCGGACGCGGTGCAGCGCTAGGGCAGGTCTGATCAATTAGCATTGAGGTTTGAGAATCGCGGTAAACCAAGCATTTTCGAGCGATCTCTATACTTCTTGGCTCTCGTCCCGCGTATCCGGGCCGAGAGTCGTGCTTTTCGGGACTTCGAGCGACAGCTACGCCGTGGAAAGGTGCAATAATCTCTTCTTGACCATGAACAGATTTGAAAGCGCGAAGAGCACGTTGAGGCAGTTCTCGTTCTTCGCCAGGCCGCGATAACGCACTTTCCTGAATCCAAAGAACCCTTTGACGGTGCCGAAAACATGCTCGACCCGCGAGCGGATCGATGATTTCCGTCGATTGGTTGCCCGATCCCGATCGCTGAGCGGCCTATTACGGTAGGCGCGTTTGTTGATGAATAAACGCGCGCGTGGCGACTTCGCTCGGATGACTTCACCCTTGCCAAGGTATGCCGAATCTCCGTATACCCGCGTCTCATCCCCGTGCAGCAGGGCGGGAAGCACGGTGCCGTCATGCACGTTCGCGGCAGTCGTAACGATCGAGTGAACCATCTTGTTGCGGGTGTCGACGCCGACATGGGCCTTCATCCCGAAGTACCATTGGTTCCCCTTTTTCGTCTGATGCATCTCCGGATCGCGTTCGCCATCTTGGTTCTTAGTCGAACTCGGCGCGTGGATGATGGTCGCATCGACGATCGTTCCCCCGCTGATGGTGACGCCGCAATCGGCCAGATACCGGTTCACCTCCGCAAAGAGCTTCTTTCCCAGGTCATTCTTCTCCAGAAGATGGCGAAACTTGCAAATGGTCGTCTCGTCCGGAACCGGAGCTGCGCCCAGATCGACTCGCGCGAACGCCCGCATCGAGAGCATATCGTAGAGAGCCTCCTCGACAGCCGGATCGCTCAAATTGAACCACTGTTGAAGAAAGTAGATTCGCAGCATGCGCTCGAGATCGATCGGTCGGCGGCCAACGCCTTCGCCCTTGAAGTAGAACGGCTGCACGATTCTGCGCAGCCGTTTCCACGGGATGATCCTGTCCATTTCCATCAAAAACGCTGCCCGACGCGTCGCCTTTGAGTAACGCTCGAAGCCTGTCGTCGCCAAGGACATCTGCTCACGCATGCTCATGTGAAAATTATATCACAGAGTCAGCAAATAAATCAGACCCGCCCTAGGTTTTGCCGCCACCTATCCGCTCATGATTCCGCACCCGCCATGCCAAGGCATCGCCGAAGACGCGTACGCGCAAGGTGAGCACGGAATCGTTCCGCTGTCAGCGACTTCGATTCCGGCAACCGCCGCCGAGGAAGAGCTCGTCATCTTCGACCGCGACGTTGCCGCACTGGAGAAGAAGTCCAACCGTGTGAAATTCGAAGGCTGGTACTAAGCCCGCGTCGCGACGGTTGCCGAGAACCATTGAGAGATGATCAGCAGCGGCGTTGCTGCGGCGCGCGTACCGGCGCGCGCCGGAACGCAGGCGCGGTCGGCGCAGCTATGGTTTCCGCATACGAGTTGCCAAAGCGGCACGCGTAGTGCGGTTGCAAGCACCGGCAAGACCCGTTTGTCGGCGGGCTTGCCGGATTCCAGTCGTCGGATCGTGCCCGCGAAGACGCCGGATTCCGTCGCGAGCTCGTAGATGCTGAAGCCGTGTGCGATCCGAAGGCGGAAGATACGCGCCGAGAGTGGTTCGGTCGGGGCGACCCTGTGGTGCCCGTTGCATCGCTTTGGAGACGACGGCGAGCGTGTGGACATTATCGCTTCGCCTTCATGCACCAGTAGGCTGCCTCGAGCGCGTAGCTTATCGACGCGCGTAGGCAGACACCGGCGAAGACGACGTGCGACGCACGTGTAGGATCGGCGGCCGTGTATCGAAAGCCGCCGGTCGACTCGTCGACGCTCGCATCGATTCCGTTCTTGCGAAGGAACTGGACGACGACGTGGGCGTTGAAGTCGTCGGGTTGCACCAAATCGGCCATGTTCTGGTGCGCGTCGTTCGTCACGTCGGCGATCGTGGCGTGAAACTCGGTGAGGGGCGCCATCACGTGGTCACCGCGCCGGGTTGAATAAACTGTCGCCGCTCGACGGTGGAATTGCTGCGCCGAGGGCTCGACGTTAATACGTCGAACTCGCATGGGGTCATTCGATGGGCTTTCATCGGGTGACGGGCTCGGTCGGTGCTTCTAACACCGGCCGGGCCACCTGGTGATAAATCGCGATGAACTCGCGAAAACATTATAGCACGAACATGCGTTCGTATCAACGCGTCGGCGAATCGATTTTCCTAAAAGTAGAACACGACCGCTGTGTGGCGTTAGATTCCAAGCATGAAAAACGGCAGCAACTGCGCAGTTCCGCGCGGGCGGTTGCCGGGATTCGTGCGGTGCATGAGCAAAACGGCTATCGACATGCGGGAAGCAACGCCGGGGGGTTCAGGAAGCAGTCACCTAAAAGGGCCGGCGTTCGCCGACCGGGCCTTTCGCCGCGCGTTCTTTTTCCGCCGTATGCGTGGCCGCCGCGGCGACCCGGTCGCTCTACGCGAGCTCTGGGATTTCCGCCCGAGTGGGCGTTGGACGGGGGATGCATTGCTCGAGAATATCCCGCATGCGGTCGTGGGCGGCGTCGCGACTCGGATGTACATGCCCGAGCGCACGACTGCCAATATCGACCTTCTCGTCGAGCCCGAGAATTTCGATCGCGCCGTCGCGCAGTTCGTCAAATTAGGTTATTCGCGCAAACCTCAGCCGCTTGAGTTTTCCGACACCCGGCTCGGACTGATCGGACAGAGACTGGTTTCCGCGCGGCCCGTCGATGTGTTGAGCTCGAGTCAGCCGTGGGTGCACGACGCCATCGCGTCGGTTCGGTTGGAAAACAACACCCTTCCGATTGTGGATCTCCCGTATCTCGTAGCGCTGAAGCTCGATGCTTCGCGAAGCATCGATCAGGGCGATCTGAGCCGAATGCTCGGCTTCGCGTCAGACGCCGATCTCGACCGGGTTCGAGCGGTCGTCCGCCGCTTGTTGCCGGCGGACACCGACGATCTCGAGCAGTACATTTTACTCGGTCGATTCGAAGTCGGAGACAACAAACAGTAGCTGACGCGAACCGTTTGCCTGTGCGCTCGGCGCTTACGTCCGAATGCGGCAAGAAAGGCGCTTTAACGCTCCGGCCGTTGCTGCGGCGCATCAGCGAGCCTACAAGCGAGCCGGGACCTCACGTCGATTGTGACGACCGTGGAAGATTCTTGACGCTTCGGGCGGTTCTACCGGGGCCAGACTTCGCCAGACCACCGAACTTTTCCAACGTTCACCGTGCCACCCGTAAACTCGCACGGACGTCCCTGTTGGGTGTGGCCGCTCACCGTTATCGTATAAGTCAGTTGTATTGTGGACGCCGTACGTGGCTTTCGAACAGAGAGTATCCAGAGGGCACGAGGCTCACCGACGCCAGTCGCGGGAGCGTCCACCAATCTGCTGGATATCCGGAACGGACCATCGACATCGAGTCTTTCCAGCGATGCAGTACCATCCGACTGCGCGCTCGCCTCAAACTTCATTGCAGCGCGTATGTCCTCGCCAGATGGCGCTGCATCTATCAAGATCCATAGCCGTCCATCTGTGGCCGGAGCTAAGCCGCGCGGTTCTAACAGCCGGACGGAGCGTTGCAAATTCGGATTTGCGAAGCAATTCAGGGGTCCGAACGAAGGGGCGGGAGCCGCAACATCGGCTCCCGCCAGGAGCGTAGCAAACCACAGCATGATCACAGCGATCGGCGGCGAAAGGAACGGACTTTCGGTGGCCATACAGCAACTGGAGCGATCATGTTGAGCGAGTTGTCCTGCCTGAACCGCTCATCTTTCTCCTTTCGGCTGATAACGGAGAGTCGTCGTTTGAGAACCATCACGTCGCCGTCGGGGCGATCCACCGCCAATCACGCCCGCGCGTGGAGCGATGTCTGATCGAGCGAGACACCAACGGTCGCTATTGCTGGAGGCGTTGTAAGAATTTCCCAGTTGTCTCGGGCCTTTGAAGCCACCAGCAGCGCATCGCTAAGAACCCAGCCCACGGTCCCGCTGCTCTTTGTTAGCGCCCGGAGTTCGGTGCCAGGGACTATGTAGACTTCAGGCACCACAAGAGGATTGCGAAATCGATCATGGCGCGCGGCCGTTCGTTTGCCGCTATTATCGCCGAAGTAAACGAGCACATAGACGTGGCTTCGGTCCTCGCGCAGAATCTTCCCGAGAAACATATTGCGATTGATGTCCGCCGACGCCTTTACTTGAACAGAACGAAACGTTCCGTTCTCGTAGAGCACTAGCGCATCGACACCGGGGTAGTTCGTAGGCGTAGGAACCACGCTGAGACCGAGACGATACAAGGTTGAGATAACCCAATGTTCGCCCGCGAGCCCGATAATGTTCATTGCACTCTAGGTCAGCTAACGCGACGCGGTGACGACGGAGCCCGGACAACACGCGTCATCAGCACGATGGACAGTAAGGACGTTCCCTTGGGCTCGTTCGTAGAGTTCGCGCGGTAATGGATCTAGCGAAGGTAGGATGAAGACGTCGTTCTGACCGCGCACGGGACCAAGCGGCGCGAGGATTCCGTTCTCCGCACCGCACCAAGGGCACTTTGCGTTAGAAACGCGGTCAGCGAGGTTGGCGTCGCTCCACCACGCTTGGTGGCCGCACGTGTGTGTGACGTGAAAAAACCTGGGCGTTGAACTCCTGACTGCGTTGATCATGGCTTCTGATTTCAGGTCGTATAGCGTTCGCGTGTGCTCGAAACTCGGACACCGACACCCGTCCTCGTCACAATCGTTGAACGGGGCGAACTCGTTCAGAACTCCTGGAACTCCCGTATGCTTCACGAGTTGATGCGAGCAGTTCGCGCAAGGCTCGGCATCCGTCTCGCTGTCGCCTTCAGCGACTATCAACCCCAACTCGTTGACATCATATCTGATCGTTGCCACTTGATACACGACCTCGACAGACTGCCCGGCGGCAGCCCGCCGGGACCAGAGCATGGTCTATGGACTCCGTGGCGGTGTCACCTCCGCCCCGAATGGGACGTCTAGGCCCAGCGTGCGTCCGGCGCACACCCATGGCCTCGCTTCCGCGGTCGCGAGCCTAGCCTTCGCGGGCGCACCCTGGGCGGTGCGAATCGTTTTCGCTCTCGAGCAGCGCGCCGCACGACTCGCACACCAAATGCAGCCAGCACACCGGATCGCCGCCTTCGGCCTGCTCGGCGCTCGCCGGCAAGTCCGCCGAATCGCTCAAGGGCCCGGGCTCAGCCCACCAGGGCCGCGCACACGTCGCCGCGTGTCTCGCGCTTGATCATTGCGATTACGTCGTCGCCGCGCTGTAGCAGCGTGTCGCCGTTGGGGACCACCACGTCGCCGCCGCCGCGGTCCACTGCCACGATCACGCTGCCGCGCGGAAGCTGGATGTCCGCGATCCGGCGGCCTTTCGAGGGTGAGTCGTCCGCGATCCGCAGCTGCACGAGCTCCAGGTCGCTGTGCCCCACCTTCGCGAGCGGCTCGAGGTGGGCGGCGTTGACGCGCTCGTCGATCATCTCCAGGATGATCTCCGTGGACGAGATCACCGTCACCGGCTTGTCGGAGTCCAGCGATTCGAAGATCAGCTTGTTCTTGGGGTTGTTCACGCGCGCGATGCAGCGCGCGTTCGACTGCTTTTTCGTGATGATGCATACGACAAGGTTGTCCTCGTCGTCGCCGGTGTCGGCCACCACCACGTCGGCGCGCTGCACGCCGGCCTGCGTGAGCACGTTGGGGTCGCAGCCGTCGCCCACGATCGCGATGTCGCTCTCGAGCAGGTTCGTCATCATCTGCGCCTTACGCGCGTCCTTCTCAATGACCACGACCTCGTGCTGCTGCTTGATGAGCCCGCGCGCGAGGTACGTGCCGACCTTGCCGCCGCCGACGATCAGGACGAACATCGCGGTTACGCGCTCAGCCGTGCTTGCGGCCGCGCCGACGCGAACGCCTTCGCGAAATCCGATAGCGCCTCGGGCGAGACGATCGCGTTGAGCTCGTCGCCGACCGTCAGCATGTCGCTCGGCGCCGCGACGCTGACGCTCCCCAGCCGCCGGATCGCCGCGATGCGAATCTTCCCGTCGACCTCCACGTCGTACACGCGCTTGCCGTCCTGTTCGGGCGAAACGGTCGCGACCAGCGACGAGAGCTTGCCGAAGTCGAACGACGGGCCCGATGCGTACGACACGTCCTGCAGGCGGTCGCGGATCAGCTGCGCGCCGATCGTGGTCGGGCAGAACGTGTCGATCCCCAGCTCGCGGTAGAGCTGGCCGCGCGGGGGGTCGTAGATGCGCGCGATGATCTTCGGGATGCGGAACATGCGCTGCGCGATCAAGGCGGCCATCACGTTGCGGTTGTCGCCGTCGGTGACGGCCACGAAGCCGTCGGTGCGCTCCGCCCGCGCGCGCTTGAGCACGTCGTAGTCGATTCCGGTACCGACTTCGACCTCGCCGCCGAAGCGGTTGCCGAGCCGTTTGAACGCCGCGGGGTTGTCGTCCACCACGACGACGTCGTGCTTGTCGGCGACGAGCAGCTTGGCGAGGGTCGAGCCCACGCGCCCGCAGCCGACGATCAGGTATCTCATGGGGCGCCCATCCGATTCGGTGCCACCACCGGCGTTCCCGCGTAGGGAAGGAGAGCCCACCCCCTATGAGAATGCGGGATCGGCCACAAGCAACTCAGGTTGCGGAAAGGCTGACCCGCGTCGAACGCGGGTCATGCCGGGGTTTCGGCAAGCGAAGCGAGCCGAAACCAGCGGGGCGTAGCTCAGCTTGGTAGAGCGCTGCGTTCGGGACGCAGAGGTCACAGGTTCAAATCCTGCCGCCCCGACCACGTCCGAAGCCGGCCCACGCGATGGGCCGGCTTCGTTTTGCGCTCGATCTCAGTAGTTGATGTAGAACGGGCGCGTGTATTTCGCCAGCAAATCCTCGACGCGGTGCATCGGGTACCCGCCCACGCCGCTCGCCGTGTTGATCGTGTAGCCGGGCGCCGGGTACGGCTGGCAGTTCGCGCCGTCGAACTGCGAGTGGTACACGGTTCCCGCCGGCGGGAAGCCGCGCACCGGCAGCGGGTCGGTGACCCACAGCCACGCCCGCATCGGCTGCGGGCCGCCGGAATATCCCGTGTTCAGGATCGCCGCGTAGCGCTTCGCCAGCGGCGGATTGTAGAGCATCGCGAACATGCTGTTGCCGCTGCAATCCGGGGTGGTGAAGAGCAGTGAGCTGCCGCCCTGGTTTTCGAAGGTGTAGAACCGCTCCGGCGTGACGCCGATCGGCACCGCGTCGCCGCCCGTGAGGCGGTAGGCGACGTACGCGCCGAGCGGCTGCGAGGCGAAGCGCTCGTCGAAGTCGATGACGTCCCCGATCTCATGGCCCCGCGCGTCCCAGACCTTGCGGACGCAGCACGGCCCATTCCGGGACGGCTGAGGGTACGGCACCCGCGCTGCCGCCGGGGCCGCGGGAGCCTTCGTCACCGGAGCCGGGGCGGTGGACTGGGCGAGAACGGGGACGGGTAGCGCGACGGCGATGAGCGCGGCGAGCACGGTGAGTCGCATCGATGGTCCTCCAATGCGCGTAAACGCACCCGCTCGCGATGGAACGTTTCGGCTTGGCTCCCCGGACGAGAAAGCCTGTCCTCGGCGGCGCCGCGGGTGCGGTCCGGGGAGGTCAGGGCGGGGGCGGAGGCAAACGCGGGCCGCCGTTGTTTTCACGATTCAGCCCGGCCGCGCGGCGCGTGCTTCGCGCGGCGGAGCAAGAGTGCCGGAACCACAACCACTACTACGTCGGCGCCGAGCACATGCTGTACGCGCTGCTGGAAGAGCACGACGGCACGATCGACGAGCTGCTCGCGGTGGACCGCGTCGAGCCCGCGCACGTGCACGCCGAAGTCAAACGCGCGCTCGGCACCGGCGAAGGCCGGACCTGGGAAGGCATCCTCGTGACACCTCGCGTGCGGAAGATCGTAGAGATCGCCGAGGGACTCGCCGGCGACCGCGAGGTGGAGCCGGTCGACCTTTTCAACGCGATCCGCGCCGAAGGCGGCGGCCTCGCCGCCGACATCTTGAGGCGCGCATGGAACACCTGAGCCAGATCTTTCACGACCTCGTCGTTCACCTCGGCTACCCCGGCTTGTTCATCGTGATGTTCCTCGGGAACATCGGCACGCCGGTCGGCACCGAGGTGGTGATGCCGACCGCCGGCGCGCTCGCCGCGCAAGGCCACTTTCCCGCGCTGGTCTCGCTGCCGGGCTGGGTCCTGGTCGCGATCGTCGGCACGGTCGGGGAGATTTGCGGCGCGACGACGATGTACCAAGTTGGCACTCTCGGTGTGCTGACTTTCGTGCTCCTCTCCGTCAAGTACGTAAGCCTCGTGGCGC
>Ga0066662_10000304_pt1 | contig 21481 bp, 19 predicted proteins | sample GraSoiAngelo_111_FD_133939 | JGI IMG/M metagenome (GOLD analysis project Ga0066662, IMG submission 133939) | Grasslands soil microbial communities from the Angelo Coastal Reserve, California, USA - 14_0903_12_40cm | ecosystem: Environmental > Terrestrial > Soil > Grasslands | place: USA...
CCATATCGATGGGCTGGATGCCGTGCTCCTTCGCTGCCGCTACATGACTGGGGTTGTCGCGTATATGAAGAATGCCGCCATGCACCTTGGGGTGCAGCGTCTTTACCCGGCCATCCATCATCTCGGGAAATCCGGTGAGGTCGGAAATGTCTTTTACAGGCACACCGGAATCACGCAGCAATTTGGCGGTTCCGCCGGTCGAGACCAGCTCTACTTTCATCTCTGCCATCTTTTTGGCGAACTCAACCAGACCGGTTTTATCGGTCACACTCAGAATAGCGCGCTGAATTTTGGGCACGATGGTCCTCGGGAAAAGGTGTTGAAAGAAGTACTGATTAAGCTATCAGAAATTCAACAGAATTTGGGCGGGAGCCTGTCACTGCCGCGTCAGCGTGATGGTGGGCGGTATGCATGTGCTAATTCGGGCAGTTGCCTGGATTGTATTTGCGGTACCGCTTGTCGCCAAGCCGGAAATCTCCACCGCAACAAACTCTGGATTGGGCGCGGTGTGGAGAGATAGCGAAGCGCCTGCGGCTGAGCCGTCCAAGGCCAATTGCGTACCAAAAAATCCAGCAAGTGTCGGGTCGCATATACCTGTATTCGTGAAAACTACAGAGCCGGTCAATGGAAAACTGCCGAAAGCTGTGGTGGCGCTTCCCTGAGTATCTATCACCAAGGTGGCCCCCACAGTTCCGCTGCTGGTCTTGACTGAGCCTTTGTAGGTGCCTGTGAATGGACGCACGGCGAAGCCGGTTACGGTCCCTGAATCCGCGCAATCACGGCCGATGGTATAGGAGCCGTTGGAAATCGTCTGTCCGTCCTGACTGATGGTCGCATTGATGTTCATCTGATCTGTGCTGGGAGCGGCTGTGAGTTTAAGAGTGAAGCTTCCACCTGAATCTACCTTGCCGGAGAGAGTGGCAATCAGGGAGGATAAGATCCCCTTGAGACATGTATTGGTGAGATTCACGTCTGAGACGGGTATGTCGAAAGATCCAGTCGAATTATTACGCAGAAAGCCCCGCAGGAAAAAATTGTTGGCCGGAGATGATTGGGAGATCGCCGCGAATTCGTAGTTCCCGTTGAACACGATGCTCACCGGCTGGCTGGAAACCATCGGCGAGCTACCGCCGCCGCAACCACTGAGAAGAATCATAATGGCAAAGAGACACAACGAAACGCATGTTCTCCACATGATGCAGCCCCCACAGAGGGTCAATCATACTTCGAGAGAGCGTACATATCTGAAAAAAATGCAGCGATGTGCAAAGTTGGAATTCGTGAATCGAGAAAAGCGGCAGACAGGGTTAATCGCTGTCACATTGGAAATTTCTTAGCAAGATGCCCCAGGAGAGATAAGAACGATCCGGTGCTGTCAGGCTCGCTCAGGTTCGCGCACACATCAGCCGCCCCAGGTTTCCACGCACCTGCAGTCCGTCAGAGCGGCCGCTGAAATAACGCGCATTGATCTCATCGCTGCCAAGATCTTCGGGAAGGCGAAATCCGTTCTGCTGCAAGTGCTGGGAGAGCCCTTTCGGCTCAAAGAAGCTGACGAACGGTTCACCGGCAGCGGCCACGCGGCTGGCCAGCGCGTCAAAGGCCATGCGGTTGAAGAAATCCAGCAAAGACCGTGGCACGGCATAATCGAAAGCTATGCCGTTCTGCGGCGAGCACTCTGGATGAGGTTGATATTTGGCTAACTTACCCAATTACCAACTTACTCATTTACTCATGGGCTCCGCGATTTTGGGCTTGGCCTTCAGCTTGACCTGGCCGTCGCGCATCTCCACGGTGTATTCCACCTGTTCACAGCCATATTCTTTGCGGAGTTGCGAGGTCTTCTGCTGCACGAATTTCCTGAACGAATCCAGACTTCCGGCGCCGTGCTCGCCGACTTTTTTCTTGGTCTCGACCAAAGCCTTGTAGAGCGCCTCCACCTTTGCCGGTTCCGCATTCACGTCAGAGCAGTGGACGCGGAACTGCTCGCCTGAAGTGCTCTCCCGGACTGGCGCATGCTGATGTTTAAGCGCGGCTTCAGCAGCATGCTGCTGTTCCACGCGCAGGCCCTGGATTCCCAGTATGGCATCCTGGGGGCGGCGGTATCCCTCTTCCTTGATTCTGAGCTTCTGCTGCCATAGCGCCGAGAAAAGGGCATAGCGCTGCTGCATGGTGTTGAATCGGAAGCGCTGGGCAAAGTTCAGCTTGTGCCCGTCGGAGTGTTTCTTCAGCAGGTTCTGCACCCGCCATTCGATATCGGTTGGAGGCTTCTTGGAACCACCACCGAAAAAGATGTCGTACTCCACTTTCAGACGACGAAGATTGTCATCCAGTGCTGATAATTCTTCGTCAATAGTCACGCGCAGGCTCCGATCCAGGGAGGGTCGGTTACGACGCGGACTATACCATAGGAAGGAATTACGCACGGGTTACCACGGTAATCGGGAAGGAAAATCCTTTTGCCTTGTTAAGGATACACCCATTTGCAGACTTGCCAAGCGAGCCTTGCTGCCGGGCAGAAGGATTTTTGCCTTAGGGCGCTTTCCTGGAGTTGCTTTGGTCAGGAGGTGCAGAACTGGATTCCCTTTCAGACGGCCAAACACAACTGCTCTGGATTGCATCTAACAATTCGTTATGGTTGCCAATAGCGCTGCTACGTCCAAAATCCGGATTGTGATTGCTGATGATCATGCTGTCCTGCGGGAATCTTTGGGAGCTTTACTCGCTACCCAGCCGGATTTCCAGGTCGAAGGACTGGCCAGTAACGGCCAGGAGGCGCTTGCCCTGACGCAGCAGCACCCTCCAGACGTGTTGGTGCTTGATCTGTTCATGCCGGGCGGTGACGGATTTGAAGTCCTGCGGACACTCGACCGGGGCGGCAGCCGGGTTGCCGCTGTCGTACTCACCGGCTCAGACAGCGAAATGGATTATGCCCAGGTGGTAAAGCTCGGTGGGCGCGGCCTTGTTCTCAAGAGTGATGGCCCGGAAAAACTCTTTGCCGCCATCCGCACCGTGGCCAACGGAGAGCTGGCATTCTCCGATGAACTCGCGCAGCAGGTTCTCACCACCATGACAGCCGAATCCAAGACCTCCAGCAATGCGCTGGCCCGGCTTTCTGAACGCGAACGCCAGATCGCCTACTACGTGGCCCGTGGCATGAAAAACAAGGACATCGGCCAGCAACTCACCATCAGCGAAAACACGGTCAAGCGCCATCTCCAGAGCATCTTCACCAAAACCGGCGCCCGCGACCGCCTGGAACTGGCAGTGATGGCGCTGAGCGAGATCAGCAAAGCTGCATAAGAAGCATTCAGCCATCAGCACTCAGCATTCAGTCCTGAAACATTGCTCCAGAAACAAGTATGCCGCGACTTGCGCGAGTCTCCGCGAATAGATCAACGAGAACCCCCGAACCTGAATTCAAGCTCTAGAAATGATCAGCGTAATCAGCGGCAAGAATCTAACTGCTTCTGCCAAATGGCAAAGTGGGGTTTACGATGATGTTCAGGGACTGAATGCTGAGTGCTGATGACTGAGTGCTTATTTCGCAGTTGCCGCCATCTTCTTCACCATGGCCAGCACCAGTTTGCGGTCACTTTCATTCAGGTTGGAAGAATAACGGCGGATCTGGCTCAGGAAGCGAACCTCTTCTTCGGTGAGCGCCGGCAGGTTTTTGGGATTGCTGCCGTTGGTGTGGTTCTCGGCAAAGAACTGTCCCAGGGGCAACTCCATGGCCTGGGCGATTTTGGCCAGCGTATCAAGAGAGGGAATGGTATGTCCGTTTTCCACTCGTGACAGGTAACAACGTAGTAAACCTGTTCGTTTTTCGATGTCGCCCTGCGACATCCCTTTTTGCATTCTGTAGTTTCTGATTGTCTCGCCAATGTTCATGAACAAGCTCTCAAGGGTTGCTGCCGGGGGTTGCGTGAATAGTAATCAGAGTAGAAGGTTTGTGCAAGCACAATTTTTGTCATACCTGCACGTAAGGTTATTTCTCAAGATTTAACCAAGAATTTCTTACACGAATTCTCGATTTTCCCCCAAAAGCTTTCCTCTGTATTGCAAATCCTGAAATCCTTTGCCGTTCGCGAAGAAAATCTATTGATACTCCGATTCTTGATTCCCTTCAAAAGCTTTCCTCCGTGTTCCTTTGTGAAACCTCAGTGACCTTTGTGGTTAGGGTTTGGTTTAAGTTGGGTTTCTGTTGCGGCTGCGCTCCGCACTCTTGAGGGCTCAAAACGCAGCATCCTGCACGAGATAAAGCTAAGAGCTAAGAGGTACCTTTACCCCATCAACATTCCACCGTTCACCTTCAACACATGGCCAGTGATGTACCCGGCTTCTTCGGATGCCAGGAATCTCACTGCATACGCCACATCCATATCCGAGCCTGCGCGCCCCAGCGGAATCATCTCGTTCACCTTGGATTTCAATTCTGCTGAGAGTCCTTCGGTCATCGCCGTTTCAATGTATCCCGGTGCTACGGCATTCACGGTAATGTTGCGTGAAGCTACCTCCCGCGCCATCGACATGGTGAACCCAATCAGCCCCGCTTTTGACGCCGCGTAATTTGCCTGGCCTGTCTGGCCTGTCTGTCCGAAGACACTGGTGATGTTGATAATTCTGCCCCAGCGCTGCTTGAGCATTGAGCCGATGGCTGCCTGGGTGCAGTAAAACGGACCGCTTAAGTTGGTTTGCAGTACGGTGTCCCAGTCGGTGCGCTTCATGCGCAGGAGCAGGGTATCGCGGGTCACTCCGGCATTGTTAACCAGAATGTCAACTTTTCCGAAACGCTCAATCGCGGCTTTCACGGCGGCCTTGGCTTCATCTTCATTGCTTACATCCATGCGGAAAGCCGCCGCCTGCCCCCCTGTACCTTCGATTTCCTTGGCCACTTCAGCCAGTTTTTCCTCATTGCGCGCACCAAGAGCCACAGAGGCTCCGCCTTCGGCCAACGCCAGCGCACACGCACGCCCTATTCCCTGCGAAGCTCCCGTAACCAGCGCCACCCGCCCACTCACTCCTGCCATGAATGAAATCTCCTGGAGAAAAGTAACCGCGAATTATAGAAGAGTTAACGTTTCTCTGCCCTGAATCTGTGCTGATCCGTTCTATCTGTGCTATCTGTGTTGAGGTTTTGATTTTTCGGCGACAATCAGCATGCATCAGCGGAAAATAATCTGTCTCTGCCGAAATTGCACAAGGAGATGTACGAGGATGTAGAGGGGCTGAGTGCTGATTTTTCACATCGCACTTCGCCGTCGCTCCACAAACGTCGGCTGTGCCGGAATATCATTCCGGAATAGAACCTTCAGAATCGGCGGGGCCACCAGCGTGGTCACACCGGTCATGATAATCACCAGCGCGTAAGCTGAAGGCGAGATGATGTTCATCTGCAAACCGACCAGGGCCACGATCAATCCCACTTCACCCCTCGGCACCATGCCCACTCCAACCTTCAGCGCATTTTTCCAGCCGGTGGCCATCACCGGCAGGCTGCATCCAACCAGCTTCGACAAAAAGGCCAATAGGGAAATCACAATGGCCGAGATGATCAGCTTGCGATTGAACACTGCCAGGTTCAGCCGTGCTCCCATGCTGAAAAAGAAAAACGGCGCGAGAAATTCGTTGATGGCGAAGGCGCGCGGACGCAGGTTCCAGCGCGGCGAATATTCCGCAAATGCCAGCCCGGCGAAAAACGCACCGATAATCGCAGCCATGCCGATCTTTACCGCCGCATACGACAAGCCCAGGCAGATGGCCAGCGCGATCACCAGCGGCGCATCCTGGGTGGACATTCTCTCCAAACCCGGCTCCATTCTGCGCACCACCCGCGGCGCATAAAACATCATGAGCAGGGCAAACCCGATGGCCTCAATGGATGCGATAGTCAACTGTGCCCAGGGCAGCCCGGTGGTGCTGACCAGGCCAACTACCACGCTCAGCAGGATCATTCCCAGGATGTCATCAAACACCGCCGCTCCCAGGATGATGCGCGCCGGCAGTGTTTGCAGCACGTGCATGTCCCCTAATACGCGCGCTGTGATTCCCACGCTGGTGGCCACCATGGCGGCAGCCACAAACACCGCTTCATGAGCGGAGTCATGCACCAGGATCATGTAAGTGAAGCCAAACAGGAAAGGCACGGCGATTCCGGCCAGGGCTACATAGAGTGAGGTACGGCCAACGCTGAGCAGGTCTTTGGGTTGGGTGTCAAGACCCACGGTAAAGAGCAGGAAGATTGCTCCAATCTCCGCAATAGAATAAATGGCTTCATCCGGCGTCACCAGGTTGGTGACAGAAGGACCGACCAGCACACCGGCAAGAATCTCCCCCAGCACGGCCGGGAGTTGCAAGCGTTCAAAGATCTCTCCAAAGAGCTTGGCCCAGACGAAAATGAAGAAAAGCTGAAAAAGAAATGGATCGCCAGCGTGCATATCGTTCTTGCTCGTAGGGCCTGGCCAAAACCTTACACCTCTTAAGATGCCATTGACGAGAGAAATCCAGAGTAGCTGCTGGAATTACCAAGCCGCTGTAGAGCGCTCCTGATCATGGGCACGGAGCCGCTGTCCTGGAACTGTGTTGTGCAGACTTGACTCGGCAGCAGCAAGCTCCGGCTGCAACTCAAAGCCAACTCTCGATTTTTCCCACAGCAACCCTGCCTTTTGTCATCCTAAGGTTGGAACTATGAGAAGACTGAACTTAAAACATAAAGTAGAACGAATGCGTCATCTGCGATTGGTAGACTCGCTGATCGGCGCTCTGTTGTCTGCCATTGCTGCTGTGGGTGTAAGCGCCGTAGCAGCAGGGCACAAGTGGGTAGTTGTTGTCCCCCTGGTGTTCACCGCGATTCTACTGCTCATCTCGTCCATCTACGGAACTCGTGCCGGTATCATCGGCACGGTGCTGGCCGCCGTGATCTTTGCCTTCTTCCTGTTCAACCCTGTAGGCAGTCTTTCTATTGGCAATCAGACAGCCAAGGCAAACCTTGGATGGATGCTGCTGCTCGGTATTTCTTTTTCGTTTTTGTTCGCGCCACCTGGCGGGCTGCACCGCCATTAACTCCGGATTGCCCGTTCTCTGGAACAACAGAGCTGGGCAGCCGGGCATCCTAAAGAAATTCAGATACAGCGAATCGGGTCAAAACCCGAAACGCGGCAGGAGGAGTTCCATGGCCACGGCACCATCACTGCCCTCCACCCAACCGCGATGGGCGCGTTCGCCTTTTTACTTCAACTCGGCCTCGCACCTGTTGCGGATCGGGAAGGAAAAGGCTACTAACTTACAGGAGCTGCTGGAAGCGATCCGGTCTTGTCCGGACGCATCCATCTTCCAGCACACCTTCCAGACGCTGGAAGAGCACCACTTCATCAAGGAGGGCTTTTCCAACGACTTCTCTCATTGGGCGTTTGCCGCCTGCAATGAAGTCGAACTGGCGGAAAGGCTTGCCTCTCTCGACATTCGCGAGTTCACCTCGCTTGCCGCTCTGCGCGAGCGCCTGGTGCACCTGATTGAGGCACACCTGCAGAAGAATCCGCGCGCCGCCACCAAGCAGGCCATGGAGCCTTTCTACCTTATGGCTGCCGACCTGGTAGTGGTGCCTACGCCTTACGTGGCCCGCAACCTTGAAGAATTTACTGACGGGCTGCGCAAAGTCAGCATTCATGCCATCTATTACCACTTCATTGATGCCCGCCTGCGCCTGAAGCTCAACAACAACGATTTCTCCGTGTGGCTGGAGCAGGAGCTGGACCTTGCACAGGCTGCTGACCGTATGAACCGCATAGATATCTACACGTCTACGCTGGAAACTGTGCGCCGCAGCATTCTGAAAGTGATTGAAGCCGAAATGAACCGCGCATAACCGCAGCACCGTGGGAGAAGATTCCGATGAAGAGAAAAGACCTGGACCAGAACCTGCAAATCAAAGAAGCCGGGGACAACCAGCAAGTGGAAAATCAGCCGGGCGCCAGCGAGCCTTCCAGTGCGCCTCCACCCGGACAGAAAGAGCGCCGTTTCCGGCAAACCGATTTGCCGGCGCATTTCATCGAGCGGCGCAAGCACCCACGCATCAGCACCGAGCCGCCACCACCAGCCGCGCCCCCGCGGCTGGAAGATTATGCCTCCATCATCGGCCGTCCTGAACTGGATGAGATTCGCTTCCTTGCCCGTCATCTGCGCAGCAAGACCGTCAAGATGGTCAACTCCACCGCGGTGGGCGGCGGTGTGGCCGAAATTCTGAACCGGCTTATCCCGCTGATGAATGAGCTGGAAATCCCCACCAAATGGGAGGTAATTACTGGCGGCAACGACTTCTATGAAGTTACCAAAGGCTTTCACAATGCGCTGCATGGCGGTGAGTACAACCTCACCAAGACCATTCAGGAAATCTTCATGTCTTACAACGAGCAGAACCGTCAGCGCATGGAGTTTGTGGAAGACCTGTTCGTGATTCATGATCCTCAACCTGCCGGGCTGGTCCGCTCCAAGTCGGACACGCGCGGACGCTGGATCTGGCGCTGCCACATCGATCTCTCCAATCCTCATCCCGGTGTATGGGACTTCCTGAAGCCGATGGTGGAGCAGTATGACGCCGCCATCTTCTCGGCCCCGGCGTTCACGCGGCAGCTCTCGATTCCACAGTATCTTTTCTATCCCTCAATTGATCCGCTTTCGGAGAAGAACAAGGAATTGGAGGAGAGCTATATCAACAAGGTCTGCGACGATTTCGGCATTGATCGCTCGCGTCCGGTCATTACCCAGATTTCCCGCTTTGACCGCCTCAAAGATCCGGTCGGCGTAATCGAGGCTTACAAGCTGGTCAAGAAGTACGTGGATTGCCAGCTTGTGCTCGCCGGCGGCGGCGCAACCGATGATCCGGAAGGTGCCGTCGTATTGCAGGAAGTGATGGATGCCGCCGGAGACGATCCTGATGTGATCATTCTCAACCTGCCCCCGTGGTCGGCGCTCGAGATCAACGCGCTGCAAAGGGCCTCGACCATCATTGTGCAGAAGTCACTGAAAGAAGGCTTTGGCCTCACCGTGACCGAGGGTTTGTGGAAAGAGAAGCCCGTGGTGGCCGGGGCTGTGGGAGGCATTCCCACCCAGGTCATCCACAAGCTCACCGGAGTACTGGTGCACTCCGTGGAAGGCTGTGCCTACCAGATTCGCTATCTGTTGACACACCCTGAATTTGCCGTGCAACTCGGCAAAAACGGCAAAGAACACGCGAAGGAAAACTTCCTCATCACCGTAAACCTCAAGCGCTGGCTGTTGCTCTTCCAGATCATGCTGGGCATGGCACGGCCAAGCAAGACTATCTAATTCGACCAAACGTGAATGCCGGAATACGGCGCGAAAGCGCCGCATTTTCATCTCAGGATTTATCTGTGTCAATCTGTTGAATCTGTGTTGAGATTTTGGCCTTTCAGCGTGAATCAGCGGCCAAAACTGCCCTGTCCGGCAGCAGGTCCGCATACCAGAACCCATCCCTCTGCATGCGCTCGCCCGCTATCACCGGAATCTCCCGGTCAAACATCGGTCCTGCATAGACAAACGAATGAAACTCGCCATTCTCCCCGCAGGGATCGATTCCCCCTGGCAAATCACGCAGAAGCTGTTCGTCGAAATCCCGCCCGGCAAATTCCGGCCCAAGCTTCTTCGGATCGATGCATACCAGCTTGGCTTTCAGGCCGCCCCGGATCATCTCTTGTGCAAGTTGATCCGTAGGTATCTGCCAGACCGGGAACAGCGGTTCCAGGCCCGTACCCTGCAACTGACGTTCCCGGTAGGCGCGAATGTCTTGCAGGAACAGATCGCCGAAGGCAATCGCCGTTACCCCCTGCGCTACGGCTTCATCGCACACCTTTTTCATAGCGCATTCATAATCAGTATTCGAACACGGCCAGGGCAACGGCACGGCAATCAGGGGCAGGCGGGCGGCTTCAGCCTGCATCTCGACCAGTTGGCGGCGCGAGCTATGCATGGCCACCCGGTCAAAAGCCGAATTGATGGTGGTAATCAGTCCGGCAATCTCGCAGTCCCCCTGTTGCCGCAGGACATGCAACGTCCAGGCACTGTCTTTTCCGCTGCTCCATGAAAGCAGCACCTTCTTTCTCGTCATGTGAAAATCCCACCGTACGATGATGTTATTTGACAGGAAGATTGATCTTCGGTTCCAGCTAAACAATTACTTCTGACGAGCCGATGACCGGAGTCTTACATCGGTTTGAGCCGAATTTTTTACTCAAAAGGAATTTCCACTTCCGTATAAGTGCCAGGCCGCGCGGCATCGACAGCTTGAGCAATTTCTGTAAGTCTCTTGCGGACAGCACGCCAGCGCCCTTGGGTTAAGACAACTAACGCAATCCTCCGGCTTTCCAGATTCTGCTGGTAACGTATGCTTTTGTCAGATGTAACCATTACATGAAAACCGGTCTCTTCAGCAACACGAAGCAACTCGCCGTTTTGTAGTCTATCCCAGCCTTGTTCCCGCGATTCGCGGACAGTATGCCCAATGAGGGCACGGGTCAGGCCGCGCGGCACATTGTTATCGAATAGAACCAGCACGGCTTAGGATGCCACGGAGTCGAGCGTACGAGCTACAAAGTCCAGGACGGCAGCAATCTCATCCCGAGAGACAGGGTATTGTTCGATGATTTCATTGATCGTCATACCATCTTCAAGGTTCTCGAAAATAAGCTTAACGGGAGTCCGCGAGTTGCGGAATACCCATGCACCGCTCACTTTCCCCGGAATGCTCTCTACAACAGGGCATTTTGACCAATCAAGGTTTTCCATTGGAGACGCTCCTTTCCTGCTAGGATACCGTTTGAAAGCAGTGTTCGCTACCGACTGAATTGGTATCGCCGTCTCGATAATCCGTAAGGTTCGGATCCCAATCTGCCATGCCGTAGGGCCTGCCCCTCAAGGTTCTCGGTTTGGAGTTCCTTTAATAAATCAAATTTGCCCCCTTACCTCAATCCCCAAAAGGTGAGCGGGGTGCTCCTGAATGGCTTAAAAATGCTACATTCTTAAAGGAAATGTCTGCCCCGAACTCAAGGTTTGTCCGCGCCTGCCGCTGCGAATCCGTGGATGTTACGCCTGTCTGGCTCATGCGTCAGGCTGGCCGTTACATGGCTGAATACCGCGCCGTACGCAAGCAGCATTCTATCTTAGATATTTGTAAGACCCCGGAAATCGCCGCCGATGTCACCATCACCGCTGCTGAAAAGCTCGATGTGGACGCCGCCATCATCTTTGCCGATCTCCTGCTGCCCCTTGAGGTCATGGGTCTGCCCTTCCGCTTTGCTGCCGGAGAGGGCCCGGTGATCGAAAAGCCGCTGCGTACGAAGGCCGATGTGGACGCCCTTCAGACCCACCGCAGCTCCGAGTTGGGCTACGTTGCTGAATCCATTCGCAAAGTGGTAAAGCATTTTGGCGAGAAGCTGCCGGTCATCGGTTTCTGCGGCGCTCCCTTCACTCTGGCCAGCTACATGATCGAAGGTGGCGGCTCGCGCAACTACATCCATACAAAAAAGATGATGTACACCGATCCGGCTGCCTGGCAAATTCTCATGCAGAAGCTGATCGAAGTACTGGCTTCTTATTCCGCAGACCAGGTGCAGGGCGGCGCTGATGCCCTCCAGATTTTCGATAGCTGGGTCGGCTGCCTGAGCGTTGAGGACTACCGCCGTTACGTCCTGCCGCATACTCGCGATCTGGTGCAGCGGCTCAAGGCTACCGGTGTACCCATCATCTACTTTGGAACGGACACGGCGACATTGCTGCCCTCTATGAAAGAAGCCGGAGCACAGGTTATGGGTGTGGACTGGAGAATCCCTCTCGATCAGGGCTGGCAGGCGCTGAACTACAAAGGCGCAATCCAGGGAAACCTCGATCCTGTGCTGCTGTTTGCGGATCAGAAGGAACTGCGGGCCCGCACCGAGGCTATTCTCCAGCAGGCAGGTGGACGCCCCGGACATATCTTCAATCTGGGACACGGCATCCTGCCCGAAACCCCGGTCGACAATGTTCGCGCTCTGGTCACTTTTGTAAGAGAATTGAGTGCAAAGTATTCCGCTTCGGGGGCTGTGCGATGACACAAAATCAATTGGCCGTTTTGCTGCTGGCCCATGGCAGCCCGGATTCTCCGGATGACGTTCCGGAGTTCATGAAGTACATCACCGGCGGCCGTCCTGTTTCTGATGCGGTCATCGAAGAGGTACGCCATCGTTATTCGCTGATTGGCAAGTCTCCACTCACCGAAATCACCCTGGCTCAGGCCGAAGGCATGCAGCGGGAGCTGGGACTTCCCGTCTATGTGGGCATGCGCAACTGGAAACCATTCGTCGGCTCTGCCGTTCGCGAGATCATGGATTCAGGCGCCGGGCACATACTCGCTATTTGCCTCGCGCCGCAGAATTCTTCTACCAGCGTCGGCCTGTACAAGCGCGCGCTCATGGCCGAATTGCAACCGGAAGCTTCAGTGCACTTTATCGAAGAGTGGCATGACCATCCATTATTGGTGCAGGCGTTTGCTGAGCGCCTGGAACCGGTGTGGCGCAAGGCCAGCACAGAGTTGGGTTCACCCGCTCCGGTGATCTTCACTGCCCACAGCGTGCCCACGCGCACCATTCAGGCCGGCGATCCTTACGAGCGCCAGACCAAGGAAACGGCGCACCTGGTTGGCCAGCGCATCCAGGGGCTTCCGGCTGAGTTGCGGCATTTTGCTTTTCAGAGCCAGGGTATGTCGGGCGGACCGTGGCTTGGGCCGACGGTTGAAAGTGTCATCCTCCACCTGAAAAAAGAAGGCCATCGTGGGGTAGTCATCGCACCCATCGGCTTCGTCTGCGATCACGTCGAGGTGCTCTATGACGTGGACATCGGCTTCAGGCAATTTGCCACCGAAGAAGGACTGAAGTTCTGGCGCACCGAATCGCTGAATACCTCTTCCACGTTTATCTCTGCCCTGGCTGATCTCGCCTCCAGGAACCTGGCCGTTTCTTCCGGACAGAAAGCATGAAGCGGGTCGCCATTGTTGGCGGCGGCATCGCCGGGATCAGCGCAGCTTATTACCTGCAGAAAGCAAAACAGAACGGGGCCGGTCTCGATTGGACATTGTTTGAAAAATCCAGCCGGCTTGGCGGTGTGATCCGCACGGAATACCGCGATGGCTGCGTCCTTGAAGCCGGGCCAGATTCCTTTCTCACTGTCAAGCCGGATGCCGCCCAGCTATGCCGTGAATTGGGGCTGGGCGATCAACTCATCCCATCCAATGACTACCAGCGTCGCACCCACATTCTCGTAAAAGGCAAGCTCGTTCCCATTCCTGACGGACTGCAGTTCATGGTGCCAACGCGCATCATGCCCATGGTGACCACTGGGTTGTTTTCACTGGGAACCAAGCTGCGTATGGCCAGTGAATGGTTCAGCACCGCCGGCAATGGCAACCAGGATGAATCCGTGGCCAGCTTCGTCCGCCGCCATTTCGGCCAGCAAATGGTAGACCGCATTGCCGAGCCTCTGCTGGCTGGTGTTTACGGTGGCAATGCCGAGCACTTGAGCGTACGCGCCGTGCTGCCCATGTTCACCAAAATGGAAAAAGAACATGGCAGCCTCGTTCGTGCCAGCTTGAGCGCGCGCAAAGCCGCAGCAAAGACGCAAACGCAGCCGCAATCCCTGTTTACCTCGCTGAAGAATGGAATGCAGCAGTTTGTAGATGCAATCGTGGCTGCGCTTCCTAAAGCCGCATTGCGCGCGGAATCAACCATTACTTCTCTTAATCTTGCCAACGGCAAATGGCAGATAATTTCAGAAAAAGGGACCGAAGATTTCGATCTCGTGTTGCTGGCCGTGCCTGCACCTTTTGCGGCATCATTGCTGAAAAACCTGAATTTAGAAATGAGTGCCCGGCTGGAGAAGATTCAGTACACCTCTTCAGGCGCTGTTGCTCTCGCATACTCCAGCCCTAAGCTTCCGCCGGGCTTCGGGTTTCTCGTCCCGGCCAGCGAAAATCGCAAGATGCTGGCCTGCACCTTCGTGCACAAGAAATTTTCCTATCGTGTACCTCAGGGAACAGCCTTGCTGCGCTGCTTCTTCAGCAGTTCGCGCACACCTGAGCTGCTCTCCTATAACGACGATGATCTGAAAACCATTGCGCGCCAGGAACTGAAAGACATTCTCGGGCTTGATCTGGAACCGCAGGTCGCCTGTGCCTTCCGCTGGGCTACCGGCCTGCCACAATACGAAACCGGGCACCTCGACCGTGCCGCCGAAATCGAAGCCCAACTGTCGAAACTCCCCGGCTTGCACCTGATCGGCAATTCTCTGTATGGAGTAGGCATTCCGGATTGCGTAAAATCCGCGCGCCTGGCAGTCGAGAAGATCACAAACTAAAGCAAAACCAAAATTGCTGTAGCCTGAAAGGAACGTGTAGCACAGCCACCCCTGGCTGTGCGGAAGGCTACACCTTTTCTGGTTTTGCTTTAGCGGTAAAGTTTTCTTACGCCGCTGGATGTTCCAGGATCTCCGCCAGCGCTTTCAAGCGTTTCGAGTCAGCCGGGGTTTTCGCCCCATCGGCGTCTTTCTGCAATGACGATGCCTGATCTTTCAGCTTCGCCAATGCAGTATTGCTCATGTGCGAACTCTCTGCGCCTTGAATCGCCTTTTCCAAAGCTGTAATTCTGTCGGCAGGCAGAGCCTGTGAGCGCGACAACTGATCCACATACGCCTTGGCCACAGTCAGCGATGACGGCCACTCCAGCTTCTGCTGGTTCTGTACGTTCAGTTCATTCACCTTTACGGTTTTTGCCGCGTTGATTTCGTTCTGCGTCAGAAATTTCGTAGGCGTCAGTTCAAATATGTCCAGACCGCGCGCAATCTCTGAAGCATAGATGTAGCCGTTGTACCAGTAGGCCGACCAGTCGCCGCCCAGCACCATCATCTTGGGATCAATCGGCCCGCGGTCAAAGTAGGCAATCTCAAACGGGTGGGTCGCATCCGTGAAGTCCATGATGGAGATGCCGCCCTGGTACCAGGCCTGCACTTCAATATCGCGGCCCGGCACGGGAACCAGCGAACCATTGTGCGCTACGCAGTTCTCCGTGTCACCCTGTGCCGCCGGCATCTTGTAGTAGCCCTGGAAGGCCAGTTTGCCGTCTTGCACGTTGAAGATCGCGTCCGCGCCCCACACGTTCGGATCGTTCGGACGGCAGCGCGGGCCCAGGCCGCCACCCCATTCATCTGTGAACACGACTTTGCTGCCATCGTTGGAAAATGACGCCGAATGCCAGTAGGAATAGTTCGGATCATTCACTGCATCCACGCGCTTGGGATTTACCGGGTCTTTGATGTCGAGCAGAATTCCGTTGCCGGAGCAGGCGCCTGCCGCCAGCCCGATTGCGGAATACACCGTGATGTCATGGCACTGGTTGGTGTCCTTGGGCTTCTCCGGGCCTTTCTTGCCATGAGTGCCGCCATTATTCAGGCCGTTGATCGCGCCTGTGCGGGCATCCATGAATACGCGAGGATTGGAAACGATCTTCGCGTCCTGCGGCGCAGCTACAGGAACCTTGATCACGTCGATGCGGAACAGCGCGCTGTTCGGATCTTTGCCGGTCTCTTCATCCAGGCAGCCAGCCAGTTCTTCCGGCTTGCGCACGAACGAGGTGCCTGAAACATAGATGTAAACATTGTCTTTGTCGTTGGGATCGATCACCAGCGTATGCGTGTGCGAGCCGCGGCAGGTCTGCACCGCCGCTACCTGCTTCGGGTTCCTGATGTCGGAGATGTCGAAGATCCTCACCCCACGGAAGCGGTCCTTCTGCGCCACCGGTACCGGGCGCTTCTTCTTATCTTTTTCTTCACTGGCCGGCGGAGGAGGCTCAGGGGGAAAGCCTTGTGTGCCGCAATCGATGCGTCCATTGGCCATCTCTACCGACATGAACAGCAGGTTCTTGTAAACCGAGACATCACCCTGTCCGCCGGGACACACCAGGGAGGTTACGAGTTTGGCTTTGCCGGGATTGGAGATGTCATAGATGCCTACGCCATAAAAATTCCCCTCGAACAGGTAGTTGCCCTGGAAGGCCAGATCGGAATTGGCGAAAGCAAGCTGCGCGAAGACCAGCTGCATCGGCTTAGGCATCTTCGCAGTCTCGGTCCTGCCCAGCTGGCCCAGGATCTTCTGCACTTTCGGATCGTCAGCGTTGTTTGAGCCGAGTTGAAATGCAGCCGGCTTCTTCACAAGCTGCAGGTGCTTGATGCCCATGGCCGTTTCCCCGGCGTTGTAGAGGCCCGACGAGAGCTTGGCGCGCGGATCGTTTACGTCTGCCCCTTTCATGCCCGGCGGCAGCGTGGGAGGAGGCTCCGGTGCAAACGGATTTTCGTCTGCCTCGTCTGCAGGTTTCTGCGCGGTGGGCGATGGCTGCGCGGGCTTCTGCTCCTGGGCCAGCATCCAACTCGTGCCCAACAATAAAACCATGGCGGCCATCACCATGCAAAAAGCAAATCTGTGCACTCGGTTCATCGGTTCTCCTCTTGATCTCTTAAAATAACGGGCCCTTCTACGTGAGGGGTAAAACAGTGCAAAATGAAATACACATAAACTATTTTTGCTTCCTCTGCGCCCTCTGCATTACTAAACGTCGAATTCTTCTCTGCTTGCGACGAATTCTCCCGCGCAGCAAAGGATGGGTGCGGTCCATAGGGAGCAACACACCGCCAAATTCAATACACATCAACTACTTTTGTTACCTCTGCGTCCTTTGCGTCCTCTGCGGTAAAAGGTTTTGGTTGTGGCTCGCCACGCTGCGGTTAAAGGTTTTCTAGCAGCTCGAATTACTTCTTCTTCTCCAACATCGTTTCCATCACCCTGATCTCGGCCCGCTGAGTATTATCGGCATCCGTGGCAAAGTCAAACAACTCGGCATCCTGCCCCGCGCCTGCCGTGTCAAATAAATCCTTCACCATGGCCAAAGCGCCATTGTGATGCTGAATCATGCCTGTGAGAAACAAATGATCGAACTCGGCGCCCTTAGCCTTACGCAGCGCCTCCATCTGCTGGGGTGTAAGCATGCCGGGCATCAGCATCGCATGATGCTGCATTCCTTCCATGGACATGGAAACAGGTTCGCCGCGGGCCGTGAGCCAGCGCTTCATGAACTTGATCTCGTCCGCCTGCGAGCTGCTGATGCGCGCGCCCAGGGTGCGCAGCTCTTTGTTCTCGGTGTGCGACACAATCAGCGCCGTCATCTCCACAGCCTGCTGATGATGCAGGATCATGCCCTGCATGAACTCCACATCGGCGTGTGCGCGTGGCGGCAGCTTTCCCGTGGTGTCCGGCGGCAGCGTCTTGCTAGGCTTGCCGGGCGCTCCCGGCTGAACCACGACAGGTTGTTCCGGATCACCCTGCTGCGCGTAGGCAGTCGTAGTACTGGCGGCAAGAAGCAGGGCGAATACCACTGCAAGCCAGGAAAGATGCTTGTGTGAGTTGCTCAACATTTCAACAGAACACAGCATATTAACATTTTCAAAGATACTCCCGCGGAGCGCCGCGGCTCCGCCCTCCGAATCCCAGTAGACCAGGTGCAGGCCGCCAAAGATCAGGTTGAACCCGGTGATCATCGGCACAACGAGGGGTGCCATGCCAGTGCCACTCGATCCAGAAGCAGGGCAAGTTGGCCGCCACCAGCACCCATTTCGAACACAACGATTGAAATTTCAGGAAGTGTATTTAGGGCGCATTTTTATTAATTTGGAACGAAATTTCCACAATACCCAAAAAGTGCCTACAAGGTCGGAATATGCAAATATCAGTATCTCTGATGTCTCAATCTTAACGTCGCACTAAAAAATGGCAGCAGCCTGTTCAAAGTGAAGGCGCATATTAGTAAGTCTCGTATTTGCAAAAGCTTCCGTGCCCAAAATTTTGTTCTTGCTGGATACACTCCCGAGTGAAATTATGTCGGCAACAAATTTCAGGGCATACACCAGAAGTCTGACTTCTATATGGGGCGAGTATCTGTTTGCTCCAGCGATTTCAACGCAGGAGGCGTTCAAGCGGAACGCTTTGAGCATGTGCAAACCGGAGCGCAGACCACATTTCGATGCAGTCTTTCCGGACAACTAAGATAACACGCTGTATTTCTTCACCAGTTGCGTCCAACAGAGGAATGCTCGAGAGATTTAGGCGCCAAGAAGATGGAGGAGGAGAAATGGAAACTTGCAGCAGCCTCGATGGCAATACAGCGAATTCTGGCGAATCCGTCTCAAGAACTGTTTGGAAGGTACTTGAAAGGGTTGAGAAACGTTCCAAAATTTCCTTGAGTTCCTCGTTAGTTTCGAAAGCCGAATTCGGAATAATGCGATACCGGCCCGGCTCCAAAGTCAAAATCCGTGCCTCAATATGGCCTGAACCGGTTAACCAAGAAAGTTCCCTAACCAGATCCTGTCCAATCGTGATCCGTCCTGATGCAACGGCGGATTCTGTCCAGACGAATGATTGGCCCATAACCCGATTTTACCAGAAATATTACTATCTTATAAACTCCAGTATTTCAATAGAATATAGAAATTTCTCTTGACTTTTCAACCAGGATTATCCATCATGAAATTGTCTTTTAAGTCACCTCCCGATAGGCGAACGAATAGCGAAATTGCAACTTGTAGAATATACTCTGAGAAAGGGGATCGACTCATGAACCAAGCGAAGTCAGTGTCTCCGCAGGCGATCATGGCCGCTGCGGTTCTAGACGCAAATGCAAGAGGCGCATCTCTTGAAATTGAAGGCGTATCCGAGCTCTTTTTGGAACTTGCAAAAAAAGGAATAGGCTTAGGGGAAATTGCACTTCGAAAAGTTCCGGGAGGTGTGTATTCGGATGACGCCGAAGCTTTTGTCGGGCGGTTCCTTGCTGCGGGATACGCAACGGCACGCAGTCCGATCACATTTTCGGAAAAGGGAGTAGATATCTGCAAGAAAATTGTTGAGAAAGAGTGCAGTCAGAACTCTGCGAATCTGGAAAAAGCATTATCTATTTTGGGACTTTCAGTCCCAGAATTTAAGTAGTACCGAACAAATTTGCGGCGGCTCTTTGAATTTGATTTCGCTCGGTGCCTGGCAGTCTCGCTGGGCACATAACCTTAACTGTCTGTCTTTGCATATTGGTTCGTTCTAAAATCTCCTTTAGGGTTCGAGACACATCGAAGAAGTTTTCTGCTTTGTAACATCCCGAAGCGTCCTTTCGAAGTAGCTTCGTGGCGCTGTTCTGCTGGAGTTGATAAACTTTCGGATCGGGCAGGACTACCTGTATCTGCCAAACTCGTTTTTGTCCGATCGAGTTCTGCGCAACTTTTTCTTCCCAATCACCTGGTCGTGTGATGTATGCGAGCTTTCTATCGCCGATGAGCACATCATTCAGCCAGTTATCGATAACAGGCGGCAGAGTCGTTCTTTCTTTGATACTTGCAGGTACCTCATAGACACACACGTAGTCGGCATCTCCCATTAGCTCTTCCACAAGGTGCTGAACCATTCCGTTGCCGGTACCAATACCCCTTACGATTGAGGTTAGCTCTTCGTCGGCGAGAGCAAACACATCCTCAAGCGACAGACTAAGGCGACGATCATCCACAATGCCCTTTACTAAGCGAGTAAGCATTCTTTCCGCAGTCCTTTTCCTGGGGCTCTCATAGCAATTGAAATACATTGCATCTCGGGCCAGCATGAGGTGCTCCATATGTCCTAAGGCCTCTTCATCGTAGGTGAGGATAAAACTTTCTTGATCCAGCACAGGTCTCATAAAATCGATAAGCGCAGCTGTATTAATAAACCCCATCATTAAACCAGTCATATGGGCATCGCGCATTAAGTAGTCCATCCTATCTACATCAAGGGATGAGTCAATAATGTCACCAATCAAGTGATCAAATCCCTTCAGGCTGGACCGATCGGTACCAAGAAGAGACAGGATATGAGCATCGTCAACTCCTATGGACCGCAAAGTCGGTGCTAAAAACTTTTGCACATAAGTTTCCGTATAGTGTTTGTCTGGGTGTTGCACATCTAGTGTAATTCCTGCGTAAGTATCGAGAGCATGACCAAACGGTCCATGGCCGATATCATGCAAGAGAGCTGCAACTTGCGCCTTCAAAATGAGATCATGGCGTTGCTGAGCAACCTCAGGTTTAAATTTGATTGGTTCCTTCTCTCCAATAACGTAATACACTCCCCGATCGAGAATGCCGTTAAGCGCTCGTTCTGCATTTTTCGCAACACCCAAACTGTGAGAAAGCCGCGAATGCCGTGCAGAGGGAAATTGCAAGAAGCTGAATGATAATTGCTTTACGCGAGCGAGCCTCTGCAAAACTGGGTGTGACGCCAGGGTTGCCAGTGCCTTGTCTAGGGCGATATGCCCATAAATGGGATCATCGATCCCTTTTCTTTCGATTGAATCCGGAATGGCATTCGTGAGCCAGCGTTGTCCCAGTTCTTTTACAACAGCCGGAAAACACCCTGCTTCCATCTCCGCCAAACGCGCTGATATTCTAGCTCGTTCGTCCTCACATGTCTGCTTCTCGCGGCGGGCTTCAGAAATGAGGGCAGCAGCAGCAGCCTCAACTGACTTTGGCCGATTTATCTTCATCATCGTTTTGCCAGTCCCATAAGTGAAGTCTGTATGTTGCTTTTGACCACCAGATTAGGAGTAACGACAAATAATCGAGAATGTCTTCAAATCGATAGTCAACATCACGCGTTTCGATATGTGCAACAAACCTTTTGGTCCAATGAGCCCTTAGACGTTCATTAAACTCTTGACGACCAAAGCAATAAATCAGGGCAACATTCATAACCAGAAGCACAAGGAAGCTTAGGAATGCTGGTAAAATATAAAGAAGAACATGTAGGAAATTTGAAGCTGTATAAGCTTCGATTGCCAATCTTTTCCACAATGAAATAGTCCCCCCAACTAAAATGGCAATTGGGAAAAGCGGCGCGAACTTTCGCGAAAACCACATTATGATTGCAGCAACAGCCTGGAACTGACGTTAGCTCACCACGTATAGGAATCCAAATGGTATGTTATAGCCGAGGTCAAGCTGTATCCAACAAAAAGAATTGACGAGGTATCTTGAATATATATGCCCTTTCCAGACTCCGCTAACAAAGCTCGCTCTTGATCTCCTCAACTGATTTCAATGCCTTGTCTTGACTTTGCCACTATTATGTGGCCAATGATCACAAATGTCTCAATTCTCCACCCGGGATGCAGCTAACCTGACTTTCGCAGTTCGCGAGTATTTTTCCGCTATTGGCAGTCGGAAGTAGTAGTGTTTGCAATGTCTCTTTCCTAAAAACTACCAGGTGAAGACCTACCCTCTTTTCTGTGTGCCGCAGTTCTGGCATGCTGCGGCTGGCGATGTTTTTGCGCAGCACAAACCGCAAGAAAGACGGCAAGGATCACCGCTATTTCAGCATTGTAGAGAA
>Ga0066662_10000305_pt1 | contig 21392 bp, 18 predicted proteins | sample GraSoiAngelo_111_FD_133939 | JGI IMG/M metagenome (GOLD analysis project Ga0066662, IMG submission 133939) | Grasslands soil microbial communities from the Angelo Coastal Reserve, California, USA - 14_0903_12_40cm | ecosystem: Environmental > Terrestrial > Soil > Grasslands | place: USA...
CCCCATCCCCTGGACGTGGCCACCGCGGTGCGCTGCACGAACAAGCTGGCCCAGCGCGAAGCGCTGGATGCCGCGGGCGTGGCCCAGCCGGCCTGGTCATCGGACGTGCCCCCGTCGTTCCCGTGCGTGGTGAAGGCACCCGACCGCCAGGGCCAGCGCGCGATGTCCGTGATCTCCCGGCCTGAGGAGGTCGATGCGGCCATGTCGACCGCCCGGCGCGGCTCGCGCAGCGGCCGCGTCATCTTCGAGGCATTCGTGCCGGGGCCGGAGGTGACCGTCAACGGCTTCTCGACCCACGGGCAGTTCGTGCCGGTGGCGGTCACGGCGCGCGAGCACTTTGCGGGCGTCCCCGGCGTCGCCCAGCGGCACGTCTACCCGAGCGGCCTGGACGACGAGGCAGCCGCGCGCGCGGCGGAGGCGGCGGTGACCGCGCTCGGCGTAGGGCACGGGCCCAGCTACACGCAGCTGATCCTCTCGCCGGATGCCCCCCGCATCATGGAGGTCGCCGCCCGCCTGGGAGGCGGCCACGACTCCGACATCTGCCTTCGCGCGGCCCGCGTCGACCTCGCAGCGGCGGCCGTGCGCGCCGCGCTCGGGCTCGAGGTCGAGCCGGCGGCGCTGGAGCCCCATCCCCGGGGCGCATGCGTGATCGAGTTCCTGCGCGCGCCGGAGGGGGAGCTGCGATCGGCGACGGGCCCGCCCGAGGCCAGCTTCTATCATGCCCCCGGCCACCGGTACGGCCCTCTGCGGACAGCCACCGACCGGGCCGGCTACGTCATCACCCAAGGAGCGACCCGGGAGGAGGCGCTCGAGCGAGCACGAACCGCCGTCCAGGCGGTCCGGTTCGAGGTCGTATGAGCAGCACAACGCCATCAACACCCGCGATCGACGGCGGCAGCCCGGTGCGCGAGCGCCTGCTCGAGTTCTCGCCGCCGGTGCTCGGCGACGAGGAGATCGCCTCGGTGGTCGAGACCCTGCGCTCGGGGTGGCTGACCAGCGGGCCACGGGCGGCGGAGCTGGAGCAGCGGTTCGCCGCCCGTGCGGGCGCGGCGCATGCCGTCGCCACCTCCTCGTGCACCGCGGCACTGCACCTCGCCCTCGTGGCTGCCGGCATGGGACCTGGCGACGAGGTGATCACCTCGTCGTTCACCTGGCCGGCAACGACCAATGCCATCATCCACACCGGCGCACGCCCCGTGTTCGCGGATGTCGACCCGGGAACGCTCAACATCGATCCCGCCGCGGTGCGGGCCGCCATCGGCCCGGCCACGCGGGCGGTGCTGCCGGTGCACTTCGCCGGCGGCCCGTGCGACATGGACGCGATCATGGCGATCGCGAGCGAGCACTCGCTGGTGGTGGTGGAGGACGCCGCGCACGCGGTCGAGACCACGGTCGGCGACCGGCCGGTCGGGTCGATCGGCGACTTCACCTGCTTCTCGCTGTACGCCACGAAGAGCCTGGCCGGCGGCGAGGGCGGCGTTGTCACCACCTCCTCGGACGAGGCCGCCGCGGCGCTGCGGCTCCTGCGCGCGCAGGGGATCACCCGCGATCCGTGGCGGCGCCAGCAGGCGCGCGCCCTCGGCCACTACGACGTGGTGACGCCGGGATTCAAGGCGAACCTCGCCGACCTGCAGGCGGCCGTGGCGCTGCCGAAGTTCGACCGGCTCGACCAGCTGTTCGCGAACCGCCTGCGCCTCGTGGAGCGGTACGACCGCGGGCTCGAGGGGCTGGCCGGGATCGAGCCGATCGCCCGCCCGCCGTTCGGCGGGCATGCCCATCACCTCTACGTCGTGCGCATCGACCCGGCACTCGCCGGCGGTGACCGAGATCGCTACGCAGCGGCGCTGATGGCCGAGAACATCGCCACCGGCCTTCACTTCCTGCCCGTGCACACGCTCACCTGGTACCGCGAGAACCTGCCGCCGGCCGACCTGCCGGCGACCGAGGCGGCCGGCGAGACCGTTCTCTCGCTGCCGCTCGCGGGCGCCCACACGACCGGGGACGTCGACGACGTGCTGGCCGCGCTGCACAAGCTGCACGCGGCATTCACGCGATGACCCGGCGCACCAGGGTGGTCGCCGGCACCGCCGTGTCGGCCCTGGTGCTGGCGGCCCTGCTCTGGTTCACCGACCCGCGCGAGATCTGGAACAGCCTCAGCCGCGCGGATCTTGCCTGGGTGCTGCTCGCCCTCGCGGTGAACATCGCCACCGTCCCGGTGATGGCGTGGCGCTGGCAGCTGCTGCTCGCCGCGAAGCGGCTCGAGGTGCCGCTCGGATGGCTGACGCGCACCTACTTCGTGGCCCTGTTCGTCGGCCAGTTCCTCCCCGCCGCGGTCGGGGGCGACGCCGTGCGAGCCGTCGAGCTCGGCCGGCGCACGCACGAGGCGCCGGAGGCGGTGGCCTCCGTGCTGATCGACCGGCTCGTGGGCATGGTGTCGCTCGTCGCCCTCGCGGTCGTCGCCTACGCCGCCGGCGGCCACTCGGCGGGCGGCCCCGAGGTGATCGCCGCCGAGGCGATGTTCGGCGCTGCGGCCGTGGTCGTGCTCGCACTGCTCTTCTCCGCACGCCTGCGCGGGCTCGCCGCGCGGTACCTCGAGCCGCGTGTTGCCGGCCGGCAGCTCGCGGCCGGGGGCCGCTTCTACGAGGCGCTGCACGGCTACCGCGAGCACCGCGCGACGCTGGCCGCCGTGTGCGGCCTGGCCCTGCTCGTGCAGATGGCCCGCGTGGGCACCATCTGGATGCTGGTGCAGGCGCTCAACCTGCACGTGCCCGTGGCGGAGATCTACGCCACCGGGCCGGTGCTGTTCGCGGCGCTGGTTCTGCCCGTGTCGCTGAACGGCATCGGCGTGCGCGAGGCGGTGTTCGTCTCGTTCCTGCGGGACTCGACCACGCCGGAGCAGGCGATCGCGCTGGGCGTGCTGTTCTTCGCGGTCGGCGCAGGCACGGCCCTGGTCGGCGCCGTCATCCTCGCGTTGCGCTGGATGCGCTACGGGGCGTCAGCCGTGCGGCCGCGGACGCAGATCGACGGCGAGCCCGGTTCCTGAGCGGCGCGGTTACCCCAAAGGGGTGAGGGGCTCCGTCCGACCCAAGGCCGAAGGTGTGTCTCAGTCCCGACCCTGGAGCTGCACCATGACGACGACCGACCGCACCATCGCCCGCGCCCGCTCGCTCGGCGGCATCGGCGTGATCAACCTGCTCATCGCCGTGTTCGGCGCCGTCTGCGTGCTCGCCGTGCTCGCCGGCGCGATCCTGCGCTGACCGCGTCGATCACCTAGCCGGCCCGGCCGACCAGCAGCTCCCGCTGCCGGGGCCCGTCGAACTCGCAGAAGAAGATCCGCTGCCAGCGACCGAGCAGGGGTGATCCGCCCGACACCGGAACCAGCTGCGTCGAGCCGACCATGATCGCCTTGACGTGCGAGTCCGAGTTGCCCTCCGCGTGCGCGTAGCCTCCCTGGTGCGGCACCAGCCGGCGCAGGACATCGAGCACGTCCGCCGCGACGTCGGGATCGAAGCCCTCGTTGATCGTCACGGCCGCGGTCGTGTGCGGGACATGCACGACCACAGCTCCCTCCTCCATGCCGAGCGCACGGACGGCGCCGGCCACCATTCCCGTCACGTCGACGAACTGCTCGCGCCGGTCGGTGGAGAGGCTGAGCCGTTCCATCACCCGTGAGGGTACCGGCCGGTCGGCACGCGCCGCGAATTCCCACATCCCCCCGATGGAGGACGCCGGTTGCCCGATCACGTGGCATCTGTGAGAGCAGCGGGCGACCGCTGAAGATCTATTCAGGTGTCGGCGCCAACCGGTCGATACCACCTGATGCTCTCCACCCCTCGAGGAACCGGTATGTCCCCCGCCGTGTTTCGAGGTTCCCGGCCCCGCCCCGGCCGGCGCGCCTCCGCCATCGCTGCTCTCGTCGTGATTGCCGCCGCCACCGCGGCCGGCCAGGCGCTGGCGGCGACCTCGCTGCACGTGACCGTCACGAGCAAGCCGAAGGCCGCCTCGAACCTCACCACGGCGACCTTCCGGTGGAAGACGCAGGGGAGAGTGCGCTCGACGCTGTGCTCGCTCGACCGCGGGCGCTTCAGGAAGTGCAAGAGTGGCAGGCGCTATTCCAAGCTGAAGGACGGCAAGCATCGGTTCCGGGTCGAGGTCAGGGGATCCGGAAGCACGAAGAAGATCGCGACGGTCAGCTGGCGCGTGGATACCATCGCCCCGACCGCGCCCGTCGCGGCGGGTGGCTCGCCCGCCTGGCAGGCGGTGCCCTCGATCGCCATCAGCGCGAGCGGCTCGACCGACTCAGGCAGCGGCCTGGCCGGCTACGAGTTCCGCACCTCCACCGACGGGGGTTCGACGTGGAGCAGCCCGTCGCCCGGCTCGCTCGTCAGCCCCTCGATCGACGGCGAGACGCTCGTGCAGTTCGCCGCCATCGACAAGGCGGGCAACGTGTCCGCCTGGGCCCCGGCTCCGGACACCGCCGAGGCGACCGCCCGCATCGACAACCTCGCCCCGTTCGTGCCCACCGTCTCCGGGGGCGACCTGCAGTGGCAGAACGCTGCGGTCGTCATCGTCAGCGCGTCCGACGGCGTGGACGTGGGCGGAGCCGGCTTCGACCACTACGAGTACCGCACCTCCAACGACGCCGTGAACTGGTCCGCGCCGGCCGTCGGGTCGAGCGTCCCCGTGTCCGCCGACGGCGAGACCTTCGTGCAGTTCCGCTCGGTCGACGCCGTGGGCAACCCGTCGAGCTGGTCGCCGACCACCCCGGATGCAGGCAGCACCGTCCGACTCGACCGCACGCTTCCGACCAACCCCATTGTCAGCGGCGGCACCGCCGGCTGGCAGAACGTGGCGTCGGCGCTGGTCACGGCGGCCGGATCGACCGACGCGCAGGGGGCGGGCGTCGCCTATTACCAGTACCGCACCTCGACGGACGACGGGCAGACCTGGTCGGCGCCGACAGTCGGCAACTCGCTGTCGGTCAGCGCGGAGGGGCTGACGCTCGTGCAGTTCCAGACCGTCGACAACGCGAACCTTCATTCCGCATGGATACAGACCGCCGTCGAGATCGACCGCACCAACCCGTCCGCGCCGACGGTGTCCGGCGGCTCGCTCGCGTGGCAGAGCGTGGCCAGCCTCGATATCTCGGCCTCCGGCGCCGCCGACAGCGGCGGCTCGGGCGTCGCCGGCTACGAGTACCGGGCCTCGACCGACGGCGGCGCGACCTGGTCGCCGAGCCCGATCTCAGGCTGGGACGATCTCGTGACCGCGCAGGGCGAGACGCTGGTGCAGTTCCGGACGGTGGACGGCGCGGGCAACGTCTCCGGCTGGGTGGGCGCGACCGCTCGCATCGATACCACCGCCCCCGGCGACCCCACGGTCTCCGGCGGCTCGGGCAGCTGGCAGAACGCCCCGTCGGTGGACGTCACCGGCGCGGCCACCGGCGATGCCGGCGGCTCGGGCGTTGCCGACCTCCAGTACCGCACGTCGACCGACCACGGCCTGACCTGGTCGGCACCGGCCGCGGGTACCGTGGCGTCCGTCTCGGCCGAGGGCACGACGATCGTGCAGTTCCGGGTGATCGACGGCGCCGGGAACCCGTCGAACTGGGCTCCCGCGACGCCCGCGGCGACCTCCACGGTCATGCTCGACCACACCCTGCCCACCCTTTCGGGCGTCAGCGGCGGCTCGCTCGCGTGGAAGAACCAGACCTCGACCACGATCACGGCCGGCACGCACGCTGACGCGGGCGGATCCGGCTTCTCGCACGATGAGTACCGCACCTCGACCGACGGTGGGGCCAGCTGGTCGGTGCCGGCGACCGGGACGAGCGTGCTGGTCACGGCGGAGGGCGAGACGCTGGTGCAGTTCCGCGCGGTCGACAACGCCGGCAACGCGTCGGCGTGGCTGCCGGCCAGCCCGACAGCAGCGAGCACGGTGCGGCTCGACCGCACCGATCCCACCAGCCCGCTCGTGAGCGGCGGGTCGTCGTCCTGGCAGAGCGTCACGTCGATGCTCCTCACGGCCTCGGCCTCGACAGACACCGGCGCCGGGGTGACCGGCTACGAATACGAGGCCTCGACGGATGGCGGCCACACCTGGAGCGCGGCGGCCGCCGGCTCCTCGCTCTCGGTCACGGCGCAGGGTGTCACCGACGTGCGCTTCCGCGCCGTCGACGGCGCCGGCCGCTTCTCCGGCTGGACGGCAGCGACCGCCATGATCGACCGCACGAAGCCGGTCGCACCGACCGTCACCGGCGGATCACAGACGTGGCAGACCTCGCTCTCGGTGACCGTGAAGGCGACGAACGGGTCGGACACCGGCGGCAGCCTGTTTGCCGGCTACCAGTACGAGTCGTCCACCGACGGCGGCGCAACCTGGTCGTCGCCCGCTCCGGGATCGTCGCTGGTCGTCTCCAGTGAGGGCGAGACGCTCGTGCAGTTCCAGAGCCTCGACAACGCGGGCAACGCCTCCGCATGGGTACAGGCGACGGTGCGGCTCGACCGCTCGGCGCCGACCGCGCCGACCGTGACCGGCGGATCCCTCTCGTGGAGCAACACCCCGGTCACCGTCACCGCGGCGGGCTCGACCGACGCGGGCGGCAGCGGATTCTCGTACCAGTACCGCACGTCCACGGACGGCCACACCTGGTCGCAGCCGGGGGCGGGCAGCTCGTACCAGACCACCGGTGACGGCACGACCTACGTGCAGTTCCAGGCCGTCGACAACGCCGGCAACGCGTCGGGCTGGGCGCCAGCGGTCAACGGCCCGCTCAACACCGCGATGGTCGACACCGCCGCACCGACGGCACCGGCCGTCAGCGGCGGGTCGAGCAGCTGGCAGACCGCGCTGTCGGTCACGGTCAGCGCCTCGAGCAGCGACTCGCTGAGCGGGCTTGCGGGCTACCAGTACCGCACCTCGACCGACGGCGGTGCGACCTGGTCGAGCCCCGCCGCCGGAGGCTCGGTGCCCGTCACCGCTCCAGGCACGACCTATGTCCAGTTCCGCGCGACCGACAACGCCGGCAACCAGACCGCCTGGACGCCTGCAGCGCCCACTGCCGGCAGCACGGCCAAGCTCGACCGCGCGGCGCCCACGGCCCCGACCATCAGCGGCGGGTCGCTGAACTGGAGCACCACGCCCATCACGCTGACCGCCTCAGGTGCGTCCGACCCGCTTTCGGGCGTGAAGACGGTCAACGTGCGCACGTCGACCGACGGCGGCGTCACCTGGTCGGCGCCGACTCCGCTGACCGGCACCACCTACCAGGTCTCCACCCAGGGAACCACGCTGGTGCAGGCCCAAGCGATCGACAACGCCGGGAACGCCGGCGCATGGTCGCCCGTCTCCCCCGGCGCAGCCAACACCGTCAAGGTCGACAGCGTCGCACCGACCCTCCCGTCGGCGACCGGCGGCCAGGGCACGGGAACATGCAGGAAGCACCTCACCGTCACGCAGACCGGCTCGACGGACGCCACGTCGGGCATCGCCCGCTACGACTACCGGGTCTCGACCAACGGCGGCAGCACCTGGGGCACCCCGGTCACGAACCAGTCGAGCGTCAGCTTCTCGAGCACCGGGACCTACTACGTGCAGTTCCGCGCAATCGATGCCGCAGGAAACATCTCCGGTTGGGGCCCCGCGTCGCCGACGACCGGCAGCACCGCCTGTATCCGCTGACGCATATGTTTGCATGATATTGGTATAGTCATGCAATGGCGATCGCCGTGCACCCTTCTCCGACGCTTGCCGGGCGCGACCTGCTGGCGATCCACCAGCTGCAGCGCGAGGAGCTGACCGAGCTCCTCGACCTGGCCGAGCACCTGAAACGGCTGCAGCGAGACCGCGTCGCCCACCGGCTCCTGCCCGGCCGGACGCTGGCGATGATCTTCCAGAAGGCCTCCACGCGCACGCGGGTCTCGTTCGAGGTCGGCATGACGCAGCTGGGCGGGACGGCCGTCGTGCTGGCCGCAGGCGACATGCAGCTCGGCCGCGGTGAATCGATCGAGGACACGGGGCTCGTGCTGTCCCGCTACGTCGACGGCATCATGATCCGCGCCGGCGCGCACGCCGACGCCGAGGCCCTGGCCGCGGCGGCCGACGTGCCGGTGATCAACGGGCTGACCGACCTGCACCATCCCTGCCAGGCGCTGGCCGACGTGCTCACACTGCGCGAGCGTCTGGGGCCGCTGGAGGGCAAGCGGCTGGCGTGGGTCGGGGACGGGTGCAACAACGTGTGCCACAGCCTGATCACGGCGGCCGGCATGCTGGGGATGCGGGTGACGGTGGCGACGCCGCTCGGGTTCGAGCCCGACCCCGGCGTCGTGTCGGCCGCCGGTGACGTCACCGTGCTGGAGGATCCGGCCGAGGCGGTGGCCGGCGCCGACGCGATCGCCACCGACGTCTGGACGAGCATGGGCCAGGAGGCGGAGCGGGAGCAGCGGATCGCCAACCTCACGCCCTACCAGGTCAACCAGCGGCTGCTCCTGGACGCGGGAGGCGCGCCGGTCGTCCTGCACTGCCTGCCCGCCCACTACGGCGAGGAGATCACCCGCGACGTGCTGCACGGCCCGCTGTCAGCCGCTTGGGACGAGGCCGAGAACCGGCTGCACGCCCAGAAGGCGCTGATGGCCATGGTCATGGCCTGACCTCTGCGCCCCTTCGTGTTCGCGGTCATGCTGGTTCCCGCGGTCCACAAGCGGATCGCGTAGTTCCCCGAACCCCGGTGCCGAGCGCAGCCTGATGGGCGACAGCACGTGCCGGTGCACGATTGAGCCACCCGGAGGAGGTGACACATGAGCCATGCAGATCGACCCGCTGTAGGCGCACTCGCGGCGAGGCAGCTTCCGTTCGCGGCGCTGTATGGGATCGGCCATGAGCTCGACGAGCTGGCCGACGCGCTCACGTGTGGTGAGCTCGTCATCCACCTCGGCACGGCGACCGTTGAGGGCACGTTCGGGGTGCTTGCCCTGACGGATGATCGGTTGCTCTGGGTTTCGGCTGGGCCCGGCCGCCGCCCGGTGAGCGTGTGGCCACTCGAGGCGCTTCAGGTCCGAACCACTGATGGAAATCGACTCGTGCAGGCATACGGCGCGCCGCTCTGCGAGCTCGGGTCGATCCTCCCCGATGGAGCAGCCGACGATCTGGTCACGCGGCTCATCGACTCGGCATCGAAGCAGCCGGCGTGACGGTGGCAACCGTCGGCCGCCGTTTCGAAGCGGTCGTGATCGACTGGGACGGGACGGCGGTCCCCGATCGGCGTGCCGACGCGACCGACCTGCGAGCGGTGGTCGAGGCGGCGACTGCGCACGGCCTGCACGTCGGCATCGTCAGCGGGACCCACCTCGCCAACATCGACGACCAGCTGATGGCCCGCCCGGTGGGGCCAGGATCGCTGCACCTGTGCCTCAACCGTGGCTCCGAGGTCTTCAGGGTCGACAGGCGGGGACCGCGACTCGTCTGGAGACGGCGAGCCTCGCGGAGCGAGAATGGGCAGCTCGATGCCGCTGCGAGCGCTGCCAGGCACGCACTCGCGGAGCGAGGGTTGGCGGTGCGACTGGTCGGGAGTCGCCTAAACCGCCGGAAGCTGGACCTCATCCCTGAAGCCGCATGGGCCGACCCGCCGAAGGCGGCGATCAAGGACCTGCTCGTGGCGGTGACGGCGCGGCTGCAGATCGCCCACATCTCGGGCTTGCGGGAGGCGGTTGCCCTCGTCCGTGCGGCGGCGGCCGGCGCCGGGCTCGAATCTGCCTGCGTGACCACCGACGCCAAGCACATCGAGGTCGGTTTGACCGACAAGGCGGATTCGGCCAGATGGCTGGTCGGCTATCTCTGGGAGCGCGGCGTCCACTCGACGGGAGTGCTGCTGGTCGGTGACGAGCTGGGACCGCTCGGCGGGGTACCGGGCAGCGACGCCCTGATGATGGTGCCGGAGCTGGACGGGTCGGCCGTCGTCTCCGTCGGGCGAGAGCCGGAGGGCGTGCCCGGCGGCGTGATATCGCTCGGCGGTGGCCCGGATCGGTGCCTGGAGCTGCTCCATGACCAGGTTCGCCGCCGCCGCGGCGGCGACCTGCCCGAGACCCCAAGCGCACCGGGTTGGAGCATCGAGATCGACGACGGCGCCCCGCTGCATGCCGACGCGGCCGCGGCGGTTTGCGCGCTTGCCGACGGCATCGTCGGTACCGTCGGGCTTGGCGGCGACCCGTCGGCGCTGGCCCTGGCGCAGGGGCGGTACGTCGGCACGGGCGCGGACACAGAGCTCCTGCAGTGTCCGATATGGCAGATGGTGCCGGGCATCCCGGGCGGCCGCGTCGTGCGGCGCAGCCTCGATCTCCGCACCGGCTTGCTCTGGTACACCATCCGCAACGCCGGCGTCGAGCGCCGCGCGGTGGTGTTCCAGTCGAGAGCGCGGGCCGCGACGGGCGTCCTGCGCCATGAGGTGTTCGCGGACCACTCCCCGACGCCGCTGCTCGTCGCCCCGGCCGGTCGGGCGGTGCGGGAACGGCGGCGCGGCGAGACCGCGACCATGGCCGTCGGGGAGCAGGGCGCCGGCATCGAGGCGCGGGCCACCAGGCGGGCCGGGCCGCCCGGCGCGACCGCCGACTCGTTTGCTGTGTATCGCCCGGCGCGGCGCGACACGGCTCATGGCGGCGGCGCTTCCTCGGCGTTGGGGCGAGCCCGCGCTGCGGGATTCGACCAGCTTCTCAACGAGCATCGCCAGACGTGGGCCGCGCGCTGGGCGGACGCCGACATCGAGATCGACACCACGAGCGATGTTCAGACGGCGGTGCGCTTCGCCCTCTATCACCTGATGTCGGCGGCGGCGGCGGGCGGCGAGAGCGCGGTTGCGGCTCGCGGCCTGACGGGCGAGGGATACCGAGGCCACGTCTTCTGGGACGCCGACGTGTTCGTCCTACCGTTTCTGTCAGCGACCCATGCCCCGTCTGCCCGAGCCATGCTCGAGTACCGGATCCGGCGCCTCGGAGCCGCACGCCGTCGCGCACGGGCCGAAGGCCGGCGAGGGGCGCGGTTCCCCTGGGAGTCCGCGGCCACCGGTGAGGACGTGACGCCGCGCAGCGCTCGCAACCCGATCAGCGGCAAGACGGTCGCGATCCACACCGGTGACCTGGAGGAGCACATCGTCTCGGATGTGGCGTGGGCCGCGAGTTGCTACGTCGACTGGACGGGAGACGATGGCTTCTGGCACGAGGGCGGAGCCGATCTCGTCATCGAGGCGGCCCGGTACTGGGCGTCGAGAGCTCGGCGCGACCAGGACGGGCGCGCGCACATCGACCGCGTGGTCGGGCCTGACGAGTACCACCTCTCGGTGGATGACAACGCATTCACGAATGTGATGGCGCGGTGGGCGCTTCGCCGCGCCGCCACCCTGGCTGCCGATGGTGTCGAAGACGGCGAGCGCGAGCGGTGGGCCGCGCTCGCGGACGCGCTCGTCGACGGCTACCGTGAGGAGGACGGCGTCTACGAGCAGTTCGCCGGATTCGGCGAGCTCGAGCCGCTCATCATTCGCGACATCGCTCCTGGCCGGCCGGTTGCCGCCGACCTCCTGCTGGGACCGGCGCGCGTCGCCGGCGCGCAGGTGCTGAAGCAGGCCGACGCGCTAATGCTGCACTACCTCGTGCCGGACGAGGTTGTGCCCGGGTCGCTGGCGCCGAACCTGGACTACTACGAGCCGCGAACAGCGCACGGCAGCTCGCTTTCGCCAGGCGTGCACGCATCGCTGCTCGCCCGGGCGGGCCGCACGGATGCGGCCCTCGCCGCGCTCGATGTGGCGGCGCGAATCGACCTCGACGACCTCACCGGCACGACGTCCAGCGGAGTGCACCTCGCGGCCATGGGTACGGTCTGGCACACCGTCACACACGGAGTGCTCGGTATCCGTGCGACGCCACGTTGCCTGCACGTCGACCCGCACCTGCCGCCGCAGTGGCGGCAGCTGCGGGCACATGTGCGCTATCGGGGCGCTCGGGTGGTGGTCGAGGCCTTCGAGGGCGGCGTGCGCATCGTCCCGGATCGCACGACAACCGTCTCGGTCGGCGAGATGCCTCCCGTGCAGGTGCCCCGCCGCGGGCTCGAGGTCTCGATCCCCACCGGCGGGCGAGGTGCCGGTCGCGTCGCGGCTGATCCGCGCGGCCTACCGGGGAGTTCGCCGATGGCGGTCGCATTGCACAGAGGCACGATGCAGGCATGAACGTTCGCAACAGGCAGGCAATCGCCGAGACGAACCGCTTCTCTGACCGCCGTAGCGCCGCCGACCATGCGCGGTCGATCGGCGCCGCCCGGCTCGCGGAGCGGCTCAGCTCCCCCTGAGCTTGTCGAGCGCCTTGCGATCGTCGGCCACCACTCGACCGGCGCTGTCGTAGGCGACCAGATGCACCGGCAGCTGTGCGCTCGGGTCGGGGTCGGGCAGCGCGATCACGAACAGCGATCCATCGACGGCCGGGACAGATGTGCCGGACGCGAGGTCGGCGACGCGGGCGGCGTCTCGCAGGCCGGTGACGCGGCCGAACGTGATCCGCCAGAACCCGCCCCCGCTGCTGCGAAGGTCGACGTCGTCCTCGGCGTAGTCGAAGCCGTTGTTCACGTAGACCTGATCCTGGCGGTTGACCTGCTCACGGGTCGGGAAGCACCCGGGAACGACGCCGCCGGCGCCGACGCCGGGCGTCCCCAGCCATCCGCCGTCGGGCATCCGCAAAGCGCCGCACCAGCCGCCCTGCCGGGTCTCCCCGTACCAGAACTGGACCCGGCCGACGCCGGGAACGACGACGGCGGAGACGTCCCGTACAGACGACGGGATCACATGCTGGTCTCCCCAAAGGCCGCTCGGATCCGAGCCGTCGGCCTGCGGGTTCGAGCGAAACAGCGACACGGGGCCCTGGCTGACGGCCGCCCAGCCGGCGCCGGCGCCGACCGCCACCAGCGCGATCGCCACGGCCGCCACCACCCACCGCCGGCGGCCGCGGCGCCGGGGCGCCAGCCGGGCGTCGCCCGGCGAGCAGACGATGTCACGGAACAGGTCGAGGTCGGTGCCGCGCGCGGCGGCGACCGGATTTGCAGCGCGAACGCGGTCGAGGATGTCGCTCATGCGTGCCCCACCTCCAGATCGGCAGCTTCGATGTTCTGATCAGAGTCGGCGAGCGCCGCGCGCAGGCGGCGGCGTGCGCGATGCAGGCGCACGCGAAACGCCGTCGCGCTGATGCCCAGACAGCGCGCGGCCAGCGCGGGGCTCAGGTCGTCCCACGCGACGAGGAGAACGGCCTCGCGCTCGTCCCGCGAGAGCGAGAGCAGCGCCCGCTCCAGGTCCGGGTCGATCCCGTTCGCGAGCGCCTCGTCGGGGACAGCGGGAGTGTCCGGCGGGCGGCGGCGGGAGGCCCGGCGCCATTCCGCCCAGAGCAGATTGCGCGCCGTGGCAAGCAGCCAGGGGCGAGGCTCGTCCCGGGGAACGTCGGCGAGGCGGCGCCATGCCGTTGCCATTGTCTCGGCCGCGAGCGCCTCCGGGTCCGCGCTGCCACGGCGGCGCGCGTAGGCGACCACGGCCGGGAGGTGGTCGAACACCTCGGCGAAGCGGGTCTCTGCGGGTGTGCGGTCAGAGGGTGTGTGCATACCCCTCTATGTCGCCGGACGCCGGAAGCGTTACCGCGTGCCCCACGAGAACGTCTGCTTGTGCAGATCGAGGTACATGAACGTCTCGGTGGCCTTGACGCCGGGCACCTCGCGGATCCGCTGCACCAGCTTCAGCAGGTGCTGGTTGTCGGCGCAGACGATCTCCACCATCAGGTCGAAGCTGCCGGACAGGATCACCACGTAGCTGGTCTCGTCCCACGCCGAGACGACGTCGGCGATCTCCTCCAGGTTGCTGTTGGCCTGGATGCCGACCATGGCCATCACGTCGAAGCCGACCATCAGCGGATTCGTGACCGCGACGACCTCGATCACGCCTTTCTGCTTGAGCCGCCGCACGCGTGCGCGCACGGCCGCTTCGGACACGCCGGTCTCCCGTGCGAGGGCAGTGAACGCCGTCCGGCCGTCGGCCTGTAGACTTTCGATGATTTTTCGGTCGATCAGGTCGAGCTTCATGGCGATTCCCGTCGGTTTCGGTTGCGAATCGTGCGAAGTTCGAAGTTGACAGCCTCGAAATGTGCGAACTACGCTAACACGCCGCGTGGGAGAACAAGTGGAGAAGCCCGACGTCCGCCTCGAGCGGGTGACCAAGCAGTTCGGTGATGTGAAGGCCGTGGACGAGCTCTCGCTGTCGTTCGAGCGGGGAGGGTTCGTGGCGCTGCTTGGCCCCTCCGGCTGCGGGAAGACCACCACGCTGCGCATGATCGGCGGGTTCGAGGAGCCGACGGCGGGCACCGTGTACCTCGGAGAGCAGGACGTCACCGGCCTGCCGCCGTACAAGCGCGAGGTGAACACCGTCTTCCAGAACTACGCGCTGTTCCCGCACATGAACATCCACGACAACGTGGCGTTCGGCATCCGGCAGCGCGGCGGCGCCTCCAAGCGCCAGGTCAACCAGCAGGTCGGCGAGATGCTCGAGCTGGTGCAGCTGAGCGGCTTCGAGCGGCGCAAGCCGAGCCAGCTCTCCGGCGGCCAGGCGCAGCGCGTCGCGCTGGCGCGGGCGCTGATCAACAAGCCGCGGGTGTTGCTGCTGGACGAGCCGCTCGGCGCCCTCGACCTGAAGCTGCGAAAGCAGATGCAGATCGAGCTCAAGCGCATCCAGACCGAGGTCAACATCACCTTCATCCACGTCACCCACGATCAGGAGGAGGCCATGACCATGGCCGACCGGATCGCGGTCATGAACCAGGGTCAGATCGAGCAGATCGGGCCCCCCGGCGAGCTGTACGAGCAGCCGGCAACCGCCTTCGTGGCCGGCTTCCTCGGCGTGTCGAACCTGATGTGGGCGACGGTCACCGCGCCCGGGACGGTGCAGCTGCAGGACGGCACGGTGGTGCAGGTGCCGCAGGATCAGCTGGACGGCGCGCCGCGCGACCTGCGCATCGGCGTGCGCCCGGAGAAGATGCGGCTGGTCGATGCCGACCAGGGCGGGATGAACACGCTCACCGGCGCCGTCAGGGACGTCAGCTATATCGGCGTGAGCACGCAGTACATCGTGGAGACGAAGACGGGCGACGAGCTGACCGTCTTCGCGCAGAACGTCGGTCGCGGCGAGCGCCATGTCACGCCCGGCGATCAGGTCGGTGTGGTCTGGGATCCCGAGCACACCTTCGTCATCACGGATGCCCGTGAGGTTCCAACACTGGAGGAGCAACTATGAGTTCGGACCAGCCGTCGCCTTTCGATCTGAACGCGAACCTCGCACGCGGCGCCCTCACGCGGCGCGACCTGCTGCGCCGCGCCGGCGCGGCCGGCGGAGCGCTCTCCGCGGCGAGCCTGCTCGCGGCATGCGGCGGCGGCTCCGTGGGCGGCGCCAGCACCCACAACCCGGCCTCCGCGGTCGGGAAGGTGTCCTATCCGCACACCGTGGCACCGAGCTGGAACTGGTCGAACTGGACGCTCTACATCGACGTCAAGAACCACCGGCATCCCTCGATCGACCTCTTCGACAAGAAGTACAACACCAACACCAACTACATCGAGGACATCAACGACAACGAGTCGTTCTTCGGGAAGTTCCAGGCCACCCTGCAGGCCGGCCAGGACATCGGCCGCGACCTCGTCACCCTCACCGACTGGATGGCCGGCAAGTGGGTGCAGCTCGGCTACGTCGATCCGCTCGAGTGGGACCTGCTGCCGAACGTGAAGCAGAACCTCCTCCCCTCCTATAACGGCCGCTCGATCGACCCCAACAACGAGTACCTCGTGCCGTGGCAGTCCGGCCTCACCGGCATCGGGTACAACTCCGAGCTGACCGGCCGCGACCTGACCACCGTCAGCGACCTGTGGGATCCGAAGTTCAAGGGCAAGGTCAGCCTGCTGACCGAGATGCGCGACACCTTCGGCCTGGTGATGCTGAACCTCGGCATCGACCCCTCGAACTGCACGGTCGCGGATGCCCAGAAGGCCCACGACGAGATCAAGAAGTACGTGGACAACAACCAGATCCGCGCCTTCTACGGCAACGACTACTCGAACCACCTCGCCAACGGCGACCTCACCGCGGCAATGGTGTGGTCGGGCGACATGGTGCAGCTGCTGCCGGACAATCCGCACCTCAAGTTCGTGGTGCCGAAGGAGGGCTGCATGCTGTGGACGGACAACATGATGATCCCCAAGCATGCGGCGCACCCCTACAACGCCCACATGTGGATGAACTTCTACTACCAGCCCCAGATCGCAGCGATGGTCGAGGACTGGGTCAACTACATCTGCCCGGTGCAGGGCGCGTCCGACGTGCTGAAGACCGGCGATCCCTCAGTGAACCTGCCGGCTGACCCCGGCGTCGCGAAGAACCCGCTGATCTTCCCGCCCAAGTCGACGATGGACAAGGCGCACGTGTTCAAGTCGCTGTCGCCCGACGAGGAGACGAAGTTCAACCAGCTCTTCGCGGACCTGACCGGCACCGCCTAGGACGCGGACGATGGGACGAGTGACGAAGCTGTTCCGCGCGGCCCCGGCGTATCCCCTGCTGCTGCCGGGGATGCTCTGGCTTGCCGTCTTCTTCTTCGTCCCCATGTACTACCTGCTCGACATGTCGACCAGGACAGGGAACCTGATCCAGGGCTTCGCGCAGACGTACCACTTCGCCAACTACACGGATGCGATCACGTCGAACCAGGCGCAGCTGACCCGTTCGCTGCTCTACGCCGGATCTGCGACCCTGCTCGCCTTCCTGATCGCCTATCCGCTCGCCTACGTGATCGCCTTCCGGGGCGGCCGGTTCAAGAACCTGCTGCTGATGCTGGTGATCGCGCCGTTCTTCACCAACTACCTGATCCGCACGCTCGCGTGGGAGACGATCCTGGCCGACCACGGGATCGTCACCCACACCCTGAAGTCGCTCCACGTCCTGTCGGTGACCGACGCGCTCGGCTTCACCTCCGGACAGCGGCTGCTGGCGACGCCGCTCGCGGTGGTCGCCGGCATCACCTACAACTACCTGCCGTTCATGACGCTGCCGCTCTACGTCAGCCTGGAGAAGATCGACAAGCGGTTGCTCGAGGCGGCGCTCGACCTGTACGCCAACCGGGCGCGGGCGTTCCTCAGGATCACGATGCCGCTATCGCTACCGGGCATCTTCGCGGGCACCCTGCTCACGTTCATCCCGGCGATCGGCGACTACATCAACGCCTACCTGCTCGGGTCGACGCAGACGACGATGATCGGCAACGTCATCCAGAACAAGTTCCTCACCTTCAACGATTACCCGTCCGCGGCGGCGCTCTCGTTCACCCTGATGGCCGGCATCCTCGTGTTCATCATCATCTACGCGCGCATCCTCGGCACGGAGGAGCTGGCCTGATGACGACCGAGGCCGAGTTCCCCGCCACCGCGCTCCAGCCGGCGGCCGACACGACCGCGGCTCGGCCGCCCAGCCGGTTCTGGGCGAAGGTCCGCTACCACGTGCTGACGGTCTACGCGGCGCTGGCGTTCCTGTACCTGCTGATCCCGATCGCTGTCGTCATCGCCTTCAGCTTCAACTCCCCGCCCGGCCGCTTCAACTTCACCTGGCACAAGTTCTCGACCGACGCCTGGCAGCACCCGTTCTCGACGCCGGGCATCCAGGACGCGGTGATCCTGTCGCTGAAGGTGGCGGTGCTCTCTACGGTGATCTCGACCGTGCTCGGCACGCTGATCGCGCTGGCACTGACCCGCTACCGGTTCTGGGGCCGCAGCCTCACCAACTTCGTCATCTTCCTGCCGATGGCGACTCCGGAGATCGTGATGGGATCGTCCCTGCTGACGCTATTCATCACGATCAGCTTCGATCGCGGCTTCACGACCATCCTGATCGCCCACGTCATGTTCAACATCAGCTACGTCGTGGTGACGGTCAAGGCGCGCATGGCGGGGTTCGATCGCCGGCTCGAGGAGGCGGCGATGGATCTCTACGCGAACGCGTTCACGACGTTTCGCAAGATCACGCTGCCGCTGATCATGCCGGGAGTGATGGCGGCAGCCCTGCTCGCCTTCGCGCTGTCGATCGACGACTTCGTCATCACCCAGTTCAATGCCGGCCCCGACATCACGTTCCCGCTGTTCATCTACGGCGCCGCCCGCACCGGCGTGCCCGTCCAGGTGAACGTGATCGGGTCGATGATCTTCTTGACCGCCGTGCTGCTGATGGTGATCAACCTGATCGTGCAGAACCGGCGCTCCAAGCGCGACGCCGCCATCAGCCGCGGAGCCGTGCGCGCCGCGCAGGCGGCCGAAGCTGCCTGAGATGATTGATCCCACGACCCCGCACGTCTGACCGCCTGACTCTGGGTAGCTGCCAAGCGTGTGGGGGCTGCGATCGCATTCGCGATCTGCGTGATCGCAGATCGCTCATGACCGGCGCAAGGCGTTCGCCTTGCACCTGTCGCATCGCTGCGTCCTCGCTCGGGCCGATATTCCCGATATCGGCCCTCCCTCGATCCTTGCGCTGCTTGCCTACCGAGCCACTCCCGATCTGCGTGATCGCAGATCGGTCGTGACCGGCGCAAGCCGTTGGCTTGCACCTTGACCGCGCGGCGCCGTGGAATCAATCATCTGGGCCCAGGCACCCCGGGGCTATACTCGCCCACCGTGCGCCTCTTCGCCGACCACGAGCAGATCGTCGTCTGCCAGGATCGGGCATCCGGGCTGCGCGCCATCATCGCCGTCCATGACACCACCCTCGGGCCGGGGCTCGGCGGCATCCGCATGTGGACGTATCAGAGCGACGAGGCCGCGCTCACCGACGTGCTGCGCCTGTCCGAGGGCATGACCTACAAGAACGCGCTGGCCGGCCTCGACCTGGGCGGTGGCAAGACGGTCGTCCTCGGCAACCCGCGCACGGACAAGACGCCCGAGAAGTTCCAGGCGCTCGGGAGGTTCATCGACCGGCTGGGCGGCGCCTACCTGGCCGCCGAGGACGTCGGCACGACCACCGAGGACGCCGAGCAGGTGGCCACGCAGACGCGCTACATCACCGGCCTGCCCGTCGAGCGGGGCGGCTCCGGCGACCCCTCGCCGATGACCGCCTGGGGCGTCTTCCGCGGTATCCGGGCCGCCCTGGTCGAGGCCGGCCTGGGAGGGGGCTACGGCGGCGTGCGCGTCGCGGTGCAGGGCGCGGGCCATGTCGGCGCGGACGTCGCCCGCCACCTGCTCGACGCCGGGGCGGAGGTGACGGTGGCGGACATCCACGACGACCGCGTGGCGCCGCTGGCCGAGGCCGGCGCCGCGGTTGTGCCCGCGGACGAGATCCACACGGTCGAGTGCGAGGTCTACTGCCCATGCGCCCTCGGGGCCGTGATCCGGCCCGAGACGATCGGGCGGCTGCGCTGCAGGGTGGTGGCCGGCGCGGCGAACAACCAGCTCGCCGACGCGTCGATGGGCGACGAGCTGAAGCGCCGGGGCATCGTCTACGCGCCTGACTTCGCCATCAACGCCGGCGGCGTGATCAACATCGGCGACGAGCTGATCGGCGACGGCTACGACGCCGACCGGGCGCGGCGCAGCGTGGAGCGCATCGAGCAGACGCTGGCCGAGGTGTTCGAGCGCGCGCGGCGCGACGGCGTTGCGCCGGCGCGTGCCGCGGAGCAGATGGCCCGCGAGCGAATCGCGGCCGCCCGCTCCTCCGCCGTTCGGTGATCCCGCTCCACGACAACGTCCCCACCCGCAGCCGGCCGGTGGTGACGATCGCGCTGATCATCATCAACTTCGCCATCTTCCTGGCGGAGATCTACGGGCCCGACCAGCACCTCCAGACGACGCGCGGGAAGGTCTTCCTGGTCGACGGGCAGACCGCGATCACCTCGGAGTTCGGCTTCGTGCCCTGCGAGGTGCAGCACATCTGCCGGCTCGGCGACGACCGCGTCGACCTCGGCGCGAATGCGCCGTTCGTCGTGCATCACGTCCCCGTGCTGCTGACCATCTTCACGTCGATGTTCCTGCACGGCGGGTGGGCGCACGTCGGCTTCAACATGCTGTTCCTCTGGATCTTCGGCAACAACGTCGAGGACCGGCTGGGCCGGCCCCGGTTCATCCTCTTCTACCTGCTGGGCGGCCTGGCGGCGGCCGGGCTGCAGTGGCTGGCCTCACGCGGCAGCGATGTGCCCACCATCGGCGCGTCCGGCGCCATCGCGGCCGTGCTGGCGGGGTACCTCGTCCTGTATCCACGCGCGATGGTGATCACGCTGATCGGATGGATCCCGGTGCCGGTACCGGCCATGCTGTTCCTGGTGGTGTGGATCCTGCTGCAGGTGGCCGGCGCCTCCGCGGGCGTGGGGGCTGTCGGGTCGGACAGCAGCGGGGTGGCGTACTTCGCGCACGTCGGCGGTTTCGCCTTCGGGCTCTTGACGGTGAAGCTGTTCGACCGGGGCGTCCCGCCCTAGCGCCGGCTAGCCAGCGGCGCCGACGCCGAACGCCTGCATGGTCAGCACCACGCGGTCGGAGCGAAGGACGGCGTTGGGATGCAGCCGGTGGGGCGGCAGGTCGCGCGGATCGTCACCGCGCCGGGCCTCGTCCACCGAGACGGTCTGCTCGTAGAGATCGAGCCGCACCTCGTACTCGTACCAGGAGATGTCCCAGGCGACGCAGATCGAGACGACGCGGGGAAGCTCGCAGCCCTCCACCGCGACGTTGACGACCGGGTCGCCCAGGCTGCGCGAGATGGCGACGACGCGGTCGACGTGCGACGAGCGGTTGAACGCCTCGAGCGCCATCCGGCGGATCTGGCGCGCGTCGCCCTCCGTCCGCCGCGCCTCGGCGAGCTCGGCGTAGCGGCGCCGCTCATGCTCGAGCTCCTGCTCCAGCTGGGCCATGCGCGACTCCAGCCGCTCGACGATGGCGGTCTGCTCGTCGAGCTTGGCGGCCACCTGGTGATGCCGGCTGATCTCCGTGCGGTGGGCGGCCTCGGCCTGCGCCGCCCGCTCGTCGCTGCGCCGCTTCTCGTCGGCGATCGAGCGGAGCTCGCGGTCACGGCGCCGCAGCTCGTTCGCGAGGTCCTTCATCTCGCGCTTGACGCTGCGCAGCTCGCCGGCCTGCTGCTCGGCCTTGGCCAGCGCGCTTCGCACCTGGTCGAGGTCGAACTCGACGGACTGCAGCTGGTTTCGCAGCCGGTCGATCAGCCCCTCACGCTCCCGCAGCGCGGCGTCGCGGGGCGGGTTCGCGTGCACCGCCACGATCGGCCGGCCGTCCGCCCGCCAGCCGCGCCGGTCGGCCTGCTCGTAGCAGAGCGGGCACACCTTGAGGAAGCGCTTGGAGGCGGGATCCTGGTACAGCCGCGC
>Ga0066662_10000307_pt1 | contig 21372 bp, 19 predicted proteins | sample GraSoiAngelo_111_FD_133939 | JGI IMG/M metagenome (GOLD analysis project Ga0066662, IMG submission 133939) | Grasslands soil microbial communities from the Angelo Coastal Reserve, California, USA - 14_0903_12_40cm | ecosystem: Environmental > Terrestrial > Soil > Grasslands | place: USA...
CGTTTCGTAAGCGATGCCGGTCACCTTCTTTTGCAAGAGCATTTCCGTCAGTTCCGGCAGCGGCGCCAGATGCAGGTAGGTAAACAGGACCAGTCCTTCGCGAAAGTACGGATACTCTTTCTCAATTGGCTCTTTAACTTTTACGACGATATCGGCCCGCTTCCATACTTCAGCGGCTGAGGCGACGATCTCCGCACCGGCTGATTTGTAGTCCTCATCGGGCATGGAAGAGAGTCCGCCAGCGCTGGTTTCTACGATGACTTTGTGCCCTACATCCACAAGGGCTTTTACGCCGGAAGGCACAATACCTACCCGCGACTCGTGATCTTTTACTTCTTTAGGAACGCCAATGAGCATGAGTTTCTTCGCCTTTTACCTGGACCGATTCAAACACCCTATCCCTTTGTCATCCGAAGGGCGCCATTTTTGCGCCCCTCCGGATCTATGCATCTCTTGCGTAAATTCATCATTCGCCGGTATCGATCTGGGCACGCTGCAGTTTGTCAGAAAAATCCACGTAGATCGATTTCCACTGCGTGTAAAAGTCAATGGCTCCCAGGCCACCTTCGCGATGTCCGTTGCCTGTCGCCTTGGTGCCGCCGAAGGGCAGATGCACCTCCGCGCCAATGGTGGGCGCGTTGATGTAAGTGATGCCCGCATAGATGTCGCGCATGGCTTTGAAAGCGTTATTCACGTCGCGCGTGTACACCGATGACGAGAGACCGTAAACCACGTTGTTGGAGATGTGAATCGCTTCATCAAAACTGTCACACGGAATCACGCTGACCACCGGTCCGAAGATTTCTTCCTGGGCAATACGCATCTCCGGGCGGACATCGGCATACACCGTCGGCTCAAAGAACCAGCCATGGGCGTGGTCTGTATCGGAAAGCCGCTGGCCACCGGACTTCAACTGTGCACCCTCGTTCCTGCCGATGTCCACGTACTTCTGCGTGGTTTCCACCTGCTGCTGATTGATCTGCGGACCTACCTGCATACTTTCGTCCAGCCCGCTTCCTACTTTCAGCTCTTTGCTGCGTGAGACAAGGCCATCCACGAACTTTTTGTAGATACCTTTTTGTGCAATCACGCGGCTGGTAGCGGTGCAGCGTTGTCCGGTGGTGCCGAACGCGCCCCACAGAACACCATCAAGCGCCAGATCGAGGTTGGCATCATCCAGAATGATGATGGCATTCTTGCCGCCCATCTCCAGCGAACAGGGCTTGAAGGTGCGGGCCGCCGCCTCGCCTACGATTCTTCCCACTTCGCTCGACCCGGTAAACGATAGCGCGCGCACATCCGGGTGTTCGACAACAGGCGCGCCTGCCTCCGGACCAAATCCGGTTACGATGTTCACCACGCCCTTAGGCAGGCCTGCCTCCATCAATGCCGTTACTAAATTGATGGTAGAGAGCGGGGTGTCCTCCGCAGGTTTAATCACGCAGGTATTGCCGCAAACCAATGCCGGCAGCAGCTTCCATGAAGGAATGGCCATGGGAAAATTCCACGGCGTAATCATGCCGCACACGCCGATCGGCATCCTCACGGCCATAGCAAACTTGTTGGGCAGCTCTGAAGGCACGGTCGCGCCGAACAGGCGGCGTCCTTCACCCGCCATATAGTAGGCGGTATCGATGGCTTCCTGAACGTCGCCGCGTGTTTCCTTGAGCACCTTGCCCATTTCCCGGGTCATATCGCGGGCGTACTGCTCTTTGCGCTCCTGCACAATCTCTGCCGCGCGGAAGATGATCTCTGCCCGTTTTGGCGCGGGCACCAGCCGCCACAGTTCAAAGGCTTTCCTGGCGGCTGCCACCGCGTCATCGACATCGCGCTTGTCGGAACGCTGGAATACACCAACGACGTCGCGGGTATCGGCAGGGTTGAGGTTTTCAAAAGTCTGGCCACTGCGGGAGCTTATCCACTCGCCGCCAATCAGGTTCTTATAAGTTTTTTGAGACACAGTACTGAAGGTCACCTTTCGCAATCCAAAACTCTTCATCGTACAAGATTCAGGGGCATTCGGAAACTGTGACCTTACTTTCAGCGCGGTTTGGCAGGTAATAAGTGTTTATCCAGAAATGTCCCAATGACCGGGCACGCGATCTCCGGCATCAGCCCGCCAGGATGACCTTTGCCGCTGTTGACTTCCGCTGTTTCCCATCCCAATTTCTGAAGCGCCTCGTTGTTTTTGCGTAAGCGCCCGATGAAATCAGTATCCCCGGTGTCGCTGGTATCGATGTAGTTGAGCCTGGGGCATTTGAGCCTGGCCACCTCATCGCGCTCCCGCCAGTTCTGCAGGCTCCTGTAGTAGTTCACATAACGAACTACCTCGGGCCGATCAGGAGATTCCCGATGCAACTTCTCGGTGGTTTGCAGCAGAAGATCGTAAGGGCCATCGAGCACCGGCCATCCTCCAACCGCTAGCGCATTGACTCGTTGCGAACGTGTGGCAAGCTGTAACACGCTGTTCCCGCCCCATGAATAGCCAATGGCCGCAAAGCGATCGATTCCCGCTGCGTCGGCAATTGCCAAGTAGTCTTTGCAGACTTTCTCTACCGTCATCGATTCGTCCTGGTCTTTGCCGTCGCAGCGATGTGCGGATAATCAGACATCAGCAGCTTGTAACGGTCACCCAGCCGCTTGATGTATCCCTCTTTAATTTGTGTTTGAAGAGCAGCATTGGCCGGGTTAGGTGTTTTGGAAAAGACGGGGCCAGTCATAAAGAGAGAGGGCCCTTCAGACTTTCCGTGTACCTCAAAATACGCACTGCCCAGGCTGGTTTTCGCCGAACTCCTGCGCAGTAATGTCGAATCCGGGTTTACCCATAAGGGCGTCGACTCAGAGTTTGCCGCGAGCACGCCGCTGGCAACTAATCCAAACAGAAACTCACGCCTGTGCATAGGAAACTAGGTTTCTCATAACGATCATCGGAAAGTGGCGAATCTATTCCACTGGATATATAATGCCTTGTTTTATTAGGTTAAATGCCTGATATCTTTCAGCTTTGTTAAAAAGATAGAATCTCAAGCCAATCATAGGTAGGGAAGTAGATTGGAATTCAGTTTGTCTGAGTTGTTCCAAAATGGGAATGCATTTCAAAATATTGGAATTTTTTTAAGCAAAACTATCATTATTGGATTTTAATAGGCACTCATGTACTCCACTGATCAGGCGACGGCACCCACGCAAAGGACTACCATGTCAATCCTATTGGCAGACGATGATGTTCATCTGGCTACCTTCCTTTCCAAATCTTTGGAATCGGAAGGGTATTCGGTTCACACGGCGCTCGACGAAGAAAGTGTTCTGGCTGAACTCCGGCGGCAAAACTACAAATTGATTATCCTTGATCTAAACTTCGGCCAGACAGATGGTCTGAAACTACTGGAGAAACTAAGATCAGAGGGGCTGGCTACACCCGTAATGGTGCTCAGCGCCCGCAATAAAGTTTCTGACCGCATTCAATCGCTGAACCTGGGCGCCGATGACTACGTCACCAAGCCTTTCTCCTTTCAGGAACTGGCGGCGCGCGCCAATGCCCTGCTGCGCCGTAAATCCGATCCGGCGCTCAACGTATTGCGCGTGGAAGACCTGGAACTCGACCCGGCCTTGCGCAAAATCAGCCGCAACGACCGGGACATCAAGCTGAGTCCGAAAGAATTCGACCTGTTGCACCTGCTGATGCGCCGTTCTGGACACACCGTGACGCGCCACGAACTACTGCAGCAGGCCTGGGGACTGCAGCCGGAATCCGACAGCAACCTGGTCGATGTCTACGTCAACTATCTGCGCAAAAAAGTGGATGCGTCGAACGAAGAGAAGTTGATTCATACAGTCCGCGGATCTGGATATCGAATCGGGCGTCCTGCGCCAACGGCCCATTCGGCAGAGATGGGGGCAATGACTTTTGAGCCTTCCCATAGCAAGCTGTCGGGCCAGTCGCCGCAGATTTATGCTGCGGAACCGGCCATGGTTCAGCAGACGCCCTGGCGTGCCCTGGTAAACTCTGTTGCTCACGACCTGGCCCAGCCACTCACCAGCGTGCGCTGCTTCCTTGAAGTGGCTGCCATGCGCAACAGTACTGTTTCCATAGCCAACAGCGACCTCAAAAATATTGAACAGCAGGCTGACCGGGCCATCGCTCTGGCCAAAACTATTTCTTCATTGGTGCGCGAAATCTCTGTGCCTACCGGCCCGTGGGTTTTGCTCGACTCGCTGATGGACGAGGTCTTCAATGACTTCGTGGTGCTGCTGCACTCCGGCATGCTCACGCTGGAGCGCCAGTGGGACCTTTCCATTCAGATCACCAGCAGTCCGGTGCTGCGCCAGTTACTGGTGCTGCTGATCGGCAAGCTGATAGGAAAGAACACCCGGCCGCTGATCCTGACGGTTACCTCAAGCATGAAGAGCGGGCGTTGCAACCTCGGTCTGCGCTGGGCAGCCACAGATCAAGGTCCCGTACAGGATCCCAAAACTGTCCTGGGCAAAGAACTCATGCACATCCAGGAGATGGTCTACTCCATTGGCGGCGAACTGCATCCCGAAGGCGAAAACGAGTTCATCCTGAGGCTGCCGGCCGCGCCCCAGCCCAACATGGGCGGCCCAGGCAAAGAATTGCTGCAGTAGATATAAACTATGTCGTCTTCCCGAGGGTTCTCCAGGTAGTGGAGAATCGGAGGGCTGTGTTGAATTCACCCTGCTGCCTTCCTACTCCCCCATCACATAAACCAAAACACGTTTCGACCGCTGTCCGTCGAATTCCGCGTAAAAAACCCGCTGCCATGTGCCCAGCACCAGCTTGCCGCTGGTGAATGGCAGAATCACCTGATGATGCACCAGGATAGCCTTCAGGTGTGAGTCGCCGTTGTCTTCCCCAGTCTGATGGTGCTGGTACTCTTTTCGGAAGGGCGCCAGCTTCTCCAGCCACGCGTCAATATCTTCAATCAATCCATCTTCATTGTCGTTCACATAAACTCCGGCAGTAATGTGCATGGCCGAAACCAGCACCATGCCGTTTTTCATGCCGCTGTTGTGAAGAATACGCTCCACCTGCGGCGTGATATGCACATACTCGCGGTGGTTTCTGGTGTTAAACGTGAGATATTCAGTATGGAATTTCATGCGTGGCCTCTCTCTTCAACATGTATCACAGAATCCAGCTTTTAGATTCAGCAACAAACCAGAGAGCCGGGCAATCACATGAAAGATGTTCAACCTAAAACGATACTGCCTCCCATCTGTCATCCATTCTTCTGCGCGGACAAGGGCGGCCACGCTCCCTAATAAGTTTCGTTTGTAGTTCAACGGGTTTTGGACGACCAGCATCCAAACTCTTATGCCCAAGCTCATCCAAGCGACTGCCGCACCATTGATTCCGCCTTCACCCACTCTCAAAACCCTGCATGAAGCCGCCGTTCAATGCAGAGCCTGCGACCTGTGGAAGCTGGGCACGCAAACGGTTTTTGGCGAGGGAAGCCGGCACTCGCGTGTGATGATGGTAGGTGAGCAGCCGGGCGATAAAGAAGATCTTGCCGGAAGACCCTTTGTCGGTCCTGCAGGAGCAGTATTGGATAAAGCCCTGGCTGCAGCCGGCATTGATCGTAAAGATGTCTACGTCACCAACATTGTGAAGCACTTCAAATGGGAGCCACGCGGCAAGCGCCGCATCCATAAGAAGCCCAATGCAGCGCAAATTACAGCGTGTCGTCCCTGGCTGGATGCCGAAATCAGAGTCGTACAGCCTGAAGTTGTCATCCTGCTGGGAGCAACGGCAGCCCAGGGTGTTTTAGGACGCGATTTCCGCGTCACGCAGCATCGCGGCGAGTGGGTCCAATCATCCATTGCGACCTACGTGATGGCGACGGTGCATCCATCGTCGATCCTGCGCGCCCCTGACGACGAGAGTCGCCACGAAGAGATGCGCAAATTCATCGACGATCTGAAGAAGGTAGCAGCACAGATACGGAGCAACCGGAAAGCAGCGTAGAAGCAGCTATTAGCTGCTAGCTTCTAGCTTATGCTTCGAGTGGATTAACTTGAAAACAGAGTTTTTCGGCTTTCACCCTGTATGGGTTCCTCTTGGAAAAAGAACTAGCAGCTACAAGCTAGTGGCCAGGAACTGCTGTTCTCGATTTCACCCATCCGGCCCTGAATTCTCGTCATCTATATTAAACGGAGGACTGCCATGGCGAACCGCAAACCGAATCCAAACAGAAAAGAGGAAGATCCGCACGTTCAGGGACAGGGTGGACGCATGACGGAATCAAGCCCTAATCCACATGGACAGGCCAAGGTCATTCAAATGCCGAATCCCGAACAGCGGCAGCAAACCAGAAAGAACATTCCTCAGAGCACCAGCACAGCAGAGAACATCATGAATCCCTCTGTCACCAGCCCGCTGAAAGAAGGCCATGAAGGCCTCGATGATGACAGCATATTCAACAGTGCTGATCCGCAGGTCACAGGCAAAAACCCAACCGTAGATCGTCCGGGAACCGAAGGCGCAGGCGACCTCCGCCGCAAAGACAAAAAGAAAAAGCTCGGATAACAGCTTTACCGCAGGGACGCAGAGGAGAGAAGTAGTACTTAGTACTTGGTATTTAGTATTTAGGAAAAACCAAATTACCGAGCAGCCGCCGATTCACATGACCGTTGATAAGTGTGATGACGTTAAGTTGAGCAGTAGAGCTGGCAGAATTAAAGTCTTTGGCTAAGTACTCAATACTAAGTACTTGTTTTCACCTTCTTCTCTCTTCTCGCCTTCACCCATCCCTCTTTCACCGCCTGCCGTGCGCGTCCTACGGCCAGTGAATCGGCAGGCACATCGTCGGTAATGGTAGAGCCTGCGGCGGTGTAGGCTCCTTTACCGATGCGTACCGGCGCAACCAGCGTGGAATCGCTGCCGATGAATGCGCCGTCTTCTATGGTAGTAACGTGCTTGTGCGCGCCATCATAGTTGCAGGTGATGGTTCCCGCGCCCACATTCACTCCTGCTCCAATTTCAGCATCGCCAAGGTAGGTAAGATGATTGGCCTTCGATCCTTTGCCCATTCGAACTTTCTTGGTCTCGACAAAGTTTCCAATGTGTGCGCCCTCACCGATCTCACTGCCGGGACGAAGATGTGAATATGGCCCAAGAATGGCCTGGGCAGAAATGCGCGCCTGGTCGATCACGCAGCCCGGCTTGATAGTGACCCCGTTTTCGATATGCGAGTCGCTGATCACAGAATAAGAGCGAATGCGGCAGTCGGAGCCGATGTGCGTATTGCCCAGCACCTGCACGAATGGCTCAATGATGGTGTCCGCGCCTATCTCTACCTGCGAATCGATCACGCACGTTTCCGGCTTGTAAATGCTCACGCCATTGGCCATCAGCTCCCGGCACTTGCGCATGCGCATGGCGGCATCGAGTTCTGATAACTCGACCAGTGTGTTTGCCCCCAGAATCTCAGCAGAGTCTTCTGCTTTGAGGGCCACCACTCTGGCTTTCTCGCCAACCAGCAGCGCCGCCATATCGGTCAGGTAAAACTCTTTCTGCGCATTGTTCGAGGTAAGGCGGTCAATGTTCGCGAACAGTACCTTGCTTGAGAATGCATAGATGCCGGAATTAATCTCGCCTACCTTCTCTTGCTTCGGCTTCAGGTCTTTCTGCTCCACAATGGCTGTTACTTCGTCACTCGTAGAAGAGGCCCTGAGCACGCGTCCATAACCAAAGGGGTCAGCAGGTTCGGCCGTGAGGATGGTCATGGCTGCCTTCTGGGCCAGATGAAAATCGCGCAGCTTACGAATTGTTTCTTCGCGAATCAGCGGCACATCGCCTGACAATACCAGCAGGTGGTCATGATGCTGCACCTGTTCGCGCGCGCACTGCAGGGCGTGGCCGGTGCCGTTTTGCGGCGACTGCAGCACAAAATTCACCCCAGTGTGCTTCACCGCCTCACGCACGCTCTCTGCCTGGTGGCCAATGATCACGTAGATGTTTGCTGCAGGAACGATTTTGCCGGCTGCAGAGATGACATGGGCCACAAGCGGTTTGCCGCCAATCTCGTGCAGCACTTTAGGGCGTTTGGATTTCAGCCGCGTGCCTTTGCCGGCGGCCATGATCACAATGGCAAAGGCATGATCAGGAGTCATTGTTCTGGAATGCATTGAATCATCATCTTAACGCTTGCTCTGAAAAAATAGCATTTGCATGATCAGCGTAGACCAATGATTTTGGCAATGGATTTAGTGCTTGCCCCCAAATCCCGGCTCTCCCGGCTCCGGATAGAGCAACTCGGTGAACCGCGGATCGTCCGCCATGTTCTGGAAATCTGAATCATTGCGGGCCTGAAAGCGGTTCTGCGGGTTCAGCCGGATGGCCTCATTCAGGTTCTTCAACGCGCTTTCCACCTGGGTGGTCAGGCAATCAAGCACCGCCAGACCATAGAACGCGAAATCAGCCTTGGGATTCTGCTTGAGGATCTTTTCCATATGGCTGCGCGACTGCTCATACTGGCCGAAATTCATCAGCGAGACGGCGTAGTCAAAGTGCTCATCCTGGCTTTTGAAGGTGGTGGAGCTACTGGCCAGTTGCTGATTGCAATTGTTGAGATACAGGCGCGCACGGTCTGCCAGTTCCTTGGGGCCGCTGGCAATAATCTTCTCCATGAGCGGCCTGGCTTTTTCGAATTTGTGCTCCTGCATGAACTTGAGTCCAGCCTCATAGTTTTGCACAGCTTGTGCAAAAGCCGGATCTTGCGAGAGTTGGGGTTTCGAGGGAGGGGCCGCTGGTTTCTTTTGAGGCATGGTTTTTGTACTTCTAAGTGTCTGTCTTTTGTTTGGTTTAGAGCTTGAACGTTTAACGCTTTCTGCCACTTTTCTTTTCATTGCGTTGCATCCTCGCGGCGAATCCCGGGAATAGCGTCAAACCAAGGCTGTGGAAAACAACGAAACAGCTATCCCAAAGCAATCAGGCTGCTTAAGGCAAGTAGCCCTTTATACGGCAGAAACTTTGGATGCGTCAACTGCACTGGGGGTGGTGCAGTTTTATTTCACCGGCTCGGGATTCTGCAGGTCTATCTGCTGGAATTCGTGGCGAATAATGCCATCGCGAATCTGGCTGGCAGTCCAGCCCTTCTTTGACATCTTGTACGTATACAGAGCTTCCTGAACACAAGTGCCGCAGTTGGCACCATGCATACCTTCAAAGCAAGAATGCAGGCTCTTATGGCCGTGCTGACGGTCGCAGTAGCAGTAACAGGGTTGCTGGTTCATCACACTGGGAATTCTATCCGCCGCCTTGTAGGCCGCCAGCGCCGCCGGATGATCCACGCCATTAGCTGCAAGCTGTTGCGCAGTCAGGGCCTTGGGCAGCATCTGTCCCTTGGCCAGCGGGGTCTTGCTATAGGCCGGAATATCGCTTTGCGGCGCCATGAACTCTGCCTGGGTCAAAGCGACGAGGCAAACAATGGCCAGCGGAAGAATTACTTTTTTCATAACGGCTCTATTTTACTCCAGAATGGCCGTAAATCATCCCGCCTAAAGAAGGTAAATTCCTTCGTATAATTAAAGAGGCAGGAGAGAAGCCGCTTATGGCGGAAGAGACCAGAGTCGTCCCGGCGCAGGAAGGCGCGGCGGCCTCACCCAAAAACGACCAGCAACTGCGGGTGCTGCACTCATGGGTGCGCGATCTCTGTATCTCTGTCCTGATCTCATTGTTCATTATTCTCTTCGTCTACCAGCCGGTGAAAGTGGAAGGCGGCAGCATGGAACCTGGGTTGGAAGACCAGGAGCGCATCTTCATCAACAAGCTGGCCTACCGCCTGGAAAACATCGAGCGCGGCGACGTGATTGTCTTCCGCTACCCGCGCGACACACGCAAAAATTTCATTAAAAGGGTCATTGGGCTTCCCGGCGACCGCGTGCGGGTGACCGATGGCCATGTGTATCTCAACGCACGCCTTGTGCCTGAGCCTTACGTTCCTGAGGAATATCTGGATTCACGCTCTTATCCCGAAGTGCGGGTCCCCTCCGATTGCTATTACGTGCTGGGCGATCATCGCTCTATGTCAGACGACAGCCGCGACTTCGGTCCAGTGCCGCGCAGCCTGATCTACGGCAAAGCCGTGTTTGGCTACTGGCCTATGGAAAAAATGGGCGTCGTGCATTAACAGTTAGACCCTTACCGCTGATGCGCTGAAAGAGCAAAAGCTTTACCACAGATCACACAGATAAACACTGATTAGATAGGGAGCAAAAGATCTGCAATCACGAAAAACATTTTATGGATCACAACGTATCTTACATAAAATTATATGGACCGTAGCCGCCCTCGGCTGCGCGCAAGGACCTGTACAAGCGCACCAGGCGAGCAACACTGTTCAGAATATTCACGGGACCGGAATCTAGCGCATTTTTAGAGTTAATGTAGACCCGTCCAGGAGCGAGACGAGTAACAGGGTATGACTTCAGTCGTACCGAAAGAGCAAAAAAGATTTATGGGCTTTAGCCCCTGCTGCTGTTTCCTCCTGATGAATGCCGGTTTACACCAACTCTGAAATTGCTTTAGCGCCAGAGGCGCGGCATTATTGAGCCCACGTCGGAAGACGTGGGTATAAGGCGCAACGGGAATCAGAGCCCCGGCAAGGGCGACACAGCTCTTAGTGAGGAACAGAAAACAAATGTTCGATCGTTTCATGGTCAATATGGTCCGCCGCATGGCCCGCAAACGCCTTGGTAAAGACATTGCTCCGCTGGAAACCATTGCCACCCATCCGGGAGTGATGGTTCCTTATGCAAAATTCAGCCAGGCCCTCGACAAGACCAGCCTGGTTCCCGCACAGTTGAAGGTGCTGGCGCAGGTGCGCGCGGCCAAGCTGGTTGAGTGTCCTTTTTGAATTGACATCAATTCTGCCGGGGGCAGACACGCAGGCATCAGCGACGAGAAGCTTCTTAACCTGAACTGGTGGCGGGAAAGCAATCTTTACACCACGGACGAAACACTGGTGCTGGAACTCGCAGACGCCATGACTGCAACTCCGGCCAGCGTAACGCCGGAACTTCGGGAGCGCCTCAAGCAGAGGTTTTCAACTGCCCAACTGGTGGAACTTGGGGCCGCCATTGCCTGGGAAAATTACCGCGCCCGCTCCAACCGCGTCTTCGGCTTTGAGAGCGAAGGCTTCTACAAACCCACGGCCGCTGCGGGACCTACTGTCAAAGAATAGGCGAGTTTAATCAGCATTGATCAGTTATGTCAGCGTAATCAGCGGTAAGGTTTTCTCTGCGTTCTCTGCGCCCTCTGCGGTTCCACCCCTCGAATTACCGGCGAACATGCTGAAGCTAAATGACGCTCTCAAATCCAGAATACACAGACCCTTATTTGCAACCTTCGCGTCCTTAGCGCCCTTTGCGGTTAACCACCGGTTTGCTCTGTATTCGAAAGTTATCCACAGAAGATCATTGTTCCCCCACAGCAGGCAGGTGATAAAATCGATAAAATCCACTCCCCGGAGATGCAATGCAAGCAATCCTTGCGCTCGAAGATGGCAGGATCTTCAGTGGTAAAGGTCACGGAGCCAAAGGCGAATGTTACGGGGAAGTCGTATTTAACACTTCCATCACCGGTTACCAGGAAATTTTCACCGATCCATCGTATGCAGGACAGATTGTCGTCCTCACCAACCCTGAAATAGGCAATTACGGCACCAACCCCGAGGACAACGAGGCCACGCATCCCTATATCGAGGGTCTGGCGGTGCGCGAGTTCTCGCCTATCAGTTCCAACTGGCGTTCGCAGCAGGTCACAGACGAGTACCTGGAGAAGTTCAAGATCCCGGTAATCTCCGATATCGATACGCGGGCTCTCGTCCGCCATCTGCGCACCAAAGGTGTGATGCGCGGCGTGATCTCCTCCATCGAAACCGATGCTGAAAAGCTGGTGGCCAAGGCGCGTTCGATTCCCAGGATGGATGGCAGCGACCTGGCGCGGGTGGTGACCACCAAGCAGCGCTACCAGTGGCAGACCGGCACGCGCTCTCACGAGCCCACGGAAATTGTGGGCGTGAAAGACCTGCCGCCGTCCAGGCATGTAGTGGCTTATGATTACGGCATTAAGCAGAACATCCTGCGTATGCTGGTGGACCAGGGATGCCGGGTGACCGTGGTTCCGGCCATGACCAGCGCCGAAGACGTGCTCTCCCTGAATCCTGATGGTGTGTTTCTCTCCAACGGCCCTGGCGATCCCGAGCCCTGTACGTATGCCCACGAAAATATTCGCGGGCTTATGGGTAAGACTCCGATCTTTGGTATATGCCTGGGACACCAACTCATCGGGTTGGCTCTTCAGGGCAAGACCTACAAACTGAAATTTGGGCACCATGGGGGAAATCATCCGGTGAAGCAGCTTGAGACCGGCAAAATCGAGATCACCGCCCATAACCACAATTTTGCCGTCGATCCTGATTCGCTCAGGGAATCAGAGATCACCAAGACTCATATCGATCTCAACGACAACACGCTGGAAGGCCTGCGCCACCGCAGCCTGCCGCTCTTCAGCGTGCAATATCATCCGGAAGCATCGCCCGGCCCCCACGACTCTCATTATCTCTTCGGTGACTTTATGAAGCTGATGGAGGAGTGGAAGAAATGAAGCTGCTCAGCGTTGTTTCGGCTCTGTTAGCTCTTACTATGGCCGCCAGCGCTTGTACTGTTGTACTTCCAGCGTATAAAGTGCAGCCGAGTTTTGATGTCCTGATCAGCTATGGAAAAAAGCCCATGCCAGGAATCAAAGTTGTTTTGTACCAATCCCAAGTCTTGGATCATTCCTTCATTACATCTGTTTCGAATGAAAATGGGATTGTTAATATTAAGAATCTTGCTCCCGGAAAGTATTTAATAGATGTTGAAGATTTAGGTGGTGGAAGCAGCGCTGAGTTAGAGGTGCAAAAAGTTCAAACCTGGGAATCACGCCAGCAGATATCTTTATCCTGGCCCGCAGGGAACTCGGTGCAGACCCGGAATCTGAGAGGTCGTCTGGTTCCCGAAGATGGAGATCGATCCTATGCCGGCATGGATTTGAAGCTGTGGAAGCCGGGGGCATCGGGTCCTCTTGCTGTCACGAAGATTGGAAAAGATGGCTCCTTCGCGTTCGACACAACCGAGCCTGCAACCTATGTTCTTGAGCTGGTGGATCCCCGGAAATCTGCTTCTAAAAACAAAAATGATATAGCAACGATCGGCTTCATACCTGTGGACGTAATTTCCTCTGGCGGAGAAGCGCCGGATAAGTTGGAACTTGCTTTGGGTGAATCCAGTTGTGGACTCACCTACAGCCACTGTTTGCCTGGAGCGCCAATCGCCATAAGTTCACGCGCATTTCATGTAGTAGATTCCATGGGCGCAGTCATACGGAGTTCCTACCGCCTCGTAGGATCGAATCATCGGCCACTGTCATTAGAGACGAATACGTCTGGTGAGGGCGCGATTCCATCTGATATTACAGGGCCTGGCGAACTGGTCATTCAAGCTCTTGGCTTTGTGTCCTTGCATCAGAACATCAATCTTCTCGCTGCTGATCCGCGTGCCCCTGCATTAAAAGTTATGATGGCTGTGCAGGGACCTGGTGCAGAGTGCAGCAAAGCTTTTTTGGAGACTAATGCCCCGCAGAAATGACATCTCGAAGGTCCTGATCATCGGCTCCGGGCCGATTGTGATTGGCCAGTCGGCTGAGTTCGATTACTCCGGCGCGCAGGCCTGCAAGGCACTCAAGAGCGAAGGCTATGAGGTGGTGCTGTGCAATTCCAATCCGGCCACCATCATGACCGACCCAGAGATGGCCGACCGCACCTACATCGAGCCGCTCACCAAGGCCTATCTCGAAGAGATCATCCGCCAGGAAGCGGAGATGATGGAGGGCCAGGAGGGCAAATTCACCCTGCTGCCCACGGTGGGCGGACAGACTGCGCTCAACCTGGCAGTGGAACTCGCCGATAGCGGCGTTCTCGAAAAATACAACGTCGAATTGATTGGCGCGCAGCTCAAGGCCATCAAGATGGCGGAAGACCGGCTGCTGTTCAAAGACGCCATGATCAAGATCGGCCTCGATGTCCCGCGCTCTGCCCTGGTCAACAATTTGAAAGACGGCCTGGATTTTTCCGGCAAGATCGGCTTCCCGGTCATCATCCGGCCATCATTCACCTTGGGCGGCACCGGCGGGGGCATCGCCTATAACCGCGAAGAACTGCTGGAGATTCTGGCCCGCGGCCTCGATCTTTCGCCTGTGCATGAGGTGCTGATTGAGGAATCGGTGCTGGGATGGAAGGAGTACGAACTGGAGGTGATGCGTGATCTCGCCGATAACGTGATCATCATCTGCTCCATCGAGAATTTCGATCCCATGGGCGTGCATACCGGCGATTCAATTACGGTCGCTCCTGCGCAGACCCTGACGGACCGCGAATACCAGTACATGCGCGATGCCGCTATCCGCGTGATCCGTGAAGTGGGAGTAGAAACCGGAGGATCGAACATCCAATTTGGCGTGAATCCCAATACCGGGCGCATGGTCATCATCGAGATGAATCCGCGCGTCTCGCGCTCTTCAGCGCTGGCCTCGAAAGCCACCGGATTCCCGATTGCCAAAATTGCTGCCAAACTCGCTGTGGGCTACCGGCTCGATGAAATTCCCAACGACATTACCCGCAAGACGCCGGCCTGCTTCGAGCCCACGATTGATTACGTGGTGGTGAAGATTCCCAAATGGCAGTTTGAGAAATTTCCCGGCACCGATGAGAGCCTTGGGCCGCAGATGAAATCGGTGGGCGAGGCCATGGCTATCGGGCGCACCTTCAAAGAAGCGTTGATGAAGGGCATTCGCTCGCTGGAGAGCGGGAAGCGCCTGAGCGCCGAAAAAATCGAGCCACGCATTCTCACCCAGCGGCTGGTTACGCCTCATCCGGAGCGTCTGACCTACCTGCGCTATGCGCTGGTGCAGGGAATGACGCCCAAAGACCTCAACAAGATCACCGGCATCGATCCCTGGTTCCTGTACCAGTTGAAGGAAATCACGAACCTGTCTTCGGAAATCGGCAAATACAAGACCGAGACCATCCCCACGGAGCTGTTGCGTGAGGCCAAGCGCATGGGGCTCTCTGATGAACGTATCGGCCTGATCCTGCATACCAGCGGAGAAGACATTTTCCGGCTGCGGCAGCATCGCGGCCTGTATCCGGTCTACAAACTGGTGGATACCTGCGCGGGAGAGTTTGAAAGCTACACGCCTTATTTCTATTCCACCTACGAAGAGGAAGACGAGGCCCCGCCTACAAACAAAAAAAAGGTGCTTATCCTGGGCAGCGGACCGAACCGTATCGGGCAGGGAATCGAGTTCGATTACTGCTGCTGCCATGCGGCCTTTGCGTTGCGCGACGATGGCTATGAAGCCATCATGATCAACTGCAATCCTGAGACGGTCTCCACTGACTATGACACCAGCGACCGCCTCTTCTTCGAGCCGCTTACTTTTGAAGACGTGCTGGCCGTCTACCAGCATGAGGCGCAGTCGGGCGCGCCCATCGGCGTAATCGTGCAGTTCGGCGGACAGACCCCTCTGAACCTGGCCTTGCCTCTCAAGGCCGCCGGTGTGCCCATCATCGGCACCTCGCCTGAATCGATTGACCTGGCGGAAGACCGCAAACGCTTCGGCAAGCTCCTCGACGAACTCAACATCCCGCAGCCGCCTGGCGCCATCGCCACCAGCCTGGAAGAGGCTGTAGCTGGAGCGCGGCAGGTACAGTATCCGGTATTGGTACGACCTTCCTACGTGCTGGGTGGACGCGCCATGGTCATCGCCTACGACGATGAAAGCGTCATCCGCTACATGAAAGCCGCCGTGGAATATTCGCAGGAACGCCCGGTGCTGATCGACCACTTCCTCGAAGGCGCGATTGAGGTGGATGTGGATGCGCTTTCCGATGGCGAAGACGTGGTCATCGGCGGCATCATGCAGCACATCGAGGAGGCGGGCATTCACTCCGGTGACTCCTCCTGCGTGCTCCCGGCCGTTGATCTGCCGGAACATGTGCTCAACACCATCCGCGATTACACCTTCAAACTGGCGCGCGCCCTGAAAGTCATCGGGCTGATGAATGTGCAGTTTGCGGTGCAGAACCAGAAGGTGTTTGTCATCGAAGTAAATCCGCGCGCTTCGCGCACTGTTCCTTATGTCTCCAAGGCCACGGGTGTTCCTCTGGCCAAGATCGCGGCCCGGCTGATGACCGGGCGCAAGCTGCGCGAGTTCCTGCCGGAAAATGCCGAACGGGCCACCGATCTGGCCACCGGAGCAGGGTACTTCGTGAAATCGCCTGTATTCCCATGGTCAAAGTTTCCTGGCGTCGATACCGTGCTTGGGCCAGAGATGAAGTCTACGGGCGAAGTGATGGGATCTGCAGAAACTTTTGGCGAAGCCTTTGCCAAAGCCCAGATTGCCGCCGGACAGACGTTACCGACAACCGGAACGGTCTTCATCAGCGTGAATGATCGCGATAAGCGGGACGTGGTCGAGCTTTCTCGTCGCTTTGTAGAACTGGGATTCAAGATCGTTGCCACCCACGGCACTGCGGATTGCCTGGAGAAGGCCGGGTTGCAGGTAGACCGCGTCTATAAGGTAAAAGAAGGCCGCCCGCACGTGGTCGATCTCATCAAAGGCGACCGCGTGCAACTTGTGATCAATACTCCTCAGGGACTGGAGCCATGGTTTGACGAAAAGGCCATTCGCCGCGCCACTGTCACTCACCGCATTCCCAGCATTACGACAATGGCCGCGGCCTGGGCCGCCGCCGACGGCATTGCCGCCCTGCAGCGCAACGAAATCAACATCCGCTCCCTGCAGCAATGGCACGGGAAGAGCAGCCGGCACTCAGCAATCCACGGCAAGCCGGGACAGGTCAGCACTCAGCCAGTGCGCTCCTGATCAAATTCGTTTAACCGCAAAGGACGCGAAGATCGCAAAGGTAGCCAGGCCGTGTTAGCCACATCTTTACAAAAGTACATCTCTGGGCGTGAACATCTCGGATTATGATATTTATCCGGCGAAGGTATGTCTCTATGTGAGGAGGAAAGATGTTCTCCCGTCTTCTGCTTGCCTCGATCTCTTTATTGCTCTCATCCGCTGCTTTCACTCAGGAACAACAAGTTGCTCCGTTGCCATCCAGTTCCTTTGAATTGGCAACCAATGGGGTCCAGACTGCTGATACTCCGGAAAAACGCGCTGCAGCGCTCAACCTTCTGGAGCGCGCGCGCCAGAACACTGATCTACATGGCCAGAGCAGCGCTCCTTACATCCTCAAGGTTTCCTTTGATTCTACTGGCGCAGTGCAGCATACCGGTTCCGGCAAACTGGAAGAGATCTGGCTTTCCGGCCGTACCTACCGCTGGACGGCCAGCATGGGCGACTACTGGCAGGTACGGCTCTCTTATCAGGGCAGAATCTACGATCAACGCCGCGGTGATCTGATCCCGCTGCGCGTGCGCATGCTGCGCACCGTGGTTTTCTGGCCCATTCATAATCCGGCGATACGAGCCTCGCTCAGAACCGTGAATGCCACCTGGAAAGGCGCGGCTGTGACCTGCGTGCTGGTTGCCGGACCGGGCTTGGCCCCTGCTCCGGGCCGCCGCTGGGAAGAGACGGAATATTGCATCGATCAGAAGACCGGCTTGCTGCAGATTTATTCTGAAGCACCCGGGATTTACACCATCTATGACTATGCTGGCGGTACGCAATTCCACGGGCATGTATTGCCCAGCCAAATCACTATTTTTGAAGGCAGTAATCCGGTGCTAACCGCCCATATTGAAGCGATGGCGGACGGCTCCAAAACCGATCCCGACTTCCTGAAACCGACCGAACAGATGCAGGCGGCAGGTCCGGAACCTGTGCTGACCTCGCCTATGCGGTTTCCGCAGATCGTGAAGAGCGCCGCAGCCGGTTCAGGCGCGATCGTGCAGCCGGTGATTATTCATGCCATTATCGGTGAAGACGGCAAAGTGCTGGATGCAGAGATCCTGCCGGGCGGGAATCCGGCCCTGGAGCAATCCGCGCTTGAGATCGTGAAGAACACAGCCTATTCTCCGGTGCGGGCCGAACACGCTCAGCGCGAAGCTTTCATCAACGTAAAATTCATGCCTGAAGGATCGACTCAGGCCCGAGCCAACACCAATAAGTGAAGATCAGCCAGGTACGCGCAATCAGACTTCCTCAGGGAGGTTGTATCTGCTCGGATTGGCCTTACAGTAGAGAAGAATGTGTAGGGCTGAGTGCTGAATGCCGAGTGCTGAATGCCGAGTGCTGAATGCCGAGTGCTGAATGCCGAGTGCCGAGTGCCGAGTGCTGAGTACTCCTTGTGATTTGGCCATAGCGTCCCTTTGGGTCAATTCGGGCGACACATTGGAAACTCTTGGGGGTTTGGAGTATAAAAGAAGGTTGCGCTCACAGCCTTTCCCCCGCCTGTGAGGAGATCAACTCCCGAGAAAAACATGTCCACAACAGCTACACCACCGAAGGGCTTAGAAGGCATAGTCGCGGCTAATTCCGGCGTTTGTTACATTGACGGCGATGCGGGCGTGCTTGCCTATCGCGGCATTGACATTCATGAGCTTGCCGACAAATCCACGTTTGAAGAAACCTGTTACCTGCTGTGGTTTGGCAAGCTGCCCATGCGCTCTGAGCTGTCCGATCTGAACAAAAGACTGGCGGCCGAGCGCAAAACGGACCCGGCTATTTTCGAGATGCTGCGCCAGATTCCGAAGAGTGCCACGCCCATGGAGGTGCTGCGGACAGCCGTCTCCGCTCTATCGTTCTACGATGCTGATGCCGAGAAGATGGACCATGACAGCAACGTGACCAAGTCCATTCGCCTGACTTCACAGATCGCCATGATCGTGGCCGGGTATGACCGCATGCGCAAGGGCAAGAACATTGTGGAGCCGGATCGCTCCCTTTCTCATGCGGGCAACTTCCTGCTGATGCTCAACGGAGAAAAGCCGAGCGCGACGGCGGAAAAAGCCCTGGATGTGGCGCTGATCCTCCATGCCGATCATGAGTTGAATGCCTCTACCTTCGCCGCCCGCGTGACTGCGGCCACTCTTTCTGACATGCACTCGGCCATTACCAGCGCGATTGGCGCTCTCAAAGGCCCGCTGCACGGCGGCGCCAATGAAGCCGTGATGCGCATGCTCTTCGAAATCGACAAGAAGGGTGAAGATCCGGTCGAGTATGTGAGCAACCTGCTCAACAACAAGAAGAAGATTTCAGGGTTCGGGCATCGCGTCTATCACACCGAAGATCCGCGTGCCACCCACCTGCGCCAGATGTCCCGCGATCTTGGACGCTCTGCCAATCCCAAGTGGTACGAGATGTCCGCCAAGATTGAGCAGTACATGAAGAACGAGAAACACCTCAATGCCAACGTGGATTTCTACTCTGCCTCCACCTACACCACCTTGGGCATTGATGTGGACCTCTTTACGCCGATCTTTGCCGTCTCCCGCATCAGCGGATGGACTGCGCATGTAATCGAACAACTCGACGACAATCGGTTGATCCGCCCGCGCGCCGAATACATTGGCCCGCCATATCCCAACCGCTACGTGCCGATCGACCAGAGATAGCGGCCGGCAATCAGCATTCAGCCCCTGAACTTAATGGCAAGTTCAGGGACTTTTGCTTTTGCCGTATGGCACAGAGCAGCGGAGCCGCAAACCAGGACAAACCTTTTCAACTAAGAGGAACCGAGTGAGCATCTTCCTCTGCGTTCTCCGCGTTCTCTGCGGTTAAAGATTTTTTAAAAGCCACCTTTGCGTCCGTGGCGTCCTTGGCGGTAAATAATCCAGAGAATGCATACAATAGAAGTATGCGCCGCGTGTACCTTGACAACAACGCTTCCACCCCGCTTCTACCGGAAGTGTTCGAAGCCATGCGGCCCTACTACCTGGAAAAGTTCGGCAATGCCTCCTCTATCCATCATTTCGGACAGCACGCCCGCGCAGCCGTAGAAAGAGCACGGGCAGCAGTTGCCGCGCTTCTGAATGCGCGACCGGCGGAGATCGTCTTCACCAGCGGAGGCACGGAAGCCGACAATCTCGGCATCTTCGGCATAGTGCGGCACGGCGATCATGTGATTACTTCCAGCATTGAGCACAGTGCCGTCATGAATACCTGCAAACGCCTGGAGCAGATGGGGCACGAGGTGACCTACCTTCCTGTCAATGGCCGCGGAGAGGTCGAACCCGATGAACTGCGTAAGGCAATTCAGCCTAATACCCGGCTGATCAGCATCATGATGGCCAATAATGAAACCGGGGTCATCCAGCCGGTGGACGATATAGGGAAAATTGCGCGTGAGGCCGATATCTTCTTTCACACTGACGCTGTACAGGCCGCAGGCAAGGTTCCGATTGATATTCACAAGATCGACTGTGATGCGCTCTCCATCTCCGGGCACAAGATCCATGCGCCCCAGGGGACCGGCGCTCTCTTTATAAAAAAGGGAACACTGATTCAGCCGCTGCTGTACGGCGGCAACCACGAACGCCAGCGCCGCGCAGGCACGGAAAATCTTCCCGGCATTGTGGGATTAGGCAAGGCCGCTGAGATTGCGAAGAACTGGCTGGCGCAGAATGGCCCGGCGGAGATGGCAGCCGTGCGCGACCGTCTGGAAAACGGCATTCTGCGCTGCGTGGAAGACACAGGCGTGAATGGAGACGGAGCGCCACGGGTGCCTAACACCACCAGCATTTATTTCGATCATGTAGAAGGCGAGGCTTTGGTGATCGCGCTCGACCTGAAAGGGCTTTCCGTTTCCAGCGGCGCTGCCTGTTCTTCCGGCGCGATTGAGCCCTCACATGTTCTGCTGGCGATGGGTCTTTCGCATGATCGTGCCCGCGGCAGTCTGCGCATCAGCCTGGGCAAACAGACCACCAGCGACGAAATCGATTTTGCCCTCGAAGTCATTCCCCAGACCGTCGCCCGCCTCCGCGAACTCTCCCCCATGTATCAAAAAGCCACCAGTTAACGCCGATTTACCCAATCTCCTCTGCGGCCTCTGCGGTTAAAGCTGATACGGGTCATACGAAAGCCACAAACCAAAGCTGCCGGTACGCGATAGTTTCGTTTTGCACCTGGCAAGAGTCCCGAAGGGACGCAATGAAAGTAGCCCGGCATGAAGCGTAGCGGAATGCCGGGTATATAGAACCAGCGAGATTGAGTCCGGCTTTAGCCGGACGCTGGAGTTTCTACATAATTTTATAAAGTTGATTCTCCCCCTGAGTAAACTCTTGATCCAGTTAACTGTTTGTTGTTTCATTGCTTAGAATGAAGCGCAAGAATGTTCTTCGCTC
>Ga0066662_10000308_pt1 | contig 21261 bp, 21 predicted proteins | sample GraSoiAngelo_111_FD_133939 | JGI IMG/M metagenome (GOLD analysis project Ga0066662, IMG submission 133939) | Grasslands soil microbial communities from the Angelo Coastal Reserve, California, USA - 14_0903_12_40cm | ecosystem: Environmental > Terrestrial > Soil > Grasslands | place: USA...
TACGTGTCGTCGAAGCTGATGTGCTGGGTCGCGCTCGACCGCGCCGCCCAGCTGGCCGAGATCCGGGGTGACCCAGCTCTCCAGGCGAAGTGGCGGGAGTCGGCGGACGACGTCCGCGAGGACATCCTCACCCGCGGCGTGACCGCGAGCGGCGTCCTGCGCCAGCACTACGACACCGAGTCGCTCGACGCTTCCACGCTTCTGGCGGCGATCTTCGGCTTCCTGCCGGGAGACGACAAGCGCCTGCGGGCCACGGTGGCCGCGATAGCGGACGACCTGACCGAAGACGGCTTCGTCCTTCGATACCGCACCGGTGAGACCGATGACGGCCTGTCGGGGAAGGAGGGCACGTTCCTGATCTGCTCGTTCTGGCTCGTGTCCGCACTCGCCATCGTCGGCCAGATGCAGCCGGCGCGCGACCTGATGGAGCGCCTGCTGCGAGTCGCCTCGCCGCTCGGCTTGTACGCGGAGGAGTTCGACTCCGACACCGGGCGCCACCTCGGCAACTTCCCGCAGGCGTTCTCGCACCTCGCGCTGCTGGAGGCCGCCGGTCGGATCATCATCACCGAGTCGCTTACGCAGTACTAGGCGAGGGATGGCACCACTTGTTCACATAACCGACTGAATGGAGGAAGAGATGGCTACCACTATCGACGTTGACCAGTTGGGCCCGGTGGACTATCTGGTCGTGGCGTTTCCGGCCGAGCGGGCGAACTTCTCCGGTGAGATGGCTTCGCAGCTGTCGAGCTTGATCGAGAGCAACACGGTGCGCGTGCTCGACCTGGTGATCATCGCGAAGGACGCGGATGGGTCGGTGGAGGCGATGGAGCTTCAGGACGCCGACGACAGTGAGGTGGGAGAGCTTCGCGCGCTGGAGCGCGACCTCGCCGTCCTGCTGGCGACAGACGACATCGAGCAGATCGGCGAGACGCTCGAGCCGGGGAGCGCCGCTGCGGTGTTGGTGTGGGAGAACACCTGGGCGGCGCCGTTCGGCTCCGCCGTTCGACGGTCGGGCGGTCAGCTGGTGGGTAGCGGTCGAATCCCGACGCAGGCGCTGCTCGCGGCTGTCGAGGCGGATGCCCAGGCCGCGTCACGAGGAGCCTGACGATGCCGCTGCTGCGAGACAGAGACGATCGTGACGGACTGCTCGGGAACATCCGCGACAAGCGGGAGGACAAGCGGGACGACAGGGGCGACCGGGGGGAGGACCGGCGCGATGACCGCGACGACCGGCGAGACGACCGGCGCGATCGGGGGCCCGGGCTGCTCCGCTGACCACGGATCCCGGATGAGCGACATCGAGCGCCAGCCGGTCGCGATCGAGCCGCGCTGGCCCGTGGTGCTGGTCGTGCTGGGGTTCGTCGTCATCACGATCACGCTTCGGATCCTCGAGCCCCAGCGCGAGTCGTTCGGCCCGCGGTGGCTGGTTCCGGCCATCGAGATCGCTATGCTGGCTGCTCTGGTGGCGGCCGATCCGGCCCGTGTGAGCGCCGGGCACCGGTGGCTGCGGCGAACGGCGATAGGTCTCGTCTTTGCCCTTGCGCTGACGGCCATGATGTCCACGCTGCTGTTGCTCGATGCATTGATCGGCGGCGGCAAGCTGGCGGGATCGCCGTCGTCGCTGCTCGCCTCCGGTGCCCTGATATGGCTCGGCAACCTGCTCGTCTTCAGCCTGATCTACTGGCAGTTCGACACGGGCGGGCCTCTTGCCCGGTATCGGCACGAACGCGTCTACCCGGACTTCGCGTTCCCCCAGCAGCTCAACCCGGAACTGGCCCCGCCGGACTGGCGGCCGCAATACATCGACTACCTCATTCTCGGGCTCACGACGAGCACCGCGCTCAGCCCAACCGACGTGCTGCCGATGGCACGGTGGGCGAAGCTGGCCATGGGCCTCCAATCGCTCGTGTCACTGCTGGTGATCGCGCTGGTCATAGCACGAGCCGTCAACGCCTTCTAGCCGCCCGGTCGCATGGGCTCCTCAGTGCGTCGACGCGTAGTACACGGCGATCGTGAACAGCGGGATCCCGAGGATCACGAGAATCATCAAGAGTTCGAGAATCGCGACCGCCACCGAGGCGGCGGTCTCATGCTTCGGGGCCGATCCGTGAGACGTTGCGTGAGCTGCCATCGTTCTCACCTCCTCTACGACGGAGCATCGTGCAGCTCGGCGACCCTCGCCTCGGTGTTCGCCGCCGGCGGCGTGCGAGAAGGTACTCACCGGGGTGCCCGGCCGGCGGCATGCTCCTGCATCATCGAGGAGGCGCACGCACCCCTCGCATGCGCATGCCCGTGCCATTGCGTCAGGCGACAGCCCAGCCCTACTCTGGCACAGGTGGATGAGGGCGACGTTCTGCCGTCATCCGCAGCGTCCCTGGGATCGAGTTCGGATCGGAGGAGCCATGCATCTGTTGCCGCGATCGGTGTGGCTTGCGCTCACTGCCGACGATGCTCCGGACGCTGGGCGTCGGTACCCGTGGCCGGTCGATGAGGACTACTGGCTTGGCCACTGCGAGGGGTTTCGCGTCGACGGGCCATCGGGACGGTTGGGTGTGGTCGACCATGTCGTGTACCGCTCGCGCCTGGATCGACCGGACGCCCTGGCCGTGTGCTCAGGGACGTGGAAGCTGCACACCGACCAGGTGCGCGTCGACGACGTGGTCGAGGTGTCTCCTGGTGAACAGCGGCTCGTACTGCGTACAGCACCGGCCGAGCGGCTGAGCGTCTGGAGCCGAGCGCAGCGCGCATACAGAGACGTCCGGGCAAGCCGGGCGTGAATCGGGCCCGCGGGTCGGCGAGCTCCGCCACCGCACAACGCCCAAGCACGGTCCATTTCAACGACAAGGGGGCGGCGTCATGAGTGACGTCATCAGTTCATTCTTCAAGGGCCTGGAGGATTCCGGCCACCAGTCGCTGCTCGAGCGTCAGCGCGGAAAGATCCGGTTCGACGTTCTCGGGGGGCGACGAGTCGATCACTGGCTGGTTGCGGTCGATCGCGGCGATATCGCGGTGTCGCATGGCAACGGGGACGCCGACTGCGTGGTCCGGACGGATGGGCCCACGCTCGAGGGGATTGTCACCGGTCATGTGAATACGATGGCGGCATTTCTCCGCGGACAGATGACGCTCGAGGGTGATCTCGAGATGCTGGTGTTCTTCCGGCGCATATTTCCCGGCCCCCCGGATGCCCGCGGGCCGGCTCGGCGAACTGTGGAAGGGGTGATGTCATGAGCGGCGAGCTCGTCAAGATCCTCGACGGGAACACCTTCGTGGTGAGCGACGATACCGGTGATATCGAGGCGTCGTTGACCGACCCGACGGGCCTGTTCTCCGCCGACACACGGTTTCTCTCCAGGTGGTTGCTGACAGTCAACGGTGATCGCCTGACCGCGCTCTCGACCGACGACCTGCAGTACTTCAAGGCCCGCTTCTTCCTCGTTCCCGGGACGGGGACGGTGTATGTCGATTCCAAGCTGACGGTCATCCGCACGCGGTCGGTCGGCGACGGCTTTCATGAGGAGCTGGAGCTCTTCAACCACGACGAGTCGCCGGTGGATCTGACGGTGCGCATCGATGTGGGGGCCGACTTCGCCGACCTGTTCGAGGTGAAGGACGCGCTTCAGAAGAAGGGCACATACTCAACCGAGGTTCAGGACGGGCGCCTTCTGCTCGTGTACGAGCGAGAGACGTATCGGCGCGAGACGCTGATCTCGGCGTCCTCCCCGGCGGCCTACGACGAGCACGGGCTGACGTTCGAGGTTCACCTCGATCCCAAGGAGCGCTGGTCGACCACGGTGGACGTGGTCACGGCGCTGCTCGGTGCTGGTGTCCGAAAGTGGCACGCGAAGTACGCGCACGGGGCAAAGCGGGCGCGGCCGAACATGGAGAAGGATCTCGAGACCTGGGTCGAGGAGGCGCCACGCGTCGAGAGCGACTGGGAGCCTCTGAAGGCCACGTATCGACGGAGCCTGGTCGATCTGGCGGCGCTTCGCTTCAGGCCGGCCATCGCGGCCGGCGGCAGTCTTCCGGCGGCAGGGCTGCCGTGGTTCATGGCCATGTTCGGACGAGACAGCATCTTCACCAGCCTGCAGTCGCTTCCCTTCACCCCGGAGCTGGCGGAGGTGACGCTGCGGACGCTGGCGGCATTCCAGGGCACGCATGTGGATGACTTCCGTGACGAGGATCCGGGACGGATCCTTCATGAGATGCGCTACGGCGAGATGGCGGCGTTCGAAGAGCGTCCGCACACGCCCTACTACGGCAACGCCGACGCCACGGCGCTGTTCGTCGTGCTGATGGACGAGTATCACCGCTGGACAGGCGATACGAAGCTGGTGCGCGAGTTGGAGCAGGAGGCGCGAGCGGCACTTCGCTGGATCGACGAGTACGCGGATCTCCAGGGCAACGGCTATATCTCCTACAAGCGACGAAACGAGGAGACAGGTCTCGAGAACCAGTGCTGGAAGGACTCGTGGGACTCGATCTCCTACCACGACGGCCGGCTGCCCGGATTCCCGCGGGCGACCTGTGAGCTTCAGGGCTACGCCTACGACGCGAAGATGCGCGCCGCGCGCCTGGCTCGGCTCGTCTGGAAGGACGTCCCGTTCGCCGAGCGGCTGGAGAAGGAGGCGGCTGACCTCAAGCGCCGGTTCAATCGCGACTTCTGGGTCGACGACGGCGAGTTCTTCGCGGTCGCGCTGGACGCGGACGGCGTCCAGGTGGACTCGCTGACCTCCAACAACGGTCACCTCCTGTGGAGTGGGATCGTCGAGAAGTCCAAGGCGAAGAGGGTGGTCGAGCACCTGATGGGGCCGCGGCTGTTCTCCGGCTGGGGTGTGCGTACCCTCGCCGAGGAGGAGGGCCGGTACAACCCGATCGGCTACCACGTTGGCACCGTCTGGCCGTTCGACAACTCGTTCATCGCATGGGGGCTTCGCAGATACGGGTTCAAGCAGGAAGCAGCCCAGATCGCAGCCGGCATCCTGGACGCCGCCGAGTTCTTCGACGGCCGCCTGCCGGAGGCGTTCGGCGGGTACCCCAGGTCGCTGACGCGGTATCCGGTGCAGTACCCCACCGCCTGCAGCCCGCAGGCCTGGTCGACGGGGACACCGATGCTGCTGCTGCGCACGATGCTCGGCCTCGAGCCGATCGACGACCATCTCATCGTCGACCCGGGCCTGCCGGAGGGCATCGGCGCACTGGCGGTGCTGGACATCCCCGGACGCTGGGGTCACGTGGATGCGTTCGGCCGCGGTCTGATCGACATGGAGCGGTCGGGCCCGCGGATGGGCCGCCAGCTCGGTCAGCCGCGGGTGCTGAGTGCGAAGGGCTCCCGGTCGGGCAAGGGTGGACGACGGAAGTAGCGAGGACCGAGCGACGGGTTCCTCACCGACCGCCGGTCGGCGGTCGGCGAGGCTCACCGTCCCGGGCTCCGCCGACTGGGCCGGCAGGGCCTCGGCGGCTACGCCTCGAAGTCCAGAACGACCTTGATGTCGTCCGGCCCGCGCGTCAGGGCATCGGCGATGTGCTCGGGTGGGACGCGACGGGAGATCAGCCGCTCCAGCCACCGCGGGTCTGCTGCCGACAACGCCTCGCCCGCCCGGTAGAAGTGCCGCCGGTTCGCGTTGACCGAGCCAACGACCACGTTGTTGTGCAGCACGACCTCTCGGGCCACATCGGCAGGGGCGAGGCCGCTCGGGCCACCGCCGCTCCCCACGCCGGTCAGGCAGACCACGCCGCCGGCGGCCACATGGCGGATCGAGTCGACGACCACGGATCCGACGCCCGTGCACTCGATGACGACGTCCGGGTGAAAGCCCACGTCGGGGACCGCGCCCGAGTGATACGTGGCGCCGAGATCCTGCACGAGTTCGGGCTTCGCACCCTCGGTGACCCTGTCCAGGACGTGGACGTCGAGCCCGTTCTGAACGCCGGCCATCGCCGCAAGCATTCCGATCGGGCCGGCGCCCGTGACCAGCACCCGCTCGGGCACCCAGAACGCTCGAGCCCGCATGGCGGCAACCAGCTCCCACGCCTTCGCCACAACCGTCGTCGGCTCGAGCAGCACCGCGAGGGATCCGAGGGACGGGTCGACCTTCGTGAAGTACCCGGGCTCGATTCGCCAGCGCTCGGACATGAACCCGTCGATCTCCTTGATGCCGCGCTCCGTGTACCGCCCGTTTCGGCACATGTCCCACTCACCGACCGCGCAACTCGGGCACGGCACTGGGTCGGGCCGCCGGACGATCCCGACGATCAGGTCACCCGGCTGAACGCTCGGATCTGAGCCCGGGTCGATCACCCGCCCCAGCGATTCATGGCCGAGGATCAACCTGTCCCGGCCCGGCGGGGCCCAACCGTACGCGCCCGAGGCGATCTCAGCGTCCGTCCCGCAGATACCCACGGCCACCGACTCGACCAGGATGGAACCGGCACTCTCCTCCGGTTCGGCGACCTCCTCGAAGCGAACCGAGCCTGCCACTCCTGGGTGGACCGTGACTGCCTTCATCGATCACTCCTTCGTCGCGCGCGGTGCGCCGTGGCCGCCCGGTTCGATCGGCGATGCGGCCCCCGGCTCTACTTCTCAGCGAGCACGGTCGCCTTCTGGGATGCGAACTCGACGTCGGTCAGCACACCGCGATCGTGCAGCGTCGCCAGCCGCTCCAGCTCGGCGTATCGACCGTCGGCCTGGCCCGCCGGCGCCGGCTGTCCGCCACGGTCGCGAGACGACCACCAGGCGCTGAGCCGGCTGCCGAGGTCCCGGTCAGTGCGGTCGGGGAACTCGCGGATGACCAGCCGGCGGAGCGCCTCGAGCCCGAGCGCGCCCAGCGCGATCAGGATGGTTGCGATCACGGGGTCGCTGGCGGCGGGGACCGGTGCCCAGACAAGCAGGAGCACGACGATCGCGGCGTAGCTGCCAAAGGCGATTGCCGGATCGCGCAGGTACGGGGCGATGTCCCTGCGCACCGTCGTGGCGCGCCGTCCGGGGCCCGCGAACCACGTTCCAAGCAGCAACAGGACGCCGAGGGTGATCACCGTCAGGTTCGCGGCGCCGAGGCGCTCCGTGGCCACCCACCAGATGGCATGGCCCGCATCGCGGTTCTGGGGCAGCGACGTCAGCGAGTTGATCAGCACATCGCCGACGACTCTGCGGATGAATACGAGGACGAATCCCGCGGCGAGGAGACCCCAGGCGATGGACCGGAGCGTCTTTCGGCGGTCGCGTGAGAGCGCCACGGCGAGAGCCAGCAGCGCGAGGGACGCAAGGGCGAGCGGAAGCGACAGGAGCCGCAGGAGCTTCACGCCGGACTGTGCGGCGCTGAGCTGGTCGCTCTTGAGCAACACGATGGTTCCGGTCCCCGGTGGAAGCGAGACCGCGCCGCCGGTGCGCTGGCTCAGCGTGCTCGACAGATCGCCCACGATCGGGCTGAGGTCGATGGTCACGGTGCCGTTGGCCGTCGAAAGGGGGCCAGACCCGCCGTTGAGAACCGTCATCAGGCGATCATGGGCCCGGAGATTCGCAGCCCGCCACAGCTCCTCCGCCCGGGGCCGGGCGAGGCCGGCGGCCACCGCTCGCTCGATGTATGGCTCCGCACCAACCGCGATCGGCCCCGCGAGAGGCTGCAGGCGGGGAGGCAGCGCCTGAGACAGCGCGGCGGGCACGTCCACATTCGTGTACAGCTGATCGACCAGGTATGCCGAAAGCGCGCTGCGCACCGCCGGCTGCTGCAGGGCTTTGGTGCTGGTGTCCGACCAGGTGGCGGAGTCCAATGCCACCCGGTTGACCCATGTGGCGAACACTGCGACGCACAACATCAGCGAGCCCAGGGCCACGAGCGTCCCGACTGCGAGCTTCCGCCCTCGCCCGTTCGCGCGCGCCGGAGCAGACCCGCGTTCGCCGGTCTGCTCCGGGCTCTCGTTGTTGCTACTCACCGTGGTTCACCGTCGGGACATGCGGCAGTGCTGAGAGGTGTGGCGGCGAGGTCCGCATCGCCCTAGCTCGCGGGCCGCAGGTCATCCCGGCTTTCGCTCCAGCGTGCGGTCAGCGCATAGAGCACGACCACGTTCAGGGTGATCTCGGTAAGCGCCCACAACGGGTACTGGCTGTTACCCAGGAACCCCAACTGGCCGAAGATGTTTACCGTCACCAGGACGATCGTGACCCAGCGTGCCCAGCTCTGTCCACCGATCAGTCCAAGGCCTGCGAGCACGAGCAGCGTCCCCCAGATGGTCAGCGCCCAACCCCACGTGGTCACATCCACCGCAAGAAACCCCGACCTTGTGACGACGTAGTAGTTGTCCCTGACAACGGCGATAAAGCCTTCGAAGATATCTATACCTCCGACGATCAACATGACCATGCCGGCGAATCCGATCCAGCCGGCCATCGATTTGCCCATACCCATCACGTGCCTCCCCAGAGTTGCAGTAATGCGAGCGAGATATCGCCCGCGGATCGTGTCAGTTGCGCCTTAACCCGGCAATAGGGCCGGCATGCAGATCATGGGTAGGGCTGGCGCCACACGAGCGTCGGCTTCGGCGGTTGGCCCGGCCCCGCGACCATGCGGTCGGCGGCATCGGGATGGCCGTCTTCAGCCGGCTTTCCATGGTGGCGCCGGCCCCACCGATGGATACATGCCGGCCTCATTGCCGCACCCGAGGTTCCGTGGCATGGTCCTCGACGCCGGCGTTGCGAGCCTGACGTTGGCCGGAGCTTTCATCCCGATTCAGCCGACGTAGGTAACGGAGGGCCGCTGCCATGATTGCGATGCGGGAACGGGTCAGACTGTGTCTTTCGTGGGCGCTTGCCGGCATTCTGCTGGTGGTAGCCGGCCTGCTCGACGTAATCTGGGGATCAGTGTCGTTGGGGCTCTGCGTCGCCGTGGGCGGTGTTGTCGTGCTCGCGATCCTGGTCATGATGGTGGGCGTCGCGGAAAGCCGAGCAAGCCTGGCCGTTGGGCTGGCCGCCGTGGTGGCGCTCCTCATACCGGGACGGGATATGCCGTCGAGTCGCGGCCCGCGACTGGCTCCGGTTGATCGTTCGACAAAGGGGCTGATCGAACGCGGACTGAACGATTTCGGTCCGTACCTGAAGCGCCACGCCGACTTCGCCGACTACCTCCACCGCCTCGGCCGGTCTGGGAATCACCTGGACGAAACACCGAGCGAGCCGAGCTGATCCGGCAGCAGTGAGACGCAGCCAGGCCAGCCTGGCCGCGTCGGCCATCACGGCGCTGGTGCTCTTAGCATGCCGTTCTGCATGGCATAGGCGACCAGTTCGGCGCGGGACGATAGGCGGAGCTTGCTCATGATGTGTGCGCGGTGGCTTTCTGCGGTGCGCACGGAGATGTAGAGCAGCTTGGCGATCTCCGGATTGGTATAGCCGCGCGACAGCAGGCGGAGCACTTCGTGTTCACGCTCCGAGAGTGGGTCTTCCGCCTCTCGTTTCTTCTCGGATGCTTCAATCGCAAGCACGCGAGCGCCCAGTTCGGGCTGAAGGTAGCGACCGCCGTTGGAGATGACACGGACCGCTTGCAGCAGGTCGGTTTCGGCGGCCTCCTTGAGCAGGTAGCCGTCTGCGCCGTTGGCGAACGCTCGGCGGACATGGTGAGGATCGTCCTCCATCGAGAGCACGAGCACGTGACAGAGGGGCGACTCTGCCATGAGCCGTCCGATTGCCTCGACGCCGTCGCCGTCAGGCAGCCGCACGTCGAGCAGGATCATGGTCGGCGTGTGGCGGCGCACCTTGAACACCGCGTCGGCGAGCGTCGCGGCCTCATCCACCACCGTGGTATCTGGCTCACATTCCAGCAGCAGCCGCAGGCCGGCGCGAACGACGGCGTGGTCATCCACCACGACGATCCGGACCTGGCCGGTCAACGAGCACCCGTTTCGCGGGAAGCGCCGATGGGTGATACGCGACGCCACCGGGATCGTTCGTCCGTCAGAGCCTCGATCACCCGGTCTCCATCGTCGGCAAACCGGTGTCACCTGACCTGGTCTCCGTCTGCCGTGACGTGGTGTCGCCGGCGGCGCCCCTCCACACTCGGTAGGCGACGACGCTGGTCACGCCTGTTGCCCCAGCCACCATCGCGGCATTCCTGACCCGATGGCGCGGCCGGGGCCGGATAGCCAGTGCGACTGCGCGTGATGCGTGTCGAGTCGCGCGCTCGAGGTCGCGCGCGACCTTCATCGAACGGCGAGGGTGCCGGACCACCGCGCGCAGCCGATACCTTGCAGCTGGTCTATTCATTGGATCCTTTCACCGCAACGAACGTTCGCACCCCTGGCCGGCAACGGCAATGGCGCCCACATGCCTGACTGGCTGATGCCGGCGCCACCTTGTCCTCCAACAGAGACCAGATGGGGCGCGAGAACAGCGCGATCACCAACGAGACGCTGGTCGGGGCTATGCTGGCCAGGTGGCCCAACTCAGCGTGAGACTCAGCACCGGGGAGCAGTACTACGTCCCGCTGAAGCCCGAAGACGGCGAGCCAGCCGACCAGCTCCTGAATTTCCTGAACGAGGAGCCTCCGTTCCGTGGCGATTGGCTGGAGACGACTGGCCGCCGGTATGTGCGGATGTCAAGCATCATCTCGGTGGAGCTGCTCGCGCTCGACGCTGACGACCCGCGGCTCCGCGGCTAGCGCCCAATCAGCCCGCGCGTGCCTGGCGACCACCATCCAAGCACCCGATCCACACCACCCCGCCACTCCATATCTCCCTACCATGGGGGGCTGAGGGTGCGCCGGATACGGTCGAGTTCGCGCTCGATCTCCTTCGTCGGCGCGGACGGGCGATAGAGCGGGCTGGCCGCCCCGTCCGTGATGAACCGTTGCAGCAGCACCATGCCGGCTGGCTCGAGCTCGAGCCTGTCCGATCGCAGGGCCTCGGAAAGCTGTGTCACCTGCGGATGCAGCTCCTTCAGCGCGACGCGGTGCACCGGCACCAGCATCCGCCGGTTTGCGGACGCTACTTCGACGAAGTGGTCGAGCGCGTCCGCCATCTGTTCGCGGTTGCCCCGCGACACGAGCTGGGCAGCGCGCCGGGTGACCTGCGTTGGATGCACGTGACGGAGGCCTTGCAGCAGCGTGTCGTCATAGAGCTCTTCGCGCCGCCAGCGCAGGAAGAGTGAGGCCACGATCAGGATCACGACGCCCAACGCGGCGAAGGTCGTCAGCGTCTTCGTGAGCGGCGCTCCGATTCGGTGCATTCCGTAGCCCGCAATTGCGGTGCCAACCGCCAGCAGCACCAGCGAGGACGCGCCGATGGTGGCGGAGCGGATCGCATCGTTCGTGCGGATGACCAGCGCATGCAGTTCTGAAGGGCTCATACGTGATTCCATCGAATCGGCGCGCGTTGATGGGGTACACAGAGCGCCGCTGAATGCCTCTAACTCGCCGATTGCCGAGCGGGCGCCGCTGATCCCAACCATGCCACCCCAGCCGTCGACGAACAATGGTGCTGACCTGCATCCCGAGTGGCGCAGGCGTGAGGTTGCGGCCTACTCCGGCACCTCCCCGTCGGTTGCGTACCTAGTACGGAGGCGCAGCCGCGGCTCGGGTTTGTACGTTCACAGCGTGCCTGTGCGTCGTGGTGCTGTATCCGACCCGAAGGATCCCATGACCGCCCCCACGTGCCAGCGATGGGTTGTGGACTATCGCCACTTCGGCATAGCCAAGCGGCGGGGCAGCTTTGCCAGCCGCAAGGCGGCAGACCGCGCCGCCTCCGAGATCTATCAGACGCCCGGCGTCACCCAGGTGGCGATCATCCCAGTCGGCCACCGCCATGCCTGAACAGCTACCCGATGACTGGCGGCCACCTGGCCGCGTCTGGCTGAAGCGACAGTGGAACGATCACCCACGGCACGACGAGCTCGTGGAGCTCGACAAGGAGCGGTACGCGATTGGCGACCGCCGTTGGGAGCTGGTCTGCGCGCCCGACCCGGAAGACCGGGCCTGGAAACAGGTGTGGCTGCGCCCTGACGACCCCACCGACATGCGCTCCGCGATCCTCGTCGCCTCCTGGCCATACGCAAGCGAGGAGCAGGCGCTGCGCGACGCCATGTCGATCGCCGACGAACACACCACCGACCAGCACGGCGACGATCCCTACTGCGCCAGCGGTGGAGGCAGCTTGGGGGATCGCTGAGGCGAGCGTCGCGCCGTCAGACGGCGGTGGCGATGTCGATCAGCCTGGGATTGGGCTTGTGCGGATCCGCGCAAGACTGGTACGGTTCCCGGTGTCAGCTCCATCCCGTTGGCTGACAGAAGCTCTGGCCCCAACGCTTGGTCAGCGATGCGAGCGCGCGTGTCGTCAACGCTGACCGAAAAGCAAGGGGGTGCTGGATGGAGCGAGCATGGTGCCTCTCGGAGCGAGTGCGAGGGATGTACGCGTGGTGGGCGATATCGCGGGCGGGAGCATGCCGGGTATGTCACTGATCGAACAGCAGACGTTCGACGCGTTGCCTCCACCGGACATGGCTCGCCGCGCCGAGGCGGTCGGGGAGGCGAAGGCGGCGCTGTCTGCTTCGACGATGTTCGCGCTCGCGGTGCTCGCCGGGGCGTTCATTGCGATGGGCGCGGCGTTTGCGACGACCGTCACGGCCGGCACCTCCGGCTTGGCGTACGGCGTCGTGCGCTTGTTGGCGGGGGTCGCCTTCTCGCTCGGCCTGATCCTGGTCATCGTCGGCGGCGCAGAGCTGTTCACCGGCAACACGCTGATGATCATGGCCTGGGCCAGCCGCCGGATTTCCACGGCTCGCATGCTGCGTAACTGGGCGATCGTATATGCCGGCAACATGGTCGGCGCGTCCGCCGCTGTGCTGCTCGTGGTCTGGGCCAGGCAGTACACCTTCGGAAAGGGGGCTGTCGGGATCCAGGCGCTGACGATCGGTGCGACGAAGACTGACCTCGGCTTCGGGCAGGCGGTCGCGCTGGGCATTCTCTGCAACGCGCTGGTCTGCATCGCCGTCTGGCTCTGCTTCTCGGCCCGAACGACTGCCGACCGTATCCTCGCGATCGTCCCACCGATCACCGCGTTCGTTGCGTGCGGGTTCGAACACAGTGTCGCCAACATGTACTTCATACCGGTCGCGCTGCTGATCAAGCGCGACCACGCGTGGGTCAGCTCGATGTCCGGCGTACCCGATCTGCACACGCTGACCTGGAACAACTACCTTGTAGGCAACCTGCTGCCCGTCACGATCGGCAACGTGATCGGCGGGACGCTGCTTGTCGGGGCCGTGTACTGGTTCGTCTATCTGCGGCGGCTGTAGGTCGTCGTGCCCGAACGCGGTCGGTGCCGGGCAGCACGAGCGGGGCCGGCACCAGCTCGAGGCGCATCCGGTCGGTCGCCTCGGCCAGCATCGCGTTCTCAGAGGCTGCGGCGACGGCCGGGTGGAACTCCGTAGCGCTGGCCGTCGCCGGAAGTCCACCACATGAAGGGGACTTGACCCGACCGCGAGCGTGCCGGCGATGGACGGCTTACGCCTGACCTTGCGTCGACCGCGTGTTTGGAGGATGATCGTCTCCGGATTCGTGAGTTGGGCTCCTGACGGGGGTTGGGTGGTGGGTCGCGCACGGTGGGTTCTTGGTCTGCTGATGCTGCTTGCGGCCTCGGCCGGGTCGACTGCCGCGGCGAACGTGGTCGCGACGGCCTCGGTAACGCCGAAGATTCAGTATGTCGGCGACACGGCTGGGACGACTTTTTCCTTCACGGTGACCGACGGCAGTACGGCGTCGGAGAGTCTTGGGTCGGTTCGGATTACGAGGCCAGGTGTGGCCTGGACGATCACCGGCTGCCCGGGAGCGCCGCTCGGCTGGGTGCGCGTGAAGGCCGTGTCGTCATGCACCTACAACAGCGCTCCCGGCATCGGCGACAACATCGCGGCCGGCGCTACTGCCCACTTCAAGGTGAAGGCGACGACAGCGGCCGGCTCTGCTGATGTGACCGGGATGAGTTGGGATATCAGCGTGAACCAGGCGGATACCTATACAACTATCGGCGCCACATCTGCTAGTGCGGCGACGACCGGCGCGCTGTCCGCCGCCATCTACACCTGGCAGGTCGTGTCGGCGGTGGTCGCCCCGCTCCCATCTTCGGTGGGCTCCGCCTGCCCCGCCGCCAACTCGAGTGCGACCGCGGGGAGTGCGATCGTGCTCGTCGTCTGCGGCGAGAACCACGCCAACACTGCGCTCACGCCGGCTTCTGTGAACTCCACGCTGACTGGATCACTGATCGCAGCGAAGGGCACGTTCTCGTCCGCAACGGTGGCCGCGCAGAGCAGCGCCAGCGTGGTGCTGGCGAACTACGCCGGCAGCAGGGTGCGTTCGACTATCGCTTCCGGTCTTACCGTGATCGCGTCGATTGGATCGAGCAGCACACAGACCTCACCAGCGCAGCGCCTGGCCGGCTACACGACGACCGCGGGTTGGACGAAGTTCCACTACGACCTGGCCAACTCGGGGGTGAACGCCAACGAGACGACGCTCGGCGTCGGGAACGTGTCCAATCTCGTTCAGAAGTGGATGGCGCAGACGCCCGGAGGGTCGATCTTCTCGTCCGTGGCGATCGTGAACGGCATGGCTTACTTCGGGTCGACCAACAATCGCCTCTACGTCGAGGACGCGAACGGTGTCACGAACTGCGTGGCCGGTACGTGTGACGCCCTGTGGGCGGGCGACACCGGCAACCAGGTCGCGTCGTCACCGTCGGTCGTCAACGGAGTCGTGTACGTCGGCTCCGGCGACGGCAAGCTATACGCGTTCAATGCCGGCGGGTGCGGCGCACAGTTGTGCTCGCCGCTCTGGACGGCGGCCACCGGTGCCGCGATCTATTCCTCACCCGCCGTCGTGAACGGCGTCGTGTACATCGGCTCCTCCGATGACAAGCTCTACGCGTTCGACGCCAAAGGCGTGAAGGGCTGCTCCGGGACGCCCAAGACGTGCCAGCCGCTCTGGACGGCGCCGACCGGTGGTCGTATCACCTACTCGGCGCCGGCGGTCGTAAACGGCGTCGTATACATCGGATCAGAGGATCACAGCCTCTACGCGTTCGATGCCCATGGAGTCACGAACTGCTCCGGCACCCCGAAGATCTGCATGCCGCTTTGGACGGCGCCGACCGGGAACGCGGTCTATTCGTCGCCCGCTGTCGTGAACGGTGTCGTGTACGTCGGATCCCAGGACCATAACCTGTACGCCTTCGACGCCACCGGCGTCACGAACTGCTCCGGCACCCCGAAGATCTGCACGCCGCTTTGGATGGCGCCGACCGCCGGGGGCGTCCAGTCATCGCCGGCCGTCGCCAACGGCGTCGTCTACGTTGGATCGGAGGACGACAACCTCTACGCCTTCGACGCAAACGGTGTGACCGGCTGCTCGGGGACGCCTACGACCTGTTCGCCGCTGTGGACGGCGACGATCACCGCTTTCCCGATTGACTCCTCTCCCACAGTCGAGAACGGCGTCGTCTACGTCGGCTCGAGCAACCAAGAGGTGCAGGCGTATGACGCGAGCGGCACCATCAACTGCTCCGGAACGCCGAAGGTTTGCACGCCGCTATGGCACACGCCGTCGCAGAGCGGCGGCACCATCTACGACAGTCCCATCGTCGTGAACGGCACCCTCTACTATGGATCGGGGAACGGCAGCGTGTACGCATTCGGCCTGCCGTGATCCTGCTTGCGCATGTCGGCATCGCTGCCACATGGGTCGCCTCCAAGCCTGAGGCGCCGTGCCGACCACAGCTGAAGCAAGCGAGCGGCGGGGGTGGGATTCGAACCCACGAGTGACGTTGACCGCCACTGCCGGTTTTCAAGACTGAGATGGACGTCGGTGGACGCCTGTGGTCGTCAGCGGACGTTCCTAGAGGGTTCCGCAATGTGGCGCGCTGAAGGGCGTTTTCAAGCCGCGCCGTGGGCGGGAGACGGAAATGATGATCGCTTCGCCTTCGCCTCGTGCGTCCGCAGAACTGGCTGCCTGGCGAGCCGGCACAGTTCGCTGCTCCTGCGGGAACCGTGAGTCCCGAGAGGTACGCGAACGTCTCCTCGTTGGCACGATGGGGCGCGAAACGCGAACCCGGCGTGAAGCCAGGGGGTTGACGGGGGTGATCGGTGGCTTGCGCTGCGGAGAATGGCTTCTCCAAGCTAGACCCGGACGAAGGAGGCCCGGTGATACCTCGGTCGATAATGCTCACCGTCACGGCTGGCGATCGGGAGCGCCTTCGAGGCCTAAGACCGCCGCTCTAACGCCAGCGACACGCCTGGCCGGCTTGAGGCAACCGGCGCACACGCGCTGCGGGGCGGGAGCACGGGCGGCGACGCCGGTCTTTGACCAAGCCGAGTGGCGGAGCCTACGGAACCAGCTGCCGGACCGCCAGAGAAGCGTGTTCCGGCACCGGCCGGGTGACTAGGGTCGCGGCTACAGCAGTGCGAGAGTGACGATGCGGTTCCATCCGCGCAGCGATCTGGGTGATGGTAGGCGATGGCCTAGCGGGGCTGCGTGAGATGGTCAGCGATCACAGACGCCAGCTCCTCGATCGTCCGGTCTCGGGGTGCCAGGGCCCCTTCCGCGGCGCGGGTGTACAGGGCGTAGCGACCACCGACCGGCCGCGACCGGTCGGTCAGAAGAGGCCCGATGTCCCGCGGCAGGAAAAGCCCGCCGAACGCGTCGTCGGGGATGATCGCCACGGTCGAGCGACTGTTGCGCGCTACCTGCCACAGAAAAGTCTCATTGGAAGATACGACCGACACCGACAATGACACGCCGGCGTTGGCGTAGGCGCGCTCGACGAGCGCACGGGAGCGGTGTCCCTCCGGGGCTACCGCGACGTTGTAGCGACGAAGCTCCTGCGGAGAGACGCTTTCCGTGTTTGCTGGTGCACCCGGCAGCGCCGCGTCCACCGGGAGTACGACTCGAAGCGCCCAGTTATAGACCGGAACGCTGGACACGTCGTCGTCGTCCATCCCCTCCGGCGCTATGACGAGATCGACAGCGAGCTCATGTAGAGCCTGGAGGAGGCCACGGCCCGCGTCGGATCGCTGACCTTCGTCAATGTCGGCGAAGACCAGCCCCGGCGAGCGCTCGGTTAGGCTCGGTCGAACCTGAGCGACGAGGGCGGCAATCGCTGGGTAGGTCGACAGCCGGATCGGGCGCTCGGCGCCGTAAAGATCCGACGCCGCCGTCACGAAACGCCGAGCGCTTGGCAGCAAGTCCTCGCCGGCCGCCGTCAAAGCGACCTGGCCGCGCGCCGTCGAGTGCACCAGCGGGCCTCGCCCGATCGCTGTTGAAAAGCGACGCACGAGGCGAACGAGCGGAACGGAATCAGGCAGCTGGAGAGCCGCGGCGGCTCTACGGTAGCTGCCCGTTTCCGCGACTGTAATGAACGCGCGAGCCTGATCAAGCGTCGGAGCGCGGTAGCGAGTGGGCCTTCGTCGAGAGGGCGTGGCGCTCATATCAGGTTAGCCATGGGCGAAATCGACGTAAATGGTACACGAGGATCGGTTCTGAGGGAACGTCCGTTCGGCGAAGACGGCCGATCAACCGTTCTAAGGAACCACGATTGTCCGATTTTCTGCCTTTCGCGATCATGGACAAGCGCTCAGCCGCGGCCTACGATCGTTACAAGCAAGGCCCAACAGCGTGTGACGAGTGTCCGATCTCAGTAAGAGGAAGACCATGTCCGAGCGTGATCGACAGCCAGAGAATTCGGTCTCGGCGCGGCTGGCGCCGCCCCTCGCCGCCTTAGCTGCGATAGGCGCAATGCTTCTCGGCGCGCCGGCTGGGGAGTGGGAAAGGTTCTTCCTGTGGCTGTCGCGATCCATGCTGGTAGTCGCTAGCGGTGTGCTGGTTGCCCATCTGGCCCTGCGCCTCGTGCGGCGTCAGTGGCGGGCAAGCGGGATGACACGGGTCATACTGGCAGAGCTGTTCGTGACGCTCGCCAGCACCCTCAGCTGGGTTCTCCTGGCCCGCGCCGGCCATCGCTGGGTCGGCGTTCTTCTGGCCGGGGCCCTGGCCCTTGCGTCTGTCCCTTCGTTCGCGAACGCGGAGCGGACAGCGCTCGTGATCGAGAGAAGGCGGGGACTCTCCGCGGTAACAGAGGTGCGAGTCGTTGGCGGCCTCGTCCGCTGGCTGCGTGGCTTCGAAGAAGTGTTGCCCGTTCCTAGTAGGTGGCTGAGCGCAGCGTGGATAGTCCATATGGCGCTTCTTTTCGCAGTCGGGTTCGCGGCCGCAGGACTGGCGGCGAGCGTCATCCCGCATGGTCGCGCGGCGGGGCCGAACCGTTCGGCGGCCGAGGATGCCCATGGCGGCTTGGCTGGGAACGGTTCCGATGCAAGCGCACCTTCTGTTCCGAGCTCGAACGCAGGGCGGACGAGCGGCCTCGCCGGCAGCCAGCAACGCCCATCCGACGGCTGGAGGAGCGTCTGTAACGACGCCATTCCGGGCGCCGACGCGCCCGCTTGGGCTAGATCGGACCTTTACCGTCTGTTCCTCGGCCCCCAGCTTGCAGGGGCGGACCCGCCACCGGGAGGCTTGATCGCTGGCTGTCCGTCACAGACCTACACGACCCCCCGTTCTTCGGGGGGTTTCGTATATATCGAGGGGACGAGCACCTTCGACCAACTCCTCAGCGTGGCGGTCGATTCCCGCAGATACGGGCCGGCGATATTCCTCGCACCCGCCGCGCGGCCTGTGCTGCGTTTGATCAACCAGGGCAACATCATCGGCGGATTCCCTCGCATCGACGCTGGGTCTGGCGACGCCTACGGTGTAGAAACGGCCCGTGGAACTGTGCTCCTCCTTCGGCGTCTCGTCTCCTGTGCTCATTTCGACGTGTTGCTTCCTAGCGCAGCAACGGCCTGGATCGCCGCCGTCCGCCGCGTCGGTAGCTGGCTTTGGCCGCTTACTCGACGGCATGTCGCCGGCGGACTGCGTTTGAGGCTCCTAGATCCACGGACTGGACGGATTAGCCCTGAGATCATCAGGAGCTCACCGAACGGCTTGCATTCCTCCTTGATTCGCGGCCCTAGGACTCTCGGCGTCTACGGCCCGATGGGGATCAAGATCGCGGAGTCGGAGCTGAAGTGGTGGGCCGAGAAAAGCCGCTAGGTCCGGGGGCCGAGCGATCGACCGGGGAAAAGGGGGTCACGTCAGCCGGCCTGGTCCACGGGAGGCCAGGATGCCGGCTCTAGCGGCAGCCCACGGATCTGCCGCCCGCGCGTTGCCTATCCAGACGCAACCCTCGAGTGCCAGTTTAAGTGCCAGTCCTGCCACATCCCAATGGACGTCTGCGGATGCCAGCGGACTGATCGGTCGATGTCCCCGACCTGCCGGTTCCGGCTCAACCGTGCAGGATTTGGCTCTATGAGCGGCGGGGGTGGGATTCGAACCCACGATCCGGGTTGACCCCGGATGCCGGTTTTCAAGACCGGTGCGTTCAACCGCTCCGCCACCCCGCCCGGGTGCGACGGTAGCCTACGCCGCCCGGCTCAGATGATCCGGCGGATGGCGATCAGCGGCCAGCTCCGCAGGGCCATCCGGCTCACCCGGGCACCCGTATGCGGCGCGTGGATCACCACGCCGTTGCCCATGTAGACGCCGACGTGCCCGCCGCCGTACGAGAACACCAGGTCACCCGGTCGCATCGCTGCGCGGCTAACGGCCCTGCCCGCCTCCATCAGCGCATAGCTCGAGTGCGGCAGCGAGATCCCGGCCCGGCCGTACGCCCACATCACCAGGCCGGAGCAGTCGAACCCGCCCGGGCTCGCTCCGCCCCACTGATACGGCGTCCCCACCTGGGCCTGCACCGCCCGCAGCACCGTCGCCCGTTTCGCCAGCAGTCGCCTGAATTGCCCGTCGACGACCTGCCAGTGATGGCGCGTGCGTTCCAACCGCTCGATGCTGACTCCCGCCCGCATCAGGCCCGGACGGCTAACCCGCCGCCCGAGCCGGCCGGCGTCGTGCCTGGCCGCTCGGTAGGCGGCGATGGCCTGGCTGCGCGCCTCAGACTCCCACCGGTTGTGCACCGGCGCCGGCGTCGGCATCCGCGGCATTCGAAGCGTCGCCCCCTCTGCCTGGGCGGTGATGGACATCAGCATGACAAGCGCCGCCAGTGCGGCGAGGAAACGTGGCACGAACAGACCCCTTGGTCGTGAACGAGGAACGGCCGTCCGCGATGTGAGACCCCTGCAGACGGCGTGGCGGCGGCTCCAGCCCATCGATGCCGGCCACCTCGCGGTGGGGCAGGGCGGAGTGCCTGCGATGTGTCGTCTCCCGTGCACTCGACAGCACGGGCCGGGAACTTGACCCCTGCTACCGCATCGGGGGAGCATGTTCACCGCTTCGGGCGGGGCTCGCCTACCCCATCCGGGGGGTCATCAGCGTGACGTCGCGGCGTCGAGCGCCTGTGACAGGTCGGCCCAGAGGTCATCCGGATGCTCGAGCCCGATCGACAGCCGCAGCAGCCCCGGCGCGATCCTGCCCGCCGGCTCGATGCGGTCGCGCCGCTCGATCAGCGACTCGACGCTCCCCAGGCTCGTGGCCGGATGTATCACCTCGAGGTGCCGCTCCACCGCCTCGGCCTGCTCCGCCGTCGCCAGCTCGAAGGCAATCAGGCAGCCGAACCCGCCGCGCATCTGCCGCGCCGCCAGCTCGTGCCCCGGGTGGCTTGCCAACCCCGGGTAGCTGACCGCCGTCACCGCCGGGTGCGAACCCAGCCGCCCGGCGATGTCGAGCGCCGTCTCGCACTGCCGCTGGACGCGCACCGCCAGCGTCCGCAGCCCGCGCAGCAGCAGCCACGCCGGGTCGGGCGCGAGCACCATGCCCGTCTCGCTGCGCACGCGGCGGATCCGCCCGGCCAGGTCGTCGTCCCGCATCGCCAGGACTCCGGCGAGCGTGTCCGAGTGTCCCGCCAGGTACTTCGTACCGCTCTGCAGCGTGAGGTCGGCGCCGAGGTCGAGCGGCAGCTGGAGCATCGGGGACGCCGCCGTGTTGTCGCACACGAGCAGCCCGCCGCCGGCGTGCGCCGCCTCCGCGGCCGCCGCGATGTCGATCACGTCGAGCGTCGGGTTGAGCGGCGACTCCGTCAGCGTCAGCGCCGCGCCGTCGGCCGCCTCCCTGAGAGCGCCGAGATCCGTGGCCGCATAGCGCCGCACCTCGACTCCGAACGGCTCCAGCACAGTCTGCGCGTGCGTCTCGTAGCCGTAGTACCCGACGGTGGGGATGGCGATCGGGCTCCCCGGCCGGGCGACCGCAAGGCAGA
>Ga0066662_10000309_pt1 | contig 21260 bp, 20 predicted proteins | sample GraSoiAngelo_111_FD_133939 | JGI IMG/M metagenome (GOLD analysis project Ga0066662, IMG submission 133939) | Grasslands soil microbial communities from the Angelo Coastal Reserve, California, USA - 14_0903_12_40cm | ecosystem: Environmental > Terrestrial > Soil > Grasslands | place: USA...
AGGACGCGGCAAAGACGACACTCTCTTCGCCAAGGTCACTGGCGTGATTCAGTTTGTGGATAAAGGCGCCGGCGGCCGCTTCGTCAACGTGGAGCCGCCAGAAGAGACTGCTAAAGCTTAATTTCTCCAATTAAAAGATCCATGCGCCCCGTCTTCATGACGGGGCTTTTCATTCTTTACAATAGATGAGAAGAAGGAGAACTTATGCCTCCAGCAGTAAAACCCATTCCCGAAGGCTACCACGCAATAACACCCTACCTGGTCGTGAAGAATGGCGTCCAGGCGATTGATTTCTACAAGAAGATTTTCGACGCCACCGAAGTCATGCGCATGCCCATGCCCGATGGACGCATCGGCCATGCCGAACTGAAGATCGGTGACTCGTACATCATGCTGGCCGATGAGTTCCCGGAGCGCGGCCACGTAGGCCCGCAGACACTCGGCAACAGCACAGTCGGTATTCTCGTCTATGTAGACGATTGTGATGCGACTTACAAGAAGAGCATTGATGCCGGAGCAACCGTGCTGCAGCCGATTCAGGACCAGTTTTACGGTGACCGCAGCGGAACCGTCCAGGATCCCTTCGGTCATCACTGGACCATTGCCACGCACAAAGAAGATGTAACACCGGAAGAGATGAAGAAACGCATGGCGGCAATGAAAGGCTAGCAAGTGCTTTTGTCACGAAGATCTTTATGGAGCGCAGCCGCCCTCGGCTGCGGGGATAAGTCTTTCGTGAGTTGAGAAGAATTGACGAATAGCAGCGTAGAGATCGCAGAGTCTGCAGAGGGTCCTCCAGATTTTTTCTGCGTCCTCTCCGGTAAAAGATTGAATGTAAATGTTCATTGACGAAGCAATCATTCGGGTAAAGGCCGGCAATGGCGGCAATGGCTGCATGGCCTTCCGCAGGGAGAAGTTTGTCCCGCGCGGCGGGCCTTCAGGCGGCGATGGCGGACGCGGCGGCGACATCATCATGGAATCAAGCGAGCGCCATAATACGCTGGTGCACTTCCGCTTCAACCCTGAATACACAGGCGAGCGCGGACGCCATGGCGAGGGCTCAAACTGTACTGGCCGCGATGGCGAGAGCATCGTGCTGAAAGTCCCGGTGGGAACCATCCTCTATGACAAGGAAACCGGGGAAAAGATCCACGACTTCTCTCATCCTGATGAACGCATCGTGGTGGCCCACGGCGGACGCGGAGGACGCGGCAACCAGCACTTCGCCACCAGCACGCACCAGGCCCCGCGTGAGCACGAGCCCGGCAAGCCCGGAGAAGAAAAAGTTTTGCGCTTGGAGTTGAAGCTGCTGGCTGATGTGGGCCTGGTGGGATATCCGAATGTGGGCAAGTCAACGCTGATCTCCCGCATCTCGGCGGCACGTCCCAAGATCGCCGATTATCCCTTCACTACCCTTCAACCGAATCTGGGTGTGGTAACCATTGGTGAGATGCCTCATGAAGAAAGCTTTGTGGTGGCAGATATTCCCGGACTGATTGCAGGCGCGCATACCGGCACCGGCCTGGGCATTCAGTTTCTGCGGCACATCGAGCGCACGCGCCTGCTCGCGCACGTAATCGATATTTCTGACGCCAGCGGACGTCCTGATCCCGTCAAAGACTTCCAGGTGATCATGGAAGAACTGGCCAGCTTCGGGGCCGGTCTGGAAAAGAAGCCGATGATCCTGGTGGCTTCCAAGATGGATGTCGTCAATCCTGAGAAACTGGCCGTATTCAAGAAGCTTTCCAAAAAGCTGAAGCTCGATCTGTACGAGATTTCTGCAGTCACCGGCAAGGGCATACCGGAACTGAAGTACGGAATGGGCAAGCGCGTGGCGGAAATTCGCGCCGGCACTTACGTGCAGGAGAAGCCCAAAGCCCGCAGGAAATCGGGCACAGACCGTAAAACCAAAAAGAAAGCGCAGAGCGTCCGCCGTATTCCCAAGCGCGCAGCGTTCAAGAAGAGAAAGAGCAGATGAAGCTGGCCCTGTTTGGCGGCACCTTTGATCCTGTACATCGCGGACACCTGGCCATCGCCCAGGCCGCTGCGGATAAGTTCGGGCTCCACCAGGTCTACTTTGTTCCTGCTGATCTGCCCCCGCATAAGCTCACACGCCAGCTCACAGGCTTTCATCATCGCTTTGCCATGCTGGCTCTGGCTACCGCCGATGACCAGCGCTTCGTGCCTTCCCTGCTGGATTCCAGCACCGGCCAGCCGAATTATTCGATCCACACCGTGCGGCGGCTCAAAGACAAGCTGAAAAAATCAGACCAGCTGTACTTCCTGATCGGCATTGACGCGTTCATGGAGATAAGCACCTGGTACCATCCAGTGGAACTGCTGGCCGAATGCGATTTCATCGTGGTCAGCCGCCCCGGTCATTCGCTGGGCGATGTCGGTGAAGCCCTGCCCGAGGCCTTGCGTCCTGCACCCGCAGTATTGCAGGCCTTGCGCAAGCAGCAGGCCACCGGCGCCATTGCCTTGCCCTCAACTACCATCCATCTGCTCAGTGGTGTGAATGAGCGGGTCTCTTCCACGCAGATTCGTGCAGCAGCCGGCAAATCAGTGAAGCAGCTCAGCCGCTTTGTTCCTGAGATGGTCGCTGAATACATCAGGAAAGAGCATCTATATATAAACAAGCCCGCACAGGGTGAAAAAGAGGGCGTTGAGAGCCACAAAGTGCTATCTTTTCGAGGAGCAACCCACAGGAGCAAGACACACGGATGAGTATTGCGATCAGACAACAGGTAATCCTTGCGGTCAAGGCTGTTGAGAATAAAAAGGGGGAAGACCTGACCATCCTGGAGATGGACAGGAACTCCGGAGCATTTACCGATTACTTCATTGTCTGCACCGGCACGAACCCGCGCCAGATTCAGGCTATTTCTGACGAAGTCCAAAGGCTGCTCAAAGAAACTGGTTCCCTGCCCAACAGTATTGAAGGCTACAACCAGGCTGAATGGGTGCTGCTCGATTATGTGGACTTCGTCGTGCACATTTTTTCTGAACGCGCCCGCAAGTTCTATGACCTGGAGCGCCTCTGGAAGTCTGCCAGCCGCCTGACCTCCGCCGATCTGGCCAGGAAGCCTGCCAAGCCCGCAGCCAAAAAAGCCAGGAAGAAAGCTGCACCAGCGCGGGCCACGAAGACCAAAAGTACATCCACGCGCGCTACTCGAACCAAGACCACCCCCAAAAAACGCACGCGAAAAGTATCGTAGCGAAAACTCAACAATGCTACCTTGGCGCCTTGCGGTAAATCTCTGGAAGGATGTTCAAGGCTGGGTGCTTCTCATCATTTAGAATTCCCTGTCACAACAGAATCTCCTTATTGGACGCATTGACGTGAAACTCCAGATTGCCTGGATTGGTAAAACCAAAGAACCGGCCATTCAGGCGCTTTCAGCGGAATACCTGAAGCGCATCTCGCGCTACGTGCAGACCGATTCGCATGAACTGGCCGCCGAACCAGCTCTTCTGAAACTTGCCGACCGGGCTTCTGGCCGCACCGCCCCGGTCCTCATTTTGCTCGATGCTCGCGGCCGCCAGTTCACTTCAGAAGAGTTTGCGGAGTTGCTGCGCGATCAGCAGGACCGCGGCACGCAGAACCTGCTGTTCGGCATTGGCCCTGCTGATGGTTTCAGCGACCAGGCCCGCTCCGCTGCCGACCTGATTCTTTCCTTCGGCAAGATGACTCTGGCCCACGAGTTGGCCCGCGTGGTTTTGCTGGAACAGATCTACCGGGCATTTACAATCTTGAAAGGCCACCCGTACCACACAGGACACTGAGGGGAATTGGTAAATGGGTAATTTGGTAATTGCATAAATGAAGCAGATTTGGAATTGGTAAGTGTAATCTGAATCGCAGAGTATTGAGGCAAAAGCCAAAGCTAAGAGCCATTTGCTAGCTGCTAATTGCTATGACAGACATTCATCGCGGACTTATCATCGTGAATACCGGCCCCGGCAAGGGCAAGACCACCGCCGCCATGGGCACGGCTCTGCGCGCTGTGGGCAACGGCATGAAGGTGCTCATGCTGCAGTTCCTGAAAGGTTCATGGCATTATGGTGAACTCGATGCCGTGAAAGCTTTCGGTGATAAGTTCATCATGAAGCAGATGGGGCGCGGCTTTGTGAAAGTCGGCGGGGCCGAGACCGATCCCGAAGACATCCGCATGGTGGAAGAAGCCTGGGAAGAGGCGCGGCAGGCCATCAACTCCGGCCAGTGGGATCTGGTGATCCTGGACGAGATCAATTACGCCATCAGTTACGGCATGATTGATCCCGGCAAGGTGGTTGAGGCTTTGAAGCAGAAGCCGGAGCAGGTACACGTAATCTTGACGGGCCGCAATGCTCATCCGACAATTGTTGAGTTGGCCGATACCGTGACCGAAATGAAGCAGGTCAAACACGCTTACGAAAAAGGCGTAATGGCCCAACGCGGAATCGAGTATTGAATTGGAAAATGAGTAATGAAGAATGGGTAAATGGGTAATTAGCAAATGAGTAAATATAGAATCTATTTCACGCAGATTTTCATTTACCCAATTACCCAATTACCCAATTACCAGATTACCCACTTACCAAATCCTGATTGCTCAGTGCTAAACGAGGGTCTCTACCTTGGCTTGGTTTAAACGCGAATCCACCGAAATCCAATCATCCGACGAGAAACGTGTGCGTACAGAAGGTTTGTGGGTCAAGTGTGAGGGTTGCCGCCAGATCATCTGGAAGAAAGAGTTGGAAGAGAACCTGAATGTCTGTCCCAAGTGCGATTACCATTTCCGCATCGATGCCTTCACCCGCCTCTCTCTCTTGTTGGACGACGCCGCTTTCTCGGTTGAAGATGAGAAACTCTCTTCCACCGATCCCTTGAACTTCTTTGACACTCGCACTTATAAGGCGCGCCTGCAGAAAAGCCAGAATGATACCGGCCTGAAAGATGCCGTCGTAAATGCCGAAGGAAAGATCAACGGCCGCCCGGTGATCGTGAGTGCCATGGAATACTCCTTCATCGGCGGCAGCATGGGCGCGGTGGTCGGAGAAAAAATCACCCGCGCCATCGAACGAGCCGCCGCTCAGCGTAAACCCATCATCGTAGTTTCTGCCTCCGGTGGCGCCCGCATGATGGAAGGTGTGGTCAGCCTGATGCAGATGGCAAAGATTTCTGCCGCACTCGCCAGGTTGGATAATGCGCGTGTTCCCTACATTTCCCTGCTCACCGATCCCACCACCGGCGGCGTGACTGCTTCTTATGCCATGCTGGGCGATCTCAACATCGCCGAACCCGGCGCGCTCATTGCTTTTGCCGGTCCGCGAGTCATTGAGCAGACCATTCGCCAGAAGCTCCCGGAAGGCTTTCAGCGCAGCGCTTTTCTGCTGGAACACGGAATGCTGGACGCGGTTGTGCACCGCAGAGATTCAAAAAACTACATCGCCCGCGCGCTGGACTTCATGGCGCCCAGAGCCGCCTGATATGGCCGGCAGCTATGAAGATGCAGTTTCCGAACTTCTAGCAAATGGCCCGGAGTTAGCAGTCTTCCTGCGTTTTAATCTTGATTCCATCACCAGGCTTGCTGCCGCTTTAGGAAATCCGGAAAGGCGGCTCCTAGCCGTATTAATTGCCGGAACCAATGGCAAAGGCTCAACGGCCGCCACATTAGCCGGCATTGTACAGGCCGCCGGGTACCGCACTGGCTTGTACACTTCGCCTCACTTGCTCCAGATCAACGAGCGTATCCAGATCAATCAAGAGCCGATCAGTAATGCGGAGTTTGCTGAAATTTATGATCGCGTACAAAGCGCGTCCCTGCAGCTCATTCAGAGGGGCACTCTGTCTTCTCATCCCAGCTTTTTCGAGATGCTCACGGCCATGATGTTTGAGTATTTTGCCAGCGCCGGTGTTGAGCTGGCCATCGTTGAAGCAGGCATGGGCGGAACCGATGATGCCACCAACATTGTCGACCCTATCCTCTCCATCATCACCGACGTTGATTTCGACCACGAAGATTATTTAGGCAAGACGTTGCGGGAAATTGCTGCGAAGAAAAGCGGCATCATCAGGAGTAATGCTCCCGTGGTGCTCCTGCCGCAGCATCCGGAAGTGAATGACACACTAGGAAATGCGATTCTGGAGAAAAACGCTCGCCCGGTAAGCGCGACGAAACATATGCCGCCTTTAACTCCCGGAAGCCATAATTACTTTGCTCATAAGGCCAATCAAGTTCCACGCGCTGTTTTCCCGCTGCTGTTCATGGGAAAAGAAATCTTGGTGAACTCGCCGCTGGTTGGCCGGCATCAACTTCGGAACATCGCACTGGCAATCACTGCAGCCGAGCAACTCAATTCCTGCGGCTACAAAATATTGCCCACGCATGTGGAAGAAGGAACACAAAACACCAAATGGCCGGCACGGTTTCAAGTTTTTCTTTCAGGTGCAGACTTTCCTGAAGCCGTATTGGACGTAGCTCATAATCCTGCCGGCGCATGGGCGTTGCGTTCTACCCTTTCCGCTCTTTACGCAGATCGGCTACTCACTCTTATCTTCGGCTGCATGCGCGACAAGCACGTGAAAGAGATCATCCAGATTCTTTTCCCTTGTGCAGAACGCGTAATCGTGACCCGTGCGGACCATCCCCGCGCTATGCCTGCCAGAGACATAGCGTTGGCAGCAGAAGACATGGGGGTTATGACGACGACTGCTGAAACTGTTCGCGAGGCCGTCAAGTTGGCACGCAGCATGCCCATCCCCGGAGAAGTGTTGGTAATTACAGGCTCTTTTCCAATAGTAAAGGACGGACTCGAATTGCTGAGATGAGACGCCCAACAGGGCTAAAGTGCTGCCGAATCCGTCAGGACATCGTTGAAATGTTTCCGGAGCAGCTTCTTGTATATCCCCGCAACCAGATCGTTTTCGCGGGAGCCCTGCTGGTAGAGGTGCGTGAGTCCGGGATTTCCATTAACCTCCAGGACTATGGCTTCGGTGACAGGCCGGGCTATGTCACCGCACCGCAAATCGATGCCGACATATTCGAGTCCAGTAACTGCACATATCGTCTTTGCCCAATCCAGATAACTGGGGTGGACACGGGCGGTCTCGATTCGCGCACGGGCTCCGGAAGAAAGATTAGCAATCAGGTTGAAACCAACCTTTTTGTAGCAAACCAACATGTCATCGTCCAGGAGCATGAGGCGATACTCGTTGCCTTTTACAAACTCCTGCACGATGAGCATATATTCATCGGAGACCGAAAGAGCTTTTTTCAGCGCCGCAGAAATTTCTTGGGGTCCGTGGACGATGGAAACACCCAGGCCCTGCTGCAAATGTGCTGGCTTGATTACGATGGGATAGCCAGTTTCAGTTGCCAAACGTCGAGAGTACTTGCGGGCCTCATTCAGTCCCTTGCCCTTCGCGAAGTCAACTTTTGTAAAGCGGCCGCTCTTAAAGAAATAATCCCCACGTGGGATTTTGATTCCCGCACGGGACAGAAGCATGTATGTGTATACCTTATCGATTGTCAGATCGCAGCTACTGTAGGAATTCGGTGTAACTGCAGAACTTTTCAATGTGATTGATTTGCCGCGATAAGAGAGGCTGACAAGAAAACAGTATTTTGGATCGATGATTTTCCATTCAATACCCAATGATTCGGCGGCTGTACAGAGAATTTGCGTGGGCAATGGAAGCTTCAGGCCGGATGATGGATGCAGATAGTTATCTGCGTATGGCTGCCGGTCGGTCCTTTCCTGCGTGTCCTGAGACTTCTTATGCGTCATTTCAGCAGTCATCCCATTGATCCGCCACCCTGGGGCCGATCTCAATATACATTCAAGAGGAGAGTACGGTATATTTGGATTGTAAATTGTCCCGATGACGAGTACTTCCGGATGGCAGAACCTGCTGGCATGGTCCGGTAGCACCGGACAAGGCAGAGAAGCGCGTACCCTCCGTTTTTCCACTATTTTGAAACGCTACGAGCAGGAATTTGGCAATCTCCCGCTCATTGTGAAGATTGCAGGCACGAGTGGAAAAGGATCAACGGGGGCAATGCTCGAAGCGGCATTGGCGGCAGACGGCAAGAAGACAGGTTTCTTCACATCTCCCCATCTTGTTCACCCAACAGAACGAATCCGCGTGCAAGGAATCGATGCCACCAGTCAGAGTCTGGACCACGCGGCAGTCGAAGCGGCAAGCTTGCTGGAGGACATCGTGGACACGAGGGGTACAAGCTTTCGCCCTTCGTACTTTGAAACGCTGCTTGTGTTGGCCCTGAGGGCCTTTGCGCATGCGGCAGTCGAAATTGCCATCATGGAAGCGGGGATTGGCGGCTATAACGATGTTATCAGCATGCTCGAAGGTCCGCTCTCTGCGATTACGGCCATAGGTTATGACCATATGGAAATTCTCGGTAATTCCCTGGCAAATATTGCAGCCGATAAAGCTGGCATAGCGAGCAGTTTTTCTGAACTGGTACTCGGGCCGCGTATCGATCCGCTGGCCCAAAAAGTAATTAAAAATGATGCAGAGAAGCGTGGGGTTCGATTGAGGATTGCTTCCCGGCAGAAGATACGATCTGAACCGCTCGGCCTAACAGGACACAGGATATATCTTGGTGCGGGCATAGGAGAGGACTGTTTCGTTTTACCTCTTGCCGGCGACTACCAAGTGGATAATTTAGCGGTAGCTGTGGAGATGCTGCAGGCACTTTGGGAGCGCGGTGCCGTTTCTCGAATGGAGAGCCTGAGCGGAGCAGCGATAATCCGCTGGCCTGCGCGGCTTGAGTACCTGCCGGGAATGCCTGCCTGGATTCTGGATGCTGCTCACAATCCACTGGCATTCGCGGAATTATTCAAATTCGTCAAGCAATTCCCACGAAAAGACCTGACATTGGTTTTCGGTGCCACCGAAAAGCTAAAGGCAGTTCAGGGACTAGGCCTTCTCGGGCCAGCCTTTCAACAGATCATTTTGGTCGACGGCTTCTACAGAGCTGTGCAGATCGAGTCGGCAGATTCGCTGGAATTACCACCTTATACCTATGTTCCAACTCCTGAAGAGGTGCTGCGCCGGGTTCTGAGTCAATACCATGGTCGCGAGCACACCATTGTAGTAACCGGCTCCATTTTCCTGGTCGGAGCGGTCCGGCAACTGCTGACGGAGCGCCGAACAGATTGACTGATCATCCAACTTACAACGCCGCTCCCGGTATTCGAGCTAAGTTCCTGGCTTTACCGAAGCATGGGACCGGCATTGGTCTGCACAGAATGCTGTTTGTTACCCGGAGCCTGCCCTCGCCAATATGGCTCAACGGGCTGGAAGCTCTGAAGGTAACGGGCTCGAAAGGGAAAGGAAGTACTAGCGCGATGATCGCTGCAATCCTGCGGCAGCTCGGAATCAGCACAGGGCTTTATACATCTCCGCACCTGTTGAAAGCCAACGAGCGCATCAGGATCGGCGATCGGCTTATCAGCGATGGGGAGATGGATGCGAGCCTGGAATGGATGCTTGCATTGCGAGATAGTTACGAATCACGTCACTCCAATGACAACTTTGGCGCATTTGAAGTGCTGACCGGTGCCGCACTGTATCACTTTTTCAATCAGCGTCCTGAAACCATCGTCTGTGAAGCTGGCATCGGTGGACGATACGATTCGACGCGAGTCATACCAGGAAGGATAACGGCACTCACGTCTGTGGAGTTGGAACACACAGAATTGCTGGGAAATTCTGCAGAGCTGATTGCCTACGATAAAGCAGACTTGTGTCCGGACGGAGGCACGCTTGTGGCAGGGAAGCTTGAGGACGCATTGCTCCCGCGCCTCCGTGCTTATTGTGCGCTGCGCTCTATCACGTTCGTCGAGGCCGCCGCCGAGATTTCAGAATTGAAATATAACTCGGCCATGATGCAGTTCAAGATGTCTTGCGCCGGAATCGATTACGGTACGATTGAAACCGGGTTGGTGGGAAAGCACCAGGCAAGAAATGCGGCGGTTGCAATTCAGGCTGTGTGGCACTGGCTGCAATGCAGCAAACGAGAGGTTGAGGAGCAGCGCTTTACAAGAGCCGTACGGGAAGCGTTTAAGGCAGTGCGCTGGCCGGGCCGCTTTGAACGGATTGCAGAAGATCCTGAAACCATTATTGATGTGGGCCACACCCAACTGTCGCTGCATGCGGTTGCAGAAACAGTCCGGGAAATGAACAGCGCGAAGCCCATTATGCTGGTGACGGGTGTCTCCTATGACAAAAATGTCAGGGGCATCTTAGATGAGCTGCTTCCCATTGCCACGGAAGTGATTTGCACGCGAGCCTATCACAAAGGATCGCCGGTGGAGACGGTGGCTGCTCTATGCGAAGCGATCCGCCGCGGGATTGTGTGGAAATCAGCCGATACCATCGAGGAGGCGATGGATCTGGCGGTAAGCCGCGCGCGCGAACAGAACATGACCGTGCTGGTGGCCGGTGGATTGTTTCTGGCGACAGAAGCATTTGTACATCTCTCCGGCGGCGATCCGCGTCTGCTACAGTTCTTTTAGGGCAAACCGATTTTTATTAATGCAATTGTGGCGGACAGATGAAGAAGAAGTTAAGGGACTTAGATTAAGTCGACCGCACAAATTTCGTTGCCGGGTATTTTCCCGTGATTGCTTCAAGATAGGCTTGCGGCACTGCTTCCCGTCTGTACCTGACCAAAAATGAGTGCAAAGATATGTGATTTACATAATCCTTCCAGACTGATGCCACCGCCGAAGCACGCTGCAGCACTCTCCGGAGTGACCGGTACCGCGCCCTGAAGAGCCAAAATCAGCAATGAGAGAACTCCCTGATACCACATGCCCTTTGCTTCTTGATACTCCTTTTTGAGCTCGATTGCTCGTGCAAGAAGTGTTTCCAGAGAGGACAGCCGGGCGCAGTAGTCTCCAAATAGACGAATGAACTTGGTACGCCGCACCTGGTTGGGGCTTATGGAAAAGTTCTGCGATCTGGAAATCATGCTGCCCAGGTCTTCTTCCATGGCCGCGACATTGCCACAAGCGGCAAACAACAGGGCACGGGTCTGGAAGGCCCAGGAGATGCCCGCATTGTGCGCGGCCCTGCGATTTAGCCTGATCGATTCATCGGCACATTGGAAAGAAGCGCCGAAATCTCCACCCAAGAGTACAGCGGCTGTCGCTTTAAGGTCCAGGATGCCTGCATATGTCAAGTAATAAGGAAGGTTCCGTGTTGCCTCAAGGGCAGCATTGATAGCATCGAAAGCTTTTACAGCTTCAAATCGCCAGATGTACAACTGTGCCTGGTTACGAAGAGCCCTTCCATACCCTAATCGTTGCTTCGCTTTTCTTCTTATTTCCACCTCTTCTGCCAGGAGTGACTCAGCTTCATCATATAAGCCCATTTCAGAGAGGCATCCGGTGTAGAGAAGCTTGGAAGAAGAGTTGGTCCATCTGTGGTTTGAAGCAAGATATGCCTGCTTCAGCATTTGGGCCGCGGCGGGGTAGTCGGATTCATGGAAGTAGCGAATGAATGCAATCTGATGGCGGCATCGTGAGCTATAGGGATTGTCTACGGAGAGGCATTGCTCAAACACAACCCTGGCTTCCCTGTACTGTCCCCTGAATTGAAGGCAGCGACCCATGACAAAAGCCCATCTTGGATGGACTTGGTCGGGTATAGTCGGTCCAATTTCTGCCAAATCCTTCATAGCAAGCTCAATTTCGTGACATTCCAGATACTTCAGTGCCCTGATTGAAAGCAGCATGGTCATTGCATTGCGGTCCAGCCCTGCCCACATTGGCTTATGGCAAAGGAGCAAAAGCGTCTCGCGGGAGCCTTCGTTCTGGAGAAATTCAAGATAGTGCAGCAAGCGGTGGATGCCATAGGTCCCCAGATCACTGCTCAAGGAGGTCAGAATGTCGCGGAAAGATTCTGCGCCGTGCTTTTCCGTCTTCGGTATGGATTTATCGAATCCAAAGTTCAACCTTATGTATTCGAAGACCGTTGAGAGCAACATCTGCCTGGAAGTGGATTTGTTTTCGAGTGAAAGCAACTGAAGAAGGGCTGCGAAACAATGGTGATCGCTGCTGAGAGCCCACTCTGCGAAATAGGCCAATGCTCCTGAAAATATGTTGCTTTTCAAATGGCGTCCGGAAAGCAGCATATGCTCGTTGAGGAACTTTACCCTAGTGGATAGATCCTGGTGCTCGAGGCATTTGGCGCAGAAAAACAACGACAGGTAGTATTCGAGCAGCCAGTCGGAACTAAAGCTTACGCCCGAAATGGTGGATGGTTGCAAACGGCTCTTCGCAAGGAAGAAGGTATGTTCCAAAAGCTGGGTGAAAACTTCCAGATCAAGCTGCTCGTCTGCCAATCGAAGCGTTGAAATCGCAGGCTCGCGGGTCCGGGAAAGAACATCCGCAAGACGAATCATGAATATCTCTGCCCGCTCCCATATGGAAGAGGAGGCGGCCCAGCGCGTAGTGTCGGGACTGGTGATCTCCTTCAATAATAAGTATCTGATTGGGGATTCGGGAACATCGCATCCGTCATACCGCACCATAAATAACTTGAGCAACAAAGGACGGTCCAGGAAAGTGCGCACATTCGCAGGTAAGTCCCGGTAGGCGGTGTTCGGCCGAATGCCTATTAAACGGCCTGCAAGATCGGAAATCTTCTGTTGCTTCCTGTAATGCTCGTAAAGAATTTCCTGCTCTGAAGTACCATTTTCCTGCGATGGATGCAGAATGGGCAGATCGATGGTGCTCAGAACCTGCTCCCTGCCGACCTCCTGTCCCTCAGAATATTGAAAGATGATATTCAGCGGGTCAGTGCTTTGCACGCGTATCGGATCTGTGAGCAACTCGGGGGCCTGTTCCCGCAGGAACTCCGTTCTGATGCTGAGAATCAGTTTCAAAGTTCCGGCATGACCTTGAGATATTTCCTTCCATGCTTTCAGAAGCCGCAGGAAGCTTGCCTTAGAGGCGTGCTGCCATTCATTGAATGCATCGAGCACAATCGTCAGCTTCTGCCCATCTTCACCAACGAAACGAACGAACGTCTGCAACTCGCCCGCGACTCCTAGCATGGGACAGATTGAACCAAGAGGTTCCGCGTTATCACCGGCTGTATTACCCTGAACAAGGACAAACAAATCGTCCTGCCTCTGATGCTGCAGAACGAAATTGGCGAGCAGGTTTGTTTTGCCGGTGCCGGAAGCCCCGGACACTATCGCTGCTGAATATTCAGGCTCCTGAAGAAAGCGATGAATTTTTTTCTCGACAGGCCGTGGAACAAACAATTGGTCGTTGAAGATACCGGCCTGCTGCAAAGAATCAATGACCGCCTGATTATTTTGCTGAATCAGCGTTTTCGCATCGCGGCGGGTGAGTAATTCACACGGAATCGCCATGCCGCGGATGTTGAAAATCTGCTGTTTCTTCCTGTCGGCGAGAAGCCCTGCCGCTCTCCATTCGTTCCGCAGATCAGAGCGACTCCGCAGCAGGTTGTCGAGAAGGCAGGCTCGGCCCAACCGCTCCACTGAAGGACTGTTGCCGGAGACATTCTTGGCCAGCAAGTCCTCGTCCAGCAACTTTCCCTGAATGTAAGCGACTACCCGGAATTCGCGGAGATCGAATACTGGCCCACCGCTCATGCCTTTTCCCACGGCCAGGTCCACCACTTCGAGCGTTCGGACCATCCTGCCTGAAGAGTGACGATATTCCACAATCCCGAGGGAGTGTCCATCGACTACTCGCATTCGCAGAGGGGCGAATGGGTCTTCCATCGCGGGAAAGCCCAAGGCCACAAGCGTGTCGGCGGATTGATGGGACGAGAGGGAAATATCCAGCAGCGGCACCGGCGCCGTCTTTTTATGGAGCAGCCGCTCATCTATGTGAAACATTGCGAAATCATGCTCCGGCCTGGATATCTCCGCGTCATAGTCCAGCAGCAACTGCTCATTTCCTAAACGGGCGCTGACCGATATTGTCGTATTGTGCGGATCGAGATAATGATGACAGGAACAGACATCGCCTGATTCGGAAACAACAAAACCGGTTGCCACCGGTTTTTCGTCGATCATGATCAGGACAACGGATTCACGGAACAAATCTTCAATAGCTGGGTACAGTTGCTGTGGAAGATAGGACATTTATTGATCCTGACCAGTCAAAGCCACAAGTGGTACTGATACTCGCAGGCAAAACCCATGATGTAGCATTCGATCAGTCGCTACAATGACAAGTTGCGTCATATCCATATTCAACGAGAAGAACAGCTACGCTAATGGCTCCATGGGTAGGAAGCCCGGTAAGACTTGCAATGAAATCAGAGACGCTCGCGACGAATTTCGCTTTCTGTCCTATGTTTTTTTTCTTCTCACAATACTTCCAATCAACACATAAGAGGTGAGAGATCTTGTGGAGCCAGCCGTCAAATGACTTTTTCATATCGGCAGCAACGCCGGTTGCCTGAGCTGGCGCAATTCCAAAGGTCTGGCGATACGTCTCTTCATACCACCGGCCAAGCAACTTCTCCTGTGGTTCGTTTAGATAAGCGGCAACTATTTCTGATTGTTCCATTACCACCTCTGGTTTGTCTGGTCGCCTGAACAGGCGTGCTTATCTTACATGATGAGCGCCGTTTCGAGCAGCGGGCAAATGCTATATTGATGAAGAACTTCGAAGCAAATGTAACTCATTTTGAAGCGTAAAACTGTGCCGGAAACTCCCAAACCCCAGGTTTCATATACCCAAAAGCCTGCTTTAGGGGTTGGCCATCTGCTGTCACGCCTGCGTTCGTACCTCATCTTCGATCCGCTGATCTGGATTTACACCATCATCCTGGGTGCAGTCTCTCTCTTCTGTTCTTTGTTTGATCGTGATGGCAGCCTTCAGCACCGCATCGCCCGGCTTTGGTCGCGCATGATTCTGGGAACCATTGGCGTGCACGTGCATGTGATCGGCATGGAAAAGGTTGATCCGGCCAAGCCGCACATCTATGCCGTCAATCATCTCTCCGCGCTCGATGTTCCAGTGCTGTACAAGCATCTGCCTTCGCAATTCCGGATTCTCGCCAAGAAAGAACTCTTCCGCTACCCCTTCCTGGGCTGGCACCTGCGCCGTTCAGGACAGATTGCGGTCGACCAGGAGAATGTCCGCAACGCCGTACGCAGCATGGGACGCGCCGTGGAGAGCCTGAAGGCCAACATGTCAGTCATGATTTTTCCTGAAGGCGGACGCTCGGAAGATGGCCAGCTACAGGGGTTCATGGCTGGCGCGTTCTATCTGGGCATCAAGGCGCAGGTGGATGTTGTGCCCATGGCGCTGGTGGGAACCTATGAAATTCTTCCGATGAATACGGGCCACATCATGCCCCAGCCGGTGTTTCTGCTGGTAGGCGATTCCATTCCGACTACCGGCCTGACTCTTCGGGATCTCGAAAACCTCACTCAGCAGGCAAGGCACTCCATTGCTGAGCTGTACTACTCCCGCGCGTCCTTCCCTGACCTCCGCGACCAGCACCTCGAAAAGAATTCTTCGCGGCCCGAAAAGAAAATCCATAATGATGCTTCTCCGTGACCTCGTTTTTCCTCGTTATTGTTGCTGGCGAGATTCTTATCGGCCCAGAAAGACGAATACGAGTAAGGTCATAAGCTCTTATCAGCTTTTTCTCCGTGTCTCAGTGTCTCAGTGTCTCCGTGTCTCCGTGCCTCCGTGGTGGATTTTGCCTTTCATTTCCTCTGCTTACTCCTTTCCTCTGTGTTGCAAAGGTTTTGCCGTTGGTTGCGGCCAGCCGCGTTGTGTTTATCTGTGGTGAGAGTGGGTTTTTGACAAGGATGCTTTTCCGGCCAGACACTATAAGCAGTGAAGCCCAAGATCGCTATTCCTGAACCCTGCTCTTACGATGCCGATTACAGCGGACGCGCCCTGCCCGCCTACCTTCGCGCTGTTGAAAATGCAGGCGGCCAGCCAGTCGTAATTTCTCTCAACCTGTCTCCAGCAGAGATCGCGCGGCGCATCACTGAGTGTTCGGCCATCCTGCTGCCCGGCAGCAAGGCTGATGTTGATCCGCAGAAGTGGGGAGCGGAGCGGCACCCTCGGACCGCGCCTGCCGATCCTCTGCGCGATACGGCCGATGAACTGCTTCTGCAGGATGCCTATAACATGCACAAGCCCATTCTCGGCATCTGCTATGGATTGCAGTCGCTGAATGTCTGGAGAACAGGCACACTCCTGCAACACATTGAAACCAGCGTGAACCACACCCCTGCCAACAAGATCGAGCCGGCGCACGAAGTCATGGTGGAATGCGACTCACTACTCGCGGATCAACTGGAAGTTTATTCTCACCGGGGCGTTATTCCGGTGAACTCCAGCCATCATCAATCGGCGGAGCAGGTGGGCGATGGCCTGCGGGTTGTGGCTCGATCAGCAAAAGACGATGTGATTGAGGCCATTGAAGGAACCTTGCCGAATCATTACGTGCTGGCGGTGCAGTGGCATCCGGAGCGCAGCTTTGAGCATGATCATGCCTCTCGCAATCTCTTCCGGGGATTCGTCGACGCCGCCAGCCACTGGAAGCCTGCGAACCCTTAAATTCGGGTTTTTTTCTAAATTTTGGCAATTTTACGGCTCTGCTGCGTTGTGTTATTGAGAGACTTGAGCAGCAGCAGCGTTGATTCAGCTCTGAATTCCACTTATATTTCTTTATGTTCCCCGTCGGAAGCTAGATTATGCCGAATGGGTCCTTCAGGCCGGGGGACGGAGTCCCGGTTACGGGAATTTATACCGCAACGCATTACCAGCACCGAATGCCGCACGAGGTGTTTGCCGTAGAAGGCGACCAGTTCCCCACGTGCAGAAAATGCGACGGGCGTACCCGCTTTGTCCTGTCACAGGCGGCCACGCATATCGACACTGACCGGGATTTCGCCAAAGCTGCTGAGAATGCAAAAGCCAAAAGAGCCAAAGCGGGAACCAAAAAGATCCCGTAGCGTCGGGCAGCTATTTAGACTTTGACGACTGCAGGAGCCCTGCCATCCTGGTAGCCCTTCTTTTGCGTGTAACTTGCTAACTTCCAGTCCTGTTCCGTATCTTTGTCGCTATGGCGCAACAAGGGCTTGTACTCTCCCTGGATGGAAAAGTTGCCGTGGTGACCGGAGGTTCGCGCGGCATCGGCGCCGCCGTCGTGCGCATGTTTGCAGCTTCTGGTGCCCAGGTACTGTTCAACTACCAGCAGGCCAGAGAAGAAGCTGAAACGCTTGCTGGGGAATGCGGAGGGCCTGCGCGTTGTGCTGCCGTACAAGCGGAGCTCTCTTCGCCGGACGCGTCCAAAAGGCTGGTGCAGGCTGCCGTTGAACGCTTTGGTCGAGTCGATGTACTTGTGGGCAATCATGGTGTATGGCCGCCTCGCGATGTTCCCGTAGAGCAAATGTCTGACGAGCAATGGCGGCGCACTCTGGCCATCAACCTGGATAGCATCTTCGGGCTGGTGAAATACGGAGTGGCCGTGATGAAGAAGCAAAAATCCGGAGGCCACATCGTGCTCATCAGCTCCACCGCCGGTCAGCGCGGAGAAGCTTTTCATTGTGATTACGCCGCCAGCAAGGGCGCAATCATCAGCATGGTGAAAGGGCTTTCCACGGAACTGGCGCGCGATGGTATCTATGTAAATTGCGTGGCGCCGGGCTGGGTCGAGACAGACATGGCTGCGCCGGCACTGCGTGATCCGGAGATCGGTCAGCGGGTATTCAGCACCATTCCCCTGGGCCGCGCCGGCAAGCCGGAAGAGATTGCCGCAACGGTATTGTTCTTATGCACGCCTCATGCGGGCTTTATCACCGGCGAGATTCTCAATGTGAATGGCGGGGCGGTGCTGGTAGGATAAAAATCTGTTTCGTCATCCTGGGGAATTCCCAACGTGCCAGCGGAGGAAATTCGGGGGGGAATTTATGGTTAGCTGTTGACCTTGAAATTTGGAAATTGTATAGCTACTCTCGTTCCATGGGCATCTAATGACTAAAATGACATTCTGTGCTGCTGCTTTATTGAGTTTATTTCTCTCACTGACGCTTGCTGCCCAACAACCGCAGTCCAGCCCCGGCAATGAAGCCCAAGCCAACCAGCAGAAAGCCAAAAACATTCTCGATCGCGCCGTCCAGGCCATGGGCGGCCAGGCTTACCTCAACATCGATGACTTGAAAGAAGAAGGACGCACCGGCAGCTTCTACCACGGACAATCGCGCGGTGTTGACACACTCTACTTTCGGTCCTGGCTGTGGCCCGATAAAGAGAGAACCGAATTCACCAAGCAGCGCGACATTGCTATTGTCTATAACGGTGACAAGGTCTACGAGATTACCTTTCGCGGGACCAGGCTCCTCGATCCTGTTAAGGACGAGAACCTCAGAGTGTCTCTGTTGCGCAAGATGCACTCTCTCGAACTCATCCTGCGGAAGTGGTTGCAGGATCCCGGCGTAGCTCTTTTCTATGAAGGTACCAGCCTGGCCGAAAACCATGAGGTGGATACCGTTACTGTCATGAACGCGCAGAACGATGCCGTGACCCTGCAGATCGACACTGCCACGCACCTGCCGGTGAAGAAGACATTCACGGTTCGCGACCCGCAAAGCCGCGAACGCGACCAACTCGCCGAAGTTTACGATAACTGGAAGGAAGTGCAGGGCATCAAGGTTCCGTACAATGTCACGCTGCTGAAGAACGGCGAACTCACCTCGCAGCGATTCATCAACTCCATCAGCTTTAACACTCATCCCGCGGAGAACCTTTTTGCCCCCATTACGAACTACGACCGAACCAAAAAGTGAACGTCTGCCTGATACGGAAGTGGGTCAGTTGATGGCATTTCACCCAATACGCCTGTTCCCGCATCCTGCCGTATTTGTGGTCAAATCAGCAGGTGACCGGGAAGTGCCGAAGCCGGAAGAGTCCATGGGAAATCAACTTCCACACTGACCCAAGAAAGTAAAAGCGCAAAATAGCGGTAAGAAGCATTCCTGACATTTATTTCGGTTTATTTGCCCATTCGGCAATGCACCGCTCTTTTATGTCTTTTTTGACAAGTTTGGACTTCAGCAATCCATTTTGGACATCTTCCAACATCTTGGGGGAGCATGGCTCGTGGATTTTGCAAACATAGCTCCTGGGTTGTGCTGCAATAGCGGCCTGAATGGATTTGATATTGAGGAGCTGTGAGTCTGCATAATTTATTACCGAGTCATGTTGAATGAAAGGGTGATCGCCCTTTTTTAATATCACTGTAGTCTCGGAATATGAATGTTGCGTAGTGACATTTACGCAGACTGCTCTTCCATCTTTGTCGGGATGAGTAACGATAATCCAAAGATGCTCAATAGCAGAACTGGTTTTAGGGGCAAGAAAGGTATCTCCGCATTTGAGCGTGCCAGCCAATCGTGGTGTTACGCGAACACCTGGACATTTCCAAGGTTTTCGAGTTCATCCTCAATTGCCTTTATGTCGTCAGCAGATTTTTGTCCAGCTCTCAGAACTTCAGAAATTTCAATCGGGGTACGTTCGCCTTTTCTGACTTCTTTCCATTCAGGGAGTGTTTTGTGGAGCAAATCGACAAGATCAAAAGGACGGTTCATGTACCTCTTCCCGTATTTGGCGAAGAGTTCATCAATCAATTCGTCTTCTGCTTCTGAAAGCTCACCAGTGCCGATGTCCTTCAGCAACTTAACCTTGAAATTGGATGGGCTGGAGATGAATTTATTCCAAACATTATCTTCTTGTGGGGCTGATTCCTCAGTAATGAGATCATGAACATTGCTCAAAATAGGCCCCTTGTTCATCGAATAGAAGTCATCAAAACTGACTGGCCGTCCCCACCGAATGAGTGCTTCACGATCCAACAGGTAAAGCAACTTAATCAGCACCATGTAATTAAGTTCACCACCAGCAAGACGCAAGAACCGTGCAGCAGCTTGGGTTGTCTTTGTCTCATCAAAGCGATGTCTCATGAGTAAAGTGTACTAGATCTGTGCAAAGCTCTACGAAATTATATGTCTTTTCGATTCATGAAGTTAACTTAACAGATTCGTTTTTTGCTCTTCTAGATATTCGCTTTTTCTTCGTATCTTAACTAATTAAATAAGCTCAGATACGAGTCGCCTGAAGGAGTCAGTCCAACATCCCACCCCCACCAGGGGAACAAAATACATCCAAGCCAGAACCAAAACCGTGGTTCATACATAGAGAATGGGATTAAGCCTATTTTCGGACAAGCCGTGGAATGATTAGTTAGGCAGAACTGATTTTGTGGGCAAAGCCACGAAGCGTTGCAAAAATACCACATCCGGCTATTCTCGCCGGGGTGTAATGTACTGATTAGGAATCACTTGTCATTCGAGCAGACAATTCGCACCGCGGTAGAGTGCCAGGGTGTGGGTTTGCACAGCGGCGCGCCGGTGACTCTGCGAATCCTGCCTGCGCCTGCCGGAACCGGCATCGTCTTCCGTCGCGTCGATCTGGATGGCTATGAAATCGAGGCCATAGGACGCAATGTAGCCAAGGTGAGCTACGCCACCAGCCTGCAAAAAAAGGGCGTGCTGATCTCCACCACCGAGCATCTGCTTTCTGCTTTCATCGGCATCGGCCTGGATAATGCGATTGTCGAACTGGACAACCTTGAGCTTCCTATTCTCGATGGCAGCGCCAAACCATTTGTGGACATGGTGCTGCAGGCCGGACTCAAGCAGCAGCGCAAGAAACGCTCGTACCTGAAGATCATCCGCGAAATTGAGGTGCGTGAGGGCAACAAGTTCATTGCCGCTTATCCGGCAGACGGATACTCAGTCGCTTACAAGATCAACTTTGCTCCCCCCATCGGCCAGCAGTCATTTGAGGTGGATCTCTCGCGCCATCTCTATCGCCAGGAACTGGCGGCGGCCCGCACCTTCGGATTCCTGCATGAAGAGCAGGCCATGCGCAACATGGGGCTGATACGCGGCGCCTCAGAAGAAAATGTGATCGTGGTGACCCATGACGGCGTTAAGAATGGCCCGTTGCGTTTTCCTGATGAGTTCGTCCGGCACAAGATTCTCGACCTGATTGGCGATCTGGCGCTGCTGGGAAAACAGATTGTCGGGCGCATCGTAGCCGATCGCGCCGGACACGCCATGCACACCGCCCTGGTTTCCCGCCTGCTCAAAGACAAATCTCTGTGCGAAGAAACTACCGAAGTCACTGAAAGCCAGGATGACTACTAACCCGCCGAAACAATCAAGCCGCAG